>Ga0182739_1003479_pt1 | contig 13749 bp, 15 predicted proteins | sample eDN5th30CBELigBY_FD_128873 | JGI IMG/M metagenome (GOLD analysis project Ga0182739, IMG submission 128873) | Enriched backyard soil microbial communities from Emeryville, California, USA - eDNA 5th pass 30_C BE-Lig BY (version 2) (version 2) | ecosystem: Environmental > Terrestrial > Soil >... | reverse complement strand
GTTCTCGGCCTCACTGGGATCGCTGCAACGCCGGCTGTACTCGCACGGGTCGGCTGTGCTCAACACGATTCAGCAGGTCGCCGGTGCCGCGGGTGTCGCGCTGCTGACGGTCATCTACGCGGCGAGCCTGCACGCGGGGGAGCAGGAGGGGCTGTCGATGGCGGTCGCGGGGGCGCCGGGTGCGCGGACCGCGTTCTTGGTCGCGGCGATCATCTCGCTCGTCGCGGTCGCGCTCAGCCCCCTCATCCGCAAGCCCGCCGAGGACCTTGGCGACGGTGCGCCCGGCGGCCACTGACGGCCTGGTCGTGGGAGGCTGGAGCGCGTGAACAACCCCATCCGCGTCGGCATCGTCGGCTACGGCAACCTCGGGCGCGGCGTCGAGACCGCGATCGCGGGGCAGCCGGACCTCGAACTCATCGGCGTCTTCACCCGCCGCGACCCGGCCAGCGTGGCGACGGCGGGCGAGGCGACCCCGGTGTTCCCGATGTCCGACCTCGACCGGGACCGCGACGACCTCGACGTGCTCGTGCTGTGCGGGGGCTCCCGCGATGACCTCCCCGAGCAGAGCCCCGCGCTCGCGGCCAGGTACTCGCTCGTGGACAGCTACGACAATCACGCCCGCATTCCTGCCCATTTCGATGCCGTCGACGCCGCCGCGCGCGCCGTGGGCACGACCGCGATCATCTCGGTCGGCTGGGATCCGGGACTCTTCTCGCTCAACCGGCTCCTCGGCGAGGCGATCTTGCCCGCCGGCGACACCTACACCTTCTGGGGTCGGGGACTCAGCCAAGGACACTCGGACGCGCTGCGGCGCGTGCCGGGTGTCGCCGCGGGTGTCCAGTACACGATCCCGTCTGAGGACGCGATCGCGCGTGTGCGGGCGGGGGAGCGGCCGGAGCTGTCGACCCGGCAGCGGCACACGCGCGAGTGCTGGGTCGTGCTCGAGGACGGCGCGGACGCCTCCGTGGTGCGTGCGGCCATCGTCAGCATGCCCGACTACTTCGAGCCGTATGACACCACCGTGCACTTCGTGACGCGCGAGGAACTCGACCGGGACCACGCGGGCATGCCGCACGGCGGCTTCGTCATCCGCAGCGCCTCGTCGTCACCCGGCGTCGGGCAGGTCATCGAGTACCGGCTCGAGCTCGACTCGAATCCCGAGTTCACCGCGAGCGTCCTCGTCGCCTACGCGCGGGCGGCGGCCCGACTGTCGCGCGCGGGCGACCACGGCGCGAAGACGGTCTTCGACGTCGCGCCAGGGCTGCTCTCGCCGAGGTCGCCGGGCGAACTGCGCGCTGGGCTGCTGTAGGTCGCGTGCCTTGCCCAGCGTCGCGGGCATCGGACCGTCGTGACGAAGGCGGTGCCCTGGTCCGTCGCTCACGCGACGACAGGTAGACTCGTACAGCTTTGTCACGGGCTGTGGCGCAGCTTGGTAGCGCACTTGACTGGGGGTCAAGGGGTCGCAGGTTCAAATCCTGTCAGCCCGACTCGCGAAGTCCCGGAATCCCAAGGGTTCCGGGACTTCTTGCGTAGGTGAGATTTGAACCGCTGGACACAAACCCGGCATTTACTCCCGATCTCCGGCCTCCTGAGCGCCTTCGCGCGCTGCAGGATCGGCCCGTCTCGACCGGCTTCGGCACGCTCTGGGAACCCGTATGCACCTATGGGGCATGACGGAGTCTCTGGAAGCCCGGTATGGGCTCGAACCGCTGCCAATGAGCAGGAAGGGCAAGACGACGGCCAATAGGAAGAGCAGTCGACAAACCACGAACCCGCCCTGATAGCGGCAATCGGTGTCCAACTGTCCGCGCCGTCGCGGTATCCCGGCTTGGCCCGTGGCGGGGTGCGCTCGGCCAGTGAGACCGATCAGTTCCGGTTCAACCCGTGACGGCGGGAGTCCAGCGCCTGCTTGAAGTGACTCTCGGCTATGTCTATTTCGCGGCTCGGCGTCGCAGGATCAAACACCCGAAGAAGCGAGAACTGGAAGCTCGCCGGGTCCAGCCCGCGCAGTTCCACGTTCCCACCGTGTCCGTTCGTCGCATAAGCGTTCCATCGTTGACGGATGTTCTCCGCACCGTCCGCCTTGCCAACGTAGTGTCGACCGTCACGAGTGTCGGTGATGAGGTAGATCCCAACTACAGATGCGAGAGCCGTGCGCCACGAGGCGTAGCGGTGCTCTCGCATGACGGCTTGCAACTGCGCGTGACTCAGGATGAGGCGGTCGAAGCCAGGGAACGGGATCGGTTCGGCATCGGCGATGCCGACCACGGGGTAGGTCGCAGCCGTTGTCGCGTTCATCCACCACGTGCGCGGAGACCGCCAGCCGATGACCAGCCGGTTCCGCAGGTCCGCCATGTGGTCGGACTGTTCTACATCGAAGACTCGACGGATGCCGTCGCTCGATAGCTCGCCGCGGTTCTCCACGACCGACCATAGCCGCGCCTGATCACCGCCTTCCCGGATGAAGACGATCCAGTAGTGCGCCGGAACTGCCGGGAACCGTCTCGTGTCGGCGGACTGGTTGAGCGTGTAGGCGAGGATCTCGGTATCCGTGGAGTCCGCATGGATGCCCGGCAGGCCGCTGTCCTCATGCTCCCGCACGTAGGCGTGCCGGATCACGAGCGCGTAGGCGGGATCGATGCCCGCGTCAATCAATAGTGGGCCGAGCGTCAACGTCATCGCGCGACCTCCTGTCGAGCAAGCGCTGGCGCGAATCGTTCGCGGAACCGCTTCTGCTGCCCACTCCCAGGGAACGGGATGAACGCATCGTGAAGCAGCGGAAGGCCCGCAGCGCGGAGAGGCTGTTCGAGGAGATCGAAGACGTTCTGCTTCACCAGCACAATCCCTTCCGGATTCAGCCGGCAAGCGAGTCTGACGGCGCCGTCGATGTTCTGGTTCAGTGCCGATAGTCGTTCACGAGGAGCGTGATGGTTGATGGGAGTCCTGGCGAGATCGATCAGGTAAACGCCGTCCGACTGGAGTCGCTCCGACCACGGAGTCTTCGCCTTCGGCCCGCTCGTCAAAGGCGGGTTGCCGTAGAGCATGCGAACCACCTCCCGGAAAAGGCCGTCCTTGCCCGTCAACGCCTCATCGTAGAAAAAGCGACGGTTGGCGAGATCGCCGCCGTCATCGGGCGCGCTCTCGGCAATGAGCAACAGCCGGACGCGTTCGGGTTTCCATCGCGCCCGACGCTCGGCATACCAGAGGTCTTCCGCCATGGCTTAGATCTTGAAGCCGCCGGAGCCACGGCGATTGATAAGGATCTGGACGCCGGTCGCTAACACAGTCGTCAGGATCGGGATCGCCGTGTTTGCCATCTTCGCCAGGCGGGTCGCGTCGGCCTGCTCGGCGACTAGCTTGTTGGTCTCGGTCGACTGTTCCGTCTTGAGCTTCTGGAGTTCGACGAGCTTGTTGATGATGAACTCGGCGTGCTGCTCGCTGATGTCGTCACGCCCGAGCCGGCCGGCCAGGATCTGCTGCAGGTTACCGAACGACTCGTTGAGTTCGGTCTGCTCCTTCCCGATCGCAGTGACCGTGGTTTCCATCGTGTCCTGCACGGCCTTCATCGCCTCGAGTGCGTACTGCTCCAGGCCGGGCACCAGTCCGAGGACCTTCTGCCGCAGTTCGTCGGTCATCTCGGGGAAGAGCGCGATCACCTCGGGAAACATCTCCGGTGTAACGTCTTTGAAGGACGTGACCTTCATCCGCTCATTGAACGCGTCATCGCCATCGAGGGTCATCGCAGCTCCATTCATTGGGTGACTCAACGCTATTGCCCGGCTTTGAGTGCGGCGAGTCTTTCTCGGGCTGCGGCAGCCGCCTTCTCTGCCTTCGCCACATCCCGCTCCGCCTTCTCAACTTCCGTCGCGCGTTTACGCTTGATCTCCTTCTTGCGGTCAGCGGCTTCAACGATGCGCTCCGAGGTCACAACGCCGCGGGTTGATCCGCATTCGGGACAGTGAGCTGTTGAGCCGACCCAGTACCGCTGCGTGTAGTGGACGCTGTGCTCGACGCGGTGGCCACAGGTCAGATCGAGCGCCCAAACGTCGAGTTCTTCCTCGCGGCGGACGTAACCGCGGAAGACCTTGGCAATCGCCTCAAGCTGGCTTTCCGAGAACGGGATAGGTGGGCAGCAGAAGCCGCAGTGTGTCGTGCGCGACCCTTGCATACTCCAGCGTTGCGACCGGCAGTCCGCATGCATCTGTTTGTAGCAGTCCTCGGCAACGTCGTACTCGATCTGCTCTTCCGGGGAGAGCTGCATCAGAGGTGGGAACGAGCCAAGGCCATCGATCACCGGGAGACCGCAGCCCCGACACGGCTCGCCTGCCGCTGCTTGCTCGCGCGTCAAGAACATGTCCTTTTCCACCCACTCGCGACGCTTGGCTTCTCGCTGGAGGGCATGTGCTTCGGCACGCAGCGCGTCGTTGCGTCGCCTGGTCTCGGCGCGCTTTTGCTTCTGCTCTTCGGTGAGCGCAGCCACCGACGGCTATGCCTTCGTCGCCACGCGGTCGCGAAGAATCTCGACGATGTTCGAGCGGTAGCGATCCTGAACTCGGTGCTTGACACCCTTCTTCATCTCGCCGACAAGCTTTTGGACTGACTCACCCTGGCGGAAGCTGCCACCCGCAGCGAAATAGGCACGGAGCCAAGCATCGACCTCGAGCGGATAGCCCGCAGCTGTGAAAGCCCGGACCAGCTGTACGACCGCATCCTTACCATTACCCGAGCCGAGTCCGTTGTACTCCTCGTCGACCATCGACTTGCCGGCCTCGACCATGACTGGATCCGGCGCTGGGACGGCCGTCCCGGTGTGCAGATCGATGGCGCCAAGCCCGTCGAGCCAAGTACGCACGACGTCGCGCGGTGACCAGATCATCACGAAGACCTTGCCGAGGGAGTCGTGCTTGACCGCTTCGGCAAGGGCATCTAGATCGTCCTGATGGTGGGGATGCAGGACCACGATCGCGCGCTCGATCACCTTGTCCTCGCGAGGGAGCGAGGCCAGCTCACCGATACTGAACACCTTGCGCGTCACAGGATCGGGAGCGATGAACTTCACCGTCTCAAGATCGGCCGTGCGATCCGTGTTGAACTTCTTCGCATCCTTGACGGCGAAGAGGTAGGGAGCGTCGCCGATCCAGTCCCGGATCACGGCGCTCTGCGGAACCATCGTTGTTCCGCGCTGGGCCCAGTCTTCTCGAACCATGTAGGCGAGCTCTGTCATGAGGGCATCGTGTCAGTGGCCTCAGACATCACCCCCACCGGTGGCCAGATGTTGCGGAATACACAACGTCTCCGATCGCAAGATTGACACCCGGATCGGTCCGTTCATAAATGGGTCCTCCCTCCCCCCGAGAGCAGCTCCAAGAGCAACCATCCCGGTTCGTCGGCCACTCGACGATGAGGAGGGGTGGTGCTCGTGACCGACACCACTCCCGTCGCCGGTTACCCGGCGACGTCCAGTCCGATCCGCACCTGCCTTATGAGGCCTGCATAGCGGCGAGCGTCGGATGCTCGGCCAGGAGTGCAGCTGCGCGGGCTTCTAGCTCCGTGGCTCGAGCGAAGCTACCCCATGCCTCCATTACAGAGTCGCCGTCGACGAACTCCCGTGGGGGCAGCAAGACATTCTCCAGGTCTGCTGGGTAGAGCGCGTCCACGACAGAGCCGCATGCCAGTGCGGCAATCTGGTTCTGAACCTGGCTGGACGCAATCGCCGCCCACAGCCACCCACTGTCTTCCGGGGCGTTGGGGATGACCCGTCCGACATGACCGCTTCCGAGCCAACCGGCCCGGTCTTCTGTGACGAGCACCGGGGTCCCGAGCCCCTCGCCTGCCCGACCATCGGCCTGGAAGCAAATCGAGCCGGACTGAAGGTCGAAGCCCGAGTCCGAAGCGATGCTGCTATCCGAGATGTACTTGCCGCCCACCACATCGACTTGCAGGAGTTGGCGCCCCGACAGCAACGGTTGCCCGTATCCCGCACCGACGTAGATCATTTTGCGTCGCCCACCCGGCTTCTCTACTTTCGCGACATCACCAAGGCGAATACCTACCGTGCTCCGCAGCCTGGTTCGCCCTTGCCGGACGAGGTCATCATGGAACGCTGCGTCCAGTCGACTTCCGAGATCGCTGGCACGCGTTGTCCAGATGCGAGGGCTGGCCCCATCAAGCGGTACGACTTCGATCGCTTCGAGGCGCGCCTCAACGCCGGCGCGGGCTTGCTCCAGTTGCATGCGCGCTGTCTCGCGAAGCGAGAAGACTTCGCCCATCAGACGGGCCACTTCATCCACCAGCCCATCGATGAAAGGCACCTGAATCGCGGCAACTTGCTCGGGAGAGATGTGGTCGATGACAGAGCCTCCCAGGTCGCCTCGGAGGAGATGCTGCCCTAGCGGAGATCGAAGAAACGCGAGTGTGTACAGTCGGCTTGTCTCGTCGTCGATCGTGACCCGCACCATGTCGTCCGACAGCACGAAGCCCGCGAGGTACTTGTCGGCCATAGTGAGCGGGCCGAGATTGCGACCTGATCGCGTTTGGAGAAGATCCCCCGCTTGGATGCGGTAGTCGGTTAGGTTCGCAGTGCGCGTAGCAGAAACACTGTCGGTTGCGCGTGGAAAGTACTCGAACACGTCGTAGGGGCGGAGATAGGGGATGGACTCTTCACCCGGGACGGCGTTCACTTGCTTCAGGCGTCCGGGCATCCGGACGCTCGCGAAGCTGCCAATAGGGCGGAGCGTTACGCTATCGGCCGCGGACAAGTTTGACCGAATAAGAACTGCTGGTGAGGCAAAGTACTTTGCGTCCAGCCGACCCTCAGACCAGAGGGCAGCTGACCGCACTGGTGCGACAATCACTTCTGCTTCCCGAGCCATTCGCGATAGGCAGCGGCAACCTCCGGCAGCTCATCGTCGACCTGACGGTCCATGACTTCCGTCTCTCGGAGTCGCTCTTGACCCGTCTCCGGGTCGATCTCGGATACGGATTCAAGACGCCTCACGAGCACGTCCGTGCCGTCGGCGTTGCGTTTGAAGATGACGTTGCCGCGCTTGTCGTGTCCGATCTTCTCCGCGATGGCCATGAACACTGGATAGTCGAGGCCTGCATCCGCTGCCGTTGACTCTTCCTCAGGACTCAGGCGGCGAACCACCACCATCGAGGTCTGCGTGTCATTCTTCGGCTGGAAGAGGTCTCGGTGCATGTCGACGACAGCTAATACCTGAACGTGGCGCAGCAGCCAGTGACGAACGTAGGCAAGGCCCGGGTTGTTCAGGATCCCGTTCGGGATCACGATTGCCATACGTCCTGTTCCCGGCTTCAGGAACTGGATGTTGCGTTCGATGAAGAGAATCTCCGGCGGCTGACTCTTCTGAAGCTGCGGAACTCCGTGCTTATCTCGGCGGATGTTCCAACCGCCCTCGTCGTCCCGCTCCCATGTGGCGGCGAGTTCGTACTGATTCAGGATGTCCTCGTCGTCGATGACGATATTCGCGCCGAAGGGTGGGTTTGAAACCAACACATCGACGGAACCAAGATTCAGTGGGGAGCGCCGAAGCTCCTCGCTCCAGGTGTGCGGGTTCGCGAGCGTGTTGGCCTGGAAAAGCCCTCCCTCACCGTCGTTATTCATGACCATGTTCATCTTCGCTGCTCGCACCAGGGCGGGATTCAGGTCGATACCGAACACCAACCTTGACAAGTACTCGCGGCGACGCCCGTACAGCTCTCGGATCTCATCTTCGGTGCCGGCGGTGGGGTCGACCCAGGATGCGCGCTCCTCGCTCTCAATGATCTCGAGCGCGTGGTTCATCGCTGCAATTAGGAACCCACCAGTGCCGCACGAGGGATCGAGCACAAACTCGTCTGGCTGAGGGTCGAGCATTTCGACGGCCATGCGGCAGGCGTTCCGCGGCGTGAAGAACTCGCCGCGGTCTCCTCGGAGGTTGGAACCCACGATCTCTTCGTATGCCACGCCCTTCACATCGACGGGGGAGCGCAGGAGCGAGTACCCCTGAAGCTGGCTGACGACGTACGCTAGCACCGACGGGTTCAGGTCGATCGACTGGTCATTCGGGCCGAAGATCGTGGGGTGCTTCTTGACCACGCGTTGCAGGAACAGCTCCTGGATGCGGGCCTTCGCCGACGCGGCATTCGTCGCGTTCTGACGCTCGGTGGGCGTGACGAAGAAGCTGAGCTGTGGGCTGCGCTCGTCCTCGATCTTCGTGAAGATCAGCTTCAACAGTTCCCAGAAAGCCTCAGGCTTCTGCTTGCCGTCATTGGCGGCGATGTAGTTGTGACTCCGGCGAAAGGCGAACATGAGATTGTCCGCAGTGGCCGCGACTAGGCTGGCCTTCTTCGGTCGCGCCGCCTCAGCCTCAGACTGACCGAAGGCCGGGATGTCCGAGATTTCCTCAAATACATACGAACCTTTGACTTCGCGACGCGCGAAGCAGTATCGCTCCTCGCCGTTCGTCCACATGCCGTAGCGGGCGTTGAGGCACGCTGCCATGTATGACTGCAGCTGCCCGATGCCGTCGGTCCTGGCGTTCGGATTGGCACCGGGCTTTTTCGTCTCGACGATGACGTACGCGTTCTCAGTCTTGTGTTCGGCTCCTTCGAGGAACACGATCACATCGACGCGCTTGGCGCTCGAGCCAACCTTCACCCGGAACTCCGGTTCGCAGTCGGTCGAAACGTACTTGTACTGCCGTACCAGCGCCTTCTCGATGTTCTGCCGGACGTACTCCTCGGGGGTGTCGTTGACGATCTTTCCCGTCAGGAAATCGACAACCTTTCCCTCCGGGACTGAGCCGGCTTCAACCACCGATGGGGTCCTCGCAACGCGAGCCACTAGATGGGCCTCCGCTTCGTTGACTCGCTCTGCACGGCTCCGACTCTATGCGGGCCCACCGACGTCGCCAGGATCACACTCCGACGTATCCGCAACGGATATCTGATTCCTTCGAGTTGCCGGAGTCTCGGCAACCTCGGACCTCCACGTGGGTGGTCGAGCAGCTCGATGCGTCGCAACTCCCTGATGTTGGAGGCGTTCGCTAGCTTGATCAGCCCACACCTGAAGGGAGGAGATGCGTGATGGCATCCGATGCCTACCAGTTCCCTGTCGCGATCTCTCGACTCAGCGAGGGTGAGACCTCGCGCGAACCTCAGAACCTGCGGGCGATCAGATGGCTGATCAGCCCGGTCGCTCCGTCGTCGCGGTCACACTCCAAGATCAGTTCCATGGAGTCAGCCTGAAGCGGTTGGTGGCGCAGCCCCGCGTGCTACACCTCAGCTGGCGGGGCTCTCGACAGGATCGCTGTCAGGGGGGGCGAGTGCTACGCCTGGCCGGATCGCCAGCACCTAAACGACCTCTGGGACGTCGATGCCGACGCGCGCATCGTGATCGAGTGGAACGACAGCGAGACGGCCGAGTGGCTAGAAGACGCGAACCCAGTGCAACTCTTGCGAGGTGAGACGGTGCCGCCGGCCCCTGCGCGTGACGTGTCCGAGACCCTGGAACAGCTTCCGAGTGGTGTTGACGGGATTCTCGAGCACATCGCCGGAATGGTCGCCGGGTAATCGTCAGGCCTGAAGTGGAACGAGGAGGACAAGCTCAAGGCCGACATGATGAATCCGCCGGACCGCTGGGTGCCGATCACACCCGAGCAGGTCCGCGCGGAGTGTCGAGAGCTGGGCATGCGGCCGGACGACGTCGATACAGTCGTCGGATTCCTGCAGCGGCGTAAGGATGGCCGGCGGTTCAACGTGCAAGGCTCCTACCGGACGTTCCACTTCAGCTGACCGATGACCTCCTTCCGGCTCAGGCAGCCGCGAACCGTTCGGCTCGGCGAGCCGCAGATCACGGGCGATATGCACCGCGAACCTACGAAAGCCACTTCGCCGACTTGCCAACGCGTCGCTAACTCTCCGGCAGTCTGTCCCGACTACCTTTTGAAGCGACGACCATCGGCGCTGATGGAAGGTGATGAGATGAATGCACCCGGCGAGGAGTCTGCGCATGGCTGACCCCTCCTACGACTGGGCGGCTCTGTATCAGAAGCATCGCGACGCGATGTACGGAGTCGCCTACGAAGTGCTGCGCGGGAGCGGGCGATGGGATCTGGCTGCGGACGCAATCCAGGAGGCCATGGTGTCGTTGATGAAGGTGCCTCCGGCGGAGCCGCCTCGCAGCTGGGAGGCGTTGCTGGTAGCCACCGCGAAGCGGAGGGCCCTCGACATCGTGCGATCTGCTGCTGTCGTGCGCAGTGTCGAGTATGCGGAGGAGTACGTGCCGGGCGGTGCGGCGCCGGACGAGGACGACGCCTTGGAGCGGCTTGAGAAGATGGCGCGGGCGCGGGCCGCGATCGCGTGCCTTGATGCTCAGGAGCACCATGTCCTCGCGCAGTACATCGTGCTGGACCGTCCGCGTGATGAGATCGCTGCAGAGCTTGGTGTGACGCCGGGCCGAATCAGTCAGATCAATACGAAAGTCTTGTCCAAGATCAACGTCGCAGTGGAAGGAGGAGGATGACGATGCAATCGAACGACCGGGATGAAGAAGTCGCAGCCATCCTCGATGCGCGCGCTGGTCAGTCGGCGCTCGCCGCAAGGGCGGGTCAGTCCTCTGCTCATCCGGGGATCCAGGAGCTTCTCGAGGCAGCCGATATCGCTTGGGCGAGCCAGCAGGTTTCTCCACCGCTTGCCGATGATCCGGTCGCGGCGATGCTCGGTCTTGTTCCCGACTCGGACTTCGAGCTGGATGGGAAGGCTCTTGCTGGCGCTCGCAAGCGGGCGGGTATGACGGTGAGTGCGTTGGCACAACGACTCACGGCGCGAGGCTGGGAAGTCACGAGCAAAGACGTCTTTGCGTGGGAGAGCGGGAAGAATCTGACTCGCGTTCCGGCGCTGATCAGCGCGCTTGCGGAAGAGATCGGCGTCGATGCGGATCGGCTGCGCCACAAGTCCGGGGCGGATCCCGAGCGTGCGCGTCTTGCCGCTGTCGCGGGATCCGAAGCTTTTAGAGCACTGGCTCAGCGGTGGGCGCGACTCCAGGGAACGACGGTCGCACTGGCGGCGTCCGCGTTGGAGTCCCGGATGTTGGTAGCGGTGCACCGAGGTGGTGCTCCCGAAGCTGACGTGCTGCTTGAATCGCTCGAGGCGCTGGTTGAGTCCGTCGAGGATTCCGAGGGCTCATGAAGCTCGGACCGTGGATCGAGCGCGCCGTGAGGATCCTCGATCCGGCGGTGCAGGAGCAGTTGGTCCTCGACCCGCTCGACGCGCTCACCAGTGGCGTGCAACTGACCGTTCGCGCGGTGGACTCGTTATCGAAGGGCCGCGGGGATGGCGGATTCTGCGATGGGATGTCGTTTCTCGAAGACCGGGTGATTCTGTATGCCCCGACGCCGAACAGCCGCCGGCAGAACTTCACGCTCGCACATGAGCTTGGCCACTGGATCGTGGAGCAGGACGAGGGCCTGTTCGACTGGATCGCCGATCAGTCCGATCCGCCGGCGCTGCTCGAGACGGTGTGCGACCAGATCGCCCAGCGACTCCTGCTGCCCGAGGCGCTCGTCACCGAAGTAGTCGGGCACGACATGGCACGGGCGCACCACGTGCAGGACCTCTTCGACAACAGCCAGGCCAGCTATCAAGCCTGCGCAATCGCGATCTCACGACGCATCCGAGGACTGGGCGCCGTCGTGCTCATCGACCGCTTCGACGGTCAGGTCGCGCACGCGAGCATCCAGCCTGAGCCCGACGATGGGTGGCCCGTTGTCTATCCGTGGCGCGGCCAGACTCTTCTGGATACCCATGCCCTCCGGCAGATCACTCCGGGGAGGGCGTTCACGCGCAGGATCACCTGGCGTGACTTGTGGGGGCGGACCGCGGACTTCTACGCCGACGCTATCGCCGACGACCGGCAAATCATCGCGGTGCTAGCCGGGCACGATATCTGGAAGGTCGACCCCGGCTACATGATTCAGCCGCGCGAGTTCGACACGCGTCCCCTCCTGACCGTCTACTGCTGCGGACAGAGCCGCACGTTCCGTGGCTACCCGTGCCCCACTTGCGGCGAGGGATTCTGCCCCGTCTGCAAGAACTGTCAGTGCGACCGAGCCGCCAAGACCGAACAGGCCTGCACCGACTGCTACATGCTCTTTCAGCGCCACCTGCTCGTAAACGGACTCTGCGAAAACTGCCGCTAACTCGATCGCCTCCTGCTCCGACTACTTGGTGAGGGGCTGACCGTCAGCCCCGGAGATGGAGCCGGAAATGGCGAAGAACACGGGACGCGGCCACCGCGTCGGAGCTGTCAAGGGCCGTAGCGAGTTCCGGGTCGGCAAGACCTGGTTCAAGCGCGACACCTCGACGGGCCGCATCATGAACGGCAGCCCCAACCAGCACAAGGGCGTCCGTAACGAGAAGTGATCGAAGCGGATCCGGCCCGGTACCGGCACCGCTCGTCACTGCTCCATCTCACCCTCATCAAGAGAGCAAGGAATCATGGCAGATCGACGAGTAACCCATTCCCGCAAGAACCGCGACGGTGACATCACCGCCATCGGTACGCCCGGCCAGTTCTGGTCTCCGCGTGCGAAGGCAGACGCCATCAGCGACATCGAGCTCCGCATCCACACCTATTACGTGCAGTGGCCTGAGAAGCGCACGGAGATCCGCGTCGTCAACGGCGCGACCGGAAAGTACCTCCGCACGGATCGGGACAACACCACCCGCAACAACCTGGACGACCTCCCGGACCTGTGAGTGCGACGTTGAACGGTGAAGGACCGCCCTGCCTTTGTGGGGCGGTCCTTCCCGCGTCGGATGACCTGGCGGCGAGCGCTACGCAGTCTTCGCCTTCGTCGGCTCACGCAGAACGACGCCGACACGCAGAATTGCCATGCGCATGGTCTCCTGATTGATTCCAAGTTGTCGCGCTACCTGCGATAGAGACAACCCCGATTCGTAGAGCCGCGCGGCTTCATCAACAATCGACGTCTCAAGCGGCTGTCTCCGCACCACGACACTGCCAGCTCTCAGGATGCCCAGGATCGTGGACTTAGCTACGCCGTACTCCTCGGCCAAGGACGTCGACGTTTCGCCCGCTTCGTACCGCTCTACAACCTGGCGACGCGCATCATCTGGGAGACGATTCCACCAGCGACGACGGTGCGGCTCTTGAGGTGCGAACTCGCCGCTGGCGCTGGCGATTCGCCGCAGATCGTTCGTGTTGGCCCCCCTTGCTGAATATGTGGAACAGAGGTCAATAAGGCCGACGTTTGTGATTCGTCTGCCTGATGTTGTTGCCCAGCACCGGGTGCCCGCGAGTGTCCCCGCATTCTTGCTCGTGCGTACTGCACGAAGTACTGAGGAATGCGCGGAGTACTGACCGCAGCCCGCGTTCCTCAGTACTTGGGAGATTTCTCAGTACTTCGTGCGCGCGACCTCATCCAAAAGGCTGGCGACCCGCGGTCCGCACGCGAGTAGAGTCCGGCCGTGACCACGCAAACTGACCGCTACCAGCGGCTGCGCTGGTGGGGCCTTGGTGCCATCTCGCTCGGGGTCGCGCTCATCATCATGGACGCGACGATCGTCGCCGTCGCGACGCCGGACATCGTCACCTCGCTCGGGCTGTCGACGACACAGGTGCAGTGGATCCAGGAGGTCTACACGCTGGTCTTCGCGGCGCTCCTCATGGTGTGGGGCGTGATGAGCGATCGGCTTGGTCGACGCCGGATCCTCATCATCGGGCTC
>Ga0182739_1003477_pt1 | contig 13755 bp, 14 predicted proteins | sample eDN5th30CBELigBY_FD_128873 | JGI IMG/M metagenome (GOLD analysis project Ga0182739, IMG submission 128873) | Enriched backyard soil microbial communities from Emeryville, California, USA - eDNA 5th pass 30_C BE-Lig BY (version 2) (version 2) | ecosystem: Environmental > Terrestrial > Soil >... | reverse complement strand
CACTCAATAGCAAATCAATACTTATCCAATATTTTATCCTTATTCTGGACCTCTTATCTCCATTATTTTTCTTTGTTTTGTTCGCAAAACTCTATTATGACTCCGAAAAAACCATGAAAAAACGGCCGAAAAAGGCCCGAAAAACGACCGATTTTAATCCAAAATTGGATAAAAATGAGGGGGGTGTAGCAAAACTTTATTATGACTCGAACGGTGGAATGCGGGTTGGAGGGGTGGGGTTTTAGCAGATGATTATTCTTATGGTACAGGTGGAGAAATATGACTAAACAAAATACTGATAAATAAAGGGTTTCCTGACATTGAACTTTTCCCACCGCTACTTTGCCGAGGATGTTAATGTCGGGAAACCCTTATTTTTATTTTTAGAGGAAATATATCAACTCTCCTTAAAGTGATAGGGTTGAGTTGATAGATTAGATAACTTCGTGGGGTTGTGGAGATAGAATAGATGTAAATTTGTGAGCCATCAAGATTAGCAGAATTTTAGAATAAATAATATATATTTTATTATATTGAGAAACGAATAGCGTTATGATATAATGGTAAATGTTAATTTATAGCGATAATCGTTATTTTATACCCCTGAGGTGATATCTTTGATTAGAATAAAATTATCTGAACTATTAGGTAAAAACAAAATGACTAGAAAAGCACTTGCTGAGTTGGTTGGTGTGCGGCCAAACACTATCGGTGATTTGTACCACGAGAAAGTCAAAAGGGTCGATTTGGAATTGCTTAATAATATTTGTAGGGTTCTCGACTGCGACCTAAGTGATTTACTAGAATATCAACCAGACGAAGTAAAAGAAGAATAGCACAACTAGAAAAGGTGATAAGATGAGATATTTAGGCAGCAAAGCAAAATTGCTGAATACTATAGAAGGTATTATTGAAAAGTATGACATTGATGGATATACGTTTGGAGATTTATTTGCAGGAACTAGCTGTGTCGGAGAACAAAAATTATTGAACAGTATCTTAACATAAAGGAAGTAATGCAAACCTATATATCAAATTGATTGTTGATAAGGGGGGAGTGCCTTGGCGGGTAATCGTTCATTTAAAGATTATGTGGCAGAAAGATTCTATAATGAGATGTTTGCTACCGTACAAAGTTACATCTCAGATAATTACGACAACCTAGACTTACGGTTATACAGAGTTCAAAACATTGGCGGCATAGAATTGTCAGATGTAGAAGTTAAGTTTGTGTCAGTTAATGACTTACCGGACATGAAAATAGAATTTGATGTTGCTATTGAAGCTGAATTTGAAGTCCGAGAGTCAGATTATCACTATGATGAATCAGAAAATTGCCGGCAATGGTTTATGCTGGAATGCTCAGGAGATTTAAATTACAATTTGGATGATTTTGCAATCTCCAGTATAACTGAGTATACTAGCAAAAATAAGCAGCCAAAACCTATGTCGGACTCCCTTGTTCCTATCATTCATAAGGAACAACTAGAATCTGTTGCTACAGACTTCCTTAGAAGACATTACCCTGAAGCATTAAAAACTCCAATGGCAGTTGAGCCGCAAGTGTTAGCAGAAAAAATGGGCCTTACAGTAGAAATGCGAGAGATTACAAAGGATTTCTCTGTTTTTGGGCAGATATACTTTCACGACTGTGATTCAGAGTTTTATGATGAAGACAGCGATGAAATGGTACAAACCCGTGTAAATGCTCGTACAATAATTGTGGACCCAAAAGCTTACTTTCTTCGTAACCTAGGATCAGTCAATAATACTATTGTACATGAGTGTGTTCATTGGGATCAACATAGAAAAGCATTTGAATTGGAGCGGTTATATAACAGCAGTGCCACACGAATCAAGTGTCAAGTAGTCGGAGGTATAAAAGACAATACCAGAGATGCAACTGACTGGATGGAATGGCAGGCGAATGCCCTCGCTCCAAAGATACAAATGCCCCTTGCCATGTTTAAAACCCAAGCGTTCAAATTTATTAAGCAATTCCGTTCAGAACTGGGAACATCTGAACTTATAGATGTAATGGAGCCAGTTATTGACGCCTTAGCAACGTTCTTCAGCGTATCTCGGACAGCAGCTAAAATTCGAATGATTGATGCTGGATATGAGGAAGCAATCGGAACTTTTACTTACATAGATGGTCGCTACGTCAAGCCTCACAGATTTAAGAAGGGTGCGCTTGAAAGAAATCAGACCTTTTCTATAGGCGCAGAGGATGCTGCCATCCAAAGCATAACCAATCCAGAAATGGCCGCTTTAGTTAGGGACGGAAGTTATATATATGTAGATTCCCACTTTGTTTTAAACCATCCAAAATATATAACACAGGATATATTTGGACAAACGGTACTTACAGACTACGCACGAACCCATATGGAAGAGTGCTGCTTGGTTTTCGAGTTATCAGTCAAATCCGGGTGTAAGGAAAGATACTATACTGAATGTTTCCTCAATCGTGATAAGACATCGAATATTGATTTTGATATAAAATATTGTAATGGTTTTGAGTATGCGGCTCCAGAAAAGAAGGCCCAATTACTAGCCGAAACAATAGCTGAAGAAATGCGAATCTATAATGAATTGCCAAATAGTTATACCAGCTCTCTCAAAATAGTACGTGAGTGGAAAAAAGTAACTTATAAAGAATTAGCAGAGAAAATATTGGTCAACGAGCGTACCATAAGACGAATCGTTAATGGTGAGGAACCGGGATCGATTAATTCCATAGTATTAATCTGCCTTGGACTTCATCTACCGCCAAATATTAGCAGTCATATAATTCGCAACTCACCATTTTCATTGAACTTCAATAACAATAGTCATATTTGGTATAACTTTGCATTGACTCATCTATATGCAAAATCGATGGATGAGATTAGAACGTTTTTACAGGAACATGGCGCAGAGCCATTATAAAATTCAATAATATTTTTGAAAAAGCGGACACAGGATGTCCGTTTTTTAGTTATTAAATAAGTAAGCCATGCATGAATCCTTTTAAGGGTTTGTGAATGGCTTTTTTTTGTTGTTTTTAGGTGTTTTTGTTGAGAAATGCGTCATTTTGAGCCTGAAATTAACGGGCATGAGGTGTCCGCCAAGGCTGTCCAATTCTCACCTACAATAATGATAGATGAAGGAAAGGTCCTTCGTAGTTAGCAAGAATTAGACCATTCCTCGTCTACAAAAAAATATCAAATGCCTGATTTGCAATAAGGGCAAAGGATACATATTGCAACGTTTCAGTCCGTTTAGGATTGTTATGCGTTGCAATAGAAGTACCTTACCTTGTTGCGCTCATTTTCAGGACAAAGGGTCTGTGTACTTCGAGGCACAGACCTATTTTTGTATCCTTTGCCGCCAATGCAGTCCGGCGGAAAGGATGCAAAATGAAAATTAGAATTCAACACGAAAACAAATCTATCTACCTAGAGGTACCAGACGAGGACTTCACTTTAATGATTGATGCAGATTACGAGGACAGGCTATCTTCTGTTGAGGACAAGGAAACTGTAACACGCCGTTCCCCACAGGAGATTATGGACGAGCGTTTCAACAAACCCGAGTACAATAACTGGCATAAATTTGATAGGCACAGAGGGATGCCAAAGAAACCATTCCGCAAGGATGATGAATCCGAAGATGCTACGGACCATATGGACTATTTCCCTGATAACACCGATGAAGTGATTCGAGAGAAACAAGTAGAGTATGAATACCTCTGTGAAATTATCCGCAAGACCCTCAAGGAAAAACAAGCAGAGTTATTGATTGCTATATTCCTAGATGGTGTTTCTGTAACAGAGTATGCAGAGCGTGAGGGTGTTAGTAAAAGTGCCATTTCACATCGTTTAGATACAGCTAAGAAGAATTTCAAAAAAGTTTTTCCAGAATCCTCAACTTTCCCCTCTTGCCACGGCTAATAGGTAGAGGGCAGCACATAAAGGCTCTCGGAAAGAGGTGAAGAACATGAAACACAACTTAAAAATCAGTGTTTCAAAAACTCCACAATCTGGCGGGATTGTTTCCTGTCGTAATGTCACCATAAGGGAGCGTCTCCTCCGTTTCTTACTTGGTGATAAGCAGAAACTGACTATCCTTGTTCCAGGTGACACCGTACAGGAACTCGCCATTAGTGAGATTAAGGAGGGAGGATTAAACCATGAGCAAAATCAAACTACTTCTTGATGTGGTTTCTGATATGCGTTCTTTGGCGGACAGTATACAAGCGGTTGCTGATGTAATGGCCGGCAATGAACCTGTGGAAACAAAAGAACCGACTACAACCGTAAAAGAATCTGCGCCAAAGAAAAAGGAAATCACTCTGGAGGAAGTCAGAGCAAAACTTGCTGAAAAAAGTCAGGTTGGCCTTACTGCCCAAGTGAGGGAAATCATCCAAAAATACGGTGGCTCTAAATTAAGCGAAGTTGACCCAAAACATTATGCAGATATGTTGAAAGATGCGGAGGTACTAGGTAATGAGTGATCACGCAGTACTTTCCGCATCAGGGTCCCATAGGTGGCTTAATTGCCTTCCATCTGCAAGATTGGAACTAGAATTTGAAAATAGCGAATCCAATGCGGCCGCTGAAGGTACAGCCGCCCATGCTCTCTGTGAACATAAACTTAAAAAAGCACTTCACATGAGAAGTAAGCGTCCTGTTTCATCTTATAACACCGATGAGATGGAAGAACACAGCGATGCCTATGTTGAATTTGTAATGGAGCAGTTTGAACTGGCGAAACAAAGCTGTACCGACCCGTTAATACTTATTGAACAACGTCTTGATTTTTCCTGCTATGTACCACAGGGGTTCGGAACTGGTGACTGCATCATCATTGGCGATAAAAAGCTTCATATTATCGATTTTAAGTACGGCATGGGTGTGTTAGTAGATGCAGTAGGAAACCCACAGATGAAATTATATGCCCTTGGAGCTTTGGAAATCTACGATAGCCTGTATGACATCGAGGAGGTTTCTATGACTGTCTTCCAGCCACGCAGGGAGAATGTCAGTACATGGACAATGCCGGTAAATGAATTAAATGACTGGGCAGAAAACGAACTGAGACCAAAGGCCAAAAAAGCCTATGAAGGTGAAGGTGACTATCTTCCAGGTGAATGGTGTACTTTCTGTCGAGCAGCTGTTAAATGTCGTGCAAGGGCTGAAGAGAAACTGAAACTAGCACAAATGGAGTTTAAATTGCCACCCCTGCTTACGGACTCTGAAATTGAAGAAGTTCTTTCTAAACTGTCCGACCTTACAAAGTGGGCGAATGAAATTATGGCTTATGCCACAGAAGCAGCCGTTAATCACGGTAAAGAGTGGTACGGTTTTAAGGTAGTCGAGGGCAGATCTGTTCGTAAATATAAAGACGAAGAAGCTGTGGCTGAAGCAGCCAAGGCAAACGGTTATAAGGATATCTACCGTCACAGCCTTATTACCTTAACGGAAATGCAGAAACTGATGGGCAAAAAGAAATTTGAAGAAATCCTCGGTGGTCTTATACATAAACCACTAGGTAAGCCAACGCTGGTTCCACTTTCCGATAAGCGGCCAGCTATGAATATATCAAACGTAAAAAACGAATTTAATGAGATAACGGAGGAATCGTAATATGAATAATCAAAACAGAACAAAGGTTGTTACAAGCGTTAACACACGACTCAGCTACTTTCATGGCTGGGAACCAGTATCTATTAATGGCGGGGCGGAAAAATACAGTGTTTCCGTATTGATTCCAAAAACAGATAAGGAAACCATCAATGCTATCAATGCAGCCGTAGATGCAGCCATTGAAGAGGGCATTGCAAAGTTTGGCGGTAAAAAGCCGAATAAGGCTGCTATCAAACTGCCACTTCGAGATGGTGATGTGGAACGTGATGATGAGGCATATAAAGGGAATTACTTTGTAAATGCCAACAGCAAGACTCCACCCCAAATAGTAGATAAAGCAGTTAGACCAATCCTAGATCGCAACGAGGTATACAGCGGTTGTTACGCAAGAGTATCCCTAAATTTCTATGCTTTTAACTCTAATGGCAATAAGGGTGTGGCTTGCGGTCTTGGTAACATTCAGAAGATAAGAGATGGAGAGCCTTTAGGTGGAAGAACCAATGCTGCTGATGATTTCACAACCATTGAAGATGATGATTTTCTAGCATAAAGAATAAATACAGACGAGGTGGTGGAGGTTGTTCTTCTGCCACCTCGTTTGCATTGGAAAGGGCGGTAATACATGAATTCTATTTCTATTGATATTGAAACTTTTAGTGGCGCCAATCTTCAAAAGTCTGGTGTTTACCGTTATGCCGAGAGTGATGATTTTGAAATTTTACTATTTGGCTATTCAGTGGATGGCGGCGAAGTACAAGTTGTTGACATTGCTTGTGGAGAGGAAATCCCAGATGAAATTATAAACGCACTTATGGATAATTCCGTCACCAAGTGGGCTTTTAATGCAATGTTTGAGCGTGTGTGTCTATCAAAATGGCTTAACCTTACAAATTATCTTGACCCTACATCTTGGAAATGCTCCATGATCTGGTCGGCATATATGGGACTTCCGCTTTCGCTAGAGGGGGTCGGTGCAGTTTTAGGTTTAGAAAAGCAAAAATTGACTGAAGGTAAAGACCTTATTAAATATTTCTGTACTCCCTGCTCCCCTACTAAATCAAATGGCGGTCGAGTTCGTAATCTGCCGGAACATGACGTGGAAAAATGGGAGCGGTTTAAAGCATATAACCTTCGTGATGTGGAAACTGAGATGTCAATACAGCAGAGATTATCCAAGTTTCCGATGCCTGGGACCATTTGGGAGGAATATCATATCGACCAGGAAATCAATGATCGCGGCATTGCCATTGACATGACTTTCGTAAAACAGGCTGTCGAGATGGATGAGCATTCCCGTGAAAAGCTGATGGCTTTAATGCAGGATATAACCAATTTAGAGAATCCAAACTCTGTGCAACAAATGAAAGATTGGCTTGCCGACAATGGGCTAGAAACAGAGTCCCTAGGTAAAAAAGCTGTTGCTGAGATGTTAAAAACAGCACCTGAACCACTAGGCACTGTTTTAGAACTTCGTCAGCAACTTGCGAAATCATCGTTGAAAAAATACACAGCAATGGAGAACGCAGTATGTAGTGACGGTCGTGCAAGAGGAATGTTTCAGTTTTACGGAGCCAACAGAACAGGAAGATTCTCTGGCAGGCTGATTCAACTGCAAAATCTCCCACAAAACCATATGCCTGATTTGGAACAGACTCGTGCTTTAGTTCGAAGCGGAAACTTTGATGCTCTTACTTTACTCTATGATTCTATCCCAGAGGCACTATCAGAGCTTATTCGTACTGCTTTTATACCTCGAGAGGGCATGAAGTTCATCGTTGCAGATTTTTCAGCGATTGAGGCTCGCGTCATTGCCTGGCTTGCAGGCGAAAAATGGAGAATAGAAGTATTCCAAAATGGTGGTGACATCTACTGTGCCAGTGCTTCTCAAATGTTTAGTGTACCTGTTGAAAAGCATGGTTTGAATGGCCATCTTCGTCAGAAAGGAAAAATCGCTGAACTTGCCCTCGGTTACGGCGGATCTGTTGGAGCATTAAAATCAATGGGTGCTTTGGAGATGGGAATTGAAGAAGAGGAACTACAACCGCTTGTAACGGCTTGGAGACAGTCCAATCCCAATATCACAAAACTCTGGTGGGATGTTGACCGGGCAGTAAAAACTTGTGTTAAGCAAAAAACTCCCACAGAGACACACGGCATTAAATTTATCTATCAAAGCGGGATGCTCTTCATTGTCCTCCCTTCTGGCAGACGGCTTGCCTATGTGAAACCTCGTATGGGAGAGAATATGTTTGGCGGTGAGTCGGTTACTTATGAAGGGGTCGGTGGGACGAAAAAATGGGATAGAATCGAAAGCTATGGACCCAAATTTGTAGAGAATATTGTTCAGGCAATCAGTCGTGACATCTTGTGTCATGCCATGCAGACATTAAAGAATTGTTCCATTGTGGCTCATGTACACGATGAAATTATCATCGAGGCAGATATGGGGACGTCACTTTCCGCTATCTGTGAACAGATGGCTAAGATACCAACATGGGCAAATGGCCTGTTGCTTAGTGCTGATGGTTATGAGTGTCAGTTTTATCAAAAAGATTAAATTAATTGGTAATCGGATAATCGTGTGGGAGGAGGTTAAAAGACCTTCAATTTTTAAATAATGAAAACAGGATAGCACTTATTTTATGACCGGTACGTGCTATCTTGTTTGTTTAATAAACGCTCCATTTTTGTGGAATAAAGGGTTAAAATTCTAATCTTGAAGAAATATAGTGAAAGAACCGATTTTGACTCCTCTCTCTATAAAGTTAATAATAAATCAAGGGGTAAGACTAAATCTATTAAAAACAAATGGGACAATAATTGATACATCGACCGATTAGCTTAATTGATTTTATTGCAGAGTGTCTCTAAATGATAACGAATAACTTCCTTCACCTTTTCTGGAGAGTATACATCAGGTCTTAATAAAGCATGAATCGACAATCCCTCTATTAATGCCGTTAACCTACTCTTTTCTAATTCTGCATTCATTGAATCTGATAATACGCCTTTTAGAGCTAAGATTTCAATCATTGAATTTGCTAATTCATATGTACCGTCCGTCATTTCATCTTTTTTGTCCTTTATTGTATCACTTGTAAGTGAACGTAATGCAAGAATCCACCAAACACTCGTTTCAATTTTCTTTTCTTCATCTATTGGTACTAGCTCTAATAAAACTTCTTCTACTGCCTGCACTGGGTTTTCTGACCATTCTTTATTTTGAGAACGTTTTTTCCCTTCTTCTAAGTAGTAATTCATAATAAATAATAACATTTCATCTTGAGTTGAAAAATAATGTCTTAACGCACCAGAAGACATCCCTGCCTCAGCTGCAACTCTTCGTATAGACGCTTTCTCAACCCCTTCTTTCCTAATAATATTCCATGCAGCCTCAGCAATTTGTTTGCGCTTTTCATCATGATCAACAATTTTTGGCATTATAAAAATCACTTCCTTTATTTAGCACAGTGTGTTATTATCTTTTTATAGCACGGTGTGTTAAATAGATAATACCACAACATTTAAAGGAGGACTAGTTTGTTTGATCGAAACTATTGAAGCATTGATGCCTTCTTCATCATTAGACATTTCTTCAGCATTAATGATTATTTCTTTGTGTGCTTTAATTGATATTTTAAGTCCCGGTGTACTGACTGTAACAGCCTATTTATTACTGACACAACCGAATCAGTTATCTTCTCGTTTATTTGTGTTTTTATTCATCACGGGTTTATTACTCTACTTTGGTGGAAATTCATTATTGAAGAGAATAGAACAATTGTCTCAGTTTGACTTTATCAATTGGTTTTATATCCTACTTGGAGCAGTTCTTGTTCTAATAAGCTTCAGTAAACCAAAAGAGACTACAAAAAAACGTTTAATTTCATTTATCCCCAAAAATACAACAATTAAAGGGATGATTATACTAGGAATCATTGTTTTCCTAATTGAATTTGTAACGGCATTGCCTTACTTTTATTCAATCTTTTTAATGAATCATCAAACAATTGAGACTACACCTGCTATCTTAATAATAATTGGATACAATCTAGTAATGGTGCTTCCTTCTCTATTACTGTTAGGGGTTAATATTATATTTAAAGAAAGATTGCAACAATTTCTTATTAAAATCAGGTCAAAATTAAATGAAGCTCCAATCTCTTCGCTCTTGGTAGCGACAGGAGTCATAGGTGCAGTTTTTTTTAATATCGGTCTTAGAGGCATTTTAAATTAGAAAAAATATTAAAGAGGTGTTCATCATGAAAGAAATTATCAGTGGTCTCAGTCTACTTTTTATTATTCAGGGAATAGGCGGATTAATCAATCATTTGACTAATGGGGGAAAAAGTTGGTTTTTAGTAAATTATATTGATGCGTTTCAAGGGTTTGAAATCGTTTTGGACATTGTATTTATTGCAGTTGGTGGAATCATAGCTTTAGCCACTCGTAAAATAACATCAAGTAAAAGCAATAAGTGAATGATGTAAAATAAAAAATACAGAGTGAGAATTTCTCGCTCTGTATTTTTTATTTTAATTGATTCTCCTCGAGGCTCTACCAACCTTACTCATCCAGGTCATAGATAAAATATGATACCAAAATGATTGTTTTCCTCTTCTCTTATTAGCTCCAAATCCTATAGGCCTATTACAGTTTACGTTACCATTTTTTGTTCATCAATCTAGTCCGTTTGTAAAAGTAGAAAATTACTGAATCAGCTTTTAAATCTATTTTACATACACAAATTTCGAACAAAAATCCGGATGTATAATTTATTTTTTCAAAATCCTCAACAATTATTACCTCCTGTGGCTATTAGGTAGAGGGGTTTCCTCTCTGACTATATTGCAGGAGGTAATTCGTATGGACGAATTAGTAAAAATCAATTATGAAAATCAACGACCAACCGTACTCGGTCGTGATTTACATGAAGCCTTGGAAGTAAAGACCGCTTATAAAGATTGGTTTCCAAGAATGTGTGAGTACGGATTTGAGGAAGGATCAGACTTTAGCTCATTTTTGAGCGAAAGTACTGGAGGCAGACCAAGCATTGACCATCAGTTAACAATTGACATGGCAAAAGAGCTATGCATGATACAGCGTACTCCAAAAGGGAAAGAGTGTCGCCAATACTTTCTTGAAATAGAAAGAAGATGGAATTCCCCAGAAGCAATCATGGCAAGGGCACTTCAGATTGCCAATCAACAGCTAACTCAAGTAAGGAAACAAAATAAAGTGCTTGAAGGTACGATTGCCGTTCAGAATCAGCAAATTGCAGAAATGAAACCGAAAGTCTCCTATTACGATGTAGTTTTAAATTGCAAAGACCTCATTTCCACCTCAGCAATTGCCAAAGATTACGGCAAGTCAGCTATTTGGATGAATCGCTATCTTAATAAAAAGGGTGTCCAGTTTAAACAAGGCGGCATCTGGCTTTTATATCAGAAGTATGCGGAAAAAGGCTACACCAGCACCAAGACACATAGCTATCTTGGCAGTAACGGCCAGCAACATACAAAGGTCCATACATACTGGACTCAAAAAGGCAGACTCTTCATTTACGAACTGATGAAGGGAGACGGTATTTTGCCACAGATAGAAATGGAGGGTGTGTAATGGGAATCAACAAATTCAATCATGAAGGATACCATGATCCAACTCCCCATGAAGCACTGACTAACATAATGAAAAAGGAAAAGGCAGAGAAAAAATCTGCCTTTAAGCCGCTTGTATATATCTGTTCTCCCTATTCCGGTGATGTAGAAGGAAACATTAAAAAGGCTCGCAGTTTTTGCAGGTTTGCTCTAGACCAAAACTGTATCCCGATTGCTCCCCATCTTATGTTTCCTCAGTTTATGGATGATGAAAACCCAGAGGAACGGGAGCTTGCCATATTTATGGACATCGTGCTTATGGGCAAATGCTCCGAGGTGTGGGTGCTGGGCAATACCATCTCAACCGGTATGGCGAGGGAAATTGAAGTAGCCAAGAAACGCAGACAAACGGTCAGATATTTTAGTCCGGAGCATGAGGAGGTTGAAAGCTTATGAAAATTGCAGTGGGCAATAGCCGGATGGATAGAAAATGGAAAAACAAAGATATCTCCTGGGAGGATTTTTGCTCCCGTGTAAAGACGACGCAACGCACCACGGAAACAGTAGAAGAATATCGGAAGTTAAAAAGAGGTCAACAAGATGATATCAAGGATGTAGGCGGCTTTGTCGGAGGACATTTAAAAGAAGGAAGGCGAAAGAAGGGCAATGTTCTGTGTCGTTCTTTGCTCACCCTTGATATGGATTACGGTAGACCAGATATTTGGGAGCAAATCAGTATGCTTTTTGATTTCAAATGTTGCGTTTACTCCACCCATAAGCACACACCGGAAAATCCAAGACTCAGGCTTATTGTTCCCCTTGCTCGTGAGATCAGCGAAGAAGAATATGCAGCTGTTGGACGTATGGTGGCAAAAGAAATCGGTATTGACCTTTTCGATGATACGACATATGAAGCCCATCGCCTTATGTATTGGCCATCCACTTCCTCTAACGGTCAATTTGTCTACGAAGAGCAGGATGGAGCATTACTTGACCCAGATATTTATCTTTCAAAATATGAAAACTGGCGAGATACAACAACTTGGCCCGTATCAAGCAGGCAGTCTGAAGTTATTAATCGCAGTCTTAAAGAACAAGCAGATCCTCTTTTAAAGGAAGGTGTGGTAGGAACTTTCTGTCGCGCCTATTCCGTTCGTGAAGCAATAGAGAAATTCTTAGGTACAGTTTATGAAGCATCTGCTATGGAAGGGCGCTATGACTATATTCCAGCTGACAGTAGTGCGGGTGTAATAATTTATGATGATAAATTCGCTTACAGCCACCATGCCACCGACCCAGCAAGCGGCCTGCTCCTCAATGCTTTTGATCTCGTTCGTATTCATAAATTCGGTTCTTTAGATGATAAAGCTTCTACCACCACAGCTCCTGGTAAGATGCCATCTTTTGTGGCAATGTGCGAGTTTGCTATAAAAGATGAAAGAGTAAAAGCTGAGTTTTCTAAGGAAAGACAGGCACAGGCTGAAGAGGAGTTTAGTGATGAGGATTGGCAGACAGCTTTGGAATTGGATAAGCAAGGCCGAATAAAAGACACTTTAGACAACATCGTCTTGATTATTCGGCATGATAAGGAATTACAGCATATAGCTTTTAATTGCCACCGTGATGGTATTGATGCCAAAGGTGGCCTGCCTTGGGAACAGATCAAGGTGGGTTGGAATGATTCAGATAATGCACTTCTTAAAGTGTATTTAAGCAGCAAATACGGGGTCTATTCACCTACCAAGACCAAGGATGCTGTGTTAGCGGTAGCGGCTGAACGAGCCTACCATCCTGTTAAGGAGTATCTGGACTCCCTGCCAAAATGGGATGGAATTAGTCGAGTAGATAATCTACTAATTGATTATTTCGGTGCAACAGATAATTCCTACACAAAGGCAATTATTCGCAAAACGATGGTTGCAGCGGTAGCCCGCATTTATAGACCAGGTACAAAGTTTGATAGTGTTCTAATCTTAAACGGTCCTCAAGGTATCGGTAAGTCAACCTTCTTTGCGAGGCTTGCAGGGGATTGGTTTTCAGATAGTTTGACCATTACGGACATGAAAGATAAATCAGGTGCTGAAAAACTTCAGGGATATTGGTTGTTAGAACTGGGTGAGCTTGCTGGAATGCGTAAGACGGATGTGGAGATTGTGAAGTCCTTTATTTCGAGGGCGGATGATAAATACCGTGCCAGTTATGGAGTCAACGTGGAAAGCCATCCCCGTCAATGCGTGATTGTAGGTTCTACCAATGCCGAAAGCGGATTTCTTCGGGATATTACGGGTAACCGTAGATTCTGGCCAGTCCGCATTAGCGGCAACAGTAAAAAGAAAGCTTGGCAGATGACTAAAGAGGAAGTACAGCAGATTTGGGCAGAGGCACTAGTTCTTTATGAGAAAGGAGAAAAACTCTACCTTGAAGGTGATGATGTATCCATGGCAACTAGTGAACAGGCAGATGCCATGGAAACAGATGAACGAGAAGGACTAGTTCGTACTTACTTGGATACGCTCTTGCCGGATGAT
>Ga0182739_1003476_pt1 | contig 13771 bp, 11 predicted proteins | sample eDN5th30CBELigBY_FD_128873 | JGI IMG/M metagenome (GOLD analysis project Ga0182739, IMG submission 128873) | Enriched backyard soil microbial communities from Emeryville, California, USA - eDNA 5th pass 30_C BE-Lig BY (version 2) (version 2) | ecosystem: Environmental > Terrestrial > Soil >... | reverse complement strand
GGGCGCCGCCGGGGAAGACCTGGCGCTGGACCGCGCGCATTTCCTTTTCGAGCCGATCAACGCGCTTGGTGACGGTCTGGTCCTGCGCCTGTGCCGGTGCGGTCGCCGCGATCGCGACCGCCGCCACGCCCATGAGAGTGACATGCTTCATCATTTGCCGATAGGCCCCCACAGATTAACCAATTTTATCTTGCTCTTCATAACGCCCGAACCGGCGGGCGCGCAAACCTATTTCGGCGCGCTGCCGTATCACCTCGGCAGGGTGAGGGCGTTCAGCGCCGGGTCTTGGACGCGGGCGTCGCTGCCGGCGCGGTTGCCGCGGCGCTGCCGCCGGCGCGCGCGACGAGGTCGACAGGCTTCAGCGAGATGCCCTTGACCAGCGTGTCGGCCGGGCCGATCGGGCCGACGTCGCGGCCGCCCACGGTGACTTTCAGCGCCTGCGGAATGCTGGTGCGCAGCGTGAACTGCTCGATATAGGCGGGCGGCACCTCATAGGTTTCGCCGGGGTCGAGTGTCCGCCAATTCTCGGTCTTGCCCTTGGCGTCGTCGAAGCCGATCCACACTTCGGAAAGGCCGGTCAGCACGACCGGCGCATTCGCGGCGACGGAGGCGCCGGACTTCGCCGGAGCGGTCGTGGGCGCGGCTTTGGTGGCGGGGGCTTCCGAATCCTCGGCCGCCTGGTTCTGCGCCGCGATCAGCGCCTCGTCGGGCTCGACCGACAGGAAACGCCAGACGCCATAGGCGGACACCAGCAGCAGCGCGACGATGACCAGCGTCCAGGTCAGCCGCGCGGTCGGCAGGCGCGCCGGATCGGTCGGCTCATAGGCTTCGTAGACCGGCCGCGCGCCATATTGATCCTCTTCGAGCTCGCGGCGGATCGACGCCGCGATTTCGGCCTCGGGCAGGTCGACCGCGCGAGCATAGGCGCGCGCGAAGCCGGTGACGTAGGTCCGGCCCGGCAGTTCGGAGAAATCGGATTTTTCAATGGCGTCGAGGTGCCTTTGGGTGATCCGCGTGCGCGTCGCAACGTCGGCGAGCGACAGGCCGGCAGCCTCGCGCGCCAATCGCAGCTTGTCGCCGGTGCGCGTGATCGCCAACTCGCCCTGCTCGGGGGCGGTTTCCTCGTCTGCCATCGCTGTCTCCTTGCCGGCCGATGCAACCCGGTTCGACCGTGCGGGGCCGTTCATCGCATTGACGGCGCGCGAAAGTCAAATGGAGTTCGGTAAACGAGCGGTTGAAAAGAAGCGGTTACGGGTTTCGGCCAAAGGCAGACGCCGAATGGCCGTTCCATAGGACTGATCGATCGATATTCTTGCTATGGGACGGCAGCGATCTTTCTCCTGTTCGTCCGGGCGGCCTTTCGTCGGCTCGCCGTATCCGCAGCACGGCCGGGCAGCTAAGTATTTGGTAGAGCCGCGCGCGATGCTTCACGGACGGGCAACTACCGTTTGACAGGAGCATTCATGTTCAAACCCTCCGGTGCGCTCATCGCGCTATGTCTTGCCGGCCTCGCGCCGCTTGCCGCTTCTCCTGCGTGCGCGCAGGGCGCGGCGGCGGCCGCTTCGTTGACACCCGGCACGAAGGTCTATGACCAGAATGGCGAAGAGGTCGGGCAGATCGTCAAGGTGGCGGGCGACAAGGTCGCGGTGGCAATCGACGGCAACGGTTTAGTCGTACCGAGAGATGCGTTCGTAAAGTCGGCGAAGGGGCCCGCCCTCAAGGCGCCCAAAGCGAAGATCCTCGCGGTGCTGAAGGAGGCTGAGGCCGATGCGGCGGCGGTCGATGGCGCCTTGAAGCCGGGGGTGGCGGTCCGCAGTGCCGACGGTGCGGCGGTGCTGGGCAAGGTCAAGGAAATCGTGGCGCAGGGCGCGGTGCTGACCACGAGCGAAGGCAATATCACGATGCCGCGCGCCGCTTTTTTCCTGTCGGCGAAGGGGCTGGCCGTGAAAGTGAACGAAAAACAGTTCATCGAAGGCGTCCGCGCGGCGCGGGCGCAGAAGAAGAAAGGCGGTTAGCGGGCCCCTCATCCCTTACCTTTGTCATTCCCGCGAAAGCGGGAACCCAGAGCGTGCGTCGGCTGACCCCGATCTGGGTTCCCGCTTTTGCGGGAATGACGAAGATTTGGGAACCACCCTAAGCCAGACGTCACACCCTACAGCACATATTTGCTGAGGTCGGTGTCGCCCACGACATCGGCGAGCTGCTTGTCGACATAAGCAGCGTCGATGGCGAGCGTCGTGTCGGGGACGTCCTCGGCGGTGAAGCTGATTTCCTCGACCAGCCGCTCCATGATCGTCTGGAGGCGGCGTGCGCCGATATTCTCGACCCTTTCGTTGACCTCGGCGGCCAGCTTCGCGACGCGCGCGATCGCGTCGGGCGTGAAGGTCAGCGTCACGCCCTCGGTACCGAGCAGCGCGGCATATTGTTCGGGAAGTCCTGCCTTGGTTTCGCTCAGGATACGGACGAAATCTTCCTCGGTCAGCGCGCCGAGCTCGACGCGGATCGGCAGGCGGCCCTGCAATTCGGGGAGCAGATCGCTCGGCTTGGCGACATGGAAGGCGCCCGACGCGATGAACAGGATATGGTCGGTCTTCATTGGGCCATATTTGGTCGCGACGGTCGTTCCCTCGATCAGCGGCAGCAGGTCGCGCTGGACGCCCTCGCGGCTCACCGATCCACCGCGCACGTCGCTGACCGCGATCTTGTCGATCTCGTCGAGGAAGACGATCCCGTTCGCCTCGGCATCGGCGAGCGCGACGCGCGCGACATCGTCCTGGTCGAGGCGCTTGTCCTGTTCTTCCTCGATCAGCCGCGTCGCGGCCTCGATGACCTTCAGCTTGCGGCGTTTCCTGGGCAATCCGCCCATGGCCTTGCCGAGCATGTCCGACAGGTTGATCATGCTCATCTGCCCCGGCTGGCCGGGCAGATCGAACGGCATGTTCGGCGCGTCGGCAACCTCGATCTCGACCTCGCTGTCGTCGAGATGGCCTTCGCGGATGCGCTGGCGGAAACTCTGGCGCGTCGCCTCGCTCGCGCCCTTGCCGGTGAGCGCGTCGAGCAATCGCTCCATCGCGGCTTCTTCGGCGGCGGCGCGCACGGCGCCGCGGCGACGGTCCTTTTCGAGGCGAACCGCTTCTTCTACGAGATCGCGCGCGATCTGTTCGACATCGCGGCCGACATAGCCGACCTCGGTGAATTTGGTCGCCTCGACCTTGATGAAAGGCGCGTCGGCGAGCTTGGCGAGGCGGCGCGAAATTTCGGTCTTGCCGCAGCCCGTCGGGCCGATCATCAGGATATTCTTGGGGCTTACCTCGTCGCGCAGATCGGGCGAAAGCTGCTGGCGGCGCCAGCGGTTGCGCAGCGCGACGGCGACCGCGCGCTTCGCGGCGTTCTGGCCGATGATGTGCGTGTCGAGGGCGGCGACGATCGCCTTGGGAGTCAGGTCCTTGTTCATGCTTATTTCCGGATTTCGATGGTTTCGGAGGTGAACTGGTCGTTGGTGTAGACGCAGATATCGGCGGCGACCTCCATCGCCTTGCGTGCCAGCACCTCGGGGTCTTTCTCATAATCGGCGAGGGCGCGCGCCGCCGAGAGGGCGAAATTGCCGCCCGAGCCGATCGCGGCGATCCCGCCCTTGGGTTCGAGCACGTCGCCGTTGCCGGTGATGACGAGCGTTACCTCCTTGTCGGCGACGATCATCATCGCTTCCAGATTGCGGAGATATTTGTCGGTGCGCCAATCCTTGGCAAGTTCGACCGCGGCGCGGAGCAATTGGCCGTTGTGGCGCTCGAGCTTGGCCTCGAGCCGCTCGAACAGCGTGAAGGCGTCGGCGGTGGCGCCCGCGAAGCCGCCGATGACGCTGCCGTCGTGGAGGCGGCGCACCTTCTTCGCATTGGGCTTCATCACCGTCTGGCCCATCGACACCTGACCGTCGCCGATGACGACGACCTTGTCTGCATTGCGGGCGGAAAGGATGGTGGTTCCGTGCCAGGGCGCGGCACTTTGCGCATGGGGATTGGTCATGGCGCGGGATATGGGAGATGGCGGGCGGGGCCGCAAGGGGAAGGGGAGTCGCGCGCTCAGCGCGGCGGGTTCGCCGCCAGATATTCTACGATCGCTTTGACCTCCTGCGCGCGTTCGCGCGGGATGATCAGCACATCGTTGCCGAGCGTGACGACGATCAGGTCGGAAACCCCGACGACCGCGAGGCGCTTGTCGCCGTCGGCGCGCAGATAATTGCCGCGCGCGTCGAGCGCGACGACCTCGCCCATGCGAACATTGCCATGCTCGTCCTTGTCGGCGAGCTCGTAGAGCGCCGCCCAGCCGCCGACGTCGGACCAGCCGGGATCGACCGGCACGACGACGAGCTGTTCCGCACCCTCCATCACCGCATAGTCGACCGATTGCGATGGGCTGGGCAGGAATGCTTCCGCGTGCGGATGAATCAGTGACCCATCGCGGCGCGCCATCGCCATCGCGGCGGCTGAAGCGCGCGCGATTGAAGGTTGCTGCCGTTCGAGCTCGACAAGGAAACGGTCGGCACGCATCAGGAAAATGCCGGCGTTCCAATAATGGCCGCCCTCGGCGAGCATGGCCTCGGCCCTGGCGCGCTGTGGTTTTTCGACGAAGCGACGAACGCGGTGCACGTCGGGCGCAAAGACGTCGCCCGACGCGATATAGCCATAGCCCGTTTCGGGGTGCGAGGGCGCGATCCCGAAGGTTGCGAGTGCGCCGTCCTCGACCGCCGGAAGCGCGGCGTCGATCGCGCGATGAAAGGCGGTGACATCGGTCATCAGATGATCGGCGGGCATCACGAGCAGCGTCGCGTCGGGATCGCCCGCGAGCGCGGCGAGGGCGATCGCCGGCGCGGTGTTGCGCGCGGCGGGTTCGACGATGATTGCCGCATCGGCGACGCCGGCGGCGGCGAGGTCTGCCTCGACATGAGCGACGTGTGCGGGACCGCACACGATCAGCGGCGGGGCGAAGCGCGCACGGTCGACGACGCGCGTCAGCGTCTGGCGGAACATGTCGCCGTCACCGATCAGCGGCTGGAACTGTTTGGGCGCCTCGCTGGTCGATACGGGCCAGAGCCGCGTGCCGGTGCCGCCGGACAGGATGACGGGGACGATCATTCGGCAGGCCAGCTAAGCAATGCGCGCGCGCCGGGATCGAGGCGGATATTATCCGCGCGGTCGGTCGCGACGCATTCGCCGAGCTTCACCGTCTCGCCGCCGACGTGGCAGCCATCCGACAAGGGGGTGAATGTGAAATCGCCGATTTCCTGCGGCAACGACGTTGCCGCGTCCTGTCCTGACAGATGAAGCAAGCGGAAATGCGGGCCATCGACAAGAAGGCGGGTCTCCTTCGCCCTGACGCGGCTGTCGCGCGGATCGGGACGCGGCGCGAGTTCGGCGACCGCGAGCCCCGCATTGAGATGCAGCTCGCGCGGGCGACCATAATCGTAGAGGCGATAGGTGCAATCGACATTTTGCTGCACCTCGACGATGATCAGTCCCGCTCCGATCGCGTGGATCGTGCCCGCTTGATTATAAACGAAATCGTCGGTCTTCGTCGGGCGCCAGTCGATCATGTCGATGATCGAGCCGTCGAGCGCTGCGTCCTGAAGCGCTTCGCGCGTCGTCGGTGCGGTGAGGCCGACGCCGAGTTCGGCGTCGGGTTCGGCATCGAGCACCAGCCAGCATTCCTCTTTGCCGCGCGGATAACCCGCGGCCTGCGCGGCAGCATCGTCCGGGTGAACCTGGATTGACAGCCGCTCCGACGTGAAGAGGAATTTGACCAGGAGCGGCGCATCCGCTCCGCTGGGATGCGCGAACCAAATCTCGCCGATACGGCGGTCGCCGAAATCGCCGAATTCCGCGGGAATGTCGGTGCGCCCCCACGGCTTTTCGACGATGATGGTTTCGAGGCGGGTCAGCATGGTCATGTGCGATCAGGGCCTGTTTCCTTTCGCCGGGATGACGATCAGGGATGATCAACCCTTAACTCGATAGGGCGCGCTTTGTTGCGCAAAAGCAAGCCAGAGCGTTAGGCGGCTCGGTGCAGCCGGTTGCCGTTCGCGCCGCCGGGCTGATCGAGCCACAGCCCGCGCGTGTCATAAACGATCTTGTCGCCGCGCTCCTCGATCGGGATCGACTTGAAAAGATCGTGGTCGACGAGAACGATCAGCAGGTCGCAAGCGGCAAGCGCGCTGTCGAGGTCGATCAGCTCGGCGTCGGTTCCCGCAAACTCCATAGGGAGGCCCCTCGCATAGGGTTCGACGATCTGGATCTGCTGGCCGAAGCGGCGCGCGAGCGCAGCGGCGACCTCGACCGCGGGGCTTTCGCGGAAATCGTCGATATTGGGCTTAAAGGCGAGGCCGAGGCAAGCGACGCGTGCTGCCGGGTGCTGCGAGACAAGCATTTCGGCGGCCCCGATCACATGCGCGGTCTTGGCGAGGTTGACTTCGCGCGCGGTGCGGATCAGGCGGCTGTGCTCCGGCGCGCCGTGGACGAGGAACCAGGGGTCGACCGCGATGCAGTGACCGCCGACGCCGGGGCCGGGTTGGAGGATATTGACGCGCGGGTGGCGGTTGGCGAGGCGGATCACCTCCCACACATCGACGCCCAGATGCTCGGCCATCATCGACAGTTCGTTGGCGAAGGCGATGTTGACATCGCGGTAGCTGTTTTCGACCAGCTTCACCATTTCGGCGGCGCGCGCCGAGGTGGTGACGCAGGCGCCGCGGACAAACTGGCGGTAAAAGGTCATCGCGCGGCGCGCACAACGCGGCGTGATGCCGCCGATGCAGCGATCGTTATCGACGAGCTCGACGAGGATGCGCCCCGGCAGCACGCGTTCGGGACAATAAGCGACGAAGATATCGGCGGCGCCGGCGCAGGCGCCCGGCACCTTGAGATCGGGGCGAAGCTCAGCGAGCAGCGCGGCGATTTTCTCGGTGGTGCCGACCGGTGAGGTCGATTCGAGAATGACGAGGTTGCCGGCCTCCAGCTTCGGCGCGATCGCGCGCGCGGCCGAGAGGACGTGGCTGATGTCGGGGCGATGCTCTTCGTCGTGCGGAGTCGGCACCGCGATGACGAAGACATCGGCGGGCACGACTTCGATCGAAGCAACGAGCGCGCCGCGCGACACGACGCCCTGGACGAGGCCATCGAGATCGACTTCCTCGATATGCACCTTGCCGTTGTTGATGGTGTCGACGACGTGCCGGCTGACATCAACGCCGGTGACCTTGCTGCCTGAGCGCGCGATCAACGCGGCGGTGGGCAGGCCGATATAGCCGAGGCCGAGGACGGTAACCTGCTGGTCGTTATCGATGGGCACGCGCAACAATCTCCGCTATTCGTGTGGCGGCACGGCCGTCCCCGAAGGGATTATGCGCGCGCGCCATGGCGTTATAGGCGCCTTCATCGTCCAAAAGGCTGAAAATTTCCGAAACGATGCGATTTTTGTCGGTGCCGACGAGCCGCGCGGTGCCCGCTTCGATGCCTTCGGGACGTTCGGTCGTCTCGCGCATCACGAGGACGGGCTTGCCGAGCGAAGGCGCCTCCTCCTGCACCCCGCCGCTGTCGGTCAGCACCAGATGGCTGAGGCCGAGCAGGCGGACGAAATGCGGATAGTCGAGCGGATCGATCAGCGCGACGTTTGGGAGGCCGCCGAGGATCGGTTCCATCGCGCCGCGCACATGCGGGTTCGGGTGAACTGGGAAAACCACTGCGACGTCGTCGCGCGCCGCAATGCCGGCGATGGCTTCGGCGATTGCCTTCATGCCGTCACCGAAATTCTCACGGCGATGCGAGGTAACGGCGATGATGCGCTTGCCCGCGAAGCGCGCGGCGAGCGGGTCGAGACCGGCGGCCAGCGAAGGTTCTTCACCAAGCCGCGCCTGGGTTGTGAGCAAGGCATCGATCACCGTATTGCCGGTGACGTGAATGCGGTCGGCAGGCACGTTCTCGGCGCGGAGCGCGGCGGCAGCGGTTTCGGTCGGTGCGAAATGCAGGTCGGCGACTGCGCCGGCGACCTTGCGGTTCACCTCTTCGGGCCAGGGGTGATAGATATTGCCGCTGCGCAGCCCCGCCTCGACATGACCCACCGGAATCTTACGGAAATAAGCGGCAAGCGTCGCGGCCATCGTCGTCAGCGTGTCGCCATGGACGAGGACGCGGTCGGGCTTTTCGGCATCGAACGCCTCGCCGAGACCGGTGACCAGCCGCGCGAGCAGCCCGTCGAGCGTCTGGTTCGCCTGCATGACGTCGAGGTCGATGTCGGGGGCGATCCGCGCGATATGCAGAACCTGATCGAGCAGGTCGCGATGCTGCGCGGTGACGCAGACGCGAGCTTCGATCCCCGGCTGGTTGCGAAGAGCGTGCACGACGGGAAACATCTTGATCGCTTCCGGCCGCGTGCCGAAAACTGCCACTATCTTCATTTGTCGTTCCCTGAATCGCGCGGCTCGATGTTTCGCGCCAGGATATCATGATTCTTCATCACTTTAGCTTGCAAATGCTTTCGTCTCTCTTAAGCACGAAGTTATGCCTGCCCGAAAAATTAGGAGACGGGGCGCAACTTTTCGCGTCCGGCGGTGTATGTTGTCATCCACGGGGCAGAGGGCTAGGGGGAAATGGTGCGGCCATCGCGCCGCCTAAGCTCCGTTAGCTCCGTTATTCGATATTTTGAGGTTGATCGGTTCGCTAGTCATGTTCTGGAAGCGCAGCAAAAGCCCGGCCCCGTCCGCGCCCCGGGGACATGAGATACCGGCAGGCAGACGTGTCTACGCCATCGGCGATATCCACGGACGCGACGACCTGTTCGCCGAGATGATCGACCTGATCCGCGCCGATCACGCCGCGCGTGGGCCGGCCGAGATGACCTTGATCCTGCTGGGCGACCTGGTCGACCGCGGCCCGGCATCGGCTGAGGTGGTCGAACGCGCGATGCGGCTTCATGACGAGTTTTCCGACGTCCGGTTGCTGATTGGCAATCACGAGGAATGTTTTCTCGCGGCGCTGACTGGCGATGTGCGCCGCGTCCGCTATTTCATGCGGATCGGTGGCGACGCCACGATCCGCAGCTATTGGCGCGACGATCGGGATTTCGAGCAGGCGAGTTTCGAGGAAGTGGCCGAGCGGCTGCCCGCATTGGTGCCGCCGGATCATGTCGCGTTCCTCGGCGGCGGCGAGGATATGGTCGAAATCGGCGACTATGCTTTTGTCCATGCGGGGGTGCGCCCCGGCGTTCCGCTCGAAAAGCAGGCGCTTTCCGATCTGCGCTGGATTCGCGACGAATTTCTCGACGACCTCGGCGATCATGGCAAGGTCATCGTTCATGGTCACAGCATCACCGCCGCGCCCGACGAGCAGGCAAATCGCATCGGCATCGACGTCGGCGCGTTTCGCAGCGGTGTCCTCGCCGGGATCGGACTGGAGGGAGATCGGCGTTGGTTCCTCTTCGCACGCGAAAGCGAGGCGAGGGCGAATGCGGCCTGACCTTTGCTTCGGCCTGCCGAGCCTTGTCACTCCTTGCAGGACGGTCTATTCGCCCGCGCCGATACGGGCTACGGCCCTGTTTTCCACGCATCTGATATCAGAATAGTGAAAATATGAGCAGAAGAACGACAGGCGCGTCGCGTCCGAAGGGCGCCAGTCCGCCCGATATGCAGGGCTGGATAGCCATTCTGTTTCTGGTGTTCGTGTTCCTCACCGGCGGTGGCTCGCGGAGTGACACAGCCTCGCTGGCCTTTCTTCGTGGCGGGGCCGTTCTTTTTGCTTTTTGGGCGGCATTCCAGATGGACGGCGCCGATTGGCGGCGCATCCGCATTCCGCTGCTGCTATTGGGGGCGATGACGGCGTGGATATTCCTCCAGTTGATACCGCTGCCGCCCTCGATGTGGCACGGGCTGCCTGGACGAGAAGCGATCGCTGCGGTCGATCGCCTGCTGGGTCAAGCCGATCTGTGGCGGCCGATTTCGCTGACGCCCTCGCAAAGCCTCGATAGTCTTTTGGCGATGGTTGTGCCGTTCGCAGCTTTGATCGTCTTCAGTCGCGGAAATGCGGACGATAATTCCCGGCTTCTCTTCGCGATCGTTTGCCTCGCTTGCCTTAGCTTCTTGTTGGGATTTGTGCAGATATTGTCGGGGCCGTCGAGTGGTGCCTATTTCTATCGGATAACCAATTCGCAGGCGATGGTTGGGCTGTTTGCAAATCGCAATCATAATGCGATGTTTCTGGCGTCAGGCGTGCTTATTTCGGCGGCGCTTTTGCGCGACGAATTGATGCGCCGGCAGAAGCGCGGCCTCGTCCGGGTCGGCCTCTCTGTCGTGGGCCTTGGCTTGACCGTTGCAACGATCCTGGTCGGCTCGCGTGCCGGTCTGGCGGCTGGGGCCGTCGCTTTCGCGGTCGGGTATTTGATGGTCGGCTCGGTGTGGCGGTCGCGTGCTGTCCAGAGCGAGCGAGGTGCCTCTTCGCTCCGCCCTCATGCCGGTTGGATATTTTACCTGCCGGTGGTCATAATGGCCGCCTTGCTCGGGCTCGCGCTTTGGGCGTCCGATCGCTCGACAGCGCTGACTCGCATCGTCGGTCAGGATGTTGCGGCCGATATGCGCATTCAGGCTTGGGCAACCGTGCGGTCGATGCTCGATACCTATTGGGTCATGGGCAGTGGCTTCGGTTCGTTTCCGGATGTCTATAAGATGTTCGAACCCGACCACCTTCTTCAGCCATCCTATTTCAATCACGCGCATAATGATTGGGTCGAGATTATCATCACAGGCGGACTTCCCGCTGCGATCATTCTGCTTGTGACCATCCTCTGGATATTGCGCGGGCTGCGGCGTGGCGGGCTGCGCGGGCTGATCAAAGGGCATCGGGGCGACATTCGTTTGTCAGCAATGGTCATTCTTCTTCTTCTGGCGGCGGGAAGTATCGTGGATTATTCGCTCCGCGTTCCGTCCATACAGGTCCTGGCGGTGCTCCTCATAATCCTGCTGTGTTGCCCTAAGGGCGCGATAACGCGCCCGGATTAGGGTTGCGGTGCCCCCTAGAGTCTCTATAGCACCCGAGCCCTTCCTTGATCGAGCGTTCTTCCCGATATGAACCGAGCTTACATTTCCGTCGTTGTTTCTGCGCTAATGCTTGCCGGTTGCGTGAAAAATGCGCCGCCGGTCGCGAGCGCACCGGATAGTCCGGTCACCGCGCTCAAGGACCTCCCTGAACCCGAGGCGACTGATGTCGTTCGTTCGACACGACTGGCATTTATCGGGCCTTTTACCGAGTTGCGCGTCGAGGTGTTCGGGGTTCCGGACATGCAGCGCGACATCATGACTGACGGCAAGGGTAATTTCGCCTTCCCTCTCGTCGGGTCGGTTGCCGCCGCGGGCAAGACTCCGGGCGATGTTTCAGAGGAAATTCGCCAGAAACTGGCGGTGCGCTATATTCGCGACCCCCAGGTAACCGTGAACTTCAAGGCGTCTTCGAACCCTCTCTCGATCCAGTCGATGTCGGTGACCGTCGATGGCCAGGTCAACAAAGCCGGGGCCTACCCAGTTGTTGGCCGCGTGACGTTGATGCGCGCTGTCGCGCTTGCCGGCGGCACGAATGAATTCGCCAAGCTGCAGGATGTTGTCGTTTTTCGCGATGTCGGCAATCAGAAATATGTCGGCATCTATAATCTGGAAGGCATTCGGCGCGGGAACTATCCGGACCCGGAAATCTTTCCGAACGACGTGGTCGTCGTAGGCGATTCCCCGGCAAGGCGCCGCTTCAAGGATATATTGGCGGTTGTGCCGGCGCTGTTGTCGCCGATCATCCTGCTCGCCAGAGAATTTTGACCGGGACGATATCAGGTAATGAATCAGTTGATCAGCAATAATGAGGCGATGGCGCCCAATCTGCCGGTTCCCGCGGACGAATCTTTCGTTGGAGACGGGCAGCCCAGCCTGTCGATTTTCGAACAGATTTGGATGGCGGTGGTTAACCATCGCAACCTGGCGGCCGGGGCCGTTTTGGGGATGGTTTTGCTCGGCTTGATCGTGACCTTCCTTTCCACCCCGCAATATCGATCGACCGCGCGACTGGAAATCCTGCCCGATGCGCCGGTGGCGACCTCAGTTGAGGGGCAGCGCGACAAGGCGTTGGTCAACGAAATTTCCTTCTACAATACGCAATATTCGCTTCTGCAGTCGGAATCGCTCGCCGAACGCGTCCTGCGGGCCGGTAATCTTTTGGCGGATAAGGACTTCATCTCATCGTTCAAGCTCGACAATGCCGAGGCGTCGATGACCAGTGCCGAGCGGCGGAATTTGAATAGCGACGCCGTGGGCATTCTGCTCGATCGCTTGTCGGTTTCCCCGGTCCGCAATTCGAGCCTGGTCGACGTCAGTTTCGCGACGCCGTCACCGCGCCTGTCTGCCAAACTCGCCAATCTATGGTCGCAACAGTTTCAGCAGGTGAGCATCGATCGCCGGTTCGCCGCGACATCCGACGCACGCAAATATCTTGAAGCGCGTCTCCAGACGTTGCGTCAAAATCTCGAAACGTCGGAACGGTCGCTGATAAATTATGGCATGAGCAAGGGGATCGTCACGATCTCTTCGCAGTCCGATGCCGACGGTCGAACGCGTTCGCAGACGCTGGTCGCTTCCGATATCGCTGATGTCAGCACCGCTCTTTCCAAGGCACGCGAAGAAAGAATCGCCGCCGAGGCTCAACTTGGAAACACGCAGACCGGTATCGCCGCGGTCAACGCCCCGACGATCGGCACCTTGCGGCAACGGCGCGCCGAACTGCAAGCCGAACTGGCCCAGCAACGGACGATATTTGCTGACGACTATCCAGCGGTCCTTTCACTGCGCGCGCAGATCGCCAACCTCGACCGCAGCATCGCTGCCGAAGTCGCGCGTTCGTCGCAGGGTAATCGCGAGGCCTATAAAGCTGCGGTTCAGCGCCAGCGCGATCTGCAAAGCGAACTGGATGGGCTGACTCAACGCTATAACAAGCAACAGCGTGAATCGATCGAAATGGCGATCCTTCAGCGGGAAGTGGATTCCAATCGCCAACTCTATGAAGGGTTGCTGCAACGCTACAAGGAGATCGGTGCAGCAGGTGTCGGCACCAACAATATTTCAGTCGTCGATGCCGCCAAAATCGCCGATCGTCCGTCGAGCCCGCGCCTGATCATGAACGTGGCGCTCGCCTTGTTCGCGGGTATCGGGCTTGCGGCCGGATTGATCTTTGCGCAGGAAAAGATAGATAGCTCGATCCGCGATCCGCAGGAGGTGAATGCGCGCTTCGGTCTGCCGCTCCTTGGCGCCGTCCCCGAAGTCGCGGGCCACCCAGCCGAGCTGATCATCGACAAGAAATCGGAGATTTACGAAGCCTATTTCGCGTTGATGACCAATTTGTCGTTCCTGACCGCCCATGGGGCGCCACGATCGATCATGCTGACATCCTCGCAGCCGCGTGAAGGCAAGAGCAACTCGTCGCTATGCCTCGCAACGGTGATGGCGGCGACCGGAAAGTCGGTGATTCTGATCGATGCCGACGTCCGCAATCCTTCGCAGAATGAATATCTGCACATTCCGAATAAACTCGGACTGAGCCACTATCTGGCTGGCGACGATAATTTCGACGCGATGATTGCGGAATTGCCCAAATATGGCTTCTCGATCATGACCGCCGGCAAGGTGCCCCCCAACGCGGCGGAATTGCTGGGCAGCCAGCGTCTCGATAACCTGATCGCTGCATTGTTGACGCGCTAT
>Ga0182739_1003475_pt1 | contig 13775 bp, 8 predicted proteins | sample eDN5th30CBELigBY_FD_128873 | JGI IMG/M metagenome (GOLD analysis project Ga0182739, IMG submission 128873) | Enriched backyard soil microbial communities from Emeryville, California, USA - eDNA 5th pass 30_C BE-Lig BY (version 2) (version 2) | ecosystem: Environmental > Terrestrial > Soil >... | reverse complement strand
CGTAGGGCACGCAAAGCCCCTGGCCGATGTGGGACGGACCACAATCGTTTGCGACGACCAAACGGGCGTCCTGCATCAGCGCCACCAGTTCGGCCACCGATCGACCGCTTTCCAGCCGGAAGTCCGGACGGTTCAGATGTTCCAACCAGGCGCGTTCGGCCGTCTCGGCCGGTCCCAGGACAAACGAGAACACCGCGTCGCCGCCCAGCCGGGTCTGCAGCAGATCGGCCAGCGCGACGTAATGCTCAACCGACCACCGTTTGAACGGTCCCTTGCCGCCTCCCGGAATCATGACGATGTCGGCAGGCTTCACCTTGCCGGCACAGGGCCGCGCGATCTCCAGGAAGCACTCGCGCGCGATGGCCTCCGGATCGTGCGGCTGTATCTTCGCCAGCAGCCTCAGGTTCGCCAGCCCGATGTACTCGCGGATGTCCTTGATGTGGGAATGCGTCCAGACGCAATCGCCAATCCTGCGGTTATTGAAGCCCAGCCGCAGCGCGGGCCGACGCAACAGATTGAGCAGCGCAAAGCGTTCGCTGGAATGATGCAGCGTCAGCGATGCGCTGGCGCGTCGGGGGAACGCCCTGACCTGGTCGCTGAATGCGTCGGCGCGGACGAACTGGTCCACCCACGGCAGCCGCGTGTAGAAATCGCCTACGTCGAACCGGGAGACCACGCGCACTTGCTTATCCGGCCACAGTTTCTTGACGAGATAAAGCGCGGGAAACGCCACGATCTGGTCGCCGTATCGCGACTTGCTACGAACGAATACAACGATATCTGCCATGGCTACTTAAATGATGAAATCACGGTGGACAACCGGCGCCAGTCCGCGACTGCGGCAGCGGTGTGTCCCCCGACGTATTGCCCGCGAACTTGCGGATCTTCTCGGCCAGTTCCGGCGTCGCCTTTTCGTAGCCGTAGCAGTAAGGCGGCGCTGGGACCGCGTCCGGGCGGTAGTCCTGCAGCACCGGCTTCGCGTCGCCCAGGTACAGGTTGTCCTTCAGACGCAGGAAGGCCTTGTAGTCGCGAGTGTAGCCGTGTTCGTCCTTGCGCGTTTCGTAGGCGCCGCGGTCGGACTCGCCGTTACCCAGCGCACTGCGCTGGGGCGCAATGGGGATGTAGCGGCAGTAGTTCACATTGATGCCTTCCACCGTGGGAAAGAACTCGGGCTCCACGCACTTGCGCTGCGCGTCGTTGTTGAAGATGTTGCCTTCGACCAGGGCCTTGGCCTCCAGGCTGAAGCTCATGCCGTAGAAGTCCCAGTTCTCGACCAGGTTGTTGAACAGGTGGAAGGTGCCGAACTGCGCCCGGGGATTGCGCTGCACGGTGTTGAAGAAATAGTTGTGGTGCAGCGTCACGCGCGCAATCGCATCGCGCTCGTAGTTGTGAAAGAGGTCCTTGGACGTGATGTTGTTCAGCAGCATGACCTTGTTCGAGTTGTGGAACTTGGTCCACGAGATCGTCACGTCGGTCGATCCGTTCTTCACATTGAGCAGGCGGTCCGACATCCGGGACAGGTCCATATGGTCGACCCACACGTCCCGGCTGCCATTGGCCACGTTGACGGCCTGGGTCAGCCGGTTCAGGCGCCCGTCGATGGTCAGATGCGTCAGGATGACGTTCTTAACGCCATACACGCCCAGGCCATCGTCGATCAATGCCACCCGCTTGCCGCGCCCGTCGATCGTCGTGTTCGAAGGCACGCGCAACTGGGATTCCAGCACGATGGTCATGTCGGACGCGAAGCGGATCCACGTCGGCCCCTTCTTGGCCTGCTTCAGGGCGGCACGCAGCGTGCCCGGCCCCGAATCCTGGTCCGAGGTCACCTCGATGAATCTGCCGCCCAGCCCGCCCGTGGCCTTGGCGCCGTAGCCTTCGCGCTGTTGCAGCAGCGCGGACACGAAGGGGCATTGCGCCGTCGGCGCGCCGCACCGCTCGTCCGCGAAGGCGGCGCTGCCATAGAGAGCGACCAGCGCCGCCAGCCAGGCCATCACTTTCTTTCGTGCAAGCATCCCGCGTGCTCCTATTCTTGCGCCGTCGGATCCGCGGCCGTCACATGGCGCCAGATACCCCCGCTCAGGCGCAGGTTCTCCGGCGGACCGGCCAGGTGGTTGCGCAGGTGTTCGAAGTACGCCTTCTGCCAGCGCAGCGCGTACGCCTGCGCGTCCTCGCCCGGATTGGCGGCCGGCAGCATTTCCAGCGTGTAGGCCACCTGGCCGTTTTCCCAACGCGGCGCATAGAACACCGAGGGCACGTTCATCCGCTGGGCCAGATGGGCCGCGAAGCCCGAATAGGTCACCTCCTGCCCTTCGAAGGTCGTGCGCGGCGCGGCGGGATTCGCCGCGCCATCGATGGCAAGACACAGCACAAAGCCCGAATTGATTGCCCGCATGCACGACTTGGCGACCTGCGCCTCGGTCTGGTCGGCGGTGGAAATCAGCGCCTCGGCATAGCTGCTGCGGGCGATGCTGGGCGCCGATGCCAGCCAGCGAGACGGGATGCCGACCAGTTCCAGCGCCATCAGCCCGGCGTACATCGGACCGACATGCGCCGTGGCGACCACGACGCCGCGCCCCGCCGCCAGCAGCGGCGCAAAGAAGCGCTCGCCGGTGTCCAGTTCACCCAGCATTTCCATCGCTTCCTCGACCCGCTCCTCGCGGCATTCCAGCCAGTCGAAGAGCAGATGGTCGATCAGGTGGCCCCAGCGCGCGCGGCGTTCCCAGGTGGCGCGGTCGATGGACGTGTCGCCGCGCATCGACCAGGCCCAGTCCAGGCGCGCCTTCGGGATCGGCGCGGAATCAAGCTGTTCTTCCATGCGCGCCAGGGCTTCCTGGAACGTCTCGGGCAACTTCGCGCCGCGCTTGGCGACGTACTGCAGGAACATCGCCTCGGCCTCTTCCTTGCGGCCCGCCTGCGACAGCGCGCCAATGGCGGACCGCTGCCACAGCAGGTTGTCGGGCGACTTTTCCAGCAGCTTCATCATCTGGTCGGCCGCCTCGTCGTAACGCAGGGTGTAGCGCAGCGCGCGGGCGTACAGGCCGCGCGTCTGCTCCAGGTCGGGCGCCAATTCGATGGCGCGCTCCAGCGGCGCCACCGATTCCTTGTAGCGGCCGGCGCGCAGCAGGGTTTCGCCATGGAGCGTCAGCAGCCGCACGTCGTCCGGCGCCGCCTGCAGACCGGCTTCGAAATGCGCCAGCGCGTGCGTCTTGCGGTCGTCTTCCGTGCCGCGCCGCAGGTGTGCCAACCCCAGCGACGAACGCAGCGCCGCGCAATCGTGGCCCGCGCGCAGCGCACCGTCGCCCAGGCGGATCGCCGCGGCGGTGCGGCCGTCGGCCAGCAGGGCGCGCACGGCCATCGTCGCCACCCGTTCATTGGGCAGCTTGTCCGGATCCAGCGCCGCCGCGATGCCGGACGCCTCGGCGACGTCGCCATTGCGCACGAAGGCCATCAACCAGGCATACGCGTCCTCGGGCGCGCTCTGCGCGAGCGGCAGGGTGGTGCGGGCGACTTCTGCCGCCTGGTCCACGCGGCCCGCCTGCACGCGCAGTTGGATGCGCGCGGCATGCAGCGCCGTATTGCCGGGTTCGATGCCGGCGGCGGCGTCGGCTTCGGCAATGGCCCTGTCCCACTGCTCCAGGCGGCCCAGCAGGCTGGCCAGCAGGCGTCGGTCGTCAGCGCGCGTGGGATGCGCGGCGATCAGCGTCTCCAGCGCGGCGACGGCGGGCACCAGCCTGCCCTCTTTCACGTAGGGCGAAACCAGCAGCCGCCGAACCTCGCGCCACCCGTCCCTGGCCTGCCGCAGCGCGGGATCCAGCGCCGCCATGTCGCGTTCGGGCTGGGCCGAGGCCCGGATCTGTCCAATCACATCCCGCAGGCGCGCGGTGGCGTCCTGCGGCTCGGCGCCGGCGTCGACCCGGCGGCTTTCGATAGCGGTATCAACCATGACGCAGACCCCTCAACAATGCCATCGCAACCCGAGCGATGAACATGAGCACAAAACCCAGCGCCAGCGCCTGCAGCAGCAGGATGCCCGCGCGCGGGCTGCTGGGCCGGTCCGTGGGTACCGGTTGCGCGATGATGGACAGATACCGCTGCAGGCGCAGCGCGTCCGTCATCGCCTGCTGGTAGGACTGCTGCGCCAGCGTCAGGTTCGAATCCGCGAACACCTGGGCATTGCGCAGCGCTTCGTATTCCTTGAGCTGCTTCGCTTCCGTATTGCCATCGCCGCTCAGGCGCTGGCGCACGGATGCGAGCCGCTTTTTCAGCGCCGCCACCTGCATCTGGGCCGGCTTTAGCATGAAGTGGTCCTTGTTGTTCAGGGCCCGGATCTTGTCCAGGTTGATCTGCGCGCTGCTCAGCTCGCCTTCCAGCTGGCTGGACAGGTTGAGCAGCATGGACACCGTCGCGCTCGGGTCGATGTTGCCGTGCTTCGTGCGCCACGTCGTCAGGGCGTCCCGCGCCGCCAGCGCCTTCTCCTCGGCAAACTTGACCGACTCCTCGCTCACCTTCAGCTTGTCGGCCACGCCCTTCTCGTTCATCGAGCTGACGAATTGCTCGGCCAGGCCGATCAGTTCCTTGGACAGCGTGGCCGCGTCTTCCGACGAGAACGCGCTGACCCGCAGCACGTCGATCTGCTCCAGCGCGTTGAACGACACGTGCACCGACGCCTGATAGGCGCGATACAGGTCGTCTTCGCTGGAATCCTCGGCCAGGCGGTTGAACGGATCCAGTCCGTCGTTCGTCAGATAGCGGCGCAGGCCGACTTTCCTGTCCAGTTGCTGCATGCTGTCGCGCGACTTCAGGAAGTCAGCAACGGCCCACCCGTCCACGAATCCGCCCAGCATGCCGCCCGAGTTGCCCGTCGTGAGCAGGCTGGCCGCCGCGCCGCCGCCGCCCTGCTGGCCGGACGCCGACTGCACGAAGAACCGCGACTCGGCCTCATAGCGCGGCGTGGCGACAAAGGACAGATAGATCAGCGCCAGCACCACGGGCACCAGGACAATCAGCGCATTGATCCAGCGATGGCGGCGCCGCTCGCGTAGCGCCGATTGCCGTTCGCGGCGACGGCGTTCGATCTCGGATCCGCCTTCAGAACCCGAGCTGGCCTTCGTCGAAGCCGCCTCCGAGGACGTCGTCGCCTGTGCCGGAGTCGCTCCGTGATCGTCGCGGGGGATACCTGCGGAGGCACTGGTCGAGGTCGTCGTCGATGCTGAGCGCGCTTCGTTCATAGATCAAGCCTTTGAAGCAATAATCCGCCAACTGATTCTGGCGATAACTGGAAAAAATGAGTGTCCGGCCCACCAGCCGCTCTTCGAAAAGAGCCAGCCAGAGCCGGGTGAAACGGCAAGGCTCGAAGGGGATGCTCCCTTCGATCACGTAGACATCGAACGCGGGCGCCAGCGCCAGCGCGAACGAGAACTCCTGCCGCACGTAAAGCGGCCAATGCTCCATGGGCTTGGCCAGCATCTTGGGATCGCTGATCAGGTCCGCGACCAGTTCGTACGTTGCGCCGGGATCGATCTCGTACATTTCGCTGACGAAGTCGATCATGCTCAGGCCGTTGGCCTTGCCGCGGATGAAGCCTTGCCGGCCGATGGCCCACGAGACGTTGCCGTCGTGCTTGACGAAGCCCTGGCGCGGCGGACGCAGGCAGCACAGCACGTCCACCAGCTGACGGTGCATTTCCGGCGTGGGCGACAGCAGCGCATAGCGCCCGGCCGGAATGTCGAGCGTGGCATTGGCAAGCAGCGGCTGCCGGCTGCCAAAGGCATAGGGTTCGTCGGTTACGCCATTCAGATGGATCATTCCTCACCCTCACATCGGCTGGACATTGGGACGGGCCAGGCGCTCGGCCACCAGGGCGATCACCATCATGAACACCAGCGAGGTCAGGAAATACCCCAGGCTGGCGTCGTGCGACTGGTACGCCTGGAAGTACGCCGAGCGCAACAGCTGCATGCCATGCGCCAGCGGCGACCACAGCAACCACGGCCGCAGTTGCTCCGGAAACTGCTCCGACACGAAAAAGACGGCAGCGAAGATCTGCAGGCCGCGCTCGATGATCGGCGCCAGCCGAAGAAAGAAGTGCCAGTACGTCGCAATCGACCCGAACAGCACGCCCATCGCGGCACCGGCAACCCCCATCAGCACGACGAAGGTGATGAAGCCAGCCCAACTCTTGGGCAGCGTGATGAGGCCGATCGCGTGGCCCGCGGTGATCAGCACCGCGAACACCACCAGGTACACCGAGACATAGATCATGGCCTGCACCAACGCGCACATCAGCGGGGTGACGCCCTGGAAATTCAGCAGGCCGCGCGCGGAGACATACGCGGTGCTGCTCCGGAAGGCGATCTGGCGGAACATGATCCAGGTCGTCGCGCCCAGCAGCGAGAACGTCTGCACGTCCATGCCCAGGATGTAGTGCGTGCCCATCAGGATGTACAGCGACGAAATCAGCGTCAGCAGCACTACGGGCCCGACCAGCGCCCACACCAGCGCGATGCGGCTCTCGCCGTGCATCACGCGCAGCTGATAGATGAACATCGCCATCAGCGTGCGGCCGATCGGCCGGTGGCCGGCCGTATCCTGCGAATGCCCCTCGTGCAGGGTGCGCAGCCGGTCGCGCAGGATCGCCAGGTCGCCCGATTCACTTTGCGCGACCTCGATCTCCAGCGCGATGTCGTTGCGCGACGCATGGCGCCGCGCTTCGCGTGCCTCGTCCTGCTTGCGCCGCTCCACGCGGCGCGCATGCGCGGCCGCCAGCCGCTCGTCCTCGGCCACCAGCTTGGCCGGCACGTAGCCCGGCGCGAACACTTCCACGCCCGCGCGGATGTCCTGCTCCAGCAGCCGCACGATGATGCGCAGGCGGCGGCGGGAGAAGTCGGCCACGGTCTCATCGACCTTGCCGCGCTCGATCTCCGCTTCCAACTCCGCCTGCACGGCCTCGTACACCGCCCGCCGCGCCGCCACGGAATCGTGCGGCTCGCCCTGCAGGCGGGCAAGCAGCGGCTTGAACAGGACCGCCGGCGGCGCCTTGGCCTCGAACAGCGCGGCCGGATCCAGCCGCCAGTTGGCGACGCCGGACCCCACCGTGTAGTTGCTTGCTTTCCGGCGCGAGCGCCAGCCCTTGATCCGGTCCTCGTTACTCATGGACACGCTATTGGGAAACGCCGGTCGAACTTCCGCCCGAATCGCTGTCGATGGCTCGCGTGGCGCTGAAGCCGGCGCTCATCGTGACGCGGAAGGCCGACAGCACCTTCTGCACCTGCGTGAACGGCGCATCCGAGATATAGATGGCCTGTCCTTCATGAACCGTGAACTCGCGCGCCAGCGCCACCTGCTCCGGCCGCGTGAGGTCAAACTGGTAAACCACGGGCAGCATGTCTGGCTTGCCTTCGGCCCCGGCCTTCGCGGGCGTGAACAGGAACACCGAACGCGGATCGGCCAGCTTGTCGTCCAGGCCGCGGGAATCGGCCAGCGCGTCCAGCACGCTGTAGTTGCGCTTGCTGATCTCCACCCGGCCTTGCTGGCCCGCCGCGCCCAGCACGGTCAGGAATTCCTTGGCATCGTAGGCGGTGATGACATCGCCCGAGCGCAGCAGGATGTCGTTGTTCTGGTTGCGGTAGATGTCCGCCAGCCGCACCGAGGCCACCTGGTTGTCGCGGCGCAGGCTGATGATGAGCTGCTCGGGATTCGTCTGCACCGGCGCGGCCTGCGCCAGCGCGCTGCTCAGGCGCTGGGCGGTCTGCGTGATGGGATACATGCCCGGCTTGGTCAGGTTGCCCTGCACCGTCACCATCTGCCCGCGCGCGTCGGCGGCGCGCGTGACGCTGACGTCGGCGCCAACCACGAGCTTGCTCAGGCGCGCCACGATGGCGTCATGCAATTGCCCCAGCGTCATGCCCTGGGCCCGGAACTTGCCGATGATCGGAAACGTGATGTTGCCGGCGCTGTCGATGTCCTGGTTGCCCAGGTCGCTCACGCCGGACGGATCCGCGGCGAACACGCCCAGTCCGCCGCGTTCCCATACTTTCACGTTGATGCCGTCGCCCGGCACAAGCTTGTCGAATCCCGCCTGTGTCAGGTCGCGATAACGCACGGGAAAATCGGCCACCTCGGGAACCCTGCTCTTTTGCGCGAGTTCGCGCGACACGGGCATCACGATGACATCCTTGTCATCGTGAGCGCCGGTCATTTCGCTGAGCATCGGGCCGGACCGTGGGAGCTGGCAACCCGAGAGTGTCAGCGCTGCAAGCAGCAGCATGGCAAGCGTCGCGTAGCGCCGCGCGCCCAGGGCCGGGACGTTCATTAGCATAGGTTCCTTCAGCTTCAACACTATAAAAAAGAGCGACTGCGTGTCACGGTGTCACGGTGTCACGCCAGCATCCGGCGCTTGGGCGCCACGTCGATGCGCTCGTCGTTGTCGGACTCGGTCATGGCGGGCATGCAGATGCTCATGAACTTGGTGAGCATCGCGTCCAGCGAGAACAGCTTCTGCGCCCGCTGGCGGCTATTTGCCCGCATGTCCGCATTGCTGCGCACCTGGTCCACCATGTTCAGGACCTTCTCGCATGCCTCGTGCATGTCGGGATGATCCACGCAGCTGAGCAGGTGGCCCGTCTCGTCCTCGACAAAGCACTCTTCCGCGCCGCCGGCCGGCGTGGAAATCACCGGCACGCCCAGCAACTGCGCCTCGATCAGCACATTCGGCAGGCCTTCGTAGCGCGACAGCAGCACGCTAGCGTCCATCTTCGAATACCAGAAGCCCACGTGATTCGACAGCCCCACCAGCAACAGGCGTTCCAGCACGTCGTGCTCTAGCGCCAGCGCCTCGATGTTCTCGCGCAGGCGTCCGTCGCCCACGAGGAAAAAGCGCGCCTGCGGCCGCTCTTTCAGGTAAAGCGCCGCCAACTTGATGAAGAGCTGCGGACGCTTGTCCGGCTCCAGGCGGAACACGCCGCCGATCGTTTCCGTGGCGTCCTTGGTGCGCTCGTGGAAGGCTTCCCATTTTTCCTTGTCGGCGTCCGACGCATCGGTCGCCAGGTCGGGCACGCCGTTGTACAGGATGTGGAAGCGCGCGAGCGGCAGGTCCAGCCACTCGGCATACGCTTCAGCGGCCTTGCGGCTGTTGCTGACGAACACCACGCCCGGCACCTGAGCCAAGGCCTGGAACAGCTCCGGATACTCTTCGCGGAAACGGTCCTTGCGGATGTTCGGCGGCAGGCCGCGGAACACCAGGTGGATCGTCGGCGTGCCGGCCAGCAGCGCCGCCAGCGCGCCAAAGAGGCACGTGCCGTCCTGCCACAGGCTCACCACGTCGAACCGGTTGGCGCGCAACACCGGCGCCAGCCGCGTCACGCCGTAGTGAACCGGCGGGGGCAGTTGTTCCAGCAGGCGGCCCAGGTTGCCTTCGGGCACGGACTGGTGCGCCACCGAGATCGCCGGCAGGCGGTTGATCTCCGTGACCGGAATCTGCGCCTTGGTGAGCACCGGCAGGAAGAAGTCGTCCTGCTTCTTGGGCGACCCGGACGGCTCGGTGTGCTGCTTGACCAGCACTTCGACCTTCTTGGGCCGCATCAGGATGTCGGGCGGCTGCAGTTCCGGCGACGCCGCCAGACGAGTCAGCTCGCCCGCCAGGCGGGTCAGCTGGCGCTCGGCGCCGCCGGGTCCCAGGCTGCCGGTGACCAGCGCCACCGACACCGGCTTTTCCGGCGTGTTCTCCGCGATCTTGCGATTGCGAAAATGCAGGATCGCGTGCTTCATCGACACGATGCGCACGTCCTTGCCCGCCAGCCCCTCTTCGGATTCGAAGCGCTGATAGAACGCGTAGTCACTGGCCAGCCCCTCGGCCAGTTCGGCCGCCTTGCTCCCCGGCGTCAGGTGCTTGGCGACGGGCGCGATCGCATCCCACGCGTCGGCCAGCAGCCCGCGCTTGCGCAGGCGCTTGGCGAACTCGACGCGCATGTTGCGATCCGTGTGCTGCGAGATCAGACGCCGGAACAGCGCGTCGGACTGCTCGTGCGCGCGGATGTCGCTCAGCAGCTTCGCCCGCGAGAACAGGCGGTCCGGATTCGTCGTCTCCGCCGGCAGGTGACGGTCGACCAGCGCCATGGCTTCGTCCAGGTGCCGTTCCTTCACCAGCCGCGTCGCGCAATAGCGCACGATCTGCAGGTCATCCGGGCATTCCTCGAGCAAGGTCGCCCATTGCTCGGCCATGCCCTCGTTCAGGCCCGCCGACTCCTGCAGGCGAAGCAGGAGAAAGCGGACCTTCGAGTCCTCCATGTGATCGTGGGCCAGCGCCTTGGCCCGCGCCAGGTTTTCCTGAGCGACTTGAACCCGCCCCGATGCCGCAACGATTTCCTCCAACTGCGCTTGAACTTGCTGAAGATCGGACTTGGCGTCCGCTCGCTCGGTAATCAGAGGAGGATTCATGCCGCCTTTCTCCGGTTGAGCTTCTCGATCCAGACAAGGCAGCGCTCGATGTAGTGGTCGTACTGCGACGGGTTCTCGGAACGCGCCTGCAGCTGCTTCCAGTACGGCAGGGCCTGTTCGAAGCGATGCAGACGCATGGCGCCGACCGCGGCCAGGCGCAGGCCGATGGGATCGTCAGGCACGAGCGACACGATGCGTTCGCCCAGCGCCAGGCGCTCGGTCGTGCTGGACGGCTCCAGGCCGCGCGCTTCGGCGTACAGATAGGCCAGGATGCGGCGCTTTTCGTGCTCCACTTCCGGCATGCCAGGCCACGACTGCGCCACGCGATCCAGCAGCCTCCACGCGGCCTGATGCTCGCCGTTGGACAGGAGTTCGCGGGCGCCGCGGATGGCGCGCGGTCCAAGCCGGCCCAACTGGCGCTCGGCCTCGTCCTTGGCGCTCTGGTCGGCGCCCGGGTGGGCCAGCACGTCCTTGTACGCGTCGATGGCTTCACCGAACCAGCCGCCATTGAAGGCCACGCGCGCAAAGTGCAGCTTGGCGCTGAACGGCGCGGCCTCGCCCGTGGCAGCCACTTCCAGGTGGCGCATCGCCGTCTTCTTGTCGCCCAGCGCGTCGGCAGCGCGGCCACGCATGGCGTGCAGCTCGGGGAAGTCCACGTTGGTGTCGATGGCCAGGTTGGTCAGGTCGATCACTTCCTTGTGGTTGCCGGCGACCAGCGCGGCACGCACGCCCAGGCGCATGGCGCGTTCGAACGCACGCTGTGCCCGTGCGCCAGCCAGCGCGTCGGGGTTGAGCAGCCGGTGCGCGCAGATGCGTTCGGCCGCGTCGCGCAGGCGTCCTTCCTCCAGCGCGCGGTTGCCTTCCTCGGCCCAGGTCGCGGACTGCGCCTGCAGCCATTCGCCGATGGGCTCCTGCTCGCTCTTGGCCAGGCCGCACGAGGCCGCCAGCGTCGCCGCAGCCATGATGCAACCGCGCCACGAGGCTTCCTTGACCAGTTCCAGCGCGGCGCCCTCGTCCAGCGAAGGATGCTCGGTCGCCAGCTCGCGCAGCGCCTCGCGGTCGCCCGCCAGCAGGCGGTCGCGCCACAGCACCGCGAAACCGCGGCCGTAGCTCGGGATCGCCGCGCGGACCTCTTGGACCCAGCGGATGGCCGCTTCCATGTCGCCGCCCGTCTGCAGCAGCGAAAGCACCGTGTCGGCGGCTTCCACCGCCATCGCGTCGTCCGCGTCGCTGATGCGGAACAACTGCTTCCAGTTGCCCAGGCTTTCCTCCACGTACCCCAGGTGGCCCGCGGATACCGCCGCGATGCGCACGATTTCCGGCGTTTCGATCTCATCGCCCAGCAGGCCGGCCGCAAGCGAGTACGCCACGTCATAGCGGCCCAGCTTGAACTGGTTGCGCATCAGGATCTGTTCGGCCTTGCTGCCCGAGGCCAGGGCGCCATCGGCGGTGCCCAGGAGCGCGAGCGAGCCTTCGTAGTCGCCCAGCTCTTCCTGGAATCGCGCAAAGAGCAGTACGTGGTCCTGCAGCCCGGGAAAGCGGCGCAGCACGTCGCGCACGCGGCGCGAGGCCTCGCGCAGCTCGCCCGATTCCCAGAGCTTCTCGATGCGCTCGGCGCTGTCTTCGGCGCCCAGCTTGGGCGCGGAGGGTTGCGGCGTCGCGGAGCCCATCCGCGGGCGGATGAAATTCTTGAACCAGTCGGTGTAGAGGCGCTCGGCAAAGACCGGGGTGTAGTGAGTCAGGTCCAGTCCGCCGTTTTCCATCGCGTCGGCCTGGCCGATCTTGTTCATCAGCGGCGTCGGGTCGTAGCAAGGCACGCCGATGCGCTGGGCGGCGGCGGTGATCGCGGCGATCAACTGCTGGCGCTGTTCGATGGGCACGTTGTCGGGCGTGTGGGCGTTAACGTGCGTGACGAAGACGACCTTGTCGCGGCCCAGCAGCTCGACGAGCTGGCGCATCTCCTGCTCGATCTCCTCGTCCGTCTGGTCGCGCTTGACGATGCGGGCCAGCAGGTCGCGGTCGTCCGGGCTCAGGCTCTTGAAGACCGGGTCCTGATCGAGCAGCGCGCGGCGCTCGGCCAGGCGCTCGGCCGAGGCCATCGACCAGAACGAGCGGGTGCGCGTACGGTCGGCGAAGAACTCACTGAAATAGCGGCCCAGGTAATTGGACTGGATGGGATAGCCGTCGATCGCCAGCAGCTTGCGCGAGGACAGCTCGACCATGTACAGGTCGGCCGGCTTATGCGTGCCGTTGCGGGCCTGTTCGCCATTCGAGGGCCGGAAGATCAGGCGCTGGACGTCGGCGGGGATGTCGCCCTGGCCGAACATGAAGCGGGCCTGCTGGAGCGCTTCGGCGGCCGTGTGCACGAAGCCGTAGTTGCGGCCCAGTTGCAGCTTGATGGGGTAGCGTCCCACGGCATCGCGCAGCGGCGTGTGGATGCGGCAGGTTCCTATCGGAGCAATGGTAAATGCAGTCATTCAGGGTCTCTCCTGGATTGATGGATTGCGCGCCTGAACTAGAGCGTCCAGTACAAGAGGTCGGCCGGAAGCCGTTTGGCATCCAGGACGGACTTCAAGTCGCACACCATGCCGCCGTTCTTGACCAGTTGCGGCAGGTCTTCCCAGATGGTCTCCATGGTTTCGCGGTGCGGCACCGCCAGGATCAGGACGTCCATGTCGCGGAACTGATCGCGCTCGACGAGCTTGATGCCGTACTCGTGCTCCATCTGCTCCTGATCGACCATGGGATCGCACGCGATCGGGGTGATGCCGTATTGGCCCAGGGCGTTGTAAAGATCGACGATCTTCGAGTTGCGGATGTCGGGCACGTTCTCCTTGAACGTCATGCCCAGGATGCCGACGCGGGTGGACGCGTTCAGGCGGCCGTTGCGGGCCAGGGTCTGCACCACGCGCGACGCGACGTGGGCGGCCATGCCGTCATTGATCCGGCGGCCCGACAGGATGACTTCGGGGTGATAGCCCAGTTCCTGGGCCTTGGACGTCAGGTAGTAAGGATCGACGCCGATGCAGTGCCCGCCCACCAGCCCGGGCGTGAACTTCAGGAAATTCCATTTGGTGCCGGCGGCGGCCAGGACTTCCGACGTGCGGATGCCGACCAGGTCGCAGATCTTCGACATTTCGTTCATGAGCGCGATGTTGATGTCGCGCTGCGTGTTTTCCAGCACCTTCGCCGCCTCGGCGACCTTGATGGAGGAAGCGCGGTGCACGCCCGCGTCGATGATCTGCTCGTAGACGCCGGCGATGACGTCCAGCGATTCGGCGTCCTGGCCGGAAACGATCTTGACGATTTTCTCCAGCGGGTGTTCGCGGTCGCCCGGG
>Ga0182739_1003474_pt1 | contig 13780 bp, 10 predicted proteins | sample eDN5th30CBELigBY_FD_128873 | JGI IMG/M metagenome (GOLD analysis project Ga0182739, IMG submission 128873) | Enriched backyard soil microbial communities from Emeryville, California, USA - eDNA 5th pass 30_C BE-Lig BY (version 2) (version 2) | ecosystem: Environmental > Terrestrial > Soil >... | reverse complement strand
CGCCACCGGAAAGCCAGTTCGCGCTCATGTCCAACTCCTCGCGACCCCGCTTTCGGGCGCGCCAAGCGGCGCGCGAGTACCACGAACGCTTCCGGATTCTCCAATGATTTCGGTCACGACGGACGCTCGCGCCCGCCCTGGCTGCTCGTCGTCACAGGGGCGCGGCGGCCGGAGGAATGTCCTCGCCGAGCACCAGATTGTCGATGAGACGGGTCGAGCCGATGCGGAGCGCGATGGCGAGGAGGGCGCGGTCGCTCACCTTCGCGCCGGGCCCGAACGGCGCGAGCGTTTCGGCATCGACGATCGAGACGTAATCGATCGAATCGGCCACGGGCGCGACCACCTCGTGGGCGAGGGCTCGGAGGCTCTCCGGATCGCGCTCGCCTCCTTCGAAGGCCTTCGCGGCCGCGGCGAGCGCACGAGGGATGGCGCGGGCGCGCTCTCGCTCCGTCGGGGAGAGGTAGGCGTTGCGGGAGCTCAGGGCGACGCCGTCCTCCTCGCGAACCGTCGGGTGCGGGAGGATCTCGACGGGGAAGAAGAGATCCCTCGCCATGCGCGTGATGACGCGGAGCTGTTGGTAATCCTTCTTCCCGAAGACCGCGACGGAAGGGCCCGTGAGCGCGAAGAGCTTCGCCACGATCGTCGCCACGCCCTCGAAATGCCCCGGGCGATGCTCGCCACAGAGGGGTTCGGCGAGGGGGCCGACGTTCACGCGCGTCTCCGAGCCGGGCGGGTACATCTCCTCGACCGAGGGCGCGAAGATCGCATCGACGCCCGCCGCGCGGCACTTGGCCAGGTCACTCTCGAAGGTGCGCGGGTAGCGCGAATAGTCCTCGTTCTTACCGAACTGGGTCGGGTTCACGAAAATCGAGACGGCGACGAGGCCGTCCTGGCCCACCCTCTTCCGCGCCTCCTCCACCAGGGAGAGATGTCCGCTGTGCAGCGCACCCATGGTGGGCACCAGCGCGACCCGCCGGCCCGCAGCCCGGGCCCGATCGAGCGCGGCGCGGAAGGACTCGCCCGTCTCGAAAACTTCGATTTCCACAGTCATCGGGCGACATCATGGCAGAGAAGCAAGCGCCTTGGTGCTATCGTCCCGGCCGCTTGGGCGCCCGGCAGTCGGGGGCCCGTCACGGAGTCCGCCGAATCATGCGCCCTCGCCACTTCATGCTTGCCCTTTGCACGAGCCTCGTCGCCCTCGCTTGTGGCGGTGGCCGCTCGCAGATCGAGTTCGACGACCTGAGCGATCCCTCGCTCGACTTCGACGCGGGCAATCTCACCGACGGGTCGGCGGACCCGGATGCGAGCCTCGACGCGGGCCCCGACGCCGACCAGGACGACGGTGGCGAGGGCGGGAGCGGCGGTGAAGGCGGAGCCGGCGGCGGCGACGGTGGGGCCGGAGGCTCCGGTGGATCTGGTGGGGCCGGTGGCGCTGGCGGCGGCAACGGGGGCTCGGGCGGATCGGGCGGCATCATCAACGACGTCCGCGAGTGCTTCCAGTGCATCCAGCAGGACTGCCCCGAGGCCATGGACTGCCTCACCGACGCGAGCTGCCGCGACGGCGCCATCTGCGCGATCCGCGACTGCATGAGCGGCGGCTCCCCCAACCTCCAGTGCATGCTCGGCTGCTTCGACGGCAACCTGAGCGCCGCGATGAGCGCGTTCCAGGCCGTCCAGTGCGTGATGAGCGACTGCAGCGACTGCGGCGGCCTCTTGGGCAACTTGCCCGGCGGCGGCTTCCCGGGGCTACCCGGCGGCGGCGGCTGAGCTACGCCAGCCCTCATGACCACCGAAGCGGAGCGCTTCCGTGCGAGCTTCGAGCGCTGGGCTCGCTCCGTTCGCATTCGCCGAACGCTCCGCTACGTCCTCCACGGCACGAGCCTCGGGCTCGTCGTCGGGATCGCCTTCGCCCTCGGCTGCTGGGCGCTCGGGCACGGAGGCCTGCGCCCCTTCGCCCTCGTCTCGGCGGTGATCGGCGCCGCGGGCGGGTACGCGCTCGCTCGTAGGCGCGCCTTCTCCGACGCCGACGTCGCGCTCTACCTCGACTCCTGCCTCGGCTCGCGCGAGGCCATCGCCACCGCACTCGAGCTCCCCGACGGCGACGCCTCCCATCCGATCCGCGCCGCCGCCCTCACCGCGCTCACCGAAGGCGATCGTCGGAGCGCGCGCCCGCGCATCCTGACCCGGCACCACCTCGCGCTCCCGGCCTCGCTGGCCGCCATCGGGTGGATCGCCTTCCTCCCGCTCCCCCAGAAGCCCCCGCCCCCGCCGGGAACCGCCGAGGTGCGCCTCGAGGACGTCCCGGGCCTCGTGAAGATCGAGAAGCTCCGCGAGCTCGAGGCGCGCGATCCGGCGCAGAAGGAGCGCCTCGAGAAGATGGCGCGCGATGCCGAGCGCCTCCGCCGCGAGCTGCGCGAGGGCATGGAGCGACGCAAGGCCCAAGCCGAGATCGCTCGATTGCGCGACGCCATCGCGGCCGAGCGCCTGAGCCTGGGCGACAAGGAGAACCGCGCCGGCTTCGAGGCGGCCATGGCGCGGCTCTCGGCCGAACCGTCGCTCCGTGACGCAGCCAAGGCGCTCGGCGATCGCGACATGAAGGGCTTCGACGAGGCCTTGGAGCAGCTCGCCAACGCGCGCGAACAGCGCGATCGCGAGCTCGCCCAGCGCGCCCTCGAGGAGGCGGAGGAGCTCGCCCGGCGCGAGGGCGCGAAGGACGTCGCCGAGATGCTGAAGCAGTCGCGCGAGCTGATGGAGCGTCGCCGCGCGCGTGCGGAGCTGCTCCGGGAGCTCGCGGAAGCGCTGAAGGACTCGGTGGGCGAGCCCCTCGAGGACTTCGACGCCGATCCCAGCGATGCGTCCGCGGAGCGCTTGGCCGACGCGCTCGCAAAGGCGCTGGAGCAGCTCTCGCCGGAGGAGCGGAAGAGGCTGGCGGAGCGGCTCCAGAAGCAGATCGGCAAGGGAACGCTCTCGCCGGATGCCGAGGGCTCCTTGGAAGATTGGGCGGAGTACCTCGCGACCCCGGAAGGCCAGCGCGAGCTCCTCGAGGAGCTGCGCCGGCTCGCGGAGCAGGATTTCGAGAACGACGAGGCGAGGCGGCAGGAGGCCTTGGAGGACGCGGAGCGAGGGGGCGCCGAGGCGGAGGGCGACGTCCAAGGGCGCCCCGTTCCCATTCCCGTTCCGGGGCCGGGAACGCCTGCGCCAGGGCCCTCGGCCGGCGGCAAAGGGCCCGAATCCGGCTCGGGCAACGAGTCGGGGAACGCGGCCGGCAACTCCTCCGGCAACGCCTCGGGCGAGCCGGCTGGGGGCAAGGGCGACGACACCGGCCGGGGCAAGCACGACGGCCGCACCGATCCCGTCCCGGCCGACGAGCTGCGGGCGCGAGCTCAGGGGCGCATCGACGAGCGCGTGCCGATGTCGCGGGTCGAGATGGGCCGCGGTGCCGCGAAGGCCGGCGAGACCGCGAACGTGCAGGGTACCGGAGCCCTCCGCGAGGTCGGCGAGAGCGAGGTCTCGGCCGTCGAGCGCTCCGAAATCCCCGAGGAATACCGCGAGCAGGTCGGGCGGTACTTTCAGCCCTGAACGCCGCGGCCGCTGCGCTCCTCGCCTCGCGTCCTGCGACGAAGGACGGGCCCTCGTGGCACGAGCGCTGCTTCGCCCGGCCGCATGCGCTCCTCGTCTTCGCTCGCCCCCCTGCTCCTCGGCTGCGCGACCCTCCTCGCCTGCAGCAGCACGAGGCTCCACGAGGACCCGAAGCCGACCCCACCCCTCTCCGAGGCCCGCTCCCTCGCCGAACGCCTCCCGCCCAACGAGAGCCTCGACACCGTTCGACGGCTCACCGCCGGCACGACGGACTTCGCGATGGACCTCGTCCGCGCCGTCGGGGGCGACGACAACCTCGTCTTCTCCCCCCACTCGATCGCGCTGGCGATGGCCATGACCTACGCGGGGGCCGCTTCGGAGACGAAGACGCAGATGGCCGAGGTCCTCCACTTCGATCTGCCGGACCCGGAGCTGAGCGCGGCCTTCAACACCCTCGATCAGTGGCTCGCGATGCGGGAGACGAGCGCGACCACGGCCGACGACGAGCCCTTCCGCCTGCGCCTCGCCAACCATCTCTGGGCGCAAGCCGGCTACGAATTCCTGCCCAGCTACCTCGACGTCCTCGCCGAGTACTACGGCGCCGGCGTTCGCCTCGTGGACTTCGAGAACGAGCCCGACGAGGCCCGGCGCCTCGTCAACCGTGAGGTCTTCCGCGCGACGCAGGGGCGCATCGAGGAGCTGCTGAAGGACGGCAGCATCGACGCGAGCACGCGCTTCGTCCTCACCAACGCCGTCTACTTCAGCGCCGGCTGGGCCGAGCCCTTCGTCCGCAGCCGCACCACCGAGGAGACCTTCGTGAAGGAGGACGGGACCACCGTCCGCGTCCCGCTCATGCACGGCCAGGTGCGCGGCTTCTACGCCGAGGGAAGCGCCTATCGCGCGGCGGCGCTCCCCTACGACGGCAACGAGGTCGCGATGCTCTTCGTCCTACCGAAGGAAGGCACGGTCGCGGAGCTCGAGAGCATGCTCGACGCGAAGAAGATCGAGGCGATCGCCTCCTCGCTCGAGCCGGTGATGTTCACCTTCCGGCTGCCTCGCTTCACGATCCGCACGCCGCTCCCGCTCTCCGCGACGTTGAAGGCCCTCGGCATGACCGACGCCTTCGTGCCCTACCAAGCCGATTTCTCGCGGATGGACGGCAAGCAGGACCTCTACCTGCAGGACGTCGTCCACGAGGCCTTCGTGAAGGTCGACGAGAACGGGACCGAGGCCGCCGCCGCGACCGCCGTGATCGGCGGCATCGTCAGCCTGCCCGAGCTCGTCGACTTCAGCGTCGATCGCCCCTTCCTCTTCCTCGTCCGCGATCTCGAGACGGGGGCGACGCTCTTCTACGGCCGCGTCACCGATCCGAGCCCGCCGTGAGCGCGCTCAGAGCCACTTCTTCTCGCGGTACCAGGCCAGCGTCCGCTCGATGCCCTCGCGGGTCATCACCTCGGGTCGGTAGCCGGTGTCGGCGCGGAGGGCGTCGTGCCGGCAGGTCCAGGCCTCCTGCGCGCCCATACGAGCCTTCTGGCGGTTGAAGAGGCGCGGCTTCTTGTCGATGCGGGTCGCGATCTCGCCGCCGATGGCCGCCATGTAGACGAGGGTCTCGGGCAGGTCGAGCGTGCGCACCTTGCGGCCGCTCGCGCGGATGATCTCCTCCTGGAAGGCGCCCCAGGTCTTGGGCTCACCGTCGCAGACGAAGTAGCCGCGGCCCTTCGTGTTGTCGCTGAGGGCGGCGTCGATGGTCACGCGCACGAGGTCGTCGACGTAGACCGCCGAGAAGAGGCGATCGCGGTTGCCGAAGTAGAAGTTGAAGCCCCGCTCGATCGACTTGAAGAGCTCGAAGTAATCGACGTCGCCGGGCCCGTAGACACCGGAGGGACGCACGATCGTCCAGGGCAGCGCGTCGCCCGTCGCCTCGACCACCTGCTCCGCCTCGAGCTTGCTCTGACCGTAGAACTCGATGGGGCGGCGCGGATCCGTCTCGACCAGAGGCCTCTCCTTCGTCGAGGGGCCGTAGGAGGTCAGCGAGGAGACGTGCACGAAGCGGCGAACTTCCGGATGCGCTTCACGAAGCGCGTCGAGGAGGTTCTTCGTCGGCATCACGTTGGCCCGCTGGAAATCCTCGTAGGTCACGCCCTTCGTCGCGCCGGCGACGTGGAAGACGTACGAAGGCTTCTCGCGCTCCACGAGCCTGCGCAGCCCGTCGTAGTCCGCGTAGTCGGCCACCACCGAGCGCCCGCGCTTGGCCTCCGGCGAGCCGGCGCGCCGGATGGCGAGGACGTCCACGCCCCGATCGAGGAGCGCGTCACGGAGCCTGCTGCCGATGAACCCGCTCGCGCCCGTGAGGAGAACCGTGCCTTCGATTTTCTGGTCGAGCATGCCCGCCTCCCTGCCCCGAAGGTGGCCGGGAAGTCAAACCCGTTCTCGCGAGCGCGGTACGTGAGGGCGCCACCTGCGGAGGACGAGCTTCCGCGACTCCTCGACCCAGAGCACGAGGCTCGCGATCACGACCATCGCGCCGAGCTCGTCGAGCTCGATGGGCACCGTGTGGAAGACGCGCCCGAGCGGGCGGAAGAAGATGACCAGCCCTTGGAGGACGACGCCGCCCGTCAGGCCCAAGAGGAGCCAGCGATTCGTTCGCGTACGGAACACCGAGCGCCGCAGCGAGCGGGCGCTGATGCCGTTGAACCATTGGCACATCGCCAGGATCGCGAAGGTCTCCGTCTGCACGACGGCGAAGGGCGCGCCGCTCTCGACGCGATGGAAGAACCAGAACGAGGTCGAGCCCGTCATCGCGAGGGACATCAGCGCGACCCGCCCGAGCATCGGCCACGTCAGAAGCGGCTCGTTCCGAGGCACGGGAGGCTCCTCCATCTCGTCGCCCTCGGGAGGCTCCATGATGAGCGTGACGCTCAACATCCCGTCCGCGACGAGGTTGACCCAGAGGATTTGGACGGCTTGGAGGGGCGGCGGGTAGTGCAGCAGGAGCGCCGTGAGAATGACGACGACCTCGACCACGGAGGTCGCGAAGAGATAGAGGATGAGCTTCTTCAGGTTGCGGTAGACGACCCTCCCCTCCTCGATCGCCGCCACGATGGTCGCGAAGTTGTCGTCGCCGATGACGATCTCGGCAGCCTCCTTGGCGACCTCGGTCCCCGTCCTCCCCATCGCGACGCCGACGTCGGCCTTGGCGAGCGCCGGGGCGTCGTTCACGCCATCCCCCGTCATCGCGACCACGTGACCGCGCTTCTGGAAGGCGTCGACGATGCGGAGCTTCTGGGCCGGATGCACGCGCGCGAAGACGGTGACCTCGCCGATGCGGTCGCAGAGCTCTTTCTCCGACATCCTCTCGAGCTCGCGGCCGTCGATGGCCAGGTCCCCCTCGCGAGCGATGTCGAGCTGCTTCGCGATGGCCTGCCCCGTCGGCTTGTAATCCCCCGTCACCATCACGGGCTGGATGCCGGCCCGGCGGCATTCGCGGATGGCCCCCTCGACCTCCGCGCGCGGCGGATCGATCTGCCCGACGAGCCCGAGGAAGATCGCTCGCCCGCGGAAGACGTCGAAGCCCCGATCCCCTTCGATCTCCGCGTCCTCGACCACGGCCACCGCCAGCACCCGCAACGCCTGGTTCGCCATGCGATCGACGGCCTCGCCCACCGCTCGGCGTCCTTCGTCGGTGAGCGGCTCCTTGCGTCCATTCCGCCGAACGAAGGCGCAGAGGTCGAGGATCTCCTCCGGCGCCCCCTTCAGGGCGACGCGCGATTCGTGCTGCGTCGCCATCATCCGCGCCGCCGGATCGAAGGGGATCTCGGCCCTCCGCGGATGCCTCGCACGCAGCTCGCGCGGGACGAGCCCTCCCTTGATCGCGAGCGAGAGCAGGGCCACCTCGGTGGGGTCGCCGATGGGCGTCCAATGCGGCTCCTCTTCCTCGGGCCCGTGCAGGTCGGCGTCGTTGCAGAGGACGACAGTCTCGAGCAGCTCGCAGAGACCCTCGATGCGATCGGGCTCGACCGCGCGCTCCCCTTCGCGGAATTCGCCGCTTGGCGCGTAGCCATCGCCGGTCACGGCGATCTCGCGACCGCTCGGCAGGTAGATGGCCTTCGCGGTCATCTCGTTCCGGGTCAAGGTCCCCGTCTTGTCGGTGCAGATGACATCGACCGAGCCGAGGGTCTCGACCGCGGCGAGGCGACGGACAACCGTGTTCCGACGCGCCATGCGCTGCACGCCGACCGCGAGCGCGATCGTCATCGCCACCGGCAGACCTTCCGGCACGACGCTGACCACCTGCGCGATGGCGAGCAGCAGCACCTCGCCGAAGGGGATGCCGTGAAAGGTCCCGACGAGGACCATCAGCACGAAGAGCCCCGCGGCCGACACCATGATGTGACGCCCGAGCTGCGCGATCCTCCTCTCGAGCGGCGTCTTCGGCTCCTCGGCCTCCTCCGCCAAGGTCGCGATGTGACCGATCTCGGTCGCCGTTCCCGTCGCCACGACCACGGCCCGCGCATGCCCGGCGGTGACGTGCGTGCCCGAGAAGACCATGTTGCTCCGCTCGGCGAGGGGCGTGTCCGGGGCGAGCGGCACGAGGTCCTTGCCCACCGGGGTCGATTCGCCCGTCAGCGATGCCTCCGAGATCTGCAGCGCGGTGGTGTCGATGAGGCGCGCATCCGCAGCCACCGCATCGCCCGGACGGAGCACGAGGATGTCGCCGGGCACGACGTCCTGCGCGTCGATTTCGATCTCCATCCCCTCGCGGACGACGAGCGCCTTGTGCCTCGTGAGCTTGCGCAACGCCATCAGCGAGCGCTCCGCCCTCCCCTCCTGCACCGAGCCGATGACGGCGTTCAGCAAGAGCACCGCGCAGATGACGATCGAGTCGCGCACCTGCCCGAGCAGGAGGACGACCAGCGACGCGAAGAGCAGCAGGTAGATGAGCGGGCTTCGGAACTGATCGAGGAAGACCCAGACGATCGACCGCTGCTCGGGCTCGGGGAAGGCGTTGGGTCCGAAGCGGGCGCGACGGCGCTCGACCTCCTCGAAGGTGAGGCCATCCGGCCCCGAATCCATCGACGCGAGAGCTTCTTCGGCGCGTAGGGCGTGCCAGCGTCGGACGTCCTGTCCGTTGCCGCGCCCGCCCCGGCTCATGGCGCTTCGTAGTGGAAATCCCGCGGTCGCTGGACGGCCACGTCGCAGGGCGCGTTGCGCATCACCCACTCCGCCACGCTCCCGAGCAGCGCGTGGGCGACGCCCGTGCGGCCATGCGTGCCGAGCACGAGGAGATCCACGTAACGACGCTTCGCCTCCCGCACGATGACCTGCCGTGGGTCTCCGCTACGAACGAGCGACCGCACGCGGAGGCCGTGCGCATCGAGGTGCGCCGCCACCTTCCGCGCCGAGGCCAGCATCTGCGCCTTGCACTCCTCGCGAAAGGCGAGGAACTCGTCCGGCCCGAGGGTGTGACGCAGCCGCCTCTCGAAGGGGACCTGGGCGACGTGCAGGAGCAAGAGGCGCGTCGAATCGGGGCTCGAGAGCCTCGAAGCCAGATCGACGAGGCCCTCGATGTTGCGGAGATCGTCGTCCGGATCGCTGGCCACCATGGGCTCGCGATAGGGCTCGGCTCGCTTCGAGCTCACGACCAGGCTCGGCACCTCGCCGTGACGCACCACCCGCTCCGTCGTCGTCCCCAAGAGCCGCTCCCGCAGCGAGTGCTTGCCGTGGCGGCCGAGCACGACGAGCTCCGCGTTGCGTTCGCGAGCCTCGCGCACGATCGCCGCATGGGGCGCACCGTGCACCAAGGCCGGAACCACCCGGATCCCAGGCGCCAGCTCGGTGATCAGCGCTGCTGCCTGGTCGAGGTTCTTCGTCGCTTCGTCGAGGAGCGGTGACTCGACCACCCCGCCGATCCGTTCCGGGAGCACGTGGACGAGGTGGACGGTCGCGTCGGCATCGAGCGGCAGCGTCGCCGCGCGCTCGATGGCCTGCGCGGCGCCCGGCGAGAAATCGGTGCCGACCAGCAGCGTCTTCAGAGGGCGGCGAAGCGACGAATCGTCCACGGCTGTCGAATCCCGCGCAAAGCCCGTCCCCGGGCTCCTGGTCAGGCCAACCTAGGACGCGCCTTCGTCGAGGGGCAGTGCCGGGCCCGCGGAAATCCTAGGCTCCGATCCGCCGCGCTCGCCCGTCAGAGCGGGATCTGGAACTCGTCGCGGACCTCGCCCTTGTGGTCCTTGGTGATGCCGTGGATCGCGCTCGGCCCGACCTCGACGATCGTCGCGTTGTAGAACCGGCCCGACGCCTTGCGCATCTCGCAGAACGGCTTGTCGGCATTCTCGTCGACGTCGCTGAGGAGCCCGCCGCCGCCTCCCGAGACGACGTAGGTCAGCCCCGGCACCTCGAAGCGCTCGTAGCCGTGCATGTGGCCGAAGAGCACGAGCTTGACGTCGTTCTCGATGAAGACGGGCTCCCACGTCTCGCGCCGCTCCGGGTCGTCGCCGCTGTCGCCGCAGGTGATCCACGGCCTGTGCAGATAGACGATCGAGAAGCGATACCCCGGCTGCTTGCGCGCGAAGGCGAGGCCCTCGGTGAGCCACTTTCCTTGGGGGGAATCGAGGCCGAGCTCCTGTTCGGTATCGACCGAGAAGAACCAGACGCCGCCCGTCGAGAAGCGGTAATAGCGCGTCGTCCCGTCGAAGCCCGCGCCGTCGAAGAAGCGCTTGTAATAGAGCTCGAACTCGTTGGGCTTTTCGAACTCGTGATTGCCGACGCTGGGGAGGAAGGCGCCTTGGGCGAGGAGCGGCTTCATCCCCGGCCACCAGCTCGCCCAGGTCTCGATGAAGGAGTCGTAGTACTGGAGGTCGCCGGTGTGGACGGCGAAGTCCGGATTCGCCGGCAGGTTCTGCTCGAGGACCTGGGAGGTGGCGGGGCTGAGGCTCGGATTCGTATCGCCAATGACGAGGAAGCGGAACGACTCGCCCGGTTTGCGCGCCGTGCAGAAGCGGCCCTTCGCGGAGGCGTCGGCCGAGAGCTCGTAGGTGTAACAGGTCGAGGGCTCGAGCCCGGTGAGCGCGACCTCGTGCATGTAGTAGGTGCCGGCCCAGTCGTGCGGCCCGTCGGGGATGAGGCTGATCTTGAAGCTCACCGGGACGACGAAGGGGGCCACGTTCGCGACTGCCGTCTTCGCCTCGCCCCCGCTCTCGGCCTTCCAGGTGAGCTCGGGCGCCACGCCTTCGCGGCAGGCCTCCCAGCGGATCTTCGCCGAGGTCTCGTCGATGGCGACGACCCACGGGGTCTTCGAAACGCCCGTTCCCTCACAGACGAGGCCTTCCTCGGTGCCCGCGTCGATCTCCTCTTCGTGTTCCACCTCGGCCGGCTTCGGCGGCGCGCTCTTCTCCGAGCGCGAGCATCCGAGCACGCCGAGCACCATCACCATCGCGAGCGAGCAGCCGAGAAAACGCATGCCGGCTTCATACCCCCGCCACGGACGAAAGCGATCCTTTCGTTGCTCGCGTGCTACCGTCGGCGGCCGTGTCCCCCGTGCTCAGCGTCCGCCACCTCGTGACCTCGTTCCGGACGGAGCGAGGCCTCGTGCGCGCCGTCGACGACGTCTCGTTCGAGGTTCCCGAAGGCAGCACCGTCTGCGTGGTGGGCGAGTCCGGCTGCGGCAAGAGCGTGACCTCGCTCTCGATCATGCGCCTTTTGCCGAGCCCCCCCGGCCGCATCGAATCGGGCGAGATCCTCTTCCGCGGCCAGAACCTGCTCTCGCTCTCCGAACGCGAGATGCGCGCGCTCCGCGGCAAGAAGATCTCGATGATCTTCCAGGAGCCGATGACCTCGCTGAACCCGGTCTACACCGTGGGTTCGCAGATCATGGAGGCCATCCGCCTGCACGAGCCCTGCTCGCGGGGCGAGGCGCGCAAGCGGGCCATCGAGATGCTCGAGCTCGTCGGCATCCCCTCGCCCGAGACGCGCGTCGATGCCTATCCGCACCAGCTCTCGGGCGGCATGCGGCAGCGCGTGATGATCGCGATGGCGCTCTCCTGCCAGCCCGATCTGCTCATCGCCGACGAGCCCACGACGGCCCTCGACGTGACCATCCAGGCGCAGATCCTCGATCTGCTCGGGCGGCTCCAAAAGAAGATGGGGATGAGCATCATCCTCATCACCCACGACCTCGGCGTCGTCGCGGAGATCGCCGACCACGTCGTCGTCATGTACGCGGGGCGGGTCGTCGAGCAGGGATCGGTGGCCGAGATCTTCGAGCGCCCCAAGCATCCCTATACGCGCGGCCTCCTGCGCAGCGTGCCCCCCATCGGCCGCCCCCGCGGCGATGCGCGCAGGCCCAAGCGTCTGCCGACGATCGAGGGCGTCGTCCCCGACCTCGCCAAGCTCCCCAAGGGCTGCCGCTTCGAGGAGCGCTGCGACGTGCGCGAGGACCGCTGTCGCGAAGAAGAGCCCACGCTGCTCCCGGCCGGAGACGGCCGCCTCTCCCGCTGTTTCTTTGCCGATAGGCTTTGATCACATGACCGCCGAAGCCGCCGTCGAGACGCCGCAGGAGCAAACGCACAAGTCGCGCGCCCTGCTCCAAGTCGAAAAGCTTTCGAAGTACTTCGAGGTACGCCAAGGCTTCTTCGGCAAGACGAAGCTCCTCCGCGCCGTGGACGACGTCTCGCTCTACGTCCGCAAGGGCGAGACGCTAGGCCTCGTCGGCGAGTCCGGCTGCGGAAAAAGCACGCTCGGCCGCACCATCCTCCGCCTCACCGAGCCTACGTACGGCCGCATCCTCTTCGACGGAAAGGACATCGTCCCGCTCTCGTCGAAGGAGCTCCGCGCGCTGCGGCGCAAGATGCAAATCGTCTTTCAGGATCCGTATTCGTCGCTCAATCCGCGGATGACCCTCCGCGAGATCGTCGGCGAGGCGATCCGCATCCACAAGCTCGCCTCGAGCAAGAGCGAGGAAGAGGACAAGATCGTCGCGCTCCTGCGCAAGGTCGGCCTGCGCCCGGACATGATCTCGCGCTATCCGCACGAGCTCTCGGGCGGGCAGAGGCAGCGCGTCGGCATCGCGCGCGCGCTCGCGGTCGAGCCGGAGCTCATCGTCTGCGACGAGCCGATCAGCGCGCTCGACGTCTCGATCCAGGCCCAAATCGTCAATCTCCTGCAGGACCTGCAAGACGAGCTCGGGCTCTCGTATCTCTTCATCTCGCACGACCTCAAGGTCGTCGAATACGTGAGCCACCGCGTGGCCGTCATGTACCTCGGCAAGATCGTCGAGACGGCGAAGGCCGCCGACATCTTCGAGCGCCGCTACCACCCCTACACGCGCGCCCTCCTCTCCGCGATCCCCGTTCCCGAGCCGGGCAAGAAGAAGCTCCGCGTCCTCCTCAGCGGCGACGTCCCGAGCCCCCTGAATCCCCCCTCCGGCTGCGCCTTCCACCCCCGCTGCCCGAAGGCGGTGAAGGGCAAGTGCGATACCGAGGTGCCGACATTGGAAGAGGTCGTGCCGGGGAGCCGGCATCGGGTGGCTTGTTTTTATCCGGAGTGAGGGTGCGGGGGCGGGGACGGGAACGGGGGCGGGCGCGGGAACGGGGATGGGGGCGGGGCGTGGGCGTGATTGCGCCGTCGGTTTGCGGATGTGAAAGGCCCCTCTCCTGCGCGAGGGCGGCTGCTTTCGTGCACGGAGTGAAGGAAGAGGGGCGAGGGGACGGGCGTTGCGCCCATGTCCGCATCGCGCTCCCGTCTCGGGCTGCGGGTGGTCTCGACCACCCCGCGACGCAACGCATTGCGTTTCGTGAAGGTCGCGACCACCCCGCAACGCAATGAAATGCGTTCTCCGGTGGTCCGGACCACCCCTCCAACGCAACACATTCCGTTTCCCGAAGGTCCCGACCACCCTCCGACGCAACGAATTGCGTTCCCCGGTGGTCCCGACCACCCCCGAACCGCATCGCCTTCGACCTTCCGGATGGTCCCGACCACCCCACGACGCAATCGATTGCGTTTCCGGGTGGTCTCGACCACCCCCGGCGTCGAATTCGACGGCCGATCCTCAATGCGTTGACCTCTCCGCGTCGCTCGCGACGCCCGATCCCCAATGCATTGACCTTCCCGCGTAGATTTCGACGCCCAACCCTCAATGCGTTGACCTCTCCGCGTCGATTTCGACGCCCAACCCTCAATGCGTTGACCTCTCCGCGTCGAT
>Ga0182739_1003471_pt1 | contig 13793 bp, 13 predicted proteins | sample eDN5th30CBELigBY_FD_128873 | JGI IMG/M metagenome (GOLD analysis project Ga0182739, IMG submission 128873) | Enriched backyard soil microbial communities from Emeryville, California, USA - eDNA 5th pass 30_C BE-Lig BY (version 2) (version 2) | ecosystem: Environmental > Terrestrial > Soil >... | reverse complement strand
GAATTCTTCTACCTGAATAAGTTCACCAGCATCGAGGAACTGCGAGCCGGCCTAAAGCGCTACATCAACTATTACAATCATGATCGGATCAAGCTGAAACTAAAAGGACTGAGTCCGGTGCAATACCGAACTCAGTCCTTAATCAGCTAGCCCGACCTCACTGTCCAACTTTGTGGGGTCAGTTCAATCCAAGCAGCAAGGCTTTTCTAATTCGAGGACTGGCTTGCTCGCGCCTTGCCGGTCAGGGGGCGATCAGCCCGCCTTCGCGACCACGTCCACAGGCTGACGCATCATCAAGGCAAGGAGGTGCGCAAGTTCGCTGCGCATCTGGCGGCGGTCGACGACCATATCGATGGCGCCTTTCTCAAGCAGGAATTCGGACCGCTGGAAGCCTTCGGGCAGCTTCTCGCGCACCGTCTGCTCGATGACGCGGGGACCCGCAAAGCCGATCAGGGCCTTGGGTTCGGCGATCACGACATCCCCCATGAAGGCAAAACTGGCTGACACGCCGCCCATCGTCGGGTCGGTGAGAATACTGATGAACGGCAATCCCGCGGCCGACAACTGCGTCAGCATGGCGTTGGTCTTCGCCATCTGCAGCAGGGAAAAGAGGCTTTCCTGCATGCGTGCGCCCCCGGAGGCCGCAACACAGATGAAAGGCGTGTGGTTCTTGATGGCTTCCTGGACGCCACGGGCGAAGCGCTCGCCCACAACCGACCCCATGGACCCGCCCATGAACTGGAACTCGAAGCAGGCCAGCACGACGGGCACCGCCAGGATGCTGCCGCTCATGACGACCATGGCTTCGCTTTCGCCCGTCTGCTTGACTGCCTCGGCCACCCGCTCGGGATACTTGCGGCTATCCTTGAACTTCAGCGGGTCCATGGGCTTGGTGTTTTGCCCGATCTCCGCCCTGCCCTCGGTATCGAGCAGCGCCTCGATACGGGCCCGCGCGCCGATGCGCATATGATGATTGCATTTGGGACATACATTGAGGATGGCCTTCAGGTCCTCCTTGTACAGCACGGATTCGCAGGACGGGCACTTGACCCAAACCCCTTCGGGAACCCGGCGATTGCCCGCATCATTGCTGCGATTGATGCGCGGCGGCAGAATTTTGTCGATCCAGCTCATGTCTTTCCTGAAAATGGCCCCTTGAGGGCCGTTGTTCTTTTGCGGCGGCCTGCGGTCTGGCCGCACGCCGCAGCGAAATGCTTTTCACTTGAAGCAGGCTGCTTACTGCAGGGCCTGCCGGATGGTGCCCAGCCAGTCGGAGGCCGCCTTGATCGCCCGGGCTTCCGCGGCGTCGGGTCCGACACTATCCTTCTGTGCGGCCGCCACCGCAGCCTCCATGGTTTCGATCAGCTTGCTTCCGATGACGACGGCGTCGGCGCACGTTGCCAGGCGCCGCGCGCTGTCTGCATCCCGTATGCCGAAGCCCACGCCCACAGGGACGGACACATGCCGGCGGATTTCCTCCAGCCGCTGGGCGACGTCGGCAGTATCAATATTGCCTGCTCCGGTCACGCCTTTCAGTGAGACATAGTAAACATAGCCCCGCGCCACCTTCGCCACCTTACGGATGCGTTCCTCCGTCGAGGTGGGGGCAAGCAGGAAGATGGGGTCGATGCGGGCTTTGCCGAGTTGCGCCGCGAAATCGACGATCTCTTCAGGCGGATAGTCCACGACCAGCACACCGTCTACGCCCGCCTCGGCTGCAGCCTCGGCGAACTCGGCCTGGCCCATGCGTTCGATAGGGTTGGCATAGCCCATCAGCACGACGGGGGTCGTGGTGTCCTTCTGCCTGAAGACCGAGACCATGTCGAGCACTTGCTTCAGCCCCACGCCCCTCTTGATGGCCCGCTCCGCGGCGCGCTGAATGACGGGACCGTCCGCCATGGGGTCCGAAAAAGGCACGCCCAGCTCGATGACATCGGCGCCGGCCTCGACCAGTGCATGCATGAGTGTGGGTGTGGCGGCCGCAGAGGGATCACCTGAAGTGATGTAGGGAATCAGGGCCGTGCGGCCCGCGGTTTTGGCAAACGCGGCCTGCAGCCGTGCGTTCGAGGAATTCATTGTTGCAACCTTTGTTCTTATAAGCTGATGCCGCTGAAGTCGGCGACCGTATGCATGTCCTTGTCGCCCCGGCCTGACAGGTTGACCAAGATGATCTTGTCCGGGGACAGAGTCGGCGCGAGTTTGACGGCCTGCGCTATGGCGTGGGACGACTCGAGCGCCGGCATGATGCCTTCGGTCCGGCAGCAGTCGTGAAATGCAGCCAGCGCCTCGTGATCGTCGATGCAGACGTACTGCGCCCTGCCCAGGTCTTTCAGCCATGCATGTTCGGGACCGACGCCTGGATAATCCAGGCCCGCGGAAATCGAGTGCGTCTCGAGAACCTGTCCGTTCTCGTCCTGCATGACATAGGTACGGTTGCCATGAAGCACGCCCACCGCCCCGGCATTCAGCGATGCCGCATGCCGGCCCGTGGACAGGCCTTCGCCTGCGGCCTCGACGCCGATCAGCTGCACGTCCTCGTGTTCGATATAGGGGTAGAAAATGCCCATGGCATTGGACCCTCCGCCCACGGAGGCCACGACGTAATCGGGCTGGCGTCCGGCGTCTACCGGCATTTGTTCGATGCATTCGGTGCCAATGACCGACTGGAAGTCGCGTACCATCATCGGATAAGGGTGCGGGCCGGCGACGGTGCCAATGATATAGAACGTATTCTCGACGTTCGTGACCCAGTCGCGCATGGCCTCGTTCAGGGCATCCTTCAGCGTCTTGGAGCCTGATTCCACCGGCACGACGGTCGCGCCCAGCAACTTCATGCGATACACGTTGGATGCCTGGCGCCGCACGTCTTCGCTACCCATGTAGACGACGCATTCCAGTCCATAGCGGGCGGCCACGGTTGCCGTCGCGACACCGTGCTGCCCCGCGCCCGTCTCGGCGATGATGCGCGGCTTGCCCATGCGGCGCGCAAGCAGGATCTGGCCTATACAATTATTGATCTTGTGGGCGCCCGTATGGTTCAGGTCTTCGCGCTTGAACCAGATTTGGGCTCCGCCCAATTTTTCCGACCAGCGCCTCGCGTGGTAGAGCGGGCTTGGACGCCCGACGAAGTGCTTGAGTTCGTAAGCAAACTCGGCAAGGAACTCGGGGTCGTCGCGATACTTCGCGTAGGCGTCGCGCAGCTCGTCCAGGGCATGCACCAGCGTCTCGGCGACGAACGATCCGCCATATCGGCCGAAATGCCCCTCATTGTCTGGCAAAGTATAAGATTTCAAAGAATTCATCCCGGATTAAGCACTCAATTTGCTGCGGCGGTTCGGGCCGACGGCAGGAAAGCGCCATTTTAACAGTGTGGTCCGAACAAGCACGCCGCGCGCTCAGTGACGACTTGCATCCACGCCCGGCAGCTCGTTCAGTGCGGCCAGCGCATGATGGATCTGGTCGCCGTTCTTCACCTCTATGGTGAAGACCATGTGGGCCAGCGAGCGGCGACTATGGGTATTGACGCTGACCACCTTGAAGCGGAGTTTCGCGAATACTTCGGACACGTCGCGAAGCAGGTTGGGCCGATCCTGGGCGTGAATGCTGATGTCTACGGGATACAGCGTGTCGCCGGTATCGCCCCAGTCGACCTCGATCAGCCTTTCGGGATGACGCAACGCCAGCGCCGCATAGGAAGAACAGTCGGCGCGATGGATGGATACCCCCCGGCCGCGCGTGACGAAGCCGGCGATGTTGTCGGGCGGCGCCGGGCGGCAACAGCGCGCGAGCTGCGTCATCAGTGAATCGACCCCCACCACGAGTACGCCGCTTTTACCGGTCTTGGCGACATTCGCCACCCCCGTCTCGTAAACGCGGGCCTCGGGCGTTTGGGCAGGCGTCGCGCCTTCCGCTCGGCCGCCCTTGCCGCCCTGCAACAGATAGTCGATCTGGCGGAGGCTGAATTCTTCCTTCGCGACGGCTACATACAGATCGTCTGCCCGGGCAAAATCCAGCTGCTGGGCCAACTGCTCGAGATTGATCGCCGTCTTGCCGAGGCGCTGGAGCTCTTTCTCGACCATGGCCTGGCCTTGCGAAATCCGCTGCTGCAATTCGATGGCGTTGAACCAGGCACGTACCTTGGCCCGGGATCGAGGGCTGGCCAGGAAGCCCAACTGCGGATTGAGCCAGTCGCGCGACGGCCCGCCGGATTTCGCGGCAATGATTTCCACCGTCTGGCCCGTGGAGAGCCGAGTCAGCAAGGGCACCATATGCCCATCGACCCGCGCACCGCGGCAGCGATGCCCGAGGTCCGTGTGCAAGTAATACGCAAAGTCCACCGGCGTGGCCCCCGCGGGCAACTCGATGACCCTGGCCTGAGGAGTCATGACGTAGATGCGCTCGGGGTCGCCGCTGCGCATCTGCGCATCATCAGCCGCTGCCTGCAACGCGGACCTTTCGGCGGCGGGGACGGCAGAGGTGCCCTCGCTGTCCCAGGCCAGCAACTGCCTCATCCATGCGATCTTTTGGTCGTAGCCGCTGCTTGCCGCAACCTGCCCGCCCTTGCTGCCCGCCTCTTTATAGCGCCAATGCGCGGCCATGCCGTACTCGGCAAACTGGTGCATCTCGTGGGTGCGTATCTGGATTTCGAAGGTTCGGTCCTGGTCGTCGGCCACGACGGTATGCAGGGAACGATAGCCGTTCGGCTTGGGTCGCGAGATATAGTCGTCGAATTCGCGGGCGATGGGCGACCACAGCGAATGTGCCAGCGCCAGGACCGCATAACAGGAACGCTCGTCATCGACGATGACACGAAGGGCTCTAAGGTCGAAGAGCTCGGCGAAATCGAGGTTCTTCAAGCGCATCTTGTTCCAGATGCTATAGATATGCTTGGGCCGGCCTGTGACTTCGGCCTTGATATGGGCGTCTTTCAGGACGTCCTGCAACCGTTTCACGGCATCGGTGATGAAGGCCTCGCGCTCGACCCGCTTTTCCTCGAGCTGGCGGGCAATGGCCTTGTAGGTGTCAGGCTCCAGGAACCGGAAAGCCAGGTCTTCCATTTCCCATTTGATCTGCCAGATACCAAGCCGGTTGGCGAGCGGCGTGTAAAGCTCCATGGTTTCGCGCGCGAAGGACACGGGGCACGGCGTGCGGGATTCGGCATACCAGCGCAGCGACCGAAGGCGCGACGCGAGGCGCATGACGACGATGCGCAGGTCCGCCGCCATGGCAAGCAGCATCTTGCGCTGCATTTCCTTTTGGTCGCTGCCTGCTGCCGCGCGGTCGCTTGATTGGCCAGTAAGATGGCCCAGGCGCAGCAAAGCGCGCGTGCCTTGCACCAGGGACACGACCTCGGCGCCAAAGGCCTTCCGCAGCGGGTCTTCCCGACCTGCCTTGCCGGCGCCATCGAGCGGCAGGACCGTAATGAGCGCGCTGGCCCGGGTAGCCGCGTCGGTGCCGAGGCCGGCCAAAATACGCACGACCTCCGCACTATGCTGGGCGAGCGGTTCGCCCGTACTGGCCATCAGGCCATCGATCGGCTCCTGGACCCACCGCACTGCCGCGGCCAGCAGGTCGCGACCGGCGTCGTCCAGGTCGGCGCCGGCCTGGGTGAACCAGTCGGTGTCGAACGGCGTGGTACCGGAGCGCAATGATTCTGTGGTTGGCATAGTATGTGAGGCGATGGCCGCATTGAAAACGCCTGTCGATGCAGGCCACTCTATACTACCGTGTCTCAAGAGGGAAAGTGTGCAATTGGCGACAAAGGCGAGCGATCGGAAAACCCTGCTGATAGTGTGGCATTCCAGGACCGGGGCAGCACGGCAAATGACCGAGGCGGCCGTCGAAGGCGCGCGCGAGGTAACGGCCGAACTGAATGCAGGCGATCTCCTGGCTATCGTGACCAAGAAAGCCGAAGAGGCGGACGTCGGCGACGTCCTCGCTGCAGACGGCTATATTTTCTGCGCGCCCGAAAACCTCGCTTCGCTGACGGGCGCCATGAAGGAATTCTTCGACCGGACCTACTACGGCGCTCTGGAGCAGTTGAACGGACGCCCTTGCGCCATCATGATCAGCGCGGGCTCCGATGGCAGCGCCGCTGCAAGACAGACGGAACGGATCTGCACCGGCTGGCGCCTCAGGCAGATCGCTCCTTCACTGATCGTCAATACGTCGGCGCAGACGCCCGAGACCATCTGGGCTCCCAAAACCATTACGCCGGAAGACCAGGCCGGCTGTCGAACGCTGGGCGGCACATTGGCCGCCCTGCTGCTTTAGCTGCGCGTCGAACCCACGGCGGCAGTCACGACGATTTCGACCTTGTAGTCGGCGTTGGCCAGGCGCGCCTCGACCGTCGCCCGCGGAGGAGCGCTACCAGCGGGCACCCATGCGTCCCAGGCCTTGTTCATGCCGTCGAACTCTTTCATGTTGGCCAGGAATATCTGGGCCATGAGGATGCGAGTCTTATCGGTGCCGGCCGCCTTGAGCAGCTTGTCGATGGTGGCCAGGACCTGGGCGGTCTGCCCCTCGATATCCAGCGCCGCGTCGTCCGGAACTTGGCCAGCCAGGTAGGCCACACCATTGAAAACCGCCATATCCGACAGGCGCTTGCCGACGTTTACGCGTTCTATGTCACTCATGCCTTGACTCCAGCGTCAAAAAGCGCTCACGTTAGCATCAATGAAAAGCCCGGCGCAAATCATGCCGGCGGCAGCTGGAACACCTGGCGCAAATAGGCCAGGTACGCCGGGTCGTCGCACATCGTTTTTTCCGGCGCGTCAGACACCTTGGCGACGGGCTGCCCATTACAGCGAACCATCTTCATGACGATCTGCAGAGGTTCATAGCCCAGGTCATTGGTCAGGTTGGTGCCTATCCCGAAGGACACCTTGCATCGGCCCGCAAACCGCTTCGCGAGCTCGATGGCGCGCGGTATGGTGAGGGCGTCGGAAAATACGAGCGTCTTGGTGCGCGGATCCGTGCGATTCTCGGCATAGTGGGCCAGCAGGCGCTCTCCCCACAAGAATGGGTCGCCTGAATCGTGTCGGGCGCCATCGAACAGCTTGCAGAAGTACATGTCGAAATCGCGAAGGAACGCGTCCATGCCATACACATCGGACAAGGCGATACCCAGGTCGCCCCGGTACTCCTTGGCCCACACTTCGAGCGCATACACCTGGGAATCGCGAAGACGCGGACCGAGCGCCTGGCAGGCTTGCAGATACTCGTGGCCCATGGTGCCCAGCGGCGTCACGCCATGCTTCATCGCCAGCCACACGTTGCTGGTGCCGGCAAAGTGCACGCCCATCTGGGCCTTCATGGTGACGACAACCTCTTCGTGCCATTTCTTGGAGAACCGCCGGCGTGTTCCGTATTCGGCCACCCGAAAATCGGCCAGCGCGGGGTCGTCCGTCACCAGGTGCATCTTGGATTGCAGGCGCTTGCGCCCCTCTTCCCAGCCTGGCTCGCGGCAGGTATTGCGGAAATACACTTCGTTCACGATGGCCAGTACGGGAATCTCGAACAAGATGGTGTGCAGCCAGGGGCCCTTCACGGTGATGTCGATTTCCCCGGGAAGTGCCCCCTCGGTGACCTTGATGCATTTCTCGGGCAAATGGAACAGGCCCAGGAAGTCGACGAAATCGCTTTTGATGAAGCGGAGGCCACGCAGGTATTGCTGCTCGGTCTCCGTGAAGCGCAGTTGGCACAGCTGATGGATTTCCGCCCGGATCTCGTCCAGATAGACGCTGAGATTGATGTTGGGCGTGCGGCACTTGTATCGATATTCGACCTGCGCCGCCGGAAAATGATGCAGCACCACCTGCATCATGGAAAACTTGTACAGGTCGGTGTCGAGTAACGAGGTAATGATCATCGCGTAACAGAAAGAGTATTTTACCTACCATAGCATAAGGCGCAGCATACCTCGTACTGGCTCTTTGCGTTTCTCCAAAGACCCGGACCGCCGGCAGGTCAATGAGGGCTTACCTCCATAATTGGGTAAAATCGTAACGTCTGTTGTTGGAGCCCCGAAATGACACATGTCGTGACCGAAAACTGTATCAAATGCAAATTCACCGACTGCGTCGATGTATGTCCTGTAGATTGTTTCCGTGAGGGAGCCAACTTCCTGGTCATCGATCCCGACGAATGCATCGACTGCGCCGTCTGTGTGCCCGAGTGCCCGGCCAATGCCATCTTTGCCGAAGAAGACGTGCCCCAGGATCAAGTCTCGTTCATAGCGCTGAACGCCGAACTCTCGCCTCAATTCGGCATGATCAACCGGTCCAAAAAACCGCTGCCGGATGCGGACAACTGGAACGGCGTGGACGACAAACTGAAGTACCTCGAACGCTAGGCCGCGCGCCACCCTCCCCCGCCTGCAAACCCAGATTTTCCTGTTGCGCCGCGGCAACGAATTCGTTGCGCGCGTGCATCGGACGGCGCCGCCGTCCGGATCCCGTGCGTCGCGACGGGGCAAAAAGCTGGCAATTATCGTTACTTTGTGATTAGCTTATATCTGAACCGACTAGTACAGTCGGGCGGGCCGCCCTTGGGTATGCCAAGTGCTGATACCGGCCAGGCCGTCCATGACGTCATCGCCGGTTGGATCGACAAAAACACTACCGAAAGGCCTTTTATGCTGTACGACCTCCATGAGCTTCAACGGTCTTTCCTGACACCCCTGGCTGCTTTCACCGATACGGGCTCGCAGCTCTTTTCCCACCCCTACAGCCCCTTTGCGTATACGCCCATGTCGCGGCAGATCGCGGCCGCGTACGAACTCGTGCACCGCCTGGGCAAGGATTATGAGAAGCCCGAATGGGAACTCGATACGACGAAGGTGGATGGAAAGCCGGTAGCCGTCACCCAGCGCAGCGCGCTGAGCAAACCGTTCTGTAATGTTGTTCACTTCAAGCGCGACCTTCCGGCCGACCGCGACAATGACCCGCGTGTCCTGCTCGTTGCGCCGCTGTCAGGCCATCATGCAACGCTGCTGCGCGATACGGTGCGCGCCCTGCTCCCCGCTCATGACATCTATGTCACAGACTGGGTCGATGCACGCATGGTGCCGGTATCTGCGGGGCCCTTCCATCTGAATGACTACGTGCATTACATCCGCGAATTCATCCAAATGCTGGGCCCGGATGTCCACGTCATCTCGGTCTGCCAGCCTACAGTACCCGTGCTGGCGGCCATCTCGCTCATGGCCTCCAGCGGCGACGCCGCCCTGCCCCGCAGCATGGTCATGATGGGCGGGCCGATCGATGCCCGCAAGTCACCGACCCAGGTCAACCGCCTTGCCACGACCAAGCCGTATTCGTGGTTTGAAAACACCGTGATCCACCGCGTCCCGACCCGCTATCCCGGCGCCGGGCGCCGCGTCTATCCCGGCTTTTTGCAGCATGCCGGATTCATGGCCATGAATCCCGACCGCCACCTGCAATCCCACTACGACTTCTACATGGACCTGGTGAAGGGCGACAACGATGATGCAGAAACGCATCGCCGTTTCTACAACGAGTACAACGCTGTGCTCGACATGCCGGCGGAATTCTACCTGGACACCATCAAGATGATTTTCCAGGACTACGCACTACCGCGCGGCACCTGGTCCATTGACGGCCAGCGTGTCGATCCGGCCGCCATCGAATCCGTGGCGCTCCTCACGATCGAGGGGGAGCTCGATGACATTTCAGGCCAGGGCCAGACCCGTGCCGCCCACGACCTGTGCAGCAGCATACCCAAGGAACGCAAGCATCACTACACGGCGCCCGATTGCGGCCACTACGGCATCTTTTCGGGACGGCGCTGGCGCGAAACGATCTGTCCTAAAATAGCGGCATTCATACGTAGCGCCGCCTAAGCACGCTCTCCCTGCACGACCGATCAGGGGCCTTGCGGCCCCTGATATTTTTCATGTCCACATTGCCTCTCGCCGAACGCATCGACGCCCTGCTGCCACAAACGCAATGCACCAAGTGCGGGTACGAGGGCTGCCGACCCTATGCGGAAGCCATCGCCAGCGGAGCGGCCGATATCAACCGATGCCCGCCCGGCGGTCCGGAAGGCATCAAGGCTCTGGCCGACATGCTGGCGCGGCAGGCCGCAACGCTCGACCCTGACTGCGGCGCACACGGCCCTCTTATGGTCGCCGTGATCGATGAGCCACACTGCATCGGCTGCACCTTGTGCATCCAGGCGTGTCCCGTCGACGCGATCGTGGGCGCCAACAAGCTGATGCACACGGTTTTGCCCGACCGCTGTACAGGCTGCGATCTCTGCGTCGCACCTTGCCCGGTCGATTGCATCACCATGGTGCCCGCAGGCCGCGCCTGGACGCCTCATGATGCCGACGCGGCACGCCATCACCACCGCGAGCGCCAGCGCAGGCTGGCATCGATGCATCCGGAAAGCTCTACCCTGGCAGCCCGGACGCTGGCCAACAAGGCGCCACTATCGGCCGCGGCAGACAGCAGCGCTGCGGACCGACAGGCCGTCATCGCCGCTGCATTGGCGCGGGCGCGAGCGCGCCGTCACTCAGCATGAACGCCGAAAAACGCGCCGAGATTTTTCGGCGTCTGCATGCCGCGAATCCGTCGCCGACCACCGAGCTCGAATACGACAGCACCTTTCAGTTGTTGATCGCCGTCATCCTGTCCGCACAAGCCACCGACAAATCAGTCAACCTGGCCACACGCAAGTTCTTTGCGCAGCATGGCACGCCGGAAGGCCTGGTGGCCTTGGGACTCGACCGCCTGAGCGAATACATCCGGACGATCAACCTGTACAAGACCAAGGCGCGCAATGTCATCCGGACCTGCGAAATACTGCTGGAGCAACACGGCGGCGACGTGCCCGAGGACCGCACTGCGCTCGAAGCCCTGCCGGGCGTCGGCAGGAAAACGGCGAATGTGGTGTTGAACACGGGCTTCGGCCATCCGACCATCGCCGTCGACACCCACATCTTCCGTGTCGCCAACCGCACCCGCATTGCGCCGGGGAAAACGGTGCACGAGGTGGAGAAGAAACTTCAGAAGGTCGTACCGAAAGCCTACTTGCGGGATGCGCATCACTGGCTCATACTTCACGGCCGTTATATCTGCGTTGCGCGCAAGCCCAAATGCCCGCAATGCGGGATTGCCGACCTGTGCGAATACAAGGAAAAAACGGTGCTGGAACAGCGTTAGGGGTTTTCCAGAACCTATGAAAAACCCGCATGGTGTTTCACCACTGAAACTCTCATACTTTCGGACAATCCCACAGTTTTGAACCACCTGGTTGGTATGAGCGAATACATCCTAGAAACGAAGGGCCTCGTCAAAGAATTTCGAGGCTTCGTCGCTGTCAGCGACGTTAATTTGCAGGTCAAACGAGGGAGTATTCATGCCCTTATCGGGCCGAACGGCGCAGGCAAGACCACGTGCTTCAATCTGCTCACCAAATTCCTTACCCCGACCGCCGGCAAGATTTTTTTTGGCGGCCATGAAATCACCGGCGAAAAGCCGGCACAGATTGCCCGACGCGGCATCATCCGGTCGTTTCAGATCTCGGCCGTCTTTCCCCAGCTGACCGTACTCGAAAACGTGCGGATCGGCTTGCAGCGCGCCACCGGACAGTCCTATCAGTTCTGGCGCAGCGACCGCGTGCTCGATCGCCTGAACGATGCCGCACTCAACCTGCTCAAGGAAGTGGACCTGGCCGACTTCGCCAACGAACTCACCGTCAACCTTCCCTATGGCCGCAAGCGGGCCCTTGAGATCGCCACAACCCTGGCCATGGAGCCCGAGCTCATGCTGCTCGACGAACCCACGCAGGGCATGGGCCACGAAGACGTCAGCCGCGTGACGCAGCTCATCAAGAAGGTCAGCGAAGGCCGCACCATCCTCATGGTCGAGCACAACATGAACGTCATTGCACAGATCGCCGACCGGATCACGGTCCTGGCGCGAGGCTCGGTGCTGGCCGAAGGCAACTATCAGGAAGTCTCAAGCAACGCCGATGTCAAGGAAGCCTACATGGGCACCAGCGCCGGCGAACTGGAAGGAGCCCACGGATGAACACCGCCGCTCTCGAAATCTCGAATCTCCACGCCTGGTATGGCGAATCGCACGTCCTGCATGGCGTCAACCTTCATGTCGACAAAGGCGAGGTCGTTACGCTGCTGGGCCGCAACGGCTCGGGCCGCACAACGACGCTCCGCGCCATATTGGGCCTGACGGGCTCGCGCAAGGGATCCATCCGCATCCAGGGCACCGAGTCCATCAACCTGCCCACTTACCGCATTGCGCACCTCGGCATCGGCTATTGCCCCGAAGAGCGCGGAATCTTCGCCGGCCTATCCTGCGAAGAAAACCTTCTGTTGCCGCCCACGGTGGGCGATACGCTGGGCGGAGGCATGTCGCTGGCCGAAATCTACGACATGTTCCCGAATCTCGAAGAGCGCAAGAATTCGCCCGGCACACGCCTGTCTGGTGGCGAGCAACAGATGCTGGCCGTCGCTCGCATCCTGCGCACCGGCGCCAATCTGCTGCTGCTCGACGAAATCTCCGAAGGTCTCGCGCCCGTCATCGTGCAGGCGCTCGCCCGCATGATCCAGGCGCTCAAGGCCAAGGGCTACACCATCGTCATGGTCGAGCAGAATTTCCACTTCGCCGCCCCGCTGGCCGATCGCTTCTATGTCATGGAGCACGGCCAGATCGTCGAAGAAATCGCTGCCGCCGAACTGACATCGAAACAAGATACGCTCAACACACTGCTGGGCGTCTGATGACTCACACTTCTATCAACCGGCAGTTTCCGGTCTAACAACAAGGAGAAACACCCAATGAAATTGCGCACACTCTCGGCGGCATTCGCGCTGGCCGGACTAGCTTTCGCGGCGCCCGGCCAGGCCGCCGGCATATCGGACGACGTCATCCGCATCGGGCTCATCACCGACATGTCCAGCGTTTATTCCGACATCGACGGCGCAGGTGGCGGTGAAGCCATACGTCTGGCGATCGAAGACGCAGGCGGCGAGATCAATGGCAAGAAAATCGAATTCATGATCGCCGACCACCAGAACAAGGCAGATATTGCCTCGGCCCGGGCGCGCGAATGGTTCGACGAGCAAAAGCTCGACATGCTGGTCGGCGGAACCAACTCGGCAACGGCTTTGGCCATGGCGGCCGTCGCAGCCGAAAAGAAAAAACCCTTCATCGCCATTGGCCCGGGTTCATCCAACCTGACCAATTCGCACTGCACGCCCTATACCATCCACTATGCCTATGACACCATCGCCCTGGCGCGTGGCACGGGTTCGGCAATCGTGGCCGAGGGCGGAAAGTCCTGGTTCTTCCTGACTGCTGACTATGCGTTCGGCCACTCGCTCGAACGCGACACGGCTGCCGTGGTCAAGAAGGCCGGCGGCACGGTCGTCGGCGACGTCAAGGTACCGCTGGGCACCTCCGACTTCTCGTCCTTCCTCGTACAGGCACAATCGTCGGGCGCCAAGATCCTTGGCCTGGCCAATGCAGGCGGCGACTTCATCAGCTCCGTCAAATCTGCCAAGGAATTCGGCGTGACCGAAACCATGAAGCTGGCGGGTCTGCTGGTGTTCATCAACGACATTCACGCACTGGGCCTCGATGCCACGCAAGGTCTGTACCTGACATCCGCCTGGTACTGGGACCAAGACGACGCGTCCCGCAAGTGGGCCGAGCGCTTCTTCAAGAAAATGAACCGCATGCCGTCCTTCCTGCAAGCGGGCGACTACTCCAGCGTGTCGTACTACCTCAAGGGCGTCAAGGCCACCG
>Ga0182739_1003469_pt1 | contig 13800 bp, 12 predicted proteins | sample eDN5th30CBELigBY_FD_128873 | JGI IMG/M metagenome (GOLD analysis project Ga0182739, IMG submission 128873) | Enriched backyard soil microbial communities from Emeryville, California, USA - eDNA 5th pass 30_C BE-Lig BY (version 2) (version 2) | ecosystem: Environmental > Terrestrial > Soil >... | reverse complement strand
TCGGAAAACGGTCTTGTGACCTTGACGAAGCTTGATGATTCAGAGGAAAAACTAACAGGTACAGACGGTGTTCCTTTTTCAGGAATGGAAGTCAAAGTGGTGGATATGAATGGTGAAATATGTCCGCCGCATCAAGAGGGAAGTTTACTAGCGAGGGGGCCTGCGCAGTTCGTTGGCTATTTAAAACGGATGGATGACACACTTGCCGAGCATCAGGATGGCTGGTTTATTACAGGCGATCGTGCTGTGATGGATGAAGATGGATATATTCGTATATCTGGCCGTAATAAAGATGTAATCATCCGAGGCGGTGAGAATATCCCTGTTGCCTATGTCGAAAATGTTCTTTATGAACATCCGGATATTTCTATCGTACAAATTATTGCGATGCCTGATCGAAGACTTCAAGAGAAGGCTTGCGCATTCATTAGCATGAAGCAAGGCAAAACGCCATTAACTTTACAAACTATGCGTGAATTCCTTGAGCAAAAAGGGATAGCCAAGCAGTATTGGCCAGAACATGTAGAAGTTATTGATGAATTTCCACGAACACCAAGCGGAAAAATTAAAAAATTCCGTCTGAGAGAAATGATTAGTGAACAGATTAGTGGCCAAGTGTAAAAAGTAAATCGAAAATATATAAAGTGGAGGGGAAGTTATGAGTAAACGAGTTGCTTTTATAACAGGAGCAGGTAGAGGAATGGGAAGAGAGATTGCTAGAACGTTAGCTTCCAAATCTATGAATATTGTTGTTACAGATGTAAATTTAGAAAACGCTCAAGAGACGGTTTCTATTTTAAAAGAAGAAGGGGCAGAAGCGGTTGCTGTGTATTGCGATGTAACGAAGCTGGAAAGTGTTCAGGAAGCGGTGGCAACAGCACTTACTCATTTTGAAAAAATCGATGTATTGGTCAATAATGCAGGATGGGATAAAGTGGAACCATTTTTAAAAAGTGAACCAAGTACATGGAAAGCAATTATTGACATTAATTTAATGGGGCAAATTCATACATCTAAAGAAATTTTGCCAGTCATGGTTGAAAACGGTTACGGAAAAGTCATTAATATTTCCTCTGACTCAGCGAGAGTCGGTTCAAGTGGAGAAGCAGTTTACTCGGCTGCAAAAGGTGGAATCGTAGCCTTTACGAAAACATTAGCTAGGGAAATGGCAAGACATAAAATAAATGTCAATTGTATTGCACCGGGACCAGCTGATACACCGCTATTTAAGGAAATTGGCGAAACGAATGAAAAGCTTGTAGCGGCTTTAGAAAAAGCTATTCCGTTCAGACGTTTAGCTCAACCTAGTGATATTGCTAATGCTGTGGCGTTCTTGTCCTCTGATGAAGCAGAATATATTACGGGTCAAACACTTTCAGTGAGCGGCGGATTAACAATGGTGTAAGAATTTCATAGGAATGAGGCTGAATTAAAAATAGGAGATTGGCATGATTTTCTGTGGATTTGGCAGGATTATAAGTCAAATTGGCATGATTTCTCATGAATTTAGCACGATTATAAGCTGAATTCGCATGATTCTATTTCTAAGACAGCCTCGTTCTATTTTTAGAAGGAGGTTATTGGATGAATAGTAGTTTACAAGGGAAAAATGTCTTAATTACCGGTGCTGCAAAAGGAATTGGTCGAGGAATTGCGTTAGCGGCTGCTAGTGAAGGGGCGAATATTGCGTTACATTACCGTGGATCTGAAGCAGAAGCTATGAAAACAGCGAAAGAAATCGAAGAACTTTGGGGAAAAGTAACTCTCGTACAAGGTGATCTTGCACGTTTAGAAGATATTAAGAGAATCAAAGAAACGCTTGATGAGAAGTTTGGCCATGTGGATTGTATTGTTAATAACGCTGGCTGGGCGCAAGTAAAATCGTTCTTTCAATATGAGCCAGAAGAATGGAAGCGTGAAGTAGATATTTGTTTTTATGGTGTATTGAATTTAGTACATACGTTTATGCCTGCGATGATGGAGAACAATCAAGGGAAGTTTATTAATATTGTCGGGGATTCCGCAAGAACAGGGGATCGAAATTTAATTGTTTCAGCAGCTGCTAGAGGGGGAACAATCAGCTTTTTAAAGTCACTAGCAATCGAAGCTGGTCGAAACAACGTGCAATGTAACACGGTTTCACTTGGACTCATTGACCAAGGTGAATTGAATTTTAATGAAGCAACACTTGCGAAGGTGGTCAAGCAGTATCCGCTCAAAAGACTTGGAAAAGTGGATGATGTAACGGGAATTATTTTATTTTTATTATCAGAATCAGCGGATTGGATTACCGGACAGGTCATATCGGTAAATGGCGGGCATAGTATGTTGGGTTAATGAGTGCATGAATAAAGGAAAAGATGCGGAATACACTTCTTATGTTTGGTAGGGATTGATGATCGGACCATACCAAAGAATGAAGTGTTTTTTTCTGTGGTTACATAGAATTTATACTTCTTTACACATTTTAGTCGACCGTTTATAGTAATATTTAATATGGGATTATTTTACTGATTTTCCAATGATAGGGGATGTGTATGTGGAATTCTTCACAAAGTGGGCATTTAAGAATAAAGCTGCTGTTTCGTTAGTCACTGTTTTTATTCTATTAATTGGGATGTTCAGCTATTTTAAATTGCCTATGGAATTTTTACCTTCCGCTGATAATCCACAAGTGACGATTGTCACAATGGGTCAGGGGACGGATGCAAAAACAATGGAAACGACCGTAACAGATCCGATTGAAAGGGCTGTTACAGGATTAAAAGGAAAGACCTCTATCTATTCCGTGACGGGGGACGGCTTTTCAAAAGTTGATTTGTTCTTTGAAGCAGGATCGGATATGAAACAAGCAAAGCTGGATGTCCAAGAAGCTTTAGGGAATGTAGCTCTGCCTCAACAGATGTCAAAGCCTACAGTTACCCAGCTTAATACATCGATGATTCCGATTTCATTTATCGCTGTAACATTTAAAGATGGATTAACAGCGGAAAACTTAGATTTTGTTCAGGAGGAGCTCGAGCCTTTATATAAAGATATTAAAGGAGTTTCCGATGTTCAAACATTTGGTGCTGCGGAGTCCGTTCTTTCCGTTAAAGTGAACAATAAACAATTAGCGAAAAAGAACGTATCGATTGAACAGATTATGGGAGTTCTGAACGGGCAAAATACGGCTCTAGCTGTTGGAGAAAACGTCATTGACGGGAAGACAAGTAATATTAAAGTAATTGGAGATGTAACAAGCGTTGCCAAGTTAAAAGCACTAAGGGTCAAACCAAGGGTTACGCTCGGTCAAGTGGCGGAGGTTGAAGAAGTAAAAAACGACAATCTTATTAGTCGATTTAATGGAGAAGACAGCATTGATATGAGCATTGTTAAGGATAGTCAGTCAAATGCTGTAACCATTAGCCGTGAAGTAGAAAAGATCACAAAAGAAATTAATGACAAGTACCCTGATCAGCAATCGACGATTTATTTATCTACAGCTGATATGGTAGAAACGTCTGTTCAGACGATGGTGAAAGAAGTACTGCTTGGTGCATTGTTTGCTACGATTGTGATTATGGTCTTTTTACGAAATGTACGCTCGACCTTTATTACAATCGTTTCGATTCCATTGTCCCTTGGTTTAACCCTCTTCCTGTTATCCTTATCGGGTGTAACCTTAAATATTTTAACACTGGGCGGTGTCGCTGTAGCAATTGGTCGCTTAGTGGATGATAGCATTGTTGTGATTGAGAATATTTTCCGAAAAATGCAGCAAGAGAAGTTTTCGCTTCAATTAGTGATGGATGCTACGAAGGAAGTAGGGGCGGCGATTACAGCTTCCACTCTTACAACTGTCGCTGTTTTCTTGCCGGTTGCTTTATTGAATGGAGGGCTTCAAGAGTTCCTGCTGCCTTTTGCTTTAACGGTTACGTATTCTTTACTTGCTTCGTTACTTGTCGCGTTAACGGTTGTTCCGCTTATGAGTGCCGGGCTACTAAGGAGAACGAAGCTTCCAAAACACCGACCGGCCAAGCGTTTTACAAAGATTGTGACGTGGTCATTGAATCATAAATGGGTTGTCCTTCTGATTTCCTTCTTATTGTTTATCAGTTCTATTGCTACATACTTTGCGATGCCTAAAGGAGCGGTAGACAATTCGACAGCTGATTATGTGTCAGCGACGCTCGCTTATCCAAATGATCAGCCGTTTGATGAAGTAAAAGATAAAGCGATTGAATTCGAAGAAACGATTCAAGATATGAATGAAGTCGATGGTGTGTTTATGCAATTAGGAGTCTCCGCTGAAGCTGCTCAATATGGTGCGGTAACATCACCTACAGAAGCGACTTTTGGTATCTTAGTAAAAGATAAAGAACAGATTGACACAATTTTAGAAAAAATCGAGCAGCAAAAAGAGCATTATCCTGATGCGAAGCTTGAGGCGAGTGCCGCTTCCTTTATGATGGGAGCAGGGCAAACGAATATTACGATCGATGTAATCGGGAATAATGTGGAAGAGCTCGAAGGAACAGCTAATCAAATTAAAGATCGAATTCAAGATATTGAAGGTGTAGAAGAAGTTGCAACAAATCAAGATGAAAAGAAAACCATCTACTCATTCAAGGTCAATTCATCTAGAGGAAATACAGAGCAAATTGCTCAACAACTCGGTGTAATGCTGAATAGAACGCCTATCGGCCATATTACGCTGGAGGAACAGTTAACACCTGTGTACCTTGAACCAATCTTAAATCCGAAAACACCGGAGGATTTAAAGGATATTCCGGTTATGACAGTGTCCGGTCTAATGCCTGTATCAAAGGTTGCTTCATTAAAGAGTGAAGAAAGTACAACGAATCTGTTTCATAAAGATGGTGAAACATATCTTCAAGTAACAGCAACAGTTGATCCAGCTAAACTCTCTGATATTGCAAGCAAAGTAAATCTTGAGATATTTGGAGATAAAGAGAATAAAGGTCTCGATATTCCAAAAGATGTAGAGGTGTATGTTGGAGGAGCAAGCGTACAGCAAGCCGATGATTTTACTGATCTGTTTGTTACGATGTTCATTTCGATTGGTATTGTTTTTCTGATTATGGTGATTACATTTAAGTCCATGAGAGCGCCGATTGCGATTCTATTTTCATTGCCGTTCGCTGCGATTGGTGCCGTCTTAGGGCTGGTAATTAGCCGTATTCCGGTCGATATGACAGCACTTTTAGGGGCGCTTATGTTAATTGGTATTGTCGTGACAAATGCAATTGTCTTGTTAGACCGAGTGAAACAAAATGAACAACATATGATTATTCGTGATGCGATTGTTGAAGCGTCAGCAACAAGATTCCGGCCAATTGTGATGACAGCTGTAGCCACGATTTGTGCGATGCTGCCCCTTTTATACAAAAAAGCGGAAACAGGAAGCTTAGTTTCCCAAAGCTTGGCCATCGTTGTTATTGGCGGTTTAGCTGTTTCTACATTGCTTACGCTCATTGTTATTCCATGTATATATGAATTGTTGTATTTTAAAAAGTCGAAAAAACAAAGAAGGAAAGCGAAAGTCTTTGCTGAAGAACGTGTTGATATGTAAAGCAGGTAAAAAAGTTTGTAGGGAAATTTATCTCTACAAACTTTTTTATAGAATTATAAAGTGAAGCTTCCATCAGTGGGGGCTTTGTCCCCACTATCTTCTTTGTTTTCTCATAAACTTGAGGTGGGGGTCTTACTGCCCGTTAAGCGTGGGACAAAAATGTTAAGAGTTTCTAAAGTTTTTAAAGTTATAGTGACGAAATTTTCTTTTTATTTGATAATATAGAAAAATAAAAGTTATACATAAGAAGAAGGAGCATATATGGAAGAGACGGTGAAGCGTTCTAACAAGAAAAGAACGAAAAGGTATAGAAAACTTAAGCTTTTTGCATTAGTTATATTATTGATCCCTTTAGGACTGCTTGGTTATGGGTATTTTCAGTATTATGATGCGAAAACAAAAGCGGAAAGTGCACTCGGTTCTGCTCATAAAAAAGAAGAAATAGAATTTAATGGCGAAACACATGAACAAGATAAAGTTCATATTTTATTAATCGGAGTGGATAAAAGAAAAGGACAAGTGCAATCCAATTCGGATACGATTATGATTGCTCAGTTTGATCCGAAAAATCAAAAAGTGAAGTTCGCTACATTAATGAGAGATATGTATGTTCCAATTCCAGGTTATAGTGATTCCTACAAAATCAATGCAGCTAATTTCTTAGGCGGTCCTGAGTTAGTTAGAAAAACAATCAAAGAAAACTTTGGAATTGATACAGAATACTTTGTGATGGTTGATTTTAAGGGATTTGAAACGATTATCGACACATTAAACCCCGATGGTATAGAAATTGATGTAGAAAAGTCCATGAGTAAGGGGATTGGAGTTAGTTTAGTCGAAGGGACACAGAAATTAAATGGAAAAGAACTGCTTGGATATGCTCGTTATAGACAGGATAGCGAATCAGATTTTGGCAGAACGAGACGTCAGCAACAAGTGATAAAAGTATTATTGGATGAAGTCGTGAGTACAAACGGAATCTCAAATGCTCCAAGATTACTAGGGGCTGTCCAACCGTATATTTCTACTAATATCAGCAGTGTGGATAGCTTAAGTTTAATTAAAGAAGTGTTATCTAACCGGCCTGAATCTGTCGACACTTTAACGATTCCAGTTCAAGGTTCGTACACCGATGAACGAGTTGATGGGAAAAATGGCGGTCATAGTCAGCTTGTGCTGCAAATCGATGAAGAAGTCAATCGTCAAGCGCTGCATGATTTTCTACTGAATGAATCAGATGATAAGGTCGCTCAATCTCACTAATTATAGCGTGTGAATTGGAAATTATATATTTATTTGGTAATATTTATTTTTAAGCAGTTAGTTTTACATCTTTATTATGTTTATCTGACACTTAACGGGCAGTAAGATTCTCACTGATGAAAGTTTCACTTTATAAGGAGTGTTGAAAAAATGGATGTTATTACAGCGATTAAAACGAGAAGAAGTATAGGGGTTGTGAAGCCAGATCCAGTACCAAAAGAATCAGTTGAAGCTATTTTAGAAGCGGGAACATGGGCCCCTTGTCATCATCGAACAGAACCGTGGCGTTTTTTTGTTTTAACAGGCGATGGCCGAAATCGTTTAGGAAACCTTTTCGCTCAAATGACACAAGCAAAAATGGAGGAACCTCTAAGTGAGGAAGACCAAAAAAGATTAGAGCGTGAGAAAAATAAGCCGTTGCGAGCACCTGTGATTATTACAGTAGCGGTCGAACCTTCGGATCAGAGTAAAGTGCTTCTTCAAGAGGAATTTGCTGCGGTGCATGCGGCTGTTCAAAATATGCTGCTAACGGCACACGCTTTAGGATTAGGAGCGGTTTGGAGAACAGGCGATATTTGTTATGCACCGGAAGTGAAGGAGTTTTTTGGACTTACAGGAAAATCAGAAGTCGTTGGCTTTCTTTACATCGGCTATTCCAATATACAGAAGGAATTAAAAGGGAAGAGAAAGCACTTTTCTGAAGTGACAGAGTGGATGGATTGAATGATGGAAAAAACCTAAATGTGAAATAGGCGTTTAGGTTTTTTTCTATTCTATTTTCACGAGAGAATTATTTCAATATTTCAATATTAGTGGACACTTGTTATAATAGATGAAACCTATGATAAAGGAGTAGAGTTTAGAATGACGAGTAATAGTGTAGAGAGTACAGGATACTTTGGAGAGTTTGGCGGCAGCTATATACCAGAAAATCTTCAAAAAGTAATGGATGTCATAGAAGAACAATTTTTGAAATATAAGGATGACCCACAGTTTCTAGCTGAATATCAATATTATTTAAAAGAATATATCGGTCGTGAAAATCCATTAACATATGCGAAAAATTTAACCGAACAAATTGGCGGGGCGAAAATCTATTTAAAACGTGAAGATTTAAATCATACAGGCGCTCATAAGATTAATAATGCAATTGGCCAAATTTTATTAGCAAAAAAGATGGGAGCTAAACGTGTGATCGCTGAGACAGGTGCAGGTCAACACGGGGTGGCTACCGCTACCGCTTGTGCGATGTTTGGCTTGGAATGTGTCATTTATATGGGAAAAGTCGATACGGAACGACAAGCACTAAATGTATTTCGAATGGAATTACTAGGTGCTAAAGTTGTAGCAGTCGATAAGGGACAAGGTCGCTTGAAAGAAGCGGTCGATGAAGCGTTAAATGATTTAGTTCAAAACTACGAAAATACGTTTTATTTATTAGGATCAGCTGTAGGACCTCACCCATATCCAACGATTGTGAAGCATTTCCAAGCAATTATTAGTGAAGAATCTAAACGTCAAATTCTTGAAAAAGAAGGAAAGCTACCGACTGCTATCGTAGCGTGTGCAGGCGGAGGAAGTAATGCCATTGGTTCATTTGCTCATTATATTGATGAACCAAACGTTCGTTTAATTGGTTGTGAGCCAGCAGAAGCACCAAGTATTTCAGAAGGTGTTCCAGCGGTTATACATGGTTTTAAATGTTTAACGTTGTTAGATGAAAAAGGAAATCCGAAGCCTACTTTCTCGATTGCAGCAGGATTAGATTATCCGGGTGTAGGTCCAGAACATAGTTATTTAAAAGTAAGCGGCCGAGGGGAATACGTAACGGTTACAGGGCAGGAAGCATTAGATGCATTCCAGCTTCTTTCTAAAACGGAGGGAATTATTCCAGCGTTAGAAAGTTCTCATGCTGTTGCTCATGCGATTAAATTAGCGAAAGAATTGTCAAGTGATGATGTGATTGTCGTAACGTTATCAGGTCGTGGTGATAAAGACGTGGAGCAAGTATTTCGCATGCTGCAAAAGTAAGGGAAATACGAGATAAGACTCTTGCCATATCGGTGAGAGTCTTATTTTTTTAGAAAGCGCCGTTTCCCATAAAATAAGACAAAATTCAACAGTGTCGTATCACCTAGTCTTTTTTTTATAGTTCAACAGGAAATAAATGACGTACTATCTTATTTGTAATGTTATTGTAATATTAGATTCTATTTAATGGTAATTAAGGGTTTTTAGTTCATTTTCATCGTTAACTTAGGCTTATGTTTACATGGGTTTTGTCATAATATAGGATTTTTTAGCTATCTAACGTGAAGAAATAAGTCGAAAAATAGGATTTTGTGTTTAAAATGAAATATAAATGTAATATGAATAACACCACTTTGATAAATTGTGATGTTATACTTCAATGTAGGAAAAAGTTATTTTATTATGTATATTAATCCATTACAAACTTACATACGAGACTAATACATTAAAAACATATAAAAATTTCTAGGCTATTTATAATAAATAAGATTCATAGAACGCCAAGGATCTGTTACTAGATAGCTAGGGAAGAAAGCAGGGGAACGATTTTGAAGAAAAAATTTATTGCATTAAATACATCTATTATGATCGGACTAGGAAGTTTATTTTCAATTCCAGCAGTACAAGCAGAAAGCATTTCAAATATTGAGTCTAAACGTACGGGGATCCAAGAAGAAATTGCTGAAGCGCAGAAACTTATTAAAGAACTAAATGCAGAGCAAGCAAAGCTGACAAAACAAATTGAACAAGTTGAAAAAGCTATTAAAGAAAATAACGCAAAGATTACAAAAACGAAAGAGCAAATTAAAGAAACACAAGCAGACGTAGATGCATTGAAAAAATCGATTGCAGCATTGGAAGAACGAATTGCAAATCGTGAAGAAGTTCTTAAAGAACGTGCTCTTTCATTCCAAGAAAGCGGCGGCGATGTCAACTATGTGGAAGTATTATTTGGGGCAACAGACTTCAGTGATTTCGTAGGTCGCGTTCAAGCGGTAGCGACAATGGCTCAAGCAGACCGTGATATTTTAGCTCAGCAAGAAGCGGATAAAGCTGAATTAGAAGAGAAGAAAGCAGCAGTTGAGAAGAAATTATCTAACTTAAAAAGCATGAAGGTTGAGTTAGAAGGAATGCAGGTTCAAATTGAATCTCAGAAGAAACAAAGTGAAAGAGCCATGGCGAAGTTAGAGGCAAAAGAAGCAGCAACGAAACAGCTTCAAGAAAGCCTAGAGAAAAAGGACGATAATCTTGCAGCGCAAATTGCTTCTATTCTTGAAGAAAGAAGACAAGAAGCAAAACGTAAAGCAGCAGAAGAACAAACTTTACAACAAGCAGCAAGAGAAGCGCAACAATCAACACAATCATCAACATCTAAATCTAACAATAGCTCTTCAACATCATCAGCAAACGATAAATCTGATACATCTGATAAATCGAAATCAACTGAATCAACTAAATCAACTGAACCAAAAGCTGCTACACCTAAACCAAGCAGTGCTAACACAGGTTCAGCGATTACGGCAGGATACAAGTATATTGGGAACTCTACTTATAAATTTGGCGGCGGTAGAACGGCATCAGATATTGCGAACGGTTTATTCGATTGTTCTGCTTTCGTATCTTGGGCATATCGTCAAGCTGGTGTGAGCCTTCCAGCACATACAGATGCTTTAGCGGCATCTGGAACAAAAATTTCAGCAAGCCAAATGCAGCCTGGAGATTTAGTATTCTTTGATACGTATAAAAGAAATGGACATGTTGGTATTTATGTAGGCGGCGGTAAATTTATCGGTTCTCAAAGCTCTACAGGCGTAGCTATTGCGAATATGAGCAGCGGTTACTGGGCTGACACATTCAAGGGATATGTTGTACGTGTAAACTAATAAGTATACAAGGAATAAGCAGAGGAGACACTCTCTGCTTATTTTTCTATGAAATGCTATTTTGGTAATATCTTCAACAAAAATATTTTTGAAAAAATAAAAGAAAAAAATGAAACTTATTTTGTTCTATATCGTAAATACTATAAAGTATAAGATGAAAGGTGATGGGAAAATTCGTATAGGACAATAAGGTACATTTACTAAAAAATGAAACATATATCAAGGAGGAACTTACTTACATGAAAAAATTATTGGCAGCTGTATTAACTGCAATTCTGGTGTTAGCACCTGTTGGCAGCTTTGTATTCCAAGAGAGCGCAACAACGGTTGATGCAAAATCCTACAAATCAGGAAAGAAAAGCTTTAATTCTGATAGAAACAGCAATATCCAAAATAATAATATAAACAAATCTGATGCGACAACAAATAAAGCAAAGACGAATACTACTAACAAAGGCGGCTTTATGTCTGGCGGACTTATGAAAGGTCTTATGTTAGGTGGACTTGCTGGATTATTATTTGGCAGTTTATTTGCGAATATGGGTGTATTAGGATCAATTCTTGGCTTCTTAATTAACGTAATTGCAATCGTAGCTATCATTGTCATCATTCGTAAAATCTTCGTTTACTTCAAGGATAAAAAGAAAAAAGAGGATACTAATCCGTGGAGAAATTAATCATTCCAGAACAAGATATTATTAATGCACTATGTGTGTATAGTTCTCGTAAAAAACAAATTCAACCTCAAGATGTTGAAGTAGAATTGATGTATGATGATGAGTATGGATTTTCTGCTGAAGTGTATTGGGAAGGGCGCAAGCAAGTTCTAATTACAGTGAACTTAATTGAAGCACTTCGTTTATGGCTTGATGAATTTTTAAACCGAGATCCTTATTCCGGAATTGAGCTAGTGCTTGATGATGAAGAAGGAATTATAGCTGTTATTAACTGAAGAAAAGGATGTACCTATTTAATAGGTGCATCCTTTTTATTTTCATACCTCATTTGAATGAACGAAATTAGAAATAGCGGAAAATTCTTAAAAGTGAATTGACAAATTTATCTTGCTGTATTATATTTAATTCACAGTTTTTTAATATGTTTAATGCGATAACTGTGAAAAATATTGTACTATTTTGATAAATTGATAATGTCTATAAGTGAAACAGTAGAATACAAGGAGCAGGTGTGAATTCATGATTATAGGGGGGCTTCGCATGGGAAAGTTAGAAGAGCAGCAATTACAATATATTTTAGCCAGTTTGCAAAATATCCAGTATGGTTCAGTAGTTATTACGGTACATAACGGCGAAATCACACAGGTCGATACAACGGAAAAGAAGCGGTTTCCACTTTTAAAAAGTCATACTGCCAAAGCGAAATAAAATAAATCAGTGGGAAACTAAAGCATCACAAAGATAGGGTGGTGCTTTTATTTATTTTCCATATTGCTACATATAATACGGTTGATTATTCAACAAGTTCTCCATATCTTGAACCGCTATGAATGGATAGGTCTATAAGTTCTCACTCTTTCCATGATAGAATAAAGAGAAGAGGTGAGCAGGGGTTCACCTCGATAATGGGAAAAAGGGGGATTTGTATGACTTTACAATCAATTGAACCAAAAATTTTAGAGCTTATTGAAACATTTGATGGGCGGATTGCGTACAAAATTGAAAACAATCGCGGAGAGTCTATTTCTTATCACGAACATGAAGCGTTTCAATCCGCAAGCTTAATTAAAATCCCGATGATTATTGAAGGGTATCGTCAAGCTGAGAACAAAGATATTTATTTAAATCAGCCGTTAACGATTCCACGCAATGAGGTCACTCGCGGGTCTGGTGTACTCCATACTTTGTCAGATAAGGTATTTTTAACAGTTGAAGATTTATTAACGCTCATGATTACGATTTCGGATAACACCTCTACGAATATGATGATGACGTTGCTTACTTTTGAAAAGATTAATGAATGTATTCAAGAGCTAGGGTTGGAAAATACCGTTTTAGAACGAAGAATGTTTGACTTTAAGGCGTTAAAGGAAGGGCGCGACAATACGATGTCAGCCGCTGATACTGTACTTTGTTTAAAAGCGATACATACGGGTAATTTTTTAACAAAAGCCAGTCAAGAAAGGATTCTAGACATCTTTGAACAGCAGCAATTTAAGGAACGCCTTCCTGCTATGATGGGAAAAGGTGTGAAAGTTGGGAATAAAACAGGCAGCCTTCGTGGAGTCATGCATGACGCGGCTATTATTCGCTCTGAAACAGAAACGGTTTACGCGTCTGTTTTAACGGAAGATATGGCGTCAGAAGAGGAAAGCCGTCAGATTATTAGTAAGATTGGCAAGTTGATTTATGATGAGATGGTAAGCTCTTAACTCTATATTGGAATGAAAAGAGGCCGTCCCAAGCTTTAAACTTTGGACGGCCTTAAAAATAATAGAAAGAGTGAAAGGATGAGAAAGAAGATTACAGTTAGTGTTTTAAGTATAGTCGGATTAGGGATTTTGTATGTGGCTTTTTTGCAGCTGAAAATCTATCAACATAGTCATCAAGAGATTCCGAAAAATGTCGATTATCTCATTGTGCTTGGGGCGAGGGTAAAAGGAACCGTACCATCATTGTCCTTACAATACCGAATTGATGCGGCGGCTGCTTATTTATTAGAAAACAAAAAGACGATTGCGATTGTTTCTGGCGGGCAAGGAGAAGGGGAGGACATTTCTGAAGCGGAAGCAATGCGACGAGAACTTGTTAGAAAAGGCGTGGAGGAATCAAGAATTATTTTAGAAGACGGGTCGACTTCTACTTATGAAAATATTACGTTTTCAAAGAAATTGATTCCAAGCGGAAGTAGAACAGGTCTCATTGTCTCGAATGACTTTCATTTGTATCGTGCGAGTATGATCGCCGAAAGAGAAGAGTTACAGGTTACGGGAATACCGGCAAAAACACCTGAAATAGTTCTTGTAAAATCGTATGTGAGAGAATATTTAGCGATTACGAAATACTTTATAACGAGAATATGATGAAGGAG
>Ga0182739_1003466_pt1 | contig 13805 bp, 15 predicted proteins | sample eDN5th30CBELigBY_FD_128873 | JGI IMG/M metagenome (GOLD analysis project Ga0182739, IMG submission 128873) | Enriched backyard soil microbial communities from Emeryville, California, USA - eDNA 5th pass 30_C BE-Lig BY (version 2) (version 2) | ecosystem: Environmental > Terrestrial > Soil >... | reverse complement strand
CAAGTAAAACGGGTCGTAGCGCAATTTGTAAATGATGGGGCTGACGAAATTTCCATCGGAGATACAAATGGACAGGCAAATCCGCGCATTGTGCATGAACGGTTCAGTGCATTGAAAAGAGATTTCCCGAACACTACATTTGTGGCTCATTTCCATGATACAAACGGTTTTGCCTATGCAAATATTGTTGCGGCATTAAACGCAGGAATTGAAAAGTTTGATAGTTCGATTGCTGGACTTGGCGGATGTCCGTTTTCACCTGGAGCTACAGGAAATGTAGCAACAGAGAAAGTGGTGGAGCTGTTTGAATCGATGGAAGTAAAAACAAATATCCGTCTGGAAAAATTAAAGGATGTGGCAAATTTCGCTTATAGCTTAGTTTAAGGGGGGCTGAAATTATATAGGTAAATTAAGAAGCACTATGAAAATTGATATTTCTTCACACTGAAATTTTAAAAACAGAAATTATAAAATATTAATAAGGGGTTTTTATGTGACTAAAATGAAAAAATTATTTATAACACGAAAAATGCCAGAACATATGGTTCAACAATTAGTTCCGTATTATGAAATTGTTCAGTGGAATGAAGTATCGACTTCAGCCCCAGCTAAATTTACTGAGGAAGCTATAAAAGATGCGGATGCAGTGTGGTGTGTCGGGGGTGATTCATTCTCCTCTCAAGTACTGTCAAATGCAAAAAACTTAAAATTGGTCGCAAATTTTGGGGTCGGTTACAATAATTTAGATATTGATTTGATGAAAACGCAAAATATACTGATAACAAATACGCCGAATGTTTTGAATGATGCTACTGCAGATCTGGCGTTTGCATTAATGTTATCTACTGCACGTCTAATTCCCCAAAATATGAAGTGTATTGAGCAGAACAAGTGGACAGGATGGGGTCCTTACCAAGGTGCGGGAGTAGATATCTCGAATAAAAAATTAGGAATTATCGGTATGGGGAAAATTGGAGAAACTGTAGCAAAACGCTCTTTAGGATTTGATATGGAAATTCTATATTATAACCGTAATCGAAAAGAAGAGTTAGAAAGAAAGTATAACGCAACTTACTGTGATTTAAATACTCTCTTAACTCAATCTGATTTTATTATTATATTTACACCGCTTACTCCTGAAACAAGAAACCTTATTACTTTAGAGCAACTTAAATTAATGAAGTCCAATGCAATTTTAATAAATGTTGCCCGAGGTGGAATAGTGAATGAAAAGGACTTGTACATTGCCCTAAAGGAAAAGATGATTTGGGCTGCAGGCTTTGATGTGTTTGAGGAAGAACCGATTAGTAATAACCATCAACTCCTTCAACTTGAAAATTTTGTGGCAACACCGCATATAGGAAGTGCTACAATAGGTACCCGTGATGCGATGATGCAACTAAATATTGATTCTTTAATTGCGTTAGTAAAAAATGAACCAATTCCCAACTTAATTTACTAGTAAAGCCTATAGATTTAAAAAATCTCAACAAAAGACTGGGATATAACCCAAAACGCTATTTTTCTCTTAGAAAAATAGCGTTTTTTGCTGAACGTTAAAAATTGATTTCCATCTGATGCTTACGCTTTCGTCACAGAGAAAATCTTGTAGCGAAAGGCGTGGCCGTCAGCTAGTGTTTTAGCAGTGCGAAAGGTGAAACCGTCAGCACGAACACTACAATAATTCATTTATGTCCCAGCCTATTCTTGTATTAATGTATCAATGAGAATTCTTTACTTTTCAGATTGTTGTTTTCTCGCTAATTTCTCTGCTTTTTTCCGGTCGCGAAGCGCTTTGAAAAAGTCCGTTAAAATTTGTCCGCACTCTTCCGCCATCACACCTTCTTTTACATTACATTCATGATTGAATCGAGGGTCATTGAGCAGACGGTATAATGAGTCGACACAGCCCGCCTTTATATCACGTGCACCGTAAACAACCCGTGGTACGCGTGACTGCAAAATGGCTCCTGCACACATCGGGCAAGGTTCAAGTGTAACGTATAAAGTAGTCTCTTCTAAACGCCAGCTGCCTATTTTACGGCATGCTTCCTGAATGGCCATGCTTTCCGCATGTGTCAGTGCATTTTGGGTTGTTTCACGTAAATTATGTGCACGTGCAATTATTTCATCTTTATATACAATAACTGCGCCGATCGGTACTTCTCCAAGGGCCGCAGCTTTTTTCGCTTCTACCAATGCTTCCTGCATGTAATGGTGATCTTTATTTTCGAGCATTCATCTATCACTCCTTAAATCCTAGTTTAGCATGCCATTGAATAGTTGGGCGACAAGAAATAAATCATGCTATGATGGAGGAAAAGTTTGAAGGAGAACAGCAATGAAATCATTTCAAACCTTGGAAGAAGCAAATAATTATTTTGAAAAAGCATTGGCTGATCTGGATATTGAGTATGAACAGAAATTGTTGATGATTGAAAAAAATGAGCAGCAAGTTGCTCTTACATTGAAGAAGCAATATGAACAGCAAAAGGCTGCCATTGCACTGCAGCATGAACAGGAAGAAAACAAACTTAAGCAAAATCGTGATCAAGCAATCGAGAAAATTGAAATGTTATTCGCCAACAAAAGAAAAGTTATATTGGATAACTTTAAAAAAGCTATTGAAGAAGAAAAGAAAAACTATCAAGTTAATAAGATTGAACTTCTTGAGCAAAAACAAGTAGAAGAACGCAGAAAGTTTCAAACCTACAATAACGAGCAACAAAAGCTACTATCACAATTTACACACGCTTCAGGTCTGACAGAGGCAATGGAACGGGAAGTCGATAATTTACATCAGGAGCTAACAGACATCTTGATAAAATATAATCAGCAGTTTGAGGATGCAGAACAGCTGTTTGAAGAGAGATGCCACGGGCTTGAACAAAAACGTGATGAAACGGTCGAAAACCTGCTTGATTATGAAGCTGCTTCACAAAGCCAGCTGGATGACCAGTTATTCGAGGCATTACAGGATTTGTCCGAAAAAACAGAGAAAAACTATGAGCAAATCGAACAAAATTTTATGGAAAAAGAACAGTCTCTTCAGGAAATGGTATTTACCCAGCAAGAAAAAATAAATGCTGACTATGATGAACAGCGTGAAAAGTTATTCGAATTACAGGAGCAAGCACTGGCACAATTTGATTAGTAGAAATTGGCTATGCACGAATTCGGTAAAATGGAATAGTTTGCTTTGTTGTCTAAAGAACGTTGTGATAAAATTAAAAGCATTGACTATAAAAAGAGAAGGAGCACTTCTAATGTCTGTGCCATTTATAACAGTAGAAGGTCCGATTGGTGTTGGGAAGACCTCATTATCTAAGGCCGTATCACAAACGTTTGACTATCATTTATTAAAAGAGATTGTAGATGAAAATCCATTTCTAGGTAAGTTCTATGAAGATATTAGTGAATGGAGCTTCCAAACGGAAATGTTTTTCCTGTGCAATCGCTATAAACAATTATCTGATATTCATGAAATTCTTGGAGCACAAGGGCCAGTAGTGGCTGATTATCATATATTTAAAAATTTGATCTTTGCAAAGCGTACTTTGAAGCCGACAGAGTATGAAAAGTACGAGTCGATCTACCGAATTTTAACTGCTGATATGCCAAAGCCAAATATGGTCATTTATTTACATGCAAGCTTAGATACATTAATGAAACGGATCGCGATGCGCGGTCGTGAAATGGAAAAGAATATTTCACGAGAATATATGGAACAACTTTCAAGCGATTATCATCAATTTATCGGACATTTTGAAAAGATGCATCCAGAAATTCCTGTTATCTCATTAAATGGAGATGAGCTTGATTTTGTGAAAAATGAAGAAGATTTACAGTACGTACTACGATTAGTAGAAGAAAAGTTACAACAAAGGAGTTTGCATCAGAAATGAACTTAAGAGAGAAGTACAATATTCCTGCTAATGCAGTGATTACTATTGCAGGAACAGTCGGTGTCGGAAAATCAACAATGACAAAAGCGTTATCACATAGCTTAAACTTCCGTACCTCATATGAAAAGGTTGATACAAACCCTTATTTAGATAAATTTTATGATGATTTTGAAAAGTGGAGTTTCCATTTGCAAGTATATTTCCTTGCTGAACGTTTTAAAGAACAGAAGCGTATTTTTGAATATGGCGGGGGCTTTATACAGGACCGTTCTATTTACGAAGATACAGGCATTTTTGCGAAGATGCATTATGACAAAGGTACAATGACACCGACAGATTATGAAACATATACAAATCTGTTTGATGCAATGGTTATGACACCATATTTCCCGCATCCGGATTTACTTGTATATTTGGAAGGGCCAATTGATGATGTGATTGGACGTATCCATGAACGTGGACGCGAGATGGAACAGCAAACACCTCATTCGTACTGGGAAGAAATGCACGGACGCTATGAAGACTGGATTAACAATTTCAATGCATGTCCGGTACTGCGTATTGATATTAACGATTACGATTTAATGAAAAATCCTGCACAAGTTGAGGATGTCGTAGCACGTATCGGTTATATGCTTGAACAAACAAGCCATTTACGAAAATAATAAAAAAGGACTGATTTCTGTATGGTAGCGGAAATCAGTCTTTTTTATTTTGTCCAAACGATAATAAAAATAGGGGTCATGATCAGCATAAAGACAAAGAAGCTCCATAAAACCTGTTTACCAGTCGTCATATTTTTAGGTTTCATACTGATGGATTCGTAGAGCTCATTCACTGCGCGCTGTTCTCTTTCATAAAGCATTCTTTGGAAAGAAGCATAGTTTTCGATATATGATGCCGGGTTTTCAAAATGAAAGCGAATCGCACGTATATCATCTGTCACATCTTTCTCTTGATGCATATATGTGATCGTAGGGGCAAGACCGCCTGTCAGCCGGGCCGTAACTTGTATATCGAAGGTCTTCATCTTATAGGTTTTCTTCCCGCTTTCATCCGTTACCGTCTCAATGAGCGAGTTGTTCAATATAGTTCCCTCCTTTTATTAATAGTATTCCCAATATAAGTATATTTGTAACGACTTTAAAAAATATTGCGAAGGAAAAGTTACATCGTTTATGCTTGAAGTAATTACAAATTTTTACGGTTTGTAATATTATAGCGAAAAGGGGATGGGAATATGACTTTATCGATGGTAGATCGCTTACGGGCATTACCGACGACAGCAATTTCCGATGCAACAGGGGGACATACGAATGTAGCATCCGCAATTAAACCGCTTGCCGAACACTTTAAAATTGCTGGACAAGCAAGAACGGTCCGCCTGCCGGACGGGGAAAATGGTGCGGTATTAGAAGCAATCAGTCAGGCTGGAAAAGGGGAAATTTTAGTCATTGATGCTAAAGGCAATACGAATCGTGCTGTAGCAGGGGATTTTGTTATGCAGCTTGCGCAAGGTGTCGGTGTACAAGGATTTGTCGTGGACGGGGTTATTCGCGATATAGCAGCTGCAAAAGAAATTGATTTTCCGGTATTTGCATTAGGTACAACAGTGGCAGCAGGCAATAAACACGGTGGCGGGAAAGTAGGCATAGCCGTATCAGTAGGAAATGTGGCTGTTCAAACAGGCGATTATGTAGTAGGTGATAGCGATGGGGTCGTTATCATCCCTCAGCAGGATGTTGAAAAGATTATTGAAGCTGCAGAAGCAAAAGTAGCAAAAGATGAAGAGCGTGCACATGAAGCATTACATAATGGGGAAGCATCAATCCGCGCTTATTTAGCAAAAGTGGTGAAATAAAAAATGGCGTAGTGAAGTTATCGTTCACTACGCCATTTCTACATTTTATTTTAAGTTCGCAGCTTGGTATTCAGCAAATTGCTTTTCGTCGAAACGTTTTTCCCATTTCGCCATAACAAGTGCTGCCAATGTGTTCCCTACTACGTTTACAGCTGTACGAGCCATATCTAAAATACGGTCAATACCTGCAATGAATGCTAAACCTTCAAGTGGAATACCTACAGAACCTAATGTTGCAAGAAGTACTACGAAAGATACCCCTGGAACACCTGCAATACCTTTAGATGTTACCATTAATACAAGCATTAATGTAATCTGTTCCATAATTGAAAGGTCAATACCGTACATCTGCGCAATGAAGATTGCTGCAATCGCCTGGTAAAGAGTAGAACCGTCTAAGTTGAATGAATAACCTGTCGGGATTACGAATGATACAATATCTTTCGGTGCACCCATTTTTTCTGTTTTTAACATAATACGAGGTAATACGGTCTCTGACGAAGAAGTCGTATAAGCCAGTAATAGCTCGTCCTTAATCATACGAATTAATTTAAAGATATTAATACCGAAAATACGGGCAGTAAGACCTAATACAACAATTACGAAGAAAATCATTGTTGCATAAACTAAAATTGCCAATTTTCCTAATGGTATTAGGGATTCTACACCGAATTTGGAAACGGTTACACCTATAAGTGCAAATACCCCAATTGGTGCGAACTTCATTACTAAGTTTGTGACCCAGAACATGGCGTCTGCGGTACCTTGGAAGAATGCGAGCACTGGTTTTCCACGATCACCAATTGCTGCTACACCTAAACCGAAAATTACAGAGAAGAAAATAATTGCTAGCATATCGCCTTCTGCCATTGCATTTACAATGTTTTTAGGAACGATGTCTACAATAATTTGTATTTTGCTTTTGTCTTCTTCAGCTTCCGTTGTTTGTACATAAGAAGAAATATCAGATTTCTCTAATGAACTCATATCAATTCCAGCACCTGGTTGGAATAGATTTGCTGCTAATAAACCAACAACAATCGCAACTGTTGTAATAACTTCGAAGTAAATAAGTGTTTTACCGCCAAGACGACCCAATTGTTTCATATCACCAGTTCCGGCAACACCAACGATCAGTGTCGAAATAATAATCGGTACTACGATCATCTTAATTAAGTTTAAGAAAATATCGCCAAGGGGCTGTAAGTAAGACTGTGCAGTTGCATTACCAAAGAACACAGCACCCACGATAACACCGAGTACAAGACCGATTAAAATTTGCGCGGCTAAACTAATTTTAAACTTTTTCAAAATATAGTTCCTCCTAAAAAATCAGATTCAGGACTAGCCTAAAACTAATTTTATTAGATACATACAAAATCCGACAAAAACCGACTAATCCACTTTACTAATTATTTCTGAATATAAAACTTGGATGAATTTTTTTATGTTTACTTTTGCTTTACGTTGCTCATTATTCTCTATTTGATTCATTAAATAACGAATGTCCGTTAGGTCAAAGTAGCGCGGAGTGTAATACTCAAATTCAGAGTTTGTATAATCGACAATCCCTAAGTTCGCCAAGTTAATCATTGCAGCTAATATAGTCCGGCGTACACGTTGTTCAATCGCTTTGCTTTCCTTTAAAATCTCATCCGGCGTATTTTTCGTGAGCATGGCAACACGTTCATATACTTCCTTTAATGGAGGAAGCGGCGCAATTTTATGCTTTTCGATTAATAGCTGTTCAATAATTTTAATAATATCTTCACTGCCAACTTCAGCGACAATGCCCATATCATTTAAGATCGACTGAATATGTTCCCGTGCCGTCTTTTTTGTATGTGTCACATCCGTAATATCAAAGTTTGTCAGGGACTGACGAATAACTTGCAAAGAATTTCTTAATAAGTATTGCTCAGTTGTCCGTTTTAATACCATTTGTACTTCAACTTTATTGATAGGCTTATGAATAAAAAATTCAATTCCTTTTGAATAGCCTTCAGCGACCATTTCTTTATTCACAACTTGTGAGATCATAATAAACTGGCCTTTAAAACCATTTTGTTGAAGGCGTTCGATTGTTTCGATTCCATCCAACTTCGGCATCAGTAAATCAATTAATACAAATTCCGGCTGCATCATTAAAATTTGGGGAATGGCATCCAGACCGTTTTTTGCCTCTCCGATGACAGCACCAAGTTCACAGTCATTAATAATATTACTGAGCATCATACGGCTTGCCCTGTCATCATCTACTATAAAATAGCGCATTAGTAATTCTCCTTTTTAATATTTTTTGTAGGAATTTGCACAATAAAACAAGTCGATGTATCGCTCGTTACGCGAATATTCCCTTCAAGATTTTCAATAATTGTTTTTGTATGGGAAAGACCGATTCCTGTTGAACCTTGGCCCTGTTCGTTAAACTTGGATGTATAACCCGGATCAAAAATGATTGGAATGAGTGCCGCATCAATACCGACTCCATTATCTTCTACAATAAAAGAAGTAATATCCTGTTCGACTACAACTTTCAACGTAATAAATCCGCTCTCTTCAATTGCCTCCACAGCGTTTGCCATTAAATTGTTCAAAATAGCAAATAGTGCTATATGGTCTTTTGTTTGAAAATCTTCTTGGCAAATTAGTGTAAAGGAAATGGATTTATTTAAATAGGCCGCATAATTTTCATTTGCTTCCACAATAAAACTTAGTAAATCAGACAACAGGAAATTGGACGGATAGTTGCTCGTCGTAATTTTCGAGAGTCCAGCATGAATACGCTCGTTATCTTTTTTTACTTCATGAATTTCCTGGGCAATATGTAAAGCTTCAGAGGCTAGCTGTGCTTCATTAGATTTTAGCTTTTTGTAAAGCTGGTAACTGTTTGCTGTAAGCTGTTCGATTTGAGTCATCGTTTTTTGAAGATACAATGCTTCTACATAAAGCTCCGAATGAATCGTCATGAGCTGTTTCAGCTGTTTCTTCTGTTCCGACATTGTAATCATGCTGTAAATGCCTACAACAAAATAGCTGCGCAGTAATCCAACGAGAATGAACAATAAAAAGGAAGTAAGTGTTTCCTGATCAGAAACAAGCAGAATGTCCGTTAATACATGTTCGATCGTGTTCGATATTACCTCAAATGCTGTTGCCAATAAACCGAGCATAAGCGGTTGTTTTTTTAACTCGTCCAGCGGAATTAGTTTAAAACATAAAGCAAAGACTATATAGAAAGCACCTGCCGGCAAATGTTCAATGATATGAGTAATGAAGCTTTGCCCATAAATCAAAATATCCAATAATGAACGACCGATAATGACAATCAGTGCAGTCAATAAACCAGTGGATACTATCGGTAATGGACGAATCAGTAAAGCGAAAAAGAAAATAATGCTCCCTAAACCGAAACGAAAAGGCCCTTCTTCAAATGGGATTATTTTAATTTCGCCACCAATAGCGGTCAATATGCCGACAAGTAGCGTAAATAAGAATAGTTTAATTGTTTTATTATGTGGCTGAGTCGATTCCAACTTTGATTTACCACCCTTTACATATATGACATAGTACTTAATTGTACAAGAAAGTTGTCTATAAATACAAAAAAGTACTATTTCCAACGAGTAGAAATAGTACTTAAAAGTGAATTTAGGATATAAAAAAACCCGCTCAACTAAGTAGCGGATGAAAGTTCAAAAATGGAGGAGGTAGAGGGATTCGAACCCCCGCGCGGTGTTACCCGCCTGTCGGTTTTCAAGACCGATCCCTTCAGCCAGACTTGGGTATACCTCCAAAATATTAAATGTCTTTTCGACAAAGATTAATTTACCATGTAATGCGTTTCGCGTCAATAAAATTTGGATAAAAAATCTCTAAAATTTTCGGGTTGGAAAAAATTAATTAAAGCAATTCATTGCAATTTAATAGCTTGCTTAGTATACTAATACTTGCCGTGCTAGATGGGGAGGTAGCGGTGCCCTGTAACTTGCAATCCGCTCTAGCAAGATTGAATTCCTTTTCTGAGGCTGTCCGTATTGTTTGGTCTGCCTTTTGCACGTAGTGTTGACGGTTGGGTCCTGCGCAATAAGTACCCATGAACCATGTCAGGTCCGGAAGGAAGCAGCATTAAGTGGTATCACTTATGTGCCGCGGGGTAGCCTAACCCGAGCTGGCGACAAGAGTAACGCTTATGTGCGGCAGTCGAAGAAAGGTGCACGGTATTAAATTACCATTTCAAACGCATCCATCATTTATTGGTGGGTGCGTTTTTTATATGAAAAAAAGAGATTATCTTCGGCCAATGTGCTTTCAATAGGGGATGATTAAGTAGTTTCTGACAGATTTCACAGATATATTATTCGTCTCATTTCAAAAGAGTTTATACTTACTTTATGCTATACTGAATATATGTATTTTTAAATGGAAGGGAGAGGGGAAAGGTTGACATATCAAGCGTTTTATCGTGTTTATAGACCCCAGTCATTCAGAGAAATGTCAGGTCAGACACATGTAAAGAGGACCCTTCAAAATGCTCTCCTCGCAAGCAAAACAACACATGCCTATCTATTTTCCGGTCCTCGAGGAACAGGGAAAACGAGTACTGCAAAAATTTTCGCGAAAGCATTGAACTGTGAAAACGCCCCGGCAAGTGAGCCATGCAATGAATGCCCTACATGTATAAGTATTACTGAAGGTTCACATACAGATGTAATAGAATTTGATGCCGCTTCCAATTCCAGAGTGGAGGAAATGCGCGATATTATTGAAAAAGTCCGTTTTGCCCCGGCTAATGCACGTTTTAAAGTGTACATTATAGATGAGGTGCATATGCTTTCTACGAGCGCATTCAATGCATTATTAAAAACACTTGAAGAGCCACCTGAGCATGCGGTATTTATTTTGGCGACAACAGAGCCTCATAAACTACCAGCAACAATTATTTCCCGTTGTCAGCGATTTGATTTTAAACGACTTTCTTCTATAGATATAGTAGAGCGTATGAAGGTTGTATTAGAAGATATCGGTATGGGTTATGATGAGCAGGCATTAAAGGCAATCGCCCAAGCTGCAGCAGGGGGTATGCGTGATGCATTAAGCTTACTTGATCAGGTTGTTTCATTTAGTAATGAACACGTTCAATTGGACGATGTGCTTCTTGTAACAGGTTCTGTAAGCCAGGATGCATTTTATGATATTGCGATTTCCCTGCAGGAAAAGGATGTTGCCCAAGTATTAGGCAGTGTCGAAAATTTAATTGCTGACGGGAAAGAACCATTACGCCTTGCGGAAGATTTTATTACGTTCTTCCGAGATCTGCTTCTATTAAAGACAGACGGTACGTTAGAGGAATTATTGGAGTTTATTTCACCGGAAGAAAAGTTTTTATCATTAGCGGCTCAGTTTGAAGCTAATACACTTTACGGTTTTATCGATATTTTGGCGAAAACCCAGCAAGAAATGCGCTTTTCGCACCATACGAAAATATATTTAGAAACGGCCCTTTTAAAAATGGCTCAATATAAAGCATCACCGCAAGCGACGGCAGCAGTCGATCCGGCTATTGAAGGTAAGGTAGCCTCACTTGAAAGCCGATTAGGTCAACTGACTCAACAGCTTCAAAATGGTGGAGGGGGCGCACCTGTTCAACAAAAGGAACAGTCCCGCCAGCGTGTACGTCCACAAGGAAATCAATATAATGCCCCGACAGGCCGTATTCAGGAAGTTTTAAAAACCGCAACGAAACCTGATCTGCAAAAAGTGAAATCTGCGTGGGCGGGTGGTTTGGCAAGCTTGCAAAAATCACATGCAGCTTTATTGGCGGATGCAGAGCCTGTAGCCGCAAATGCAAGTGCTTTTGTGATAAAATTCAAGTATGATATACATTGTCAAATGGTAGCTGACAACAATGCACTTGTTTCATTGTTTACACAGCAGATCGCTTCGGAAATAGGGATTCAATATGAGCTTTTATGTATACCGGAACCGGCTTGGATTCGTTTGCGTGAAAACTTTATAAATGAAAATGGCTTAAATCAAAAAAAATCGCCATCGGATGAAGTGAATCCGGTGGAGGATTTAAATGAGGAGCCCCCTTTCCTTGATGATGTTCAAGTAATGGAAGCGCAAGATCCGCTCATTACAGAAGCCGAAAAGCGTTTTGGAAAAGACTTTGTTGAGGTTATCGAAGAATAAATACACATTTTAAGGAGGAAATAAGATGCGTGGTATGGGTAATATGCAAGGCATGATGAAAAAAATGCAAAAAATGCAAAAAGAAATGATGGAAGCACAAGAGGCTTTAAATGCACAGGTATTTGAAGGTGCAGCAGGCGGCGGTATGGTAAAGGTAGTAATGAACGGCCAACGTCAAATGCTTGAAGTAAATTTAGATGAGTCTGTAGTAGATCCGGAAGATATTGAAATGCTTCAAGATTTAATGGTTATTGCAACAAACGAAGCATTGAAAAAAGTTGAAGAGACAACGAATTCTACAATGGGTAAATTCACACAAGGAATGAACCTTCCTTTCTAAGTTGAATCAAGTAGAACGTAGCGCACATCTCAAATATTGGGATGTGCCTTTTTAAAGAAGGGGGAACAGAATGCATTATCCAGAACCGATATCTCGATTAATAGACAGCTTCATGAAGTTGCCGGGCATTGGTCCGAAAACAGCTGCTCGACTGGCATTTCACGTATTAACAATGAAAGAAGATACTGTATCGACATTTGCGAAAGCACTTGTTGACGCAAAACGTAACCTACTTTATTGCTCTCAATGTGGTCATATAACAGATATCGACCCTTGTCATATTTGTTCAGATAAACAACGCGATGTATCAACAATTTGTGTTGTACAGGATCCGAAAGATGTAATAGCTATGGAAAAAATGCGTGATTACCAGGGTCTTTATCATGTGTTACACGGTGCAATTTCACCGATGGACGGTATAGGGCCTGAAGATATTAATGTAGCTTCTTTATTGGGGCGCTTGCATGATGAGCGTGTACAAGAGTTAATTTTAGCGACGAACCCGACAATAGAAGGGGAAGCGACAGCGATGTATATTTCCCGCCTTGTTAAACCATCAGGTATTCGCACTACACGTATTGCACACGGATTACCTGTTGGCGGAGATTTAGAATATGCAGATGAAGTAACATTATCAAAAGCGCTGGAAGGTCGTCGCGAGCTGTAATATAGGAGGAAGCCCCATGTTATTTTCTCGAAAAGGGAAACTCAAAAAAGAATTCGATGAGAAACTAGTTTCTTCTATTAAAGAGACAAAAGAAGCTTTACAAAGTGCGAAGGTAATTGAAGGATTGACCGACGATTATAACTTAAGTGTAATTGCCGAACGAAAAAAAGCCGAAAGCATACATTATTACTTATATAAAGAAGCGCGTGTACGTCGTGTATTAATTAAATAATCTTTTAGAAATAAGAAGCGAAGCAGTTGCATATGTTACCACTAAATAAAAAAGGATGGTGCTATGCAATACATAGTTATAGCTATGGTGTGTTTTGTTGTCTTGTTTCTTTTTTTATTAAACAAAAATGCAAGAGGGAAAGTGTGGGAGTACTTTGCCTGGTTCTGGTTTAAAATTGCAGTTGTTATCGTCGTTCTATTTTTAGGGAACTTAATGATCGGGGCAGCAGGGTTTCTTTTTTATGTGCCTATCAACTTCTTTTCGGTCCTTACAATCGCTATCTTAGGCATTCCTGGTATGATGTGCGTAACATTATTAATACTATTTAAATAAAAATAATAAAAACTATTGCTAAGTGAATAATATCGTGATATATTATTATAAGTCGCAACGACGACAACGAATATCGAAAAAACATTTCAAAATAAATGTTGACATAACATTATAAGAATGGTAAGATATAAAAGTTGTCACTTAAACGACGCAATGAACCTTGAAAACTGAACAAGCAACGTTAATGAAACAAGCTTCTTAAATGAAGCAAACAATAGATTTCAACTTCTAACGAAGTTGGATCGCTAGCAAAGCAAATGAGCTTTCAAACT
>Ga0182739_1003465_pt1 | contig 13815 bp, 10 predicted proteins | sample eDN5th30CBELigBY_FD_128873 | JGI IMG/M metagenome (GOLD analysis project Ga0182739, IMG submission 128873) | Enriched backyard soil microbial communities from Emeryville, California, USA - eDNA 5th pass 30_C BE-Lig BY (version 2) (version 2) | ecosystem: Environmental > Terrestrial > Soil >... | reverse complement strand
GGCGTCGCTCGCGCCCTGCCCCTTCAGCCGCTCGATGCGCCGCCCATGCGTCTTCCGCGAACCGAGCGCGCCGATGTAGAAGCAATCGCGCGAAAAGGCGTGCAGCAGCGCGGGGTCGTCGATCTTCGGATCGTGGGTGAGTGCGACGAACGCCGTGTAACGGTCGACATTGAGCGGCGGCAGCGCCACGTCCGGCCACTCGGCGATCACCGGCACGTCGGGAAAGCGCTCGGGCGTGGCGAATGCTGTGCGCGGGTCGACGACGATCACGTCGTAGCCGAGCAGACGCGCCATCGGCGCGAGCGCCTGGCTGATATGCACCGCGCCTACCGCGACCAGCCGCGGCGGCGGTACGTAGACGGTGAGAAACACGCGGCCCTCGGACGTTTCCGCCGTGCCGCTCTTGCCCATGCGCAATCGCTCGCGCAGCAGGTCGGCGAGCGGGTCGCCCGCGATGTCGGCGCCCCTTACCAGGCGCTGTGCGCCGGTGTCGAGGCCGGTGACAACAACCGCCGCCCGCCGCGCCGCGCGCTCGGCATTGAGGGCTTGGAGAATTTGTAGCTTCATCTCTGACGGTCCCTGAAACTCGGACTGTTCCCTCTCCCGTGCGGGAGAGGGTTAGGGAGGGGCGGCACTTTCTTCAGCGCCTCGTTTTCCGGCGGGCAGTTTCTTTCCGCTCGTCCCCGCGAACGCGGGAATGAGCGGAGAACGGATCAGCCGGCTTCCGTGTCACTCCACCTTCTCCACCAGCACCCGGATGGTGCCGCCGCAGGAGAGGCCGACCTGCCACGCCGTCTCGTCGGCGACGCCGAACTCAAGCACCTTCGGTTTGCCGCTCTCGATCACATCGATCGCTTCGGTCACGACTGCGCCCTCGACGCATCCGCCGGAGACCGAGCCGAGAAAATTGCCCTCCGCGTCGATCACGAGGTTGGAGCCCACCGGCCGCGGCGCCGAGCCCCAGGTCTCGACCACCGTGGCGAGCGCTACGCCCTTGCCCTCGCGCCGCCAGTCCTCAGCCGCTTTCAGAATATCTTCGTCCCGCGCCAGCATCGTCTGCCTCCGTGCTTCCTCTCGCGTGAGCCCCGTGCGCAACCCTGAATTTAGCTCACGCAACCTGCCTGAGCCATGCCTTGGGGTCGCGGCTGCTCCGCTCGTGAGACGACAGCGCCCGGCAGAGGTCCGCCACGTTCTCCAGATTGTGTATCGGCCGGAATTCGTCAACATGCGGCAGCATGGCGCGGATGCCCTTGGCGCGCGCCTCGAAGCCATCGAAGCGCAGCAGCGGGTTGAGCCAGACCAGATGCCGGCACGAGCGGTGCAGCCGGTCCATCTCGAAGGCGAGCGTGTCGTCGCCGTCGCGCTCCAGACCGTCGGTGAACAACAGCACGATGGCGCCCTGCCCGAGCACCCGGCGCGCCCATTGCTTGTTGAAATCGTGCAGCGAAGTCGCGATGCGCGTGCCGCCCGACCAGTCGACGACGCCGGCCGACACGGCCGCCAGCGCCTCATCGGGATCGCGCGCCGTGATCGCGCGCGTGACATTGGTGAGCCGCGTGCCGAACAGGAAGGTATGGACGCGCTTGCGCGCGTCCGTCACCGCATGCAGGAAATGCAGGAAAAGCCGCGTGTACTGGCTCATTGAACCCGAAATATCGAGCAGCGCCACGATCGGCGGCAGCTTGGTCTTGGGCCCGAGATATTTCAGGTCGATGAGCTGGCCGCCGCCCTTCATGCTGGCGCGCAGCGTGCGGCGCAGATCCATCACATGGCCGTGGCGATGCGGCGTCAGCCGCCGCGTCTTCACCGCATCGAGCGAGAGCACCATGCGGCTGATGGCGTCTTTTGCAGCGGCGATCTCGGCCGCCGTCATCTGCGCGAAATCCTTGCGCTGCAGCACCTCGCGGTCGGAGACGGTGAGGCGCGCGTCGAGTTCGGTCTCGCGCTTTTCCTCACGCTCTTTGTCGAGGTTGGCGAACAGCGCGTCCTGGATGCGCTGCGCGGCGGGCTTCGGCTTGTCGTCCGCACCCGGCGGCTTCACCTGCGGCAGCATGGTCGCCATCAACTGCTCGACGAGCCCGCGCCTGCGGAAGAAGAGCCGGAACGCCTGATCGAACAGGATCGTATGCTCGTGCCGCTTCACGAATACCGCGTGCAGCGTCCAGTAAAAGTCCTGCTTGGTGCCGATTCCGGCAGCCTTCACCGCTTCCAGCGCATCGAGCACCGCGCCGGGCCCGACCGGAATGCCCGCCGCCCGCAATGCCCGCGCGAAATAGAGGATGTTCTCGGCGAGACGGCCTTCCGCTCCAGGCTCTGGCGGTTGCATGGCTACTCCGCCGCCCGCAGTTCCGCCTTCACCTCGTCGAGCAGCGATTTCACCTTGCCATCGTCGAGGCGGGCGATGTCGTCCTGGTACTTCAGCAGCACGCCGAGCGTGTCGGAAACGGTCGCCGGATCGAGCGCGACCACGTCGAGCTCGGAGAGCGCGGTCGCCCAGTCGAGGGTCTCGGCGACGCCGGGGGCCTTGAACAGATCCTCGCGCCGCAGCGCCTGCACGAAATGCACGATCTGCACCGACAGGGTCTCGGCAATGCGCGGCACCTTCGCACGCACGATGGCGAGTTCGCGCTCGGCGGAGGGATAGCCGACCCAGTGATAGAGGCAGCGGCGCTTGAGCGCGTCGTGGATTTCGCGTGTGCGGTTCGAGGTGATGATAACGATCGGCGGGTGTTCGGCGCGGATCGTGCCGAGTTCCGGGATCGTCACCTGGTAGTCGGCCAGCACTTCGAGCAGGAACGCCTCGAAAGCCTCGTCGGTGCGGTCGAGTTCGTCGATCAGCAGCACCGGCGCGCCGGCTGTGTCGGGCTCCAGCGCCTGCAGCAGCGGTCGCTTGATGAGGAAGCGGTCGGAAAAGATGTCGTGCTCGATGCGTTCGCGGTCGCCCGTGCCTTCGGCCTCGGCGAGCCGGATCGCGATCATCTGCCCGGCATAGTTCCATTCATAGACCGCGGCGGAGACGTCCAGCCCCTCGTAGCATTGCAAGCGGATGAGCCGCCGGCCGAGCGTCTGGCTCAGCACCTTGGCGATCTCGGTCTTGCCGACGCCCGCCTCGCCTTCGAGGAACAGCGGCCGGCCCATCCGCAGTGCGAGGAACAGCACGGTCGCGAGCGAACGGTCGGCGAGATAATCGGCGCCGGCGAGCAGTTCGAGCGTCGCGTCAATGGATGCGGGCGCCGAATGCAGCGCGGTGGAAGAGGTCACAAGCAAGACTCCGAGCCGGATCGGCAGGCGATGCGGCCGGCACCGCATGAGCCGACCTGCCGGATGTGGGGAGGTCTACAAGCGATAGCACATCGCCGCCCGCCACGCACGCCTGCAGCGCCGAACCGCATCGCTGGCGCGCCATCAATCTAGCCGCCGCACGCAAAGGAACATATTCCCTTCGGTGGTGGCGGATATCGGACGACGATCCCGGCACGGAAAAAGGGCGCGCTGCCCGTGCAGCACGCCCCTTCCCTGTCCGATTTAGGCCGAGGCCGGGAGGGCTCAGCCGTTCGCCATCGCCTTCGCGACAGCGCGGCGCGCGATCACGCCGACGAGATGTGCGCGGTACTCGGCGCTCGCGTGGATGTCGCTGTTCATGCCGTCCGGCGACACGCTCAGGCCTTCCAGCGACTTCGGGGCAAAGCGCTTCGACAGCGCCTCCTCGAATTCCGGCACACGGAAGACGCCGTTGGAGCCCGCGCCCGTGACGGCCACCCGCACCTCGGAGCCGCGCTTCGACACGAACACGCCGACGAGCGCGAAGCCGGAGGCCGGGTGCTTGAACTTCTCGTAGCCGCACTTCTTCACCACCGGGAACGACACCTTGGTGATGATCTCGTCCGGCTCCAGCGCGGTCTCGAACATGCCGAGGAAGAAGTCGTCGGCGACGATCTTGCGCTTGTTGGTGATGATGGTGGCGCCGAGCCCGAGGCAGGCCGCAGGATAGTCGGCGTTCGGGTCATTGTTGGCGATCGAGCCGCCGATGGTGCCACGGTTGCGCACATGCGGATCGCCGATCGAGCCGGGCACCGCCGCCAGTCCCGGCATCGCTTCCTGCGCGATCGGCGAGTTGGCAACCTCGCGGTGCTTCGTCGTCGCCCCGATCACCAGCGTACGGCCCTTGAGCTCGATGCCCGAGAGTTCCTTGATCTGCGTCAGGTCGATGATGGTCTTGGGCGAAGCGAGCCGGAGCTTCATGACCGGGATCAGCGAGTGGCCGCCCGCGAGCAACTTGGCCTCGTCGGATTTCGCGAGCAGGCTCGCCGCCTGCCGCAATGTCGTGGGCCGCTGAAAATCGAATGCGTACATGCGTCGTACCTCCAAGACCTTCTATTCGTCCTCCCCGCCTGGCGGGAAGAGGGAAACTCATTCAGCCGCCTGGCGCGGATGCGCTTTGCGGATCGCCGACCACACCGCCGCCGGCGAGGCCGGCATGGCGATGTCCTCGATGCCGACGGCATCGGTGATCGCATTCATGACCGCCGCCGGCGCGGCGATCGCGCCTGCCTCGCCGCAGCCCTTGATGCCGAGCGGATTGCCCGGACATTTCGTCACCGTCGTATCGACCTTGAACGACGGCAGGTTGGCCGCGCGCGGCAGGGTGTAGTCCATCAGCGAGCCGGACACGAGCTGGCCGTCATTATTATAGACCGCGTGCTCCAGCAGCGCCTGCCCTACCCCTTGCGCAATGCCGCCATGGACCTGCCCCTCGACGATCATCGGGTTGATGATAACGCCGAAGTCGTCCACCGCTGTCCAGCCGGCGATCTCGACGGCGCCGGTCTCGGGGTCGATCTCGACCTCGCAGATGTGGCAACCGGCCGGAAACGTGAAGTTCGTCGGATCGTAAAACGCGCTCTCCTTGAGCCCGGGCTCGAGTTCCTGGCCGGAGAATTTATGCGCGATATAGGCGTGCAGGGTCACGTCGGCCCAGGCCGCCGCCTTGTCGGTACCCTTCACGGTAAACTTGCCGTCCTTGAACTCGATGTCGCCTTCCGCCGCTTCAAGCAGATGCGAAGCGACCTTCTTGGCCTTCGCCTCCACCTTGTCGAGCGCCTTCACCACCGCGGAGAGACCGACCGCGCCTGAGCGCGAGCCGTAGGTGCCCATGCCGAACTGCACCTTGTCGGTGTCGCCGTGGACGACGCTGATGTTCTCGATCGGAATGCCCAGCCGGTCGGAGACCACCTGCGCGAACGTCGTCTCGTGGCCCTGGCCGTGCTGGTGGCAGCCGGTGAGCAGTTCGACCGAGCCGGTCGGGTTCACGCGCACCTCGGCCGATTCCCACAAACCGACGCCCGCGCCCAGCGAGCCGACGGCTTGCGACGGCGCGATCCCGCAGGCCTCAATATAGGTCGAATAGCCGAGCCCACGCAGCTTGCCGTGCTTCTCCGACTCGCGCTTGCGCTTGCCGAAATGTTTTACGTCGGCGATTTCCATCGCCTTCTTGAGCGAGGCGTCATAGTCGCCGGCGTCATAGGACATGATCACCGGCGTCTGGTGCGGGAAGCTCTTGACGAAGTTGCGCCGGCGCAGTTCGGCAGGATCGATATTGAGCTCGCGCGCCCCGGCCTCGACCAGCCGTTCGACCACGAAGGTCGCCTCCGGGCGGCCCGCGCCGCGATAGGCGTCGACCGGCACGGTGTTGGTATAGACCGCATCGACCTCGCAATAGATATGCGGGATCGCATACTGGCCCGAAAGCAGCGTCGCATAGAGATAGGTCGGCACCGACGACGAGAAGGTCGACATGTAGCCGCCGAGATTGGCGACCGTGTGCGCGCGCAAGCCGAGAATCTTGCCCTTGTCGTCGAACGCCATTTCGGCATGGGTCACATGGTCGCGGCCATGCGCATCGGCGAGGAACGCTTCCGAGCGGTCGCAGGTCCAGCGCACCGGCCGCCCGACCTTCTTCGACGCCCAGAGCGCGACGACCTCTTCGTTATAGATGAAGATCTTCGAGCCGAAGCCTCCGCCGACGTCCGGGGCAATCACCCGCAGCTTGTGCTCGGGCGCCATGCCGACGAAGGCCGCAATGACGAGGCGCGCGACATGCGGATTCTGTGAGGTGTTCCAGAGCGTGAAGGATTCCGTGCCGGGATCGTATTCGCCAACGGCCGCGCGCGGCTCGATCGCGTTGGGCGCGAGCCGGTTGTTCACGATCTCCAGCGTGGTGATGTGCTTGGCCGCCCGGAACGCCGCGTCGGTTGAGGACTGGTCGCCGAGCGACCACTCGAAGATCGAGTTGTCCGGCGCGACCTCGTGGATCTGCGTGGCGGTCCTGGCCTTGGCCGGATCAGTGACGGCCGGCAGCGTCTCGTACGCGACGTCGATTTTCTCGACGGCATCCTTCGCCTGGGCCAGCGTTTCGGCCACCACCACCGCGACCGGATCGCCGACATAGCAGACCTTGCCGACGGCGAGCGCCGGATGCGGCGCCATCTTCATCGGCGAGCCGTCCTTGGAGTGGATCATCCATCCGCAGATCAGGTTGCCGATCTTGTCGGCCTGCAGCTGCTCGCCGGTGAGGACCGCGAGCACCCCCGGCATACGCTCCGCCGCCGACGCATCGATACGCCCGATGCGGGCATGCGCATGCGGGGAGCGCAGGAAGCAGGCATAGGCCTGCCCTGGCCGGTTGATGTCATCGGTATAGTGGCCCCTGCCCGTAATGAAACGGATGTCCTCTTTACGGCGCACGGGGGCGCCGATTCCGGTCGCGCTCATGACCTCACCTCCCTGGCACCCGTCGCCGCCGTTCCTTCTGTCCGGGAACGCTTGTCGGAGTTCCTATTCCGCGGCCTGACGCTCCGTGGTCGAGACCCGCGGCATGGCGCGGGCGCCGTGATAGATCGCCTTGACGATGTTGTGGTAGCCGGTGCAGCGGCACAGGTTGCCGTCGAGCTCCTCGCGGATCGTGTGCTCGTCGATGTCGTTGCCCTTGCGCCAGACCATCTCGACCGCCGACATGATCATGCCCGGCGTGCAGAAGCCGCATTGCAGGCCGTGATGCTGGCGGAACGCCTCCTGCATCGGGTGCAGTTCGCCGTCCTTGGCCAGGCCCTCGATGGTCGTCACGTCAGCCCCTTCCGCCTGCCAGGCGAAGGTGGTGCACGACTTCATCGCCACGCCATCGACGTGAACCACGCAGGCGCCGCATTGCGAGGTGTCGCAGCCGACATGGGTGCCGGTCAGCCGCTGGTATTCCCGCAGGTACTGGACCAGCAAAGTGCGCGGCTCCACGTCGGCGGATACGGCCTTGCCGTTCACCGTCATCGATACGGTGGGCATGAGTCTTCCTCCTCAAAGTTCCTGATCGAATGCGTCGAATTCTGAGCCCGGCCAAGGCGCGCGGGCGGGCGAAATCGCCCCGCGCCGCTTTGGAAGCGTCGAATTGTTCTAAGTCTGACCCGCCGGAGCGGGGCCGGTCAAGGGACCCTTGCGCGAGTGGCCGAAGGGCGGACCCGGGAGGCCCCGGATCACCCCTGATTGACCGCCGCGGCGAACTTCTCGAAGAACTGGTCAGCCATCTTCTTGGCCGCGCCATTGACCAGGCGCTGGCCGAGCTGGGCGAGCTTGCCGCCGATCTGCGCTTCCACCGCATAGCTGAGCACCGTGCCGCCGCCGTCCGCCGGCGCGAGACTGACCGTCGCCCCGCCCTTGGCGAAGCCGGCGATGCCGCCGTCGCCCTGCCCGGAAATCTTGTAGCTGTTGGGCGGATCGAAATCGGAGAGCGTCACACGGCCCTTGAAGGTCGCCTTGACCGGGCCGATCCGGTTGGTCGCGACGGCCTGGAACTCATGGTCCGAAAGCATCTCCAGCGAATCACAACCGGGAATGCAGGCCTTGAGCACCTCCGGATCGTTGAGCTTTTCCCAGACGACTTCCCGCGGCGCGGCAAGCTGGACCTCTCCGTTCATGGTCATGGCCATTGGCGGCACTCCCCTGCGGCCGGCGCGCCACAGCGGCAGCCGGCGGATGAAATGATCGGCGCTGTGTAGCAGACCCGCCCGCCGCACGACCAGTGGGCAAGGAAAGCCGATTCATCGAATCGGCATTACGCTCTATCGGACGGAATCAAGATTTGAAAAGACTAGAGAATTTTGGTGGGCGCACAAGGACTCGAACCTTGGACCCGCTGATTAAGAGTCAGCTGCTCTACCAACTGAGCTATGCGCCCCGACGACAAGCCCGAAGGCTGCGCGGCGACGGTCATTTAACAAAGCCGACCCCGCCTGTCCACCGCTGATGGGACAGAAAACCGAACAGAAAGCCGAAAGAGCCTTCGGCGCGCGAGGCCGCCCCGGCGCCTCGCTTCCCGCGGCCGCTTCCCGCGGCCAATTCACGCCGGAGTGATCGCCCGCGCCCGACCCGCGCGACCGTATGGCCCTTGCGCGAAAGCGATTGTCGGCGATGATGGTATCAGCACGGGACGCTCGCCCAGCAGAATGGCGAGCCCGAGCCGTAAACCAAGACTTTAAGGGAGGAATTATTGATGATCCGCGCCAAACGACCATTCCTCATGGCTTCCGCGGCCGCACTGGGCGTCCTGATGGCCGCCGCGCTGGTCGCGCCGGCCGAAGCGCAGCGCAAGTCGATCCGCTGGTCGACCTCCAGCGTCGACTCCTACGGCTACAAGGTGGCCGCCTCGATGGTGAAGATCGCCGAAGAAGCGCTCGGCGGCGAGTACACCATCACCGTCAACCCCTATCCATCAACGATTGGCGCGATGAAAGCCGCCATGGATGGCGGCGGGGAGATCGGCTACACGGCCGACGTCGGCATGACCCAGCTCTACGGCGGCGAAGGCGGCTTCAAGAACTACAAGGCCGGCAAGGGGAACCTCGTCCACACCTGGTACGCCTACCCCATGGAATCGTTCATGGCGGTGCCGACCGACAAGGCCTCCCAATACAAGTGCCTTAAGGACCTGAGCGGCAAGCCGACATTCTTCACGCCGGCCGGCTTCATGAACTGGCTCAACTTCCAGCGCATCTACAAAGCGCTCGGCTACCAGTTCCGCCATGTGCAGATCGACCCCAAGACGCAGGCCGATGCCCTCAAGGGCGGCACCATTGCGGGCGCTGTCGCTTACACGACTGCGGGCCTCTCTCTGGTTCCCTACTGGAAGGAAACCGAAATCCGGACGGACATCAGCATCGTCAATCCCTGTCCGGACGAGATTGAAAAGCTCAAGGCCGCCGGACTATCGATCTCCGACGTCAACCCGAAGGTCTTCGCCAAGAGCGTCGGCGTCTCCGACATCAAGGGCGTTCCGATCCTGTTCGGCTACAACATGCGCGCCGACATGCCGGAGGACGTGGTCTACAAACTGCTCACGGCTTTCCACAAGCACCGTGACGATCTCGCCAAGGCGGACCCCGGCTTCGGCCCGATGGCGAAAGACTTCGTTGGCATGCAGGTCGCCGGCATCAACGCCAACCCGGAAATTCCCGTGCATGCGGGCCTCGCCAAGTTCCTGAAGGAACACAAGGCGTGGAACGACAAGTGGAAGGTCGCGAGCGGCGCAAGCTGATCGGCGGGAGCATTTTCCGGCGAAGTGGATACCGGTTCACCGTCAGAAAATGCGGCGAGATCATGCTTCAGGACACCCGGGGGCGAGGCATCGGACGAGAGCCGAGCCCCGCCCCTGGTCTGGCGCAATTCGGCATTTGGCGAACAACAAGATCAATCCCGACGGCTAGCGTGAGCCGTGAGGGGCGTTCGCCACGCCCGCCTCGGCGCCCGGCGTGTCGCGCTCGGGATCTGGGAACGGCAGTTACCCTGGGGAGGGTGGGACCACCATGTTGCTTGAGCAGGTCAAGAAACAGCTCAGTCTGAACAACGCGATATTATTCTTCTCCTTCGTCCTTCTGAGCTGGCTGCTCTGGTATTTCTACACGGGTTACGGCGGCCCGCAGGAACTCGTCTCGCGGCTGCTGTCGGTCGCCCTGATCCTGCAAGTCCTCTTCATGTACCGGGAGGGCTATCTCTACAAATCGCTGCCGCCGCGCGTGAACGACCTGATCGTCGCGATCTACATCGGCATCGCGATCTATGCCTTCGCCTATTTCTGGTTCGAGTTCGAAGACGTCGCGATCTACCGGCAGGGTTCCTACACCACCCAGGACTTCGTCGTTGGCCTGCTGGTTTTCCTGCTGGTCATGGAGCTCTCACGGCTGGCGCACCCGGTGCTGTTCTGGGTCAACATCGTTCTCGTTGCCTATACGCTGTGGGGCTACCTGAGCCCGCTGGACTTCTTCTGGCATCCGGGCACGACATTCTACCGCGTCGTGACGTCAAGCACGGTCGAGTTCTCCACCGGCGTCTACGGCATCTATGGCCAGCTCGCGCTGACGGTGATCGCCGCGTTCCTCCTGCTCGCGGCAGCCGCACGCGGGTTCGGCGCTCAAAGCGCCATGATCAACGTGATGCGGCGGCTGGCCGGCCGCTCGCGCCAGATGGTGCCGCAGACTGCGGTGCTCGGCTCGCTCTCGGTCGGCACCATCAGCGGTTCGGGATCGGCAAACGCCGTCGTGGTCGGCAGCATCACGATCCCGCTGATGAAGCGTTATGGCGTGCCGCCCGCCTTCGCCGCCGCCGTTGAGACCGCGGCCTCCATGGGCGGGCTGCTGATGCCGCCGCTGATGGGCGTCGGCGCCTTCCTGATGTCCGAGTTTCTGGGGGTGCCGTACTGGGACGTCGTGGCGCGCGGCTTCGCGCTCGCTTTCGTCTACTACGCGGCGATCGCGCTCGCCGTCTATCTGCTGTGCGTCCGGCTGCTGCCGCGTGACACCATCGCCGCGCCGGCCGTCCGCCCCTACGATGCGATCAAGACCTCTATCTTCTTTCTCTCGGTCCTCTTTCTCATCTTTCTGATGGGATGGGTCGGCATCGGAGAATTGCGCGCTGCGCTGTTCACGGCGGCTTTCATGTTCGTCGTGCTGATGCTGGCTTTCTTCTACTTCAAATACGTTCTCAAGGATCCCGAGGTCGCCAAGGAATCGCTGTTCGAGAACATCCGTCTCAGCATCGAGACGCATGGCGACATGACCTCGTACCTCACGCTGCTGCTGGCGACGCTCGGCATCATGATCGGCCTGTTCACCGTCACCGGCTTCATCAACCGGATGGGCGCAACGCTGCTCGATCTCGGCGCCTGGAACATCATGGCGATGATCGGCATGGCCTACATCTTCGGATGGATCGTCGGCGCCGGCCTGCCACCGACAGCGACCTACATCATCGGCGCGGTCGTCATCGTGCAGCCGCTGGTCAAGCTCGGCATCGACCCGTGGGTCGCGCATTTCTTCGTGTTTCTGCTTTCGGTCTGGGGCGAGCTGTCGCCACCGACGTCGCTGACCGCCGCCGTGTCGGCCAAGATCGCCGATGCATCCTTCATGCGGACGATGTGGGAGGCGCTCAAGATCTGCGTTCCCATCACGCTGATGACGTTTGCGATCTTCACGCGCTCCAACATGGTGGTGACGACGGGCTGGCCGCAGATCATCGACACCGCGCTGGTGCTGATCAGTACCGCCGGCATCACCTTCGCGATGTTCGGCCGCTACTTGTCCACGAGGGCGGGAGATATTGCGCTGCGGCTCCTGCTTGCGGCCGTGTCGTTTGTGGTGATGTTCCACCCCGACACCGGCACCTCGGCGGCATTCGCGGTCGCAGTGGTGCCCGCGGTCATTATCGGGCTCTGGCGGCATCGGCAGATTGCGCCGATCCATCCGCTGCCGGATGCCAACCAGGCAGAAGCCGGGAAGCCTGTATCCGATGAGGAACTTGCGCCTCTCCTGAACGAGGGCCGGCGGGAGATTGGCTGACAACAGTCGGGGCTGATGCCTGGCCGGAGGCCGGGTGTCAGTCCCGGATCATGCACCGGTACCGATGGGCCGTTGCTCTCGTCCATTTTGACCGACGCGCCGCGACAGCCTCGATCGTCGCGAACGCATTCTCCGAACAATTTATTGCTCGAATGACTGACCGACCTTCAGACCGCATTATCGATCAGCGACTTCGCAACAGGATCATGGACGCCGTGCAGATCCTGGCTGACGGAGACCGCGGCGTGCGCCGGCTGTGGCCCGACGAATATCTCGCGCAGTTCCACGATTACATTCCCCATCGCCGGGATGGAACAATGCGTGCCAACAGCACGATAACATCACACGAGCAGGCGGCGCTGATGGAAGTCAGCCGCATCGTCGACGATGCCCGCGATGCGACGCCGGCCAGCTTGCTTGCCGAAGAGTTCATCGCGACCGGGTGGCCGAAGCAAATACAGCGGGTGGCGCTCAAAGCACTCAAGCTGATGCGCGAGCGCGGTCAATTCAGCGATGAACGGGAAGAAGACGTCCCGTCGAAGACGAGACTCTGACGGCCAACGCCAGCGTGCCAGCGTCGGAGGTCCGGACGGCGGCCTGATCAGTACAGCCCGCCGCCACCGCGGACGGCGCGGTCCGCGTCCGGCGACACCGTGGCCGGCCGGCCATCCTGATCGGCAGCACCGATCACCGAATAGCTGTCGGGCGGCGAGGTGCCGGGCTTGAACGCCTCCAGGATCACGCGGGCGCCTTCGCTGTTCGGGCCGACGCGCGTGCCGGAGCGGGCGTCGACGCGGATCAGCTTGATGCCGGGCGGCACACGGAACGGCACCGCCGGCTTGTCGGCGAGCGCCGCCTTCATGAAGTCGCGCACGATCGGCGCCGCCAACTGCCCGCCCGTCACGTTACCGCTGCGGCCAAGCGAACGCGGCTTGTCGAAGCCGATATAGACGCCCACGGCGAGGTCAGCCGAGAAGCCGACGAACCACGCGTCCTTCCAGTCATTGGTGGTGCCGGTCTTGCCGGCGATCGGGCTGCCGACCTCCTTCAGGACCGGAGCCGTGCCGCGCTGGACCACCCCCTCCATCATGGAGGTGATCTGATAGGCGGTCATCGGATCGATCACCTGCTCGCGACGGTCGACCATGGTCGGCTCGGGCTGGTTCTCCCAGCGCTCCGAGGAACAGCCACGGCATTCCCGCTGATCGTGGCGGAAGATGGTGCGGCCGTAACGATCCTGGATGCGGTCGACCAGCGACGGCTTGATGCGCTTGCCGCCATTGGCGAACATCGCATAGGCGGCGGTCAACCTCAGCACCGTGGTCTCGCCCGCGCCGAGCGAGAACGACAGGTAGGGCGGCATGTCGTCGTAAATGCCGAAACGGCGGGCATATTCGACCACCAGCGGCATGCCGACGTCCTGCGCCAGCCGCACCGTCATCGCATTCTTCGACTGCTCGATGCCGAAACGCAGCGTCTGCGGGCCGTAGAACTTGCGCGCATAGTTCTCCGGACGCCAGACCTGTCCGTTGCCGGCGTCGATCTCCACCGGACCGTCGACCACGATGCTCGACGGCGTATAGCCGTTATCGAGGGCGGCGGCGTAAACGAACGGCTTGAACGACGAACCCGGCTGCCGCAGCGCCTGCGTCGCACGGTTGAACTGGCTCTGGTCGTAGGAGAAGCCACCCACCAGCGCCAGAACGCGGCCGGTGAACGGATCGAGGACCGAGATCGCGCCGGACACTTCCGGCACCTGGCGCAGCCGGAACAGGTTGTCGGCGGCCGGCTCGGATTCTTCCTCGCGGTCCGAAGTACGGCGGCGACGGTTGTCGCGCTTGGGCTCGCGCTTGAGCGGCTCGACATAGATCACGTCGCCGGGCTCGACCGCCTGCGAGACGCGGGCTGGCGTACGGCCGCGGGCGGGCCCGCTTGCGGG
>Ga0182739_1003464_pt1 | contig 13816 bp, 12 predicted proteins | sample eDN5th30CBELigBY_FD_128873 | JGI IMG/M metagenome (GOLD analysis project Ga0182739, IMG submission 128873) | Enriched backyard soil microbial communities from Emeryville, California, USA - eDNA 5th pass 30_C BE-Lig BY (version 2) (version 2) | ecosystem: Environmental > Terrestrial > Soil >... | reverse complement strand
GGCCTATGAACTGGACGTGCTGGATGGCGGCGAGGACAAAGAGTCCGCCGTCGCGCGCCTGAACGAAGGCCGCACCATTCCCCAGCGCGAGGGCGTGCTGAAGCTGCCGGACGGCTCGAGCAGGTTCGTCGTGGTGGCGGGCCAGCCGATCGACATGCACGACGAGCCCTGCATGCTGTTCACCTTCATCGACCTGGAGGGCCGCAAGCGGACCGAAGAGGCGCTGCGCGAAAGCGAAGAGCGTTTCTCGAAGGCCTTCCGGCTGGCGCCCGTGCCAATGGCGGTGTGCGACGGCGACACGCTAAACGTGCTGAACGTCAACGACGCCTTCACGGCCGTGACGGGAGTGGCGCTGGAGGACAACAACGAACAGGACCTCACCGACCTGGGGCTGCGGCCCTATGAAGGCATGCTGGCCGGCCTGAAGCGCGGTGAAAGCGTCCGCAACCGCGAAGCGGCGATGATCGCCCAGGACGGCGGCGAGCTGGACTGCCTGGTGTCCGCCGAACCCGTCATGATCGGCGGGCTGCGGCGCGTGCTGATCGTGATGCAGGACATCACCGACCGCAAGCGGTCCGAGACCGAACTGCTGACGGCGATCGAGGCGGTCATGCAGGACACCTCGTGGTTCAGCCGCGGCATCATCGAAAAACTGGCGCAACTGCGCCAGCCCGCCCCCGCCACGCGCGACGTGGCTGAGCTGGCCCAACTGACGTCGCGTGAACGCGAGGTCCTGGGCCTGCTGTGCCAGGGCCACGACGATGACGGCATCGCCAAGGCGCTCAAGCTGTCGCGCAACACCGTGCGCAACCACGTGGCGACGATCTACAGCAAGATCGGCGTGCATCGTCGCAGCGCCGCCATCGTGTGGGCCCGCGACCGGGGTATCACCGGACACGAGAGCACGCGCAACCGGGACAAGCCCGCCAAGTCTTGAGCGGGCCGTCTGGAATTTACAAATTGACACCACATTTTCGGGGACTCGCACTCGCCGAAGATGACGCCGCGTTCGGTTGAGCCGACCTTCAAAAGCGGCCAATTTTTCCCATCTCTACGTCAAGTCACCTGCAAAAACGGCCTTGTTGAGTGCATTGCGCAAAACGGCCGCGGCTTCTTACGATCCGCCGATCCAGCCCCTGGCCCCGCCAGCGGGCGCGAATCGAGCACGAACGAAGGAGCCAGACCTTGCAGACCGCGTATATCCCCGTCCCGACGGCGCCCAAGCGCCAGACTGCCCCGGCATGGACCGCCGACGACATCCTGGCGCTCTACGCGCTGCCGTTCATGGACCTGCTGCATCGGGCGCAGCAGACGCACCGCGCCCATTTCGACCCCAACGTCATCCAGCTCTCCAGCCTGCTGTCGATCAAGACCGGCGGCTGTCCGGAGGACTGCGCCTACTGCCCGCAATCGTCGCATTACGACACCGGCGTGGACGCCGACAAGCTCATGCCGCTGGCGGACGTGGTGGCCGCGGCGCGCGCGGCGCAGGCCAGCGGCGCGCAGCGCTTTTGCATGGGCGCCGCGTGGCGCAGTCCCAAGCCGCATCACCTGGATGCCGTGGCCGAGATGGTCAGCGCAGTCAAGGCGCTGGGCCTGGAGACCTGCGTGACGCTGGGCATGCTGCGCGACGGCCAGGCCGAACAGCTCAAGCACGCCGGGCTGGACTACTACAACCACAACCTGGACACCTCGCCCGAGTTCTACGGCAAGATCATTTCGACGCGTACCTACCAGGATCGGCTGGACACGCTGGACCGCGTGCGCGACGCCGGCATCAGCGTGTGCTGCGGCGGCATCGTGGGCATGGGCGAATCGCGCCGCGAGCGCGCGGGCCTGATCGCACAGCTGGCCAGCATGGAGCCCTACCCCGAGTCCGTGCCGATCAACAACCTGGAGCAGGTCGAAGGCACGCCGCTGTCGGGCGTGCAGGCGCTGGATCCGTTCGAGTTCGTCCGCACGATCGCCGTGGCGCGCATCGCCATGCCGCGCGCCGCCGTGCGGCTGTCGGCCGGGCGCGAGGCCATGGACGACGCGCTGCAGGCGCTGTGCTTCATGGCCGGCGCCAACTCCATGTTCTACGGCGACGCGCTGCTGACCACGGCGAATCCGCAGATCGAGGCTGACCAGCGCCTGCTGGAGCGTCTGGGCATGCGGGTCGATGCGGCCGGCCACGGCCATGGCCACGGGGAGATCGAATCATGCCGTTGACGCCGGGCCTGATGTATCTGGCGGCCAGCGTCGCGTGCAGCGTCACCGTGGCGGTGATGCTCAAGCTGGCGCGGCGCTGGCAGGTGGACGTGCGCCAGGCCATCGCCATGAACTACGCCGTGGCCGCCCTGCTCTGCTGGCTGGTGCTGCGTCCCGATCCCGCCCGCCTGCTGGCGCCGCAGACGCCCTGGATGGTGCTGGCGGCGCTGGGCGTGCTGCTGCCCAGCGTATTCCTGGCGATGGCGGCGGCGCTGCGGCACGCCGGCATCGTGCGCAGCGACGCCGCGCAGCGCCTGTCGCTCTTCATTCCGCTCCTCGCGGCCTTCCTGTTTTTTGGCGAGCCGGTCACCGGACGCAAGCTGGCGGCGATCCTGCTGGCCTTCACCGCCCTGTTCTGCCTGCTGCGCCAGCCGCCGCGCATCCGACTGTCCGAATCCACCGCGGCGCAAGACCGGCGCGCGATGTGGCTGTGGCCGCTGGTGGTGTGGGCGGGCTATGGGGTGATCGACATCCTGTTCAAGCAGCTTGCGCGCGCGGGCACCGCGTTCTCGGGCGGCCTGCTGGTGTCGTTCCTGATGGCGGGCGCGCTGATGCTGGCCTATCTGCTGTGGCGCCGCGTGCGCTGGCAGGGACGCCATCTGGCCGCCGGCGTGGCGCTGGGACTGGCGAATTTCGGCAACATCCTCACGTACGTCCGGGCGCACCAGTCCTTGCCCGACCATCCGGCGCTGGTTTTCGCATCGATGAACATGGGGGTGATCACGCTGGGCACCCTGGTGGGCGCCCTGGCGTTTCGCGAACCGCTGACGCGCGTGAATGGGCTGGGCATCGCGCTGGCGCTGTCCGCCATCCTGCTGATGACGCCCTGGTGAAGCGCTGGTGACGGCCCCGTGGCAATGATGCCGCTGGCGATGCCCGAGTGAGGGCGGATCAGGTGCCCGTGCGGACCTGCCGCTCGGGTTCGGCCTCGGTTTCGACGTCGGCCACGGGGTCCGGCGCCGCCTCGGCGGCCTGCGCGTCGGCCGGCGCCGGGTCGCCCACGGGTTCGGGCGGCGCGGGTGCCGCGGACGGATCGGGCTGCACCATTTCCATGGCGATGTCGTTCTCCGGATCCACCCGCGGATCCAGCACCGCGGCCGCCGGCGAGCTCTGGAGCGTATCGGGCATGGGCACGAAATGCGTCGGCGCCTCCTGGACCTGGTGCGCGCCGGTGACGCGCGTGGGACGCACCTGCCAGACCAGGATCACGGCGCAGGCCGAGATGAACACGTAGTACATGCTGGGACCGCCCCACGACATCATCACGCCCGCGATCATCGGCCCCAGGCAGGCGCCCACGCCATAGGTCATGAGAAGCACCGCCGACAGGCTGACGCGCCGCTCGGACTCGACGTGGTCGTTGGCAAACGCCGCGCCCAGCGGATAGAGCGTGAACTGCAGGATGCCGAAGACGCAGGACATGGCGACCAGCGCCCAGAACGGCAGCGCGATCCAGCCCCACATGACGGTGGGCAGCAGGACCAGCAGCAAGGCATTGAAGCGGATGAGGCCCGCGCGGTTGATGCGGTCGGACAGCCAGCCCATGGGCCACTGCGACAACAGCCCCGCCGTGACGGCGGCCGCGACAAAGACGGCGGCCTGCGACGTGGACAGCCCGTGCTTGGCGCCGTAGACCGCGGCCAGCCCGTAGAAGGCGCCCGACAGGTTGCCCGCCACGAACAGGACCGTCATGGAGAGCGGCACGCGCCGCATGAAGAACCGCACGTCCAGGGGCGCGGGCAAGGGCGTGGGCGGGTGCGACCGGGCCGTGACGGCCAGCGGCACCAGGCACAGCACCAGGCACATGGCCACCAGGGTCAGCGGTCGCAGATCCAGCGTGGCGTAGGCCGTGAGCGCCAATTGTCCGAGCACCGTACCCAGTCCGGAGACGACCATATAGACGGAGAACACACGCCCGCGCTGGTGGTTTTCGGTCTGTTCGTTGAGCCAGCTTTCGATGACCATGAACTCGGTCACCATGACGATGCCGGAGATGATGCGAAACACCAGCCACATCGGCATGGAGTCGACCAGCGTCTGCGCCAGGATCATGCTGGTGGCGATGGCCGCGCACGCGACGAACGCGCGGATGTGGCCGACGCGGATGATGAGCTTGTGCCCGAGGCGTGCGCCGCACACGAGGCCGAGGTAGTAGCCGGCGATCAGGACGCCGATCCACACTTCGCTGACGGACTGCGCGGTCAGCCTCAGGCCCATGTAGGTGTTGAAGAGACCCGTGCCGATGAGCATCAGCAAGGTCGCGAAATAGAGCGACGAAAACGAGGAAATCGTGGAGAGCATGGCGTCGACAACCGCTGCTGGCGCTGGCGCGGCGGGCCGCCGGGGCGGCCCGCGCGTCACGCGGTAAAACGGGGAACTGCGGGGATCAGGCTTGCGAGAGCATCGTGGCCGCGTCGCTGACTTCGAACTTGCCAGGCGCTTCCACGTTGAGCTGCTTCACGACGCCGTCGACGATCAGGGCGGAGTAGCGCTGCGAGCGCACGCCCATGCCGCGCTGGACGAGGTCCAGTTCGAGGCCGAGTTCCTTGGTCCACAGCGCGGAGCCGTCGGCCAGCATGCGGACCTTGCCTTCGGTCTTCTGTTCGCGTCCCCACGCGCCCATGACGAACGCGTCATTGACGGACACGCACCAGATTTCGTCGATGCCCTTGGCCTTGAGGGCGTCGGCCTGTTCGACGTAGCCCGGCAGGTGCTTGGCCGAGCAGGTGGGCGTGAAGGCGCCGGGCACGGCAAAGAGCGCGATGGTCTTGCCGCGGGTCAGGTCGGCGACCTGGAACGCGTTGGGGCCGAGCGAGCAACCGGCGGTTTCGGTCTCGATGAATTCGGTCAGCGTGCCATCGGGCACGCGGTCGCCGACTTTGATCGTCATGTAGATCTCCAAGGTAAAGGGGGGCAATGCATTGAGGCAAGAGCGCCTCACAGCCCCCATCATAGTTCGTGCGCGGCCGGCCTGCTGCCTTTGGCGGCGGGGGAAAAGAAGATGAACAGTCTGAAACGACTCCACACCGCGCCCACACGAGCCGGAAACGCCCGCTTGCCATAATCGCGTGATAGAGAGACATCGCCCGCCGCCGCCGCGAAAGGCCGTGTGCCGCGCCGGGCCTCACCGGGAGACTTTCGATGCGCAAGATCCTGACCGGGCTGGCATGGATGCTGGCCGCCGCCGCCCCGGCCTGGGCGGCTCCGGACGCCGCCGAACAGGCCCAATACGATTCCTTCGTCATCGCGGCAGGCGCCTCCAATGGCGCGGCGCGCGCGTGCGGGGCGTCCGAACCCGACCTGGCGCAACACCAGGACACGGCGCGCAAAAACCTGATGCGTTATGCCGACGAGTACCAGTTTGCGGCCGGCAACTATGATGCCCTGTTCAAGCAGGGCCAGGCCGAAGGCAAGACGATGATGGACGACATGAAGCGTTCCGGCGTCGACGGGTGCCGGGGCGTGCTGGGCGGCTTCCAGAGCGAGCGGGTCATGACGTACGAGGGCATGAAGCGGGGTTTTGCCGAGGTTGGCGACGGGCTGCCGGGCGAAAAGGCGCGATAGCCCCGCGGGCGCGGCGCCCGTGCCCCGGCACGCGCGCCGCCCCGCTGTCCGACTTACAGGCCGTGCTGCTTGAACCAATCCAGCATGCGCGTCCAGGCCTGCTCCGCCTCTGATTTGCGGTAAGAGGGCCGGTAATCCGCGTGAAAGGCGTGCGGCGCGTCGGGGTAGATGTCGATGCGCGACGCCTTGGCGGCCGCGGAGCCTTTGGCCAGTTCCACGCGCATGCGGTCCACGTCGGCCTGCGAGATGCCGGCATCCTTGCCGCCATAGGCGCCCAGGACCGGGGCCTTGAGGTCATTGACGATGACCAGCGCGGACTTGGGCTTGAGCTCGGTGGGTTCGCCCGCCAATTGGCCGTACCAGGCGGCGCCGGCCTTGAGCCGGGGGTTGTGGGCGGCATAGAGCCAGACCTGGCGGCCGCCCCAGCAGAAGCCCAGGATGCCCAGCCTGTCGGGGTTGCCGCCGTTGGCGGCGGCCCAGGCGGCGGTGGCGTCCAGGTCGGCGATGACCTGTTCATCCGGGACCTTGCTGACGACTTCCGCCAGCAGCCGCGGGATTTCGGTGTATTTGGACGGGTCGCCCTGGCGCGCGTACAGTTCCGGCGCGATGGCGAGATAGCCCCGGTGGGCCAGGCGGCGGCAGACGTCCTGGATGTACTCATGCACGCCAAAGATTTCCTGCACGACGATGAGCGTGGGCAGGTTCTTCTTGCCCTCGGGCGCGGCGCGGTAGGCGGGTATCTTGCCATCCGGCGCCGGAATGTCGATCTTGCCGGCCACGAGGCCCTTGGCGTCCGTGGCGATGGCGGTCTGCGCCACCGCCGGTCCTGCCGCCAGCGAGAACCCCGCCGCCACGGTGGTGGCAATGAAGCCTCGCCGGTCCAGCCGCAAGGGCGGGAGCAGGCTGTCGAACTGCGCGTCCTGGTCTTTCATCGAGCATCTCCTGGAAAAAGCGGGCGCGGCAGGGACGCGCCTCGCGCCCCGCCTGGGCCTGCCGAGTTCACTTCAGGGAGAAGTCCACGCGCGAGGGTTGCCCCTCGTCCTTGATGCCATCGGCGTCCAGCTGCGGCGCAACGATGAACACGCGATCCGCGAGTCCTTCCTGGGCTTGCAACTTCTCATAAACCGCCTGCGCGCGGGCATCGGCCAGTTGGCGCAGTTGTTCCTCGCCGACCGGGGCCGCGGCGCGCAGCATGGCCTCCATCTGCGCGGCCGGAACGGATTTGGCCATGCCGATGAAATTGCGCGGTTTGTCCTTGAGGTCGGTGTCATCGTAGACCGCTTCGAGGTATTTGGGGCGTTCGGCGCCCGACACCTCGACGCCCGCCGGATTGGGCTTCTTGCCTCGCGGAGCGACGTCGGCGGCCTTGGCGGCGCGGATCCGGGCGTCGACCCAGGCCTGCCGCAGGCCTTCACCGTCGGTCTTGGGGTCCGCGCGGCCGCTGATGTCCATCTTCAGCGCCGGCCGGTCGGTCAGCGCCTTGATGAGCGTGTCGATGCGCTGCTGCGAGTCGTCGGTGAGGACGGCGCTGCCCGGCGCGAATTCGACGTAAGACAGCTCTTCGCCGCTGCCGAACGCCGAGGCCAGCAGGCTGAAGGGCGAAGTCACCGCCTTGACCACCAGGTTCATCAGCACGCGCACCACGATTCCGCCGACGGAGAATTCGGGGTCGTCCAGCGAGCCGGAGATCGGCAGGTTGATGTCGATGTTGCCGCGCGAGTCCTTCAGCAGCGCGACGGCCAGCAGCACCGGCAGCTTGGTGGCGTCGGGACTGTTGGTCTTGTCGCCGAACGTGAGCTGGTTGAGCACCACATGGTTGGTGGCCTGCAGGGCGCGGTTCTTGATTTTGTATTCCAGGTCGACCGACAGCTTGCCGCGCTTGATGGGATAACCCACGTACTTGGCCGAATACGTGTTGAACCGCGGCAGGTCGACGCCCTTGGCCGACGCCTTCAGGTCCAGCGACAGGTATTTGGCGAACGGCTGCACCACGCCGCTGATGGACAGCGGCGCGGTCGTGTACACCCGTCCCGTGACCTTGACCTTGGCGGGCTGCGGATTGGTGGAGGACACGGCGGAGATGCCGCCCTCGATGCTGGACAGCTCGGCCACGTAATTGGGCTTGACGAAGCGGTCGGTGAAGGTCATGCGGCCGCGGGTCAGCGTGACACTGTTGACCGAGATGTCGGGCATGGATGCGGCGCCGCTGCCCTTGGCGGAGGCGGCGGGCGCTGGCGGCGGTTCGGCGCTGCGGCCGGGCGTCTGCGTGTCCTGCGTGATGGAGCCGCCGGCCTGGCCGGGCGCGGCCACCAGATCCATGACATTCAGCCGGCCTTGGGCGTTGAGCAGGATGCGGCCATAGAAGTCTTCCAGGGCGATGTCGCCCAGCCGGGCGACGATCCGGTCGCCCGCCACGGCGATGTCCATGCCGGTCAGGCCCAGGCTTTTCCAGTTCAGGAAGTCGTCCTGGTTCACGCGGTCCTGGAGGTCCAGGTCGGTGACGTCGACGGCGCCCTTCCAGGCGGCCTTCATCGGCGCCGCGCCCGAGGCGGCGGCGAATTCGGCGTTGCCTTGGGCGCCCAGCGTGACGGCGCGGACGGTGGCGTTCAGGCTGGAGGCGAAATACGGCGCGAACGAGGCGACATTCAGCCCCGAGAGGGCCACGGACGCCTTGAGCGTGAGCGGCTGCGGGGTCAGGACGCCCTTGAGATCCAGCTTGCCGTTGCCCTGGATGCCGGCCGCGGCCAGCGTGAAATTGCTGGGGCCCGGTCCGAGGGCGAGGCGGTCGGCCGTGACGCGCAGGCTTTGCAGGGCAACGTCCAGCGCGGGCCGGAGCGATTCGTCGCGGGCCTTGAATTGCGTGAGGTCGGCCTGCACGGCCGTGGCGGACGCATCGACCGCGCCGCCCTTCTCGCGCACGTGGACCTGCGCGGTGGCGGCCAGCCGGCCATCGAGCAGCGTGACCGGGGCCGCGCTGCGCACGGCCGGCGCCAGCGGCGCCAACGCCACATTGCCCAGCCGCACGTCCATGTCGAGCGACAGCGGCTTGATCACCAGCGGCCCCTTGGCGCGCAGCCAGCCGCCGTCGGCGCTGTTGTCCATGGTCAGCCACAGATTGATGGGCCGGTCCGGCTGCTGCGGCAGCTCCACGCCTTCGACGGTGGCGGCCAGGCCGGTCATCACGTAGTCCAGCTTGCTGATCGCGTCGGCGACGTAGACCTCGCCTTCATGCAGGTTGAAGGCGTCGAGCGTGACCTTCCATTCGGCGGGCGCGGGGGGATCTGCGGCGGGGGCTGCGGCGGGATCCGCGGGGGGGACTGCGGACGGGTCCGCGGGCGGCGCAGCGACGGAGGCGGGATCGGCGGGCGCCGGCGGCTCGCCAGCGGCCCTGGGCTTGAGCCCGCTTGCCTTGCGCATTTCGTCCCGCAGCGGCGTGGCGGCCGGTTCCACGCCGCCCAGCGCCTTCAGCCCGGCGACGACGTCCTGCCAGTTGAGGTTGGCATTGGCCTGGCGCCGCACGTGGACCTGCGGCGCCCACAGGCCGATTTCGCCGATATACACCTGGCGGGCGATCGGCTCCAGTTCCAGCCGGCTGACGGTCAACGCGCTCCAGGCCGCCAGGTCCCCGCCGGCCGGATCGCGCAGGTCCAGGCGGCGCAAGCCCACGTCGCCGACGATGCGGATCTTGGGCGGCGCGTCCTTGGGCTGCTCGAAGACGACCTGCAGGTTCGAGTCCAGCAGCGCGCTTTGCACCTTGAACGGCAGCGGCATGGGCCAGACGTCGGCCCACTTCTCCAGTTGCAGGCCATCGAAGGCCACGCGCAGCGTGGACGAGGGCACCACGTCGAACGGACGCGCCACGCCGGTCAGGTCGAAGGGACTGCCGTTGATGCGCAGATGCAGGCGCGGCTGCACGTCGATGTCGGTGGCGTAGCCGAAGGTGGAGATGAACGGCACGCCGATGGTGAACTCGTCCACGACCTGCTTGCGCCCGGTGACCTTGTCGTCCAGCGTGACGGTGCCGTCCTCGATCACCATGTTGTTGAGCGAAAAGCGCGGCAGACCTTCGTCCGGCTTGGGCGGCTCGTCGGGCTTGGCGGCCGTCAATTCGGCCACGCGTTGTTCTATGTCAGAGAAATTGAACCGCAGGACGTCTTCGCGGACGATGGCGATGTTAGGCTGGCGCAGCGTCAGACGGTCGACCACCGGCGCGAACCAGAACAGCGAGGTCCACGATGCGCTGGCATCCAGTTCCGCCAGGGTCATGAGCGGCGTCTGCGCGCCGGGCTGGGCCACGGCCAGGTCTTGCGCGCGGACGGTCAGCGTGAAGGGATTGAAGGTGATCTTGCCGACGGACACGTCGCGTCCGATCATCTTCGAGACATCGTCGGTCAGGACGCCATGCAGGACCTTCGGGACCTGCCAGGCGGCAACGCCAAACAGTATCAGCACGAACGCCACAATACCCAGGAGAATCTTGCCGGCGCGTCGGGTGATCCGTAGCTTGGGCATCCGCACGGGCATCGAAAGTCTCCTGAACCAAATTGAAGGCGATTTTCGTCCTTCCACTGACTACAGGCGCGATTGTCGCGCCCCCTCTACTGCTCGTCTATCATAGGCGTAACAGCGGTCCCGCCCGGCCTGCCGGGCCCCGCCCTTTTCATTCATTAACAATTCTTGGTCCCGATTCCATGTCCACGTCCACCCCCACCCTGAGTCATCTGGACGAAGCCGGCCAGGTCCGCATGGTCGACGTCATCGCCAAGACGGACACCGAGCGGGTGGCGGTCGCCGCCGCCAGCATCCGCATGAACGCCGTGGCCTATGGCCTCTTGACCCAGCCGGGCCAGGGCAAGGGTGAAGTGCTCAACACCGCACGCGTGGCCGCCATCCTGGCCGCCAAACGCTGCGCCGACACGATCCCGCTGTGCCACAGCCTGCCGCTGGCCTTCGTCGGCGTGGAGTTCTCGCTGGACGACGCCGGGCATCGCATCGACATCCTGGCCACGTGCCGCACCAGCTACAAGACCGGCGTCGAAATGGAAGCCATGATGGCGTGCAGCGTTGCGGCCCTGACCATCTACGACATGTGCAAGGCCGCCGACAAGGGCATCGTGATCGAACAAGTTCGCCTTAAGTACAAGGCGGGAGGCAAAAGCGGTGAATGGCGCAACGATTAACCTTCTGTACTTCGCGCGCGTGGCCGAACTGGTCGGCAAGCGCGCCGAGTCCTGGCCCCTCTCGGGCGAATCCACCGGCGCGCAGTTGCTCGCGGCGCTGGGGGAACGCTATCCCCAGCTTGAACCGGCCGCGCGGCTGAAACTGGCCATCAACCAGACCCACGCCAAGCCGACCGCGCCCATCCGCGCGGGCGACGAGGTCGCCGTGTTCGAACCGGTCACCGGAGGCTGACGCCATGATCCGCGTGCAGGAAGCCGACTTCGACGCCGCCGCGCTGACCGCGGGGCTGCGGGAATCCGCCGGCCCCGGCGTGGGCGGCATCGTGACCTTCGTGGGCTACGTGCGCGATTACGCGCCGGACAGGCCCACCGACACGCTGTTTCTTGAACACTACCCGGGCATGTGCGAGCGCGAGCTCGAGGACATCGCCGCCACGGCCCGCGCGCGCTGGAACCTGGCCGGCACCGTCATCGTGCACCGGGTGGGCGCGCTGCATCGCAACGCGCAGATCGTGTTCGTGGCGGCGGCCAGCGCCCATCGCGGCGACGCCTTCCGCGGCTGCGAATACATCATCGACGCGCTCAAGACGCGCGCGCCCTTCTGGAAGCGCGAAACCCTGGCGGGCGGCAGCAGCTTCTGGGTGGAACAGCGTCAATCCGACCAGGACCGCACCGATTCCTGGGATGAAGACACCGCCGACAAAAAGGAGAATCCATGAACGAAGCCACCCCGGTCCCGCTGGGCTGCGGCGTACTGACGGTCAGCGACACCCGCAGCGCGGGTGACGACACCTCGGGCAATCTGCTGGCGCACAGCCTGGCGCAGGCCGGCCACCAGTGCGTGCGGCGCGACATCGTGCGCGACGACATCTACCAGATCCGCCGCGTCATCAGCGACTGGATCGCCGATCCCGAGGTGCAGGTCATCCTGACCACCGGCGGCACCGGCTTCTCGCATCGCGACTACACGCCGCAGGCCATCATGCCGCTGCTGGACCGCGAGATTCCCGGCTTTGGTGAACTCTTCCGCCAGATCTCCTACACGGAGATCGGCAGCTCCACGATCCAGTCGCGCGCATTCGCGGGCTCGGCCAACAACACCCTGATCTTCTGCCTGCCCGGGTCGAACAACGCCTGCGAGACCGCCTGGGCGCAGATCCTGCGCGAGCAGCTCGACAGCCGCCACGGCCCCTGCAATTTCGCCTCGCACTTCAAAAAACGCGTAGAAGAAGCCTGACCCATGCTGGATTTCGATCAAGCCCAGACCCTGCTGGCCAATGCGGCCGGCCCCCTCCCACGCACCGAACACGTCGAACTGGCGCTGGCCTGCGGCCGGGTGCTGGCCAGCCACCTGGACGCCACGGTGGACATCCCGCCGGCCGACAACAGCGCGATGGACGGCTATGCCCTGCGCCTGGCCGACTGGACCCCGCAGGCCCGCCTGCCGATCCAGCAGCGCTGCTACGCGGGCGACGTGCCCGAACCCCTGAAACCCGGCCACGCGATCCGCCTCTTCACGGGCAGCGTGATTCCCGCGGGCGCGGACGTGGTGGTCATGCAGGAAGACGCCGTCGAAGCCGACAACCAGGTGCAGATCTCGCGCGAACCCCGGCCGGGCCAGCACATCCGCCGCCGCGGCGAGGACACCATGGCAGGCGCCGCGCTGCTGCCGGCGGGCACGCTGCTGCAGGCCGCGCACGTCGCGCTGCTGGCCTCGCAAGGCATGGCGGCCGTGCCCGTCTACGGCCAGCTTCGCGTCGGCATCCTGACCACCGGCGACGAATTGGTCCAGCCAGGCCAGCCGCGCGCCACCGAACAGATCTACAACTCGAACGGGCCGATGCTGGCCGCGATGGTGCGCGGCATGAGCGCCGAGCCCGTCCACGTGCTGCACGCCCGCGATACCGAGGCCGATCTGCTGCAGGCCTTCAAGACGCTGCTGGCCGATTGCGACCTGGTCCTGAGCGTGGGCGGCGTGTCGGTGGGCGAACGCGATCTCGTCAAGCCGGCCCTGGCCGCGCTGGGCGGCGAGCTGTCGCTGTGGAAGGTGCGCATGAAGCCCGGCAAGCCGGTGGCGCTGGCGCAGATCGACGGCAAGCCCGTGGTCAGCCTGCCGGGCAATCCGGTGTCGGCCTATGCCGTGTTCGCCACGCTGGTGACGCCGCTGATGCGCCGCATGCAGGGCCGCGAAGCGATCTTCCCGCCGATTAGCCACCTGCCGCTGCGCACCGCGCAACCGCGCCAGGATAGCCGCGAGGAATTCCTGCGCGTGCAGTGCCGCGTCGCGGATGACGGCGGCAGCGAGCTCGCGCCCTACGGCCACCAGGGGTCGGGCGTGATCAGCTCATTGCCGTGGGCCACCGGGCTGGCGCGCCTGCCGGCGGACGTGCCGGTGCAGGACGGGGACCGGGTGGCGTACTACGACCTGCGTCACTGGCTGGCGTAGCGTTCGGCCTGCGCCAGGTCTTCTGGCGTGTTGACGTTCATGAAGGCATGGGGCGGCGCGTCGTCGAACAACGCTTGGACCGCGCCCGTCCTGGCCTGCCACAACCCGACCTTGCGATCGCCGCCTTGCAGGTAGGCCAGCAGTCCCGGGCGCAGCGACGTGCGCAGCGCCATGCAGGCCGAATGCCGCTGGCCGTGCGCCACGGCATAGGCCATGGGCGACTGCGCCGCGAGCGCCGTGCCGATCAGGCGGCTTGCCATATCGGCGGGCAGGAACGGCGTGTCGCAGGGCGCGACCACCAGCCATTGCGGCGTGGCGAGGTTCGACGCGGCAAGGTTCGACGCAGCGAGCTTCGACTCAGCAACCCCCGGCTCGG
>Ga0182739_1003463_pt1 | contig 13817 bp, 10 predicted proteins | sample eDN5th30CBELigBY_FD_128873 | JGI IMG/M metagenome (GOLD analysis project Ga0182739, IMG submission 128873) | Enriched backyard soil microbial communities from Emeryville, California, USA - eDNA 5th pass 30_C BE-Lig BY (version 2) (version 2) | ecosystem: Environmental > Terrestrial > Soil >... | reverse complement strand
TACCGGTCGGCAAGATCCTTTATTTCAGGTGCTTTATTAACCCAGTCGGCATAATTACCACTGTAACCGTGCAACAGATACACCACGGGAAATGAATCGCGTTGGGCATAATCATCAGGCGTAATAATAACGGTCTTCACCGTTTTATCCATAGCGTCGCTCCTTACGGATACGGTGTCGACATCCGCACCACGTAAACCAACGCTGCAAAGTGCCAGTATGGCAAATAACACGAAGCTTTTCATTGCTTTATTAAAGCTTAATCTTCTCAGCGATGAATGTACCGATGACCGGCAGGGGCGCCAACTGTTCATTTGAGGCATTGATGATGCCGATGATAATAAAAACAAGCGGCACTAATGATAAGAGGGTGGCGAACATTCCCAGCGCAGGAATGATAGAAAACAGGATCTGTAACGCGACCGTCCAAAGAACCGAAAAAATAAATACGCCCAGTGCCTGTTCCAAATGGAACTTGACCAGCGGCGTACGGGCTTCGCGGCTTTGAAAAAATGCAATCAGCCAACCAATGATGGTGATGTAGGCAATCATGGAAGTTGTTTTACTGGTCATCGTACCGATATTAAGTTTATAAAAATTATGTAGATATGCATCAAAGATAAGGATAACTTTAGGAAAATAGGGCGACGTCAGGGAAAATCAGGCCCAATGAAATCACCCAGGTATGTGCATTCCACGGTTGCGGTGCGGACGAAATCCGTATCCAGGTACTCGTCGCGCAGTTCCTTGAAATATCGATTCTGCTGGCTGAACACCCAGAACGGATCGGGCTGGTCGCGTTGCGAAGCAAAGGTTGTAGCGTAATAGTCGCGGATGCTGTCAAACAGGTAGGACTTCTGTTCGCATTTCGCGAGCATGAAGGTACATTTTGCCCGAAATTCCCTGTCGTTGCTCAACTCCCGTGCTTTTTTATACCACGCTGCGGCTTGCCGGGCTTCGTGAAAATCACCGGAGTAGTAGTATGCACCTTTCAGGTAATTGTCGGCACTTGTCCAACTATAGCTGATCAGCTGCCACGAGTTGCCGAATGCACCGGTCTGATACACGCCGTTCGCCAATTGGAAATAATATTCGGCCGCATGCTGGGGGTCATCTTTTATCTTTTCCTGCAAGCCAGCCATAATCTCGGCGAACTGAGCCTTTGAAAGTGGTTCGCTTCCAAATCGTTTCGGGTAATCGTTCAGCGACTCCACAAACGGATCGGGCCACAGTGTGTCCTCCTCCGCGCTGTACCAATTCACCGGTGCCGGTAAGGCAAACTCCGGCGAGAGGTGGGCAAAGGCCTTCGATGCCGCGGCGTAATCGTGCATGCGCAGGTAGGCCGTGCCCAGCAAATCCCAGAATTCGTCGGATTCAAGGGCGCTCAACTGTCCCTCAAACAGTGGCGCCCACGGGCGATCCAGGCCTTCTCTCCCCCACGTGGCCAGTCGTTCCAAAGCGGCGGGTTGCAGTTGCTCCTGCCAAAAGGCTTGCGTGGGCCATCCCAGGCGACTGTACATACTGCTGGCATGCTCGATTTCTCTGGGAGACTCCCCCTTCCACATCAATAGGGCGGCCATGGCCGTATCTCCTTGCTGCATATAATGGGGTGCCAGCACAGATTGGTAAAGGTTGGTCGCCGTGCGGTTAAAGCGAAGATCGCTCGCGGCCTTCCAATAATAATTTTCGCGGCCATAACGGTCTTGCAGCCTTTCGGCTTCCATTTTCACCTTTTGATCCAGCCACTGCAATGCCGGCAACATAGCCGCCTCATCGCCGGCATTGGCTACCGTCAGTTGGTGTACACGGATCAACAGTTCGACGATCCGGTACTGGTCGGCCAGCCTTTCCGAGAGCCGGCCCACTTTCACAGACGCCAGGAGCGCCTCTGCCTGGTTAACCTCACCCAGCAGCCAGTGCACATACGCTTCGCCCACTATACCTAGTTCCGGTTCGGCATAATGCTTATCGGAAGCCAGCTTGCGGGAGAACTCCGTAATCCAAGCCGCGTGGTCACGGGCCTTCACCTGGGCAGAATCAACCCGGTAATAATCCGTCCACCAGCCCCCATTGTAATAATGCGATGCCTCGGTAAGCTGCGATTCCAATTTATTGATTTCCCGCGTAAGCAAAACGCCCACGAGGGGACTCCGGGGTGCGAGGTCATATACCGAAGTGATGGTCTCCCGGTCAAAGTCGCTGTTGTTGAACCCGCGAATGGCCCAGATGGCTGCGCGTTCCCCGTCCGATTGGGCAAGGGAAAGCACCTCTTCAAAGGGCACATCGATATAATGGAAATTTTTATACGCCTGTACCCGCCGCTCCGGGCTGGCGGTAAATACTTTGGAAAACAGGTATGCCGCCATTGCGGGGTCGCCCAGCCGCCGGACGGCACCTGCTTTAAGCGCCAGCGCCCATCCTTTTACAGGGTCATCGTCGCGGGCGTGGGTCAGGTGCTCATCGTAAACTTCGACACAGCGCTCATACCAACCGGCGTAATGGTACATGCGGGCTGCTTGGTAGGCATACCGTATACGGAGAAATTCGTCGCGGCGTGATTTGGCAGCCTGTACCTCGGCCCGTTCGGCCAGTGCATACATGTCGCCGATATCCATGGTATCGCGGGGATCAGGATCCCAGTAGCCCTGGTAAGATACGGCCGCATAGGGTTCGTTTTCCTTGGCAAACACGTAATAACGGCGTGCTTTTTTATCCTGCTTCAGCGCTTTGAGGTAGGTATTTTCCGAAAGGCTATCCGGCAGTGGCTCATCCCGGCTGGTCAGGTAGCGCATCACCACCGAAGCGGTTGCGTCATCGGTATGATACATCACCCGCTCCACATCGATAGCATGAACACCTCCGCCGAGGTAATCCGCCCATTCCCGGCTGTTGATCAGCGACTCCGATTCAGGTTCGCTTTCTTCATACAGAAAACTCATATTTGTGAATGAAAAAGGCAAGTATCCGTCGCCCGGCACGTTATTGTGGAAATACGACACATAGTAATCGTACGGGTCGGGCTCCGGGCCACAGGCAATATTGATAGCTATTTCGCCGAAATAGGTTAACCCAAAGACACTAAAAACGATGCACGATCTCTTGAAGTTGTTCATTTGAAAACACCTTAAGTAATTGACTATCCAAGTGATAAAACAATAATGTAAACTCTTCCTTCCGCTTGTACTTTGCAAGGAAATCCGCAGCTGCGGAGAGATCTTCCCACCGGGTTTCCTCCCTTCGCACCACATCACCCTTGCGCAACCCCGCATCGGGCAACGTTGTTTTCAGGCGGTATAACGAGGTGCCCTCTTGGAGGGCGAAAATTGCGGTATCCGAAAGGAGTACCGGATTGAGCCGTTTACTGATGCCTGCGTACGTGTCGTTGCGGAACACCACCGACCAGCTGAACAGGGGTAATGCAATATCGACAGGCAGCGGATATTCGGAGAGGAAATCTTTCAGGTACACCTCCATCTCGACCAGATCAAGGATAGAATTGTGGTCGCCAACCTGCCGCAGGTTACCCATGTTGTAGCACATCAGCAGTACCCGATCCGCGGGCGGTATGCCGCTACTCCGCAGGTTGCGTACCTGATGCAGGCGGAGCGTGGACGTGAGTCTTACCGTATCGCTTATATGGGCACGTATGGCCTCCAACAACGTGAAATAATTGTCGCGGGTGGTCGCCGTCCAGTCACAGTCGATCTGTAACTCATCGAATCCCTGCTTACCTGCCTGCTTCAGCTTGCCCGACACGAAACGGCATATGTTTGTTGCCAATGCATCCAATTTGTTAGACGGCACTTCTTTCAGCACGTTATTGACAATGTATACAACCGGAACCACAGCCAGCGTATCGGGTAACGGCTCTTTAAAGCTAACGGCAGATACCGGAATGGCTTCCCCGTTAGGGCCCTGATTATCGACGTCCATGATACGTACAAAAATACGATTTGCGCCCGCGTTGCGTATGGCGGACCGCTCCGTGCTATCGGGATTATAGACCGTTTTCCAGTAGTAGTACGAGGCCGCTACCGGTGGTTGCGACTGACCACATCCCCCGCATAGTAGTGAGAGCAAGAGCATGCCGACAACAGGTATGTACCGAGAAAAGTGCATGCTTCAAAGGTATAGGATATCCGCAAGCCGACCAATACCTGATTTCAGGGAATATTTAAGCACCCAACAGGCGTGCGGCTACCATGATGCCACAAATCGAAATCGAATCGGTAATTTCCGAACGCATCACCATGGCTACTGCTTCGGCCAACGGTACACGCCGCAGTACCAGCTCCTCGGTTTCTTCGGGTTGGGGCGTGCCCTGTATCAATCCCTGCGCCAGAAAAACAAACCCTTCTTCGTCCGTGACGGAGTTGGACGTATGGACGCGGCCAATCTGCTGCCAGCGATCGGCGGTTAAACCGGTTTCTTCTTTCAGCTCGCGTTGAGCGGCCGCCAGCGGATCTTCCCCAATCGGCCCGCCGCCTTCAGGGATTTCCCATGAATATTCGTCAAGCGGGTACCGATATTGACCCACGAGGTAAACGAAACCGTCGTCGTCGACAGGAACAATGCCAATGGCTTTATTCTTGAACTGAACGACACCATACACACCCGGATAACCGGCCGGATTGATCACATCGCGGTGTTCTACCCGTATCCACGGGTTTTCATAAGTTGTTTCTTTACGTATCGTTTTCCAGTTATTGGCTTCCATTCGGCTCGTATTGGTAAAATGAAAAGGAAGAATACCCATATTTCCGAGTTTCCACCAAACCTGCAAGTACAGGGATTTTACGCGTTGTGGCGTGTTCCAAAACCAACCAGCCACCCGGTTTCAGCAACCCGCCCTCGAAGATACGGCGTGGAACATCGGGCAACTGGGGCATTTCATAGGGCGGATCGACAAAAATAAAATGAAACTGGTCCTTGCAGGAGGCGATGAATTTCAGTACATCTGCCCGGATACCCTTCACGGCTGCCAGTTCCAACTTTCTGGCGGTTGCATTAATGTATTGTATGCATTTGAAGTGGATATCTACGGCAGTAACGCGTGCTGCGCCACGGGAGGCGATTTCAAAGGTCACGTTTCCTGTACCCGCACAAAGGTCCAGCATGTCGATCCCGTCAAAATCGATACGATGCTGCAATATGTTGAATAACGCTTCTTTCGCCATATCCGTTGTCGGACGGACGGGGAGACTGGTTGGTGGCTGAAGCCGCAGTCCGGCGTGGCTCCCCCCTATGATTCGCATGGGTATAGTCCGAGAAGTGAGAGAAACCGGTGTTGGTGCGGCACCATCTCATCGGGTAACCGGATGCCTGTCATTATGCCGCTATCGGCCAGGGCTACGTTCCCACCATACGTTGCCGCACGTTTGTAATAGTGATCCTCGTAGTCAATGTTTCCGGCCAAATGAATGGCAGGTTGCCGATCAGCAAGCCCAAACTGGTTGACAACAGCCAATAAGTGATAGGTAAAGTCGTCTTCGTTAGCAGACTCAAAATCATGGCAATACAGAAACCTACCCGCATCAAATAAACTAATGGTTACCCACGGGCCATGCCGGTCGATAACCAGCAACGGTTCATTTGTCTGCATCCCTTGTCCGGCCGCGGCGCCAAGCAAACCCTGCACCCGGGGGTAGTTTCCGGCATGGATGAACCGGTCTGCAAGTTCCTCCAATCCAATTCGGCTGGTTTGGTGCAACAATTTAATACCCAGTTGAGGGATATCCGAAATATGTGTAGCTCCTACCCCATCAAAAGGAAGGTACTGAAGGTAGGTATCGTGCTGTTGCTCGTCGTATACATCCGCCGGAATAAAGGTGTAGCGGCTATCGGCAATCCCCAGTTTTACTGTAGCGAAGCCGCGATCAAGTAGCTGTACTACTTCCGGATCGACATTTGCCGGGTCATAGCTGGCCGCAAATTTCAATTGCCGTGCCTGATCAATAACAACCAACTGATGGGTTTCCGTTCCCACCCCCATCAAGAGGGTATAATCCGTCGTTTGTTGCCCGTCAATGTCGGTCGTTGTATATATCATACTGATCTGTTTGCCGCGACAAACTTACTTAGATAAATCATTTTGAGCAAACTTTTGGGTACCTTTGGCCGTGCAGTTCGTCGAATTGATTTCCAGCCGTTTTCCCATGCAGCCCACAGAACAGCAAGACGCAGCGTTGCGACGGCTTGCCGATTTCCTGATCGATCGTGGCGCGAAGGAGTCCGGTTGTTTTGTGCTTAAAGGGTATGCCGGTACCGGCAAGACGACCATTATCAGTGCACTGGTGGCCTCCCTCCCTGCTTTGCGCATGCGGTCGGTACTGCTGGCCCCCACCGGGCGTGCTGCAAAAGTAATGAGCAGCTACGCCCGAAAGAAAGCATTCACCATACACAAAAAAATCTACCGCAAAAAAGTAGCGCTATCACCTGATATGGTGTTCGGCCTGGCGGACAACCCCCATACCGACACGCTATTCATTGTAGATGAAGCATCGATGATTTCCAACGAACGGCACACCTTCAACGGGCGGAGCGTTCTGGAAGATCTCATCCAATATGTTGCCAGTGGCGAACGGTGCCGACTGCTCTTCGTGGGCGATACCGCCCAGCTTCCGCCCGTAGGGTTGCTGCAGAGTCCGGCGTTGGATGGCCAGGGGTTATCCCTGCAGTTCGGTCTGCAGGCCTTGATCTATGAGCTGACCGACGTGGTTCGGCAGGAAAAAGACTCAGGCATTCTCTACAACGCAACGGCCATACGCCAGCAGATACAAGCAGCCACCGGAAAATCCACTGACGAGCTGCTGCCGTTCCCGCGTTTTACGGTAAAAGGGTATCCTGATATTTACAGGATGACAGGTGAACATCTTATCGAGGGCCTGCACTATGCGTACGATAAGTACGGCATGGAAAACACTATTGTCATATGCCGTTCCAATAAGAACGCAAACTTGTACAACCAACATATCCGTAACCGCATTCTTTTCCGAGAAGAGGAATTGACGGGCGGCGACTACATCATGGTGGTCCGCAACAACTATTTCTGGCTCGCCGCTGAATCAGAGCGGGCCGGTTTCATTGCCAACGGCGATATGGCCCAGGTACGGCGGGTTCGTAATGTGCACGAACAGCATGGTTTCCGCTTTGCGGATGTAAGCCTGGAATTCATAGATTCGGACGAAATCGAACCGATTGACTGCCGGGTAATGCTCGATACGCTCCACACCGATTCAGCAAACCTGCCCCAGGGCGATCAGCAGCGGCTTTTTGAGGCTGTTATGGCCGACTATGAAGATATTACCGATAAAAAGGAACGATTGGTCGCACTGAAGGCCGACCCCTACTACAACGCGCTGCAAATCAAATTCGCGATGGCTGTTACCTGCCATAAAGCACAGGGCGGACAATGGCAGGCGGTATTTGTAGACCAGGGATACATGACCGAAGAACGACTCGACGTTGAATTTCTTCGCTGGCTTTACACGGCCTGTACCCGTGCTACCGATGAATTATTTCTGGTCAACTTCCACGAAAAGTTTTTCAACCAATTGTAAGTCGCTGGCCCTTTCATCACTAACCCCACACAAATATTACAATCTCAACTAAACAAACCTAACCGCTGGTTGTCTATACACCGTACACCAATCGTAACAACTATTGTATGAAGGAAGGAAACGGGGTTGGTAAAGACAGCCCGAAGCCCGTGCTCCGTATGGTGGATGCCATGGTGATTATTGTAGGTATCGTCGTTGGCGCAGGGATCTTCCGTACACCGTCACTAATAGCTGCCAACACCGGAAGTTGGGAATTATTCCTTTCCACCTGGCTATTGGGTGGCCTGGTTTCGCTCATCGGCGCATTGTGTTATGCCGAACTTACCACCGCTTTTCCAAACACCGGTGGTGATTACCACTTCCTCATGCAAGCGTTCGGAAAGCGGTTTGCTTTTCTGTTTGCATGGGCCCGGGTTAGCGTTATCCAAACGGGTTCGATTGCACTGCTCGCCTATATCGTAGGCGATTACATTTCGCCGCTGTATCAACTTGGCATCTATTCGCCTGCCATATACGCAGCGTTGGTCGTGATCGTGCTGACCACTATCAATATTGTTGGCGTTAAATTTGGTACGGGCACGCAAAAAATCCTGCTGTCCATCCAGTTTGCCGGGTTGCTACTTGTCGCTATCGTCGGCTTCTTCATCACCCCCTCGCCCACCGCTTTGGCTGAATTACCCGTTGCCAGCGGCGGCCCCGAAACCGCATTGGGCCTCGCTATGGTATTCGTGTTGCTTACCTTTGGTGGCTGGAACGAAGCGGGATACATATCCGCCGAACTACGCGCCGGCAGCCGTAAGATGGTGCAGGTGCTGGTCATGAGCGTTCTCATAATAACGGCAATTTATCTGCTGATAAACGGGGCTTTCCTGCGGGTGCTGGGTATGGACCGGATGGCGGCATCAGACGCGGTCGGCGTAGATTTGATGCGTGTTACGCTGGGCGAACCGGGCGTTTTTATCATCGGCGTGCTGGTAGCCCTTGCTGCCCTTACGTCGGTAAACGCCACTATTTTTACCGGTGCACGGACCAATTACGCGCTCGGCCGTGATTTCAAGGCCTTCGCCTGGTTGGGGAAATGGCATGACAGGACGTCGTCGCCTATCCACGCGCTGCTCGTTCAGGGAATCGTCGCGCTCGTTCTCATCGGATTTGGTGCCATGACGCGCGACGGCTTCCAGTCGATGGTCGACTTTACGGCACCTGTATTCTGGTTCTTTTTCTTGGCCATAGGCGTTTCGTTGGTTGTGCTGCGCGTGAAAAAGCCGGACACGCCCCGCCCTTTTCGGGTACCGCTTTATCCGGTTACGCCGGTTATATTTTGCGGGTCGTGTGCCTATCTACTGTATTCAAGCCTGATGTACACGGGTATCGGGGCGTTGGTAGGCGTAGGTGTATTGTTGCTCGGTATGCTGTTTTTCTTTGTTATACGATGATGATGAAGTAACAAACTAAAAGTTCGACGCGAAACGTGACTAATATGATACAGACTCTAAGCGAAACAATGTTGGCTATCATGTGTTTACCAGATAACCAGTGCAAAAAACTTACGTTGAAATGCTTTTTATAAATCAATGAGATAATACTAAAAAACGAAGATGATGAGCTCAATGAAAAATTGGCTAATTGCCGTACTTGTGGGTGTATGCTCGGTTGCATATGCCCAAAAAACTCAATTGGATGTGCCGTATGTACCCACTAACCAGGAAACGGTCGAAGAAATGCTAAAACTGGCCGGTGTAAAACCTGGTGATGTGGTGTATGACCTCGGATGTGGTGACGGCCGGATCGTCATTACCGCAGCGGAGAAATTCGGCGCCACTGGGGTAGGTGTGGACCTTAACCCCGAACGCATTGCGGAAGCCAATGCCAATGCGGAGGCGGCAGGCGTAACTGACAAGGTGAAGTTTGTACAGGGCGACCTGTTTGAATTTGACTTCAGCGAGGCCAATGTGGTAACCATGTACCTCCTGCCCTCGGTAAACCTTGAGTTGAGGCCCAAGCTCCAGAAAGAACTCAAACCCGGGAGCCGTATCGTGTCGCACGATTTCGACATGGACGATTGGGAGCCTGAAAAGACTGTCCGCGTAGGTAGCCATGATACCATCTACCTGTGGACAATCCAGTAAGCTGACACTTGAAGACCGGTCTTCATCACTGCCGGAGACCGGTCTTTCCAACATCACGTGATTATTACAATCGCCCATCCGTTATTTTCAACCTAAAATCTGTTCCTTTGTGGCAATACAGGTCCAAAACACGCCATTAAGCCACTATGCAAAAAGGTTACATGCTGATATTCCTCATGTTCGGGTTCCTGAACGCGGGAATTGCACAGGAAAACGACATGAATGTCCGGGCAAACTATCCGTTAGCCGCCCGGTTCTCACCTGAAAAATTGAAGCGGATGATCTTCTCCACATCGGTCAATCCGCAATGGCTCAAAAATTCCAATCGGTTTTGGTACGCGTACGAAACGTCAGAAGGCAAAAACTGGTATATCGTCGACCCCCAGGCACGCCGCAAAGAAACACTTTTTGATAATGCGCAACTGGCGGCACAGCTTACGCGGATTGTGAAAGACCCGTTCGATGCCCAACACATCGACATCCACAACCTACGGTTTACGGACGATGAGCAACGCATCCGCTTTGAAGTAACCAGCACAAAGGATACGCTCAAAAATGAGGAGGAGCGCGAAAAGAGCAAGAACAAAACCGATTCGCTGAAGAAAAAGGTCTTTTACCTTGAGTACGACCTGCAAACACGTCAGGTTGCCGAACTTGCCGACTCACTCAAACCGAGGCCTCACCTTTCGTGGGCCTCCTTCTCGCCCGACACCAATACGGTAATCTTCGCCAGGAACTATAACCTGTATTGGATGGACCGCGAAAACTACGAGAAAGCCAGGAAAGATGAAAAAGATACTACCATCGTAGAACATCAGTTTACCACCGACGGTGTGCAGTACTATGCCTGGGGTGGTGACGATCGAAGTACCACAACCGGCGATGATAAAAAGGATGAGGAGGAAAGTGAAAAACGCAAACGGGCCCGCGTTATCTGGTCGCCCGATGGCAGCCATTTTGTGATTGTACGCAAAGATAATCGGCACCTCAACGCACTCTGGGTCATCAACAATGTGGGCGCCAAACGCCCTACGCTGGAAACTTATAAATACCAGATGCCAGGCGAAACCGACAGTACGGAGCAAGAACTTCATCTTTTTGATTTGACCACAAAAAAACCAAATCGGATTCCTGTGGCTGCATTTAAAAACCAAACGCTTTCCCTCTGGACAGCCCCGCCCGCCCGTAATGCTCAACCTGGCGATATCCGGATAGACACCTGGCTGGGCACCAACGAACGGTTTTTCATGGCACGTAGCAGTCGCGATCTCAAACGCATCGATCTGGTCACGGTGGCTGTCAATGGCGACGTGAATACGCTCGTGGAAGAACGGGCAAACACGTACCTCGACATCCAGCAACCGGCACTGATTAATGGTGGACAGGAGTTTGTATTCTGGTCTGAACGCGATGGATGGGGGCATTATTACCTTTATGACAGCAATGGTAACTTAAAGAACCAAATTACGTCCGGCGAGTTTTATTGCTCAGACATTGCCGGGCTGGATGAAAAAGCACGTACCCTATACTTCCAGGCCAATGGCCGCGAAAAAAACGAAGACCCTTATTACCAACATCTCTATCGGATAAACCTGGACGGTGGCGGCATGCAGTTGCTGAACCCGGGCAACTTTGACCATCAATCGGAAATGGATGAAAACGAAAGGTTTTTTGTCAACAACTCTTCGCGCGTCAACACCGTGCCCGAATCGGCACTATACAACAGCGCCGGACAGCAAATCCTGCAACTGGAAACGGCCGACCTGTCACAACTGTTTGCTGCGGGATACCAGTTTCCGGAACCATTCCGGGTAAAGGCTGACGATGGTATCACCGAACTGTATGGCGTGATGTACAAGCCGTTCGACTTTGACTCCACCCGAACGTATCCGCTTATTGAGTATGTATATCCTGGTCCGCAAACCGAAGCAGTAAACAAAGCGTTCGGGCGCAGTATGGACCGAATCGACCGGCTGGCGCAATTCGGGTTTATTGTGGTCACCGTAGGTAACCGGGGCGGCCATCCTGCCCGATCAAAATGGTACCACACTTACGGGTATGGTAACTTGCGCGATTATGGCCTAGCTGATAAGAAAGCAGCAGCTGAGCAGCTGGCTTACCGACACCCATTTATCGATATCAGCCGTGTGGGCATCACCGGTCATTCCGGTGGCGGGTTCATGTCTACAGCAGCTATGCTGATATATCCTGATTTCTTTAAGGTCGCCGTATCGGGCGCGGGCAACCATGAAAATAACATCTACAACCGTTGGTGGAGCGAACGGCACCACGGCGTTACCGAAAAGGTATCCGCTAAAGGCGATACGACGTTCTCGTATGCCATTGGGAAAAACACGGAACTGGCGAAGCACCTCAAAGGCCGGTTGCTACTCGCTACGGGCGACATCGACAACAACGTGCATCCGGCCAACACCATCCGCATGGCCGAGGCACTTATCAAAGCCAACAAACGATTTGATTTCCTGCTATTGCCGGGCCAACGTCATGGGTTTGGCAACATGATGGAATATTTCTTCTGGAAAATGGGTGATTATTTTTGCGAACACTTGCTCGGCAATTACAGCAAGGACGTAGACATTACGGAAATCAATAAGGAAATTCCCCTCGGGCGTTAGGTCGTGGGGACTCAAATCAATGTGCAGCGCAACGCAGTTTACAGATTTCCTCACGAAACCAGGATTGGCGCATCAAAAGTGGACAAATCGTATGAAATCATCCAAATAAATTTGTTTATTGCAATAAGCATCTTATTTTTGGCCACTCTTTGTTAAGACCTATTTTGACAATGAAGGATTTTGTAAACAGTTGAATTGGCTATAATGGAATTTTTACAAGAAAATTTGATTTATTTGGTACTTGTGTTTGCCCTAATCGGCATTGGGGTGATGATCGTAAAATCAGCATGGGTACGGAAACAGGACGCCGGTGACGATCGGATGAAGGGTATTGCAAAAAACATACAGGAAGGTGCCTTAGCATTTCTAAGGGCGGAATACCGGATTCTTCTTATCTTTGTAGTCATCGCGTCGATAGCCCTTTTTGCGGTATCTACCATCGTCGAGACCACCCCTTGGATTATTGTTGTTGCTTTTATATTCGGTGCTTTCTTTTCGGCCCTGGCTGGAAATATAGGCATGCGCATAGCCACCCAATCCAATGTGCGTACCACACAGGCCGCAAGAACCAGTTTGCCCAAAGCGTTGAAAGTTTCGTTCTCGGGTGGCACGGTGATGGGACTGGGTGTAGCCGGATTGGCCGTGCTCGGTTTAACCATTTTCTTCTTAATCTTTCTCAACTTATTTATTACCGGTAACCCAAACAATCTTTATCATGAGATGACGGTGGTGCTGGAAGCACTCGCCGGATTCTCCCTCGGAGCCGAATCCATTGCACTTTTTGCGCGCGTAGGTGGAGGTATCTATACCAAAGCTGCCGATGTGGGCGCCGACCTGGTGGGCAAAGTAGAAGCCGGCATTCCGGAAGACGACCCGCGGAATCCAGCCACCATTGCCGATAACGTGGGCGATAACGTAGGTGACGTAGCTGGAATGGGTGCCGACCTGTTTGGTTCGTACGTGGCTACCGTACTGGCATCCATGGTACTTGGCAATTACATCATCAAGGACATGGCCGAAGCCGCGGGTGCACCGTACACCGATGCATTCAATGGTTACGGCCCTATTCTGCTGCCATTGGTGATTGCCGGTATTGGCATTATTGCTTCCATCATCGGAACGCTTTTCGTTAAGGTGTCTTCTAACGATGCCAAAGAAAACCAAGTGCAGGCTGCACTGAATCGGGGAAATTGGGTGGCGATTGCCTTGACGGTTGTTGCCTGTTTTTTCCTCATCCGCTTCATGCTGCCCGAAACGATCACTATGAAATTTTTTGGGGAAGGTGTTAAAGACATCTCCAGAATGAATGTGTTTTACGCCACCATCGTAGGGTTGGCGGTAGGCGGACTGATTTCGGCATTCACGGAATTTTATACCGGCTTGGGTAAAAAACCCGTATTGAATATCGTCCGGAATTCTTCTACCGGAGCCGCTACCAACATTATCGCCGGATTGGCGACCGGTATGAAATCAACATTTTCTTCGGTGTTGCT
>Ga0182739_1003460_pt1 | contig 13822 bp, 13 predicted proteins | sample eDN5th30CBELigBY_FD_128873 | JGI IMG/M metagenome (GOLD analysis project Ga0182739, IMG submission 128873) | Enriched backyard soil microbial communities from Emeryville, California, USA - eDNA 5th pass 30_C BE-Lig BY (version 2) (version 2) | ecosystem: Environmental > Terrestrial > Soil >... | reverse complement strand
TCGAGTTCGGACTGGACGACGCGGGGCGCCTGTACTTGATGGACGAAGTGCTGACACCGGACTCGTCGCGCTTCTGGCCGGCCTCCGGCTACGCCGAGGGCATCAGCCCGCCGTCTTTCGACAAGCAGTTCGTGCGGGACTGGCTCGAGACGCAGCCTTGGAACAAGACGGCGCCGGCGCCTCGGCTGCCTGCCGAGGTGCTCGAGAAAACGGCGGCGAAGTATCGCGAAGCCCTGACACGTCTGACGGCCTAGCGGCTGCTGCGGCGCCACGTCCTGCCAGGCACCTGCGTCGGCAGGCATGCCGGAGCCCCTTTTAAAGGTAGAGCATTATGGCTGAATTTCACATGAGCGACTCGTCACCGGAGAGCCAACCCGGTGCACCCCTCGTCGGCATCATCATGGGTTCCTCCAGCGATTGGGACATCATGAAGCATGCTGCGTCCATCCTTGACGAGTTCAATGTGCCCCACGAAATGCGGGTGGTATCCGCCCACCGCATGCCCCAGGACATGGTCGAATACGGTGCGCAAGCTGCCGCGCGCGGCTTGCGGGGCATCATTGCGGGGGCGGGAGGCGCGGCCCATCTGCCCGGCATGATGGCGGCACTGACGCCTGTGCCCGTTTATGGCGTGCCCGTGCCGTCCAGGTACCTGCAAGGCCAGGACTCGCTGCTGTCCATCGTCCAGATGCCTCGGGGCGTACCCGTGGCGACGTTCGCGATCGGCGAGGCCGGCGCAGCCAATGCGGCGCTGCATGTCATCGCCTGCCTGGCCACGACGGACAAGGCGCTGCAGCAAATGCTGATCAATTTCCGCTCGCGGCAGACCGAGGCAGCGCGGGCCATGGTGGTTCCGCCGCACGTCACCATGTAATGGCGGGCGTGACTCTTTTTCTTCAATTTCCATCGACAGGTTTGCAGCATGAAAGTAGCGTCTGATCCCTCGCCCGTGATGCCGGGTGACTGGCTGGGCATGTTAGGCGGGGGGCAACTGGGACGCATGTTCTGCCATGCGGCACAAAGCCTGGGGTATAAGGTCGCCGTGCTCGACCCTGACGAGCACAGTCCGGCCGGCGCGGTGGCCGACATGCATATCCGCGCGGGCTACGAAGATCCCGACGGGCTGGCCCGGCTGTCGGCACGCTGCAAGGCCATCACCACCGAATTCGAGAACGTGCCCGCGCGCAGCCTGGAGACGCTGGCCCGCGACGCCAGGGTCAGTCCGTCCGCACAGGCCGTGGCGATCGTCCAGGACCGCATCGAGGAAAAAGCGTTCATAGGCAGCACGGGCGCCGACGTCGCGCCCTATGCCGCCATCCATGTGCGGAAAGATATTGAATCCGCGCCCGACACGCTGTTTCCCGGCATCCTTAAGGTGGCGCGGCTGGGGTACGACGGCAAGGGTCAGGCAAGAGTCCGTTCGCGGGAAGAAGCCCTTGCGGCATTCGAGCGCTTCGAGGAAAGGCCTTGTGTCCTCGAGGCGCTGCTGCCCTTGGCCGGGGAATTGTCCGTGGTCATGGCACGCAGCCAGGACGGGCACGTCGTCATGTATCCGCCGGCCCGCAACGAGCACCGCGACGGCATCCTCGCGGTGTCGACCGTCGATGCTGATGGGTCGCCCACTGCCAATGACCGCAAGGCCGCCGATGTCGCGGCAGGGATTGCGAAGGCGCTTAACTATGTGGGCGTGCTGTGCGTGGAGTTCTTCGAGCTCAGCGACGGCCGGCTCATTGCCAACGAAATTGCCCCACGGCCGCATAACAGCGGCCACTACACAATGAATGCCTGCACGAGCAGCCAGTTCGAGCAGCAGGCCCGTGCGGTCGCCGGCATGCCCCTCGGTGAAGCCGACGTGCTGGCGTCCAGCATCATGCTGAACATCCTGGGTGACGTGTGGTTCGATCCGGCAACCGGAGATCGGCGGGAACCGGACTGGCCGGCGGTATTGGATGTGCCGGGCGCCAAGCTGCACCTGTATGGCAAGGCCGAGGCGCGTCGAGGGCGCAAGATGGGGCACGTCAATGTGCTGGGCGGCTCGCTGGCCGACGCGCAAGACGGCGCCGCGCGCGTCGCCCGGGCGCTGGGCATCGAGTATCGGCCATGACGCGGGACACGACCGAGCCGGCCGCGACATCATCGTTATGCGGCGTAGAGGGCTGCCGGGTGAACAAGCAAGGTGACGCCGCTCACGACGAAGACATCCGGCGGGCGGCCAGGCGGCTCGCAGAAGGGGGCCTGGTGGCTTTCCCGACCGAGACCGTCTATGGGTTGGGCGCGGACGCCGAGAACGCCGATGCGCTCGCGCGTATCTATGCCGTCAAGGGCCGTCCCGCCAACCATCCCGTCATCGTGCATGTTGCGCCCGAAGCCGACATCGATTACTGGGCGGCATCGGTGCCGCTGGAAGGCCGTCTGCTTATGGACGCTTTCTGGCCAGGCCCCTTGACCCTGATTCTGCCGCGTGCCGCGCACATTCCGGCGGCTGTCAGCGGCGGCCAGGCCAGCGTCGGCCTGCGCTGCCCGTCGCATCCGCTGGCGCAGGCGCTGCTGCGCGAGTTCGCCGCCCTGAAGCCCAGCGGGCAGGGCGGCGTCGCTGCCCCTTCGGCCAACAAGTTCGGCCAGGTCTCGCCGACGCAGGCAATCCATGTCAGGAACGAGTTTCCGGAGTTGGGAGAAAACCAGCTGATGGTGCTCGAGGGCGGGTCGTCGGAAGTCGGCATCGAGTCGACAATCGTGGACGTGTCCCGCATCGGGCAAGGCATTGGCCCCGTGTTGCTGCGTCCGGGGCATATTTCCCTGGATGACCTCGGTGCAGCGCTGGGAGCGCCGGTGGGCCTTCCGGATGACGCCGCGCCGCGCGTGTCGGGGTCCCTCAAAGCGCACTATGCACCGCGTACGCCCCTGTTCATTCGATCGCCGGCGGCTCTGCAGGACGAAGTGGGCATCGCCCGCCCGGATGCCGGGCGCATCGCCGTCGTCGCTTTTGCGCCGGCGCCGCAAGCGTTGGCGCCTCACGTCGACTGGCAGGTGTGCGCCGCGGACCCTGCAAGTTACGCACAAGGTCTGTACGCCTTGCTGCGTCGGCTGGATGCCGGCGGCTACGCGCGTATCCTGCTCGAGGCGCCGCCCCGTACGCGCGCGTGGCAAGCGGTCAACGATCGCATCGGACGTGCCGCCGCCGCGTTCTGACGCCCGGCGCTAGACGCCCAGATAACGCATCAGTACGTCGGGTTGTGCAGCCAATGCCTGGCTGGGCGACTCGGCGACAATACTGCCTTTTTCCAGCACCACACAGCGATCGGTGTGTGCGAGCACCTTGCGGTAATTGCGGTCGACGATGAGCGCCGCCATGCCGGTTTGCCGTACCTGCGAAATGATGCGCCAGATCTCGGCAATGATCAGCGGGGCCAGTCCTTCTGTTGCTTCATCCAGGATGAGCACGTCGGGATTGGTCATGAGCGCGCGGCCGATGGCCAGCATTTGCTGTTCGCCGCCGGATAGCTGCTGGCCGCCATGATCCAGCCGTTCCGACAGGCGCGGGAAAGTGTCGAGCACCCGTTCGTAGGTCCAGTCGTTGCGGCCATCGAAGCCCGGCCTTGCGGCCACCTGCAGATTTTCGCGCACGTTCAGGTTGGGAAAGATCCCGCGGCCCTCCGGGACATAGGCCACACCCAATCGAGAGACCTGGTAGGCCACGGCGCGCGTGCAGTCCTTGCCGCGTATGGTGATCGTGCCGCCGCTGGCGGGCACATGACCCATGATGGTGCGGATCAATGTGCTTTTGCCCATGCCGTTGCGGCCGAGCAAGCCGATGGATTCACCGGCTCGTATGGTCACGTCGACGCCGTGCAGGATATGGCTCGCCCCGTAGTGCGCGTGCAGATTTTCAGCCTGGATCAGGGGCGTCATTCGTCCTCTCCGAGATAGGCCGTCTGGACCTCGGGATTGCTTCGTATGGCTTGCGGCTCGCCGTTTGCGATGACGCGGCCGTTCACCATGACGGTGATCTCGTCGGCGATCTTGAATACGGCGTCCATGTCGTGTTCGATCAGCAAGATGGCATGGTCGGATTTCAGCGATGCAAGCAGGGCAAGCATCCGGTCCGTTTCTTCTGACCCCATTCCCGCCAGCGGCTCGTCCAGCAGCAGGACGCTGGGGCGCGTGGCCAGGCTCATGGCGATTTCAAGCTGGCGCTTGCCGCCGTGCGACAGGAGTCCCGCCGTATGGTTTGCGTGGTCCTGCAGGCCCGTGAGCTCAAGGGCCTCGAGCGCCGCTTCGTTGCTGTAACGACAGTTGCGTGCGGGGCTTATCCAGTTCCAGAACTCCTGTCGATTGGCTTGTGCGGCAATGCGGCAGTTCTCGTGAACCGTCAGGGTGGGGAAGATGGTGGTGCGTTGGTAGCTGCGCCCCAATCCGGCCCGTGCGCGGCGAGGCTGCGTCCATCGGGTGATGTCCTGGCGCTCCAGCCGGATGCTGCCTTCGTGGGGAGCCAGTTCGCCGGCCAGCACGCTGACCAGTGTCGACTTGCCGGCGCCGTTGGTGCCGATGACGGCGTGGACGGTACCCCTGCGCAAATCCAGCGATACCTTGTCGATCGCGGTCAGGCCGCCGAAGCGCCGCGTGATGTCAGTGGCTTGCAGAAGAATATCGGTCATGGCTGCCCCTGCGAACCGACGGCGCGCAACGCAGAGCGCCGGCCGCGCCACTGCGCCGAAATGCCAATCAGGCCATTGGGCATCAGGGCAACCAGGGCGATGATGCACAAGCCGAAGGTCAGGTGCCAGTGTGTGGACCAGTCGCCGAACAAGGCCTGGGACTGAAAGGCTTCCTGAAGCAAGGTCAAGCCGGCGGCCCCCAGGACCGCGCCCCACAGCCGTCCGCTGCCTCCCAGGATGACCATCAGGAGCACCAGCCCCGACTGCTCCCAGGCCAGGAGCTCGGGATTGACGAAGCCGTCCTTGGATGCGTACAGCAGGCCGCTGATGCCGGCCAACGCACCAGCCAGCCCGTAGGCGACCAGCTTGTAGTTGAAGGTGGAGAACCCGGCACTGCGCATCCGCAATTCGTTGACCCGGATACCGGTGAGGGCGGCGCCGAAGCGTGAGCGCATCAGCATGGAGAGGAAGGCCCAGGTCAGCACCAGCAACGCCAGCGTCAGCAGATAAAAACTGATCGGGCTGTCGACGTTTAGCAATACGGTGTCGCCCAGCCGCAGCTCGGGACGGAAATACAGATAGATGCCGTCGCTGCCGCCGCTGAAGTCGGCATCGTGGAACACGTAGTAGGCCATCTGCGAGAACGCCAGGGTGACCATGATGAAGTACACGCCTTTGGTACGCAAGGCCAGCGCCCCGGTCAGCAGCGCGTAGGCCAAGGCACACGCCATGGCGGCCGGCAGTGCGACCAGCAGGTTGGCGGAGCCCGATTCCGGCGAGAACAGCACCGTGGCATAGGCCGCGATGCCAAAGAACGCGGCATGTCCCAGGCTGACAAGCCCCGTACCGCCGACCAGCAGTTGCAGGCTCAGGGCAAAGATCGAATAAATCATGATCTTGGTAACCAGTCCGACGTAGTAGTCGCTGGTGACGAGGGGTAGCAAGGCGACCAGGCACAGAAGCACGAGCATGCCGACGATACGGAAGAGAGAGGGCATGAGTCAGCCTTGTTTGAATAGCCCTTCAGGCCTGAATAAAAGTATGGCGGCCATCAGGACATAGACGAGCACGCCCGCCACGCCTGGAAAGAACACCTGGCCGAAGGTGTCGACGAAGCCGACCAGCATGGCCGCAAGAAAGGCGCCCTTGATGGAGCCTATGCCGCCGATGACGACAACGACAAAGCAGATGATGAGCACGTTGTTGCCCATCCCCGGATAGACGGATGAAACAGGTGCGGCGATGGCGCCGGCCAAGGCAGCCAGTGCGACGCCGATCGCAAAGACGACGCGGTAAAGGCGATTGATGTCGATGCCCAGCGAACTGATCATCTCGCGGTTGCTGGCGCCCGCGCGTATCATCATGCCCAGCCGCGTGCGGCTGAGCACCCAGTACAGCAGTCCGGCGACCAGCACGCAGACCAGGGAGATGAACAGGCGGTACACCGGATACGTCATGACATCGCCCAGGGCGACGGAGCCGCCCAGCCAGCCGGGCGTCGATACGCCATGGACGTCGTTGCCCACCGCGAGGCTGCGGAGTTCTTCGAAGACGAGTATCAGTCCGTAGGTCATCAGCACTTGCTGAAGGTGATCACGTCGGTACAGAAAACTGAAGAAGGCCCATTCCAGGAAATAGCCCAGCGCGGTGGCGAGCAGCACGCACAGCAGGACGGTGACGAGGAAGCCGCCGCCTGTGTGTTGCGCCACCACGGGCTCGAGGGCAAAAGCCATGTAGGCCCCGACCATATAGAAGCTGCCATGGGCGAGATTGATGATGCCCATGATGCCGAAGATCAGTGTCAGTCCGCTGGCCACCAGGAAAAGCAGCAGGCCATACTGCACGGCGTTCAGGCACTGGATCAGGAAGATGACGGGGTCCACTCGGGCTCCTGGGGTTTACAGGCGGCAGCCGCGCGCCGGATCGGCCAGCGCCTTGATGGCGACGCCCTGGCTGACGTTTTGCTCACCCTTGACCTGACGCAGGTAGATGTCCTGGATCGGATTCCCGGCCTTGGACAGCGTGAAGGTGCCGCGCGGGCTGTCGATCTTGGCGCTGCTCATGGCGCTGCGCATGGCGTCCTTCTTCGAGACATCGCCATTGACGGCCTTCAGGCCGGCTTCCAGCAATTGTGCGGCATCGTAACCCTGGACGGCATAGACGTCCGGCTGCATCGTGGGGAAGTTCTTGGCGTAGTTTTCGCGGAAGGCGTTGTCCCGCGGCGTATTCAGGCCGTCGGCATAGTGCAGGGTGGTGAACAGGCCTTGTGCCGCTTCGCCCTGCGCCTTCAGCGTGCCGTCGGTCATGAAGCCGCTGCTGAGCAACGGTACCGTCTTGCCCAGGCCCGAGGCCGCATAGTCCTGGACGAACTTGACCGCGCCGCCACCTGCGAAAAAGGTGAACACCGCATCAGGCTTGAGCGAGGCGACTTCCGTGAGCAGGGGCTGGAACTCGACATTGGGGAAGGGCAGGGTCAATTCCTTCACGACCTTGCCGCCATTCTTTTCAAAGGATTCCTTGAAGCCGGCGATGGCTTCCTTGCCGGCAGCGTAGTTCCACGTGATGGTGACGGCTGTCTTGTAGCCCTTTTCAGCCGCCACGGGACCCATGGCATAAGAAGGCTGCCAGTTCGAGAACGACGTGCGGAAAATGTTCTTGCTGCACAGCGGTCCGGTGATGGCGTCGGCCCCTGCGTTCGGGATGATCAGTGTCGTGTCGGAGTCCTTGGCTGCCTTGGCCAGGGCCATGGCGACACCGGAGTGCACCGTGCCCACCAGTACGTCCACCTGGTCGCGCTTGATCAGGCGGTTGGCGTTGTCCGGTCCTTTGGACGGGTTGGATTCGTCATCGACTTCAAAAAACTGAAGCTCCTGGCCGGCCAGCTTGCCGCCTTGCTCCTTGACATACAGTTTGAAGCCATTCTCGATGGCCTGGCCCAGGGCGGCATACGTACCGCTGTAGGGCAGCATGAAGCCTACCTTTACGGTCGCGCTGGCAGTGCCGCCGCTGAGTGCGAGTGCCGCAGCCAGGGCGGTGCCGGTGAATACTCGTTTCATTGTCTGCTCCTTGGTTTTATAAAAATGACTGCATGATGCGCATGGCGCGGGTGGATTGTGAATCAGGATTTACCTCAGGCCAGGGTGCCCAGGAAACTGTCCAGGGCCTCGATGACCGTTGCAGGCTGGTCCTTGTGGGGCGAATGGCCGCAACGCGGGATGATGCACAATTGGGTCTGCGGCGCATGACGCCGGATGCCGCGTATCTGGTCCAGCGTGCCGTATTCGTCGTCTTCGCCTTGTATGGCCAGGACCGGGCAGCGAATGTCGCCCAGGTAATCCTCGATGTTCCAGGCGCGGAAATCGGGATTCAGCCAGATGTCGTTCCATCCCCAGAAGGCCGAGTCCGGGTCGTCGTGATAGCGTCCGAGCTTGTGCGGGAGATCGGTGGTCAGATAGGCCTCGCGCGCGGCCTCGATATTCGCGATGGTGATGTCTTCGACGAAGATGTGTGGGGCCGCGACGGCGATGGCTCGCACGCGGTCGGGAAACATGGCTGCATACAGCAGGGCGATCGAGCCGCCGTCGCTGTGGCCGAACAGGATGGGGCGCTCGTCATCCAGGTCCAGTGCCGCGAAAAGAGCGGGCAGCGCATCGCGCGCCTGCGCGTGCATGAACGTGACGGGCCATTTCTCGTCGGGGCGCCGCGGCGTGCTTTTGCCGTAACCGTAACGCGAAAATATCAGGCCGCGTGTTCTGGTTTGCTCGCACACCTGCGCCGGCCAGTCCTTCCACAAGGATACCGAGCCCAGTCCTTCGTGCAGAAACACCAGCAGGGGGCGGTCGGTCTGCTCGCGATGGATCCACTGGCATTCAATCAAAACTTCACGTCCGTCCACCTGCGTGGGCACGAGCACGGAGTCGGTCGCCAGGGTGTTCGAGCTCGGGTATCCGGTTTGAGTCATGTATCGTTATTGATTGAGTTGTCGTAGCTTGAAGCGCTGGATTTTACCTGTAGCCGTCTTGGGCAGATCATCCAGGAATTGTATGCTGCGAGGATACTTGAATGGCGCCAGGTGCTGCTTTACGAAAGTCTTGAGTTCGTCTTCGATCGCGGCGCTTCCTTCGTGCCCATCCCGCAGGACAATATACGCCATCGTTTTGATTAGCCCCTCGGCATCGGCCACGCCGATCACTGCCGCCTCGAGCACCGCTTCATGCTGGACCAGCGTGTTCTCGACCTCGATGGGCGACACATACTGGCCGCTGACCTTGATCATGTCATCACTGCGGCCCGCATACGTGTAGTAGCCGTGTTCATCGCGTATGTACTTGTCTCCGCTCTTGAGCCAGTGCCCCTCGAACGTGTCGACTGTCTTGGACCGGTTGTTCCAGTACATGAGGGCGGCACTGGGCCCCTTGATGTACAGGTCGCCAATGGTTCCGGTGGGCACGCTGCGGCCGGCCTCGTCGCGCAAGTCGACTTCGTAGCCGGGTACCGGCATGCCGGTGGTGCCGTAGCGCACCTTGCCTTCCTGGTTGGACAGGAAGATATGCAGCATCTCGGTGGATCCGATGCCGTCGAGGATGTCGCAGCCGAAGTGCTGATGGAACCGCTCGCCCAAGTCCTTTGGCAAGGCCTCGCCCGCCGATGCGCATACGCGCAGCGACACCTGGTCCCGACGCGGCAATGCGGGAGAAGCGAGCATGCTGGCGTACAGGGTCGGGACGCCGCAGAAGACCGTGGGTTGGTGCTGCGTCAGCCGCTTGAAGATGGCATCCGGCGTGGGACGTTCGGCCATGAGCACGGTCGTGGCGCCGACGGACAAGGGGAAGGTCAGGGCATTCCCCAGACCATAGGCGAAGAAGAGCTTGGCCGCGGAAAAGACGACATCCGTCTCGTTCACGCCGAGCACGGGCTGGCCATAGAGGTCGGCCGTGTGCCACAGGTTGGCGTGGGTATGCACCACGCCCTTGGGCTGACCCGTCGAACCCGAGGAATACAGCCAGAATGCGATCTCGTCCGCCAGTGTGGGACAGGGCTCCAGCGCCGGAGCCGCTGCCATCAGGGTGTCGAGGTCGAGCAGCGGGGAAGCTGGCGGCGCCTTGGGCTGCGATACCACGATATGTTGAACTTCGTGGCAGCCGTGTCGCATGGCGTCCTGGACGATGTCGAGCAAACCCGCGGATACAAAGACCGCCTGGCTGCGGCTGTGCGCCAGCATATAGGCATAGTCATCGGCGGTCAGCAACGTGTTGACGGCCACGGGCACGACGCCGGCATGCAGTGCACCCAGGAAGACCACGGGCCAGTCCACGGTGTCGTGCATCAACACCAGAATGCGCTCTTCGCGGCGCAGCCCGAGATTTTTCAGCAGCCCCGAGAACCGGGCGATGCGATTCGCGAGGTCGCCGTAGGTAAGGGATGTGTGGTCATCGATATAGGCGGCTTTGCCGCTACGGCCGGCATTCAAGTTGATGAGGTGTGCGGCGTAATTCAGCTGCGCGGGGCAGGCATGCATGGTGAGTGTCTCCAGTGTCGTTATGGTCCGTGCAGAAAGGGCCGCGTCGTAGCGGCTATCCTTGCGTTCGGCTTTTCTTATTCGTGGTGCTGTGTTTCGTGTTGCCGCTGTGAATGTCCTTGCCGTGGCATGGCGAATGGCCCAAGGCCGGGGTATGAGTAACGCGCGATTGCGCGGCTGCGAAGCCGTTCAGCGACGCGTGAATTCGATTTGCCCCTGAGGCAGGAGATACAAGACCAGTGCGCGGCCGCTGGTCACCGTGGGACTGTGGGCGGTATCCGGACCGTAGACCAGCCAGCCGGCGGAATGGCCGTCGAACTGGGCCGTGCCGTCCAGGGGCATGATGAGGTCGATTTCGCCATCGGGATGTCGATGATGCGGCCCGGCGATGTCGTCCATGTCGACCACATCCACCGAATAGCCGCCCCGATCGTCCGTGGGCTTGAGCACGCGGCCATACCGGATGCCGCCATGTTCATGCTGGCACATCCAGCCTTCTGCAATCCCTTGCCGGCATGCCTGAAATATGGCCTGGCACAGTTCGCCGTCGTAGGGAACGTTGTGCCGGAGGTGTTCCTGGAGCGCCGCGTCCAGCGGACGGTCGCCAATGTGGTCGGTGACTTGCGTGATCAACCGCTGAAATGTCTCGATCCCTTCCATCCCTGTGTCCTTATTGTGCGCCAAAGCAGGCGACCCAGGCCCCCTTTTCATGAGCTTCGCTAGCAAGTCGCCACATGCAAATTAGGACTTTTCTTCCGCCAAGTCAAGCACTATAATGCATGCTGATAGCCAGCTAAGGGTTTTTCTGGGTGAAGAAAAAGAGTCTCGATCGAAAAGCGGCCGTTGCCTTGCTGGATTCCAATGCGGGCGGCGATCCCTATCTGGCTTCGCTGGGCGAGCGGGTCCGCCGGATGCGGGCCATCCGCGGCATGACGCGCAAGGATCTTGCGCGGGAGGCAGCGGTCTCCGAGCGACATCTGGCCAATCTGGAACTCGGCGTGGGCAATGTCTCCGTGCTGGTCTTGCGCCAGATCGCCCATGCCTTCCGTTGCACCATGGCAGAGCTCGTCGGCGACATCACGACGACGAGTCCCGAATGGCTGCTCATACGCGAACTCCTCGAAAAGCGTTCCGAAGCGGAACTGCAGAAAGCACGCGAAGTGCTGGCCGAGCTGTTCGACGATCCCATCACTTCCGTGCATCGCGACAAGCTCAAGAAAATTGCGCTGATCGGGCTGCGTGGGGCCGGCAAGTCTACCCTGGGCCGTTTGCTGGCGGCGGACATCGGCTATCCCTTCGTCGAGCTCAGTGCCGAGATCGAGCGCGTGGCGGGCTGCGGCATACTCGAGATCCACAGCCTGTACGGACCCAATGCCTATCGCCGCTACGAGCGCCGTGCCCTCGAAGAGGCCCTGGATCTGTATCCGGAAATGGTGTTGGCCACCCCAGGGGGACTGGTGTCGGAGCCTGCCACCATGAACATCATGCTGGCGCATTGCTACACGGTGTGGGTAAAGGCCACGCCCGAAGAGCACATGCAGCGTGTCATGGCGCAGGGCGACTTTCGCCCCATGGCCGGCAATAACGAGGCCATGGCCGACCTGAAACGCATCCTCAGCAGTCGTGAAGCCTTCTATTCGAAGGCCGACTGGATCTGCTCGACCAGCAACACCACCCTGGAGGATTGCGCCCGGGGCTTGCGCGACCATATACGCAAGGCAGCGGGTCTCCCTCTGTAGCACGTGCTTTCTGCATTTTCTTGCATGTTTTGTTGACACGAGTCAGTGGCTGCAATATTATGCATTCGAGCCTTCAGTGGCACGCACTATCTTTCCGACCTTCGTTCCGGGACCCTTACATGACTTCAGATACGAACCGCGTGGATTTCCGCACCGATCCTTCACAATACAAGCACTGGGTCCTGTCGTTCGATGGCCCCGTCGCGACGCTCGCGATGGATGTCGCAGAAGATGGCGGCATACGGCCCGGCTACAAGCTCAAGTTGAATTCGTACGATCTCGGCGTGGATATTGAACTGCACGATGCCTTGCAGCGCATCCGCTTCGAACACCCGGAGGTCCGGAGTGTCGTGGTCACCAGCCTGAAGGACCGCATTTTTTGTTCGGGCGCCAACATATTCATGCTGGGGCTGTCTTCGCATGCCTGGAAGGTCAATTTCTGCAAATTCACGAACGAGACACGCAATGGCATCGAAGACTCCAGCCGACACAGCGGCCTGAAATTCATCGCGGCCCTGAATGGCGCCTGTGCGGGCGGCGGCTACGAACTGGCCCTGGCCTGCGATGAAATCCTACTCATCGACGACCGTTCCTCCGCCGTTGCGCTGCCCGAAGTTCCGCTATTGGGCGTGCTGCCGGGAACCGGCGGGCTGACGCGCATCATCGACAAGCGCAAGATGCGCCATGACCATGCCGACATCTTCTGTACGCTGGTGGAAGGCGTGCGCGGACAACGGGCCAAGGACTGGCGACTGGTCGACCAGCTTGTCAGGCCCGCCCGGTTCGCCGAAGAGGTCCGGGCGCGTGCGCAGGAACTTGCCGACGCCAGCGATCGTCCCGCCGATGCCCAGGGCATTACGCTGAATCCGGTGCAGCGGATGGACGAGGGCGACGCCGTAACGTATCGCTACGTGGACGTGCAGATCGATCGGCAGAAACGCCTGGCGACCTGGACGATCAAGGCGCCCGAGGCGCCGACGCCGGGCGATGTGGCTGGTGTATTGGCACAGGGCGATGCCTGGTGGCCCCTGCAGATGGCGCGTGAACTGGACGATGCCATCCTGCATATGCGCACCAACGAACTGGATATCGGCACCTGGGTCTTCAAGGCGCAGGGCGATCCCGCCCTGGTGCTCGAGTCGGACGCCTTCATGGAGCGGTCGGCCGATCACTGGTTTGTACGCGAAACCCTTGGCATGCTGCGCCGGACACTCGCGCGGCTGGATGTCACGTCGCGCTCTTTGTTCGCATTGGTCGAGAACGATTCGTGCTTCGTCGGGACGCTGTTCGAAGTGGCGCTGGCTTGCGACCGGTCCTACATGCTGGACGACCCCGATACGGACAAGCCGGCGCTCATCGCGCTGGACGGGCTGAATTTCGGCCATTTCCCGATGGTCAATGGGCAAAGCCGCCTGGGCCGCCGCTTTCACGACGAGGCCGATTTCATCGAGGCCGCCCGCGCCACGATGGGCGGCATGATTTCCGCAACGCAGGCCGAGTCCCTGGGGCTTGTGACCTTGTCGCCGGATAGCATCGACTGGGACGACGAGATCCGGATTGCTCTCGAAGAGCGCCGCGCCTTGTCCCCCGATGCGTTGACCGGCCTGGAGGCTAATTTGCGCTTCGGCGAGAACGAAACCATGGAGACCCGTATCTTCGGGCGGCTGACCGCCTGGCAGAACTGGATATTCAACCGTCCGAATGCCGCGGGCGAGAAGGGCGCCCTCAAGCTGTACGGCAAGGGCGAGCAGGCCAGCTTCGACTGGAACCGCGTCTAGAACATCGCCGATCAGACCAGAATCATCCATCACAGGAGCCAGAGACATGTCAGGCATCAATTACTCAGAGAAGATCCCCAACAACGTGAACCTGTCCGACGACAAGGCATTGCAGCGGGCGCTGGAGCACTG
>Ga0182739_1003457_pt1 | contig 13831 bp, 13 predicted proteins | sample eDN5th30CBELigBY_FD_128873 | JGI IMG/M metagenome (GOLD analysis project Ga0182739, IMG submission 128873) | Enriched backyard soil microbial communities from Emeryville, California, USA - eDNA 5th pass 30_C BE-Lig BY (version 2) (version 2) | ecosystem: Environmental > Terrestrial > Soil >... | reverse complement strand
TCGGCGAACGACGACTGCGCGACCGATGACGCATCCACGGCCTCGGCCTGCAGCCGCTCGTGCACGACGTCGAGGTGCGCGTCCGCCTTCGTGGGCGCGGTGCGCTCCGGCGTCCAGTCCGAACGGCTGGGGCGGGCATCCCGGCGTGGCCGGTCGTCCCGGTACGACGGGCGATCGCCGGAGTCCCGGCGGGGCCGGTCGTCGCGGTACGAGCCGCGGTCATCGCGGGGTGCACGATCGTCACGGCGGGGCCGGTCATCCCGGTACGACGGACGGTCGTCGCGACGCGGGCGGTCATCGTAGGCACGGCGCGGACGGTCATCGCGGTACGAGGGACGCGCGTCGCCGAACGTGCGGCGGTCGTCGCGCGGCTGCGCCTCACGACGCGTGGGCCGCTCATCGTACGAGCGCGCCGGACGGTCATCGTACGAGCGGGCCGGACGGTCATCCCGACGCGGCCGGTCGTCGGAGGAACGACGCGGCCGGTCGTCATACGAACGTGCCGGACGGTCATCCCGACGCGGCCGGTCGTCATACGAACGTGCCGGACGGTCGTCATACGAACGACGGGGGCGGTCATCGTACGACCGTGCCGGACGCTCGGCAGAGCCGGACGAACGACGGATGCTCCGCGCCTCGTCCCGTCCCGCGCGCTCCTGCGCGGTCCAGCGCTGTTTCTTGGGGGCACCGTCCGTGTCGACACGGTAGCCGCGGTGGCTCGGGCTCTTGCTCCCGGGCTTGCCGGCCGAGGACTGACCGGGGCGACGCTTGGCGTCCTGATAGGACGTGCGCTCGCCGTGACGCGGTTCGAAGTTCTTCGCCGGACGTCCGCCGGCGGGCTTCTTGTTCTTGGGCATGATGATCTTCCTGGGTTTTCGCAGAGCGAACACACCGCGCGCACGCGGCTGACCCGGACGACGCAGGCCGGGGGCATTCACTGATGGTCATGCACGCATATACGCGTGCACCATCGGCCCCTCAGACTCACAAACCCATCCACGCCGGAGCGCGGTGTCCAGAACCGACCCCGCCACACTATCGGTTCTGCCTGGGAGACCGCTTGTGCAACGAATTGCTTTGGATTAGCTCAAGTTCGTGCATGCCGCGCTGTCGAAGCGCTCTCATCTGATAATGGAGTTCATCGATCTCACGGCAGAATGCAGGTATCATATGTCTCGGACGGAACGTCCAACCGGCTGGGGCCATACTCGTGCCACCCGGCGTAAGGAGATGCGGTCGTAGGGGACGGGGAGTCCGCATCACTAAGCGCCTCTACCCGACCTGTGTGACACATGACGATCCTGGTATCCGCGCTTTCTCCTTCTCTTACGCCGATGCGGCCGGCGGCGATTCTGCGCACCCCGGTGAATGTCCTCACCGCGTGGTTCTGCTCTCGCCGCCTCGCCGCGCTCGTGATGACCGTGCTCGCGGTCGGCACGACCCTGTCGATCGCGACGACCCCCGACAAGCTCTGGTGGCAGCTGCACTTCAGCAAGCTGGGCACGTTCGACGACTTCTCGGGCCACGTGTTCAACGGCACCCTGATCGCGTCCGGGCTGATCATCGTGTGGTTCGCGACGCGTGTGCGCGCCGAACTGAAGCATCTCGCCGCCATGCGCCGCCGTCGCCCCACCCGCACACTCACCGTTCTGATGGGTTCGGTGGGCGTGCACCTCTCGCTCGTGGGCGTCATTCCCGTCAACACGAACGAGTTCCTCCACGACCGCGCCGCATCCGGCCTGATGATCTCGTTTCTCGGGATCCTCGTCGTGACGCTGCGGCTGTGGCGTCACGTACCCGCTCAGCTCGCGTGGACGACGATCTGCGTCGCGGCCGGACTCGGTGCGGCGATCGCCGGCTTCATCGCCGGCATCCTCAACCTGGCCGCGCTCGAGTTGGTCGGCTTCACGCTCATCTTCGTGTGGATCGGCGTGTTCACGCACTGCGTGCGCCGCGGCATCCGCGCACTGGAGGACACCACGCAGGACACGTCCTCGTCCGACCTGCGCGAGAGCGTGTGCCTCGTGACCGCGACGCCGATCAGTTCTCGTGCGGCGATCGCCGCTCACGCCGAGTCTGGTGCACGACGGATGCGGCGGGAAGCGACCCGAGTCCGCCTCGCTCGGCCGGTGTCTGTTCGACGCGCTTCCGTGCCCCGTCCCCCGATGACGTCGGCTCGTGCGGGGAGTCATCCCCCGACGACCCGCCGCCCCGGTGATCGTCACCGCGATCTGGACCGTGACCTGCAGCGCGCTCTGCACCCCGCCCGGCACGGCGCTCGCGCGCTCCCTCGACGAGGTTGTAGAGCGTCGGCAAGACGATAAGCGTCAGCAGGGTCGACGACACGAGCCCGCCGATCACGACGATCGCGAGCGGCTGCGAGATGAACCCGCCGTGTCCGGTGATCCCCATTGCCATCGGTGTGAGGGCGAAGATCGTCGCGAGCGCCGTCATCAGGATCGGACGCAGACGTCGGGATGCTCCCGCGACCGTCGCGTCATGGGCCGACATGCCCTTCTCCCGGTACTGATTGACGAGGTCCACGAGCACGATCGCATTCGTGACGACGATGCCGATGAGCATCAGCACGCCGATGAGCGACGCGACGCCCAACGGCACCCCCGTCGCAATCTGCAGCAGGATCGCACCGGTCGCCGCGAAGGGCACCGAGATCAGCAGCAGGAGCGGTTGACGCAGCGACTTGAACGTGGCGACCATGACGATGTAGACGATGAGGATCGCCGCCAACAGCGCGAGGCCCAATTGGGAGAACGCATCCTCCTGCTGCGAGACGACCCCGCCGATCGCGGCGTCCGCACCCGTGGGCAGGTCGACATCCTCGAGCGCCGCGGTCACGGACGCGGATGCGGCGGCGAGGTCGTCGGTGGAGGGCGTCACGGTGACGGTCGCCGTGCGCTGTCCGCGCTGGGTCGTGATCGAGACGGGACCCTCGCTGGGTTCGATCGTGGCGACCTCGTCCAGGCGGACGGGCCCGGCGGCGCTGGGAACCGTGAGCGCACGCAGCTCATCGATCGTCGCGGGTTCCTGGGATGCGGCGAGGTACACCGTGAGCGAGGTGTCGTCGATCTCCACCGTGCCGATCCGCTGCGGCTGCATCGTGCCCGACACGAGGGCGCCCACGGCGACCTCGGACAGCCCGAGCGATGCGGCCTTCTCGCGGTCGACGACGACCGCGATGTAGGGCAGGGAGGCGGCGAGGTTCGTGGAGACCTGCCCGATGCCTTCGGCTCCCGTGACGGCGGCGGCGACCGCATCCGTCGCGTCCTGCAGCGTCTGCTGGTCGGGGGCGGTCACGTCGATCTCGACGTCGGTGGAGCCGAATCCGCCCCCGCCCGAGCCGATCGTGATCGTCCCCGCGTCGTCGAGGTCGGCGACCGCCGCCTGCACCTCTTCGCGCAGGGCGACCTGGTCGGCGTCGGGGTCGGTCGTCACGGAGTAGGTGATGCCGCCGTTGCCGCCGCGGAACGCGTCCTGCACGGCCGAGCCGGAGGAGCCGATCGAGACCTGGACGACGTCGATGCCGTCGATGTCGGCCAGGACACCTTCGACCTCGGCCGCCGCCGCGTCCTGGGCGTCCAGGCTCGGTGCGGGACCGAGGTTCTGGGTGATCGTGAAGGTGTTCTGCCCCGAGTCGCCGAGGAAGTTCGTCTTCATGAACGGCGCCGCCGCGATCGTCCCGCCGAGCACGAGGACGGCCAGCAGCAGCGTCACCCATGAGTGGCGCAGTGTCCAGTTCAGGATGGGCAGGTAGGACTTCTGCAGGCGGGTGGGCGGAGCATCCGGCGATTCCGGGTCGATGTGACGACCCTCCGCATCGAGGAGAGGCTTGCCCGGACGCAAGAACCAGTAGGCGAGCACCGGCACGATCGTGAGGGCGACGAGCAGCGATGCCGACATCGCGATCGTCACCGTCAGCGCGAACGGACGGAACAGCTCGCCCGTCACGTCGCCGACGAACGCGATCGGCAGGAACACCGCGACCGTCGTGATCGTCGAGGCCGTGATCGCGGCGGCGACCTCGCGCACAGCGAGGATGATGGATGCGCGTTTGTCGGCGTCGCCGACGTAATGGCGCTTGATGTTCTCGATGACGACGATCGAGTCGTCCACGACCCGACCGATCGCGATCGTCAGCGCGCCCAACGTGAGGATGTTCAGCGAGTATCCGACCGCCTGGATGCCGACGAACGTGATCAGGACGCTCGTCGGGATCGAGATCGCCGTCACGAGCGTCGAGCGCACCGAGAGCAGGAAGACGAGGATGACCAGGACCGCGAACAGCAGGCCGAGCAGACCCTCCTGAGCGAGCGCCTCGATGGACTGCTCGATGTAGGGCGCCTGGTCGAACACGACAGTGAACTCCGCGCCGTCGCCGAGCGCGCGCTCGAGGTCGGGAAGCAGGTTCAGGACCCCGTGGGAGACCTCGACCGTGTTCGCCGAGGGGAGCTTGGTGACGGCGATCGTGATCGCCGGTTCGCCGTTGACCCGCGAGATGGACGTCTGCGGATTCTGATCGAGTTCGACGCTCGCGACGTCCGCGATCGTCCGGGGCCCGGCCTGGAACTGCGCCGCATCCGTCGGGACGAGCGGCAGCTGGCGGATCTCGTCGATCGACGTGATCTTCGCGCCCGTCTGCACCGTGAGGGTCTCGTCGTCCTCGGTGATCTGACCGCCGGGGAACAGCACGCCGTTCTGGTCCAGAGCATCCCGGATCGCCTGCTGCGAGTATCCGGCCTCGGCGAGCGCCGCGGTGTCGGGAGTGATCGTGACGCGCTGGACGATCCCCCCGACGACGCCCGCGGTATTCACGCCGTCGACGTCCTCGATCTCGGGGATGACGGTGGACTCCAGCTGCGCCTGCACGGTCGCCTCGTCGGCGTACCCCGTGACGGCGAGCTGGATGACGGGCAGGTCGTCGAGGCTGAACGAGACGACCGTGGGCTCGACGCTCTCCGGCAGCTGACTCTTGATCCGGTTGATCGCCTGCGAGATCTTCTGCTCGGCGGTCGCGAGGTTCGTGCCGTAGGTGAAAGACGCCTGCACGATCGACGCGTTGGTCGTGCTCGTCGCGCTCGTCGACTCCAGTCCCGGGATGCCCTGGATGGCCGACTCGATGGGCGTGGAGACGTCGTTGGCGACGACCTCCGGCGAGGCACCGGGATACGTCGACAGCACCGTGAGCGCCGGGAACTCGATCGAGGGGATCAGCTCCTGCTTGAGGTTCACGAGCGCCAGTCCGCCGAAGACGGCGGCGACGATCGTGATCAGCGCGATGAGCGCACGGTTCTTCAGACTCAGGACGGCGAGTTTCGACACGGTGCGCCTTCGAGGATGCTGTGGATGCCGGACTGCTCAGAACGGATGCGACGACCCGGCCGATACGCGGATGTATCGCCGCTCAGTATTCCATGCGAGTGCTATGCATCCGCCGTGAGCGCGGGTCCGTGACGGGCGGGGCCGTGGGCGGGCGGGGCCGTGGGCGGGGCTCAGAGGCTCCCGAGCCAGAGTCCGACGCCCGCCGCGGCGACACTCGCCAGGAGCGTGCCGAGGGCGTACAGCGCCGCACGGGCGGGACGCGCCTCCTCCGCGAGGAGCACCGTCGTCACGGCAACGGCGGAGAACGTCGTGTAACCGCCGAGCAGCCCCACACCGACCACCCAGGCGAGCTCGCCGGGCGGAGTGAGCCCGGTCAGGACACCGAGGACGAAGGAGCCCGTGACGTTGACCACGAGGATGCCCCAGGGGAACGCGGCCCCGAGCATCCGCGTGACGCCGACATCGACGGCATAACGCAGTCCCGCGCCGACCCCGCCCGCGAGCGCGACCGCGACAAACAGCAGCAGAGTCATCCGTCGGCCCTCCTCGGTCCCGGGTCGCTCGGTCCCGGGTTGCTCGGGCGCGCGCTGCGCGGGCGTGCGCTGCGCGGGCGTGCGGCGAGGAGGCCGATCCACCCGGCCAGCGTGCCGACGACGATCGTGGCGAGCGTGATCCACACGGTGTCCACGGAGACCGCCTGGACCGCGAACGTCGAGTACGTCGTGAAGCCGCCCGTTGCGCCCGCCCCGAGGAAGAGGCGGAAGCGCGTGGCGCGGGCGGTCGACGCGAAGCGCATCGCGTAGCCGGTGACGACGCCGAGCAGGAACGCCCCGACGACGTTGATGACCGGAACGGCATACACCTGCCAGGCGGGCGCCTCGATGAGCAGGAGTGCCGCACGCAGCGCCGCACCGAGCGTCCCGCCGATCGCGACGAGCCCAGCGTGACCCCACACGAACGGCACCCGGCCAGCGTACTCCTCGCGCCCCGGCCGCGACCCCGTCGTTCAGGTGTCAGTTTGGCGGGGTTACGAGCATCCAACCCCCGCCGAACTGACACCTGAATCCACTGACACCGGCGTCGGATCGGGCGTCAGGGTGCGAGCAGGTTGCGGATCGCCGACTCCGGGGAGCGCGTGAGGTCGAGCACCTCGCCCTGCCGATACCGGGTGAAGACCCGTGGATCGACGTAGCTCGATCGCGCGACGGCGGGCGTGTTGCCCAGCGACTCGGCCGTCGCCCGGATGGCCAGTCGCTCTGCCTCGGCGAGTTCGCGCTTCGTGTCCACCGTGCCGATGCGAGCGAGCGCCTCGGCGGCGATGATCGTGCCGCGCAACGTGCGGAAGTCTTTCGCGGTGAACGCGCCGCCGGTGAGGGCACGCACGTAGGCGTTGACATCGGACGGTGTCAACGCCACGCTCTGACGCCCGCGCCGATATGCCAGCAGCGTCGACCGGCGGCGTCCGGTCGCGAGCAACTCCACGACGCCGGCCAGCAACGCGTCGTCGATCATGAGCAGCGCGCGCTTGCCGCTCTTGGCAGGAAACGACAGGGTGACGACGGGTCCGTCGACCGAAGCATCCCTCCGCTGCAGCGTGGTCAGCCCCCTGCTGCCGTTGCGCTTCATGTAGCGCGCCGACCCGACGCGGGGAGCGGCCTCGTCGAGCAGCCGGAACGACACCGCGAGCACGCGCTCCCGATCGAGCTCCTCGCGCCGCAGCGCTGTCGTCACCTTTCCGCGCGCGCTCGGCAGCGCCTGCGCGAGCAGAAGTGCTCGCGCGAACTTGCCCTTGTCCCGCCGCGTTCGCCAGTCGGGATGGTAGACGTACTGCGTGCGTCCCGCCGCATCCACCCCCACCGCCTGGATATGCCCCCGCGGATCGGTGGAGATCCACACGTCGGTCCACGCCGGGGGAATCACCAGCGCGTGGATCCGTTCGAGGTCTCGAGCGCCCGGATGCCGCCCGCGAACGTCTTCGTAACGAAACCCGGAGCCCGAGCGAACGCGCGCGAAACCCGGGTCCCGGTTCGGGCGCACGCGGCGCAACCGTGGCATCCGTCACCTCCCCGTCGACGGTGTCAATGGTTGCGCAGCATCGAGATCAGCGCGGCCTTGCGCTTGTCGGAGTAGCCCGTGATGCCGAGCTCCTTCGCGCGCGTGCGGAGTTCTTCGACCGTCCAGTCCTCGTAGTCGCCCGCCTTTCCGCCGCGTCGTCCGACCGCCTTGCGGCCGTCTCTCGCGGCAGCGTTCGAGATACGCGCCGCCTTCTCCTTGGAGGCGCCGTCGTCTCGCAGTTCCTCATAGAGCTCCGGATCCTTCAGGCTGTTCGAAGCACGTCCCTTGGGCATCGTCCTCACCTTCCCTTCGAGTGCGTCTCGCGAGTGCGACTCGCCGGTCGTTCGACAGGCTACGGCTCCGCGCCGTCGAGCACCTGGGGGTTGACACGCCCACGCGGTCCGGGCAGGAGACCGCGTGTGCGCGGCAGCCCGGGGCATTAGCACCGTCCCAGATCTGACGTCAAGACCCTCGGCACGCGACGCGCGGCCTGCCATTGTGGGGTTGTACGGCAGCTGGCGCCCCGAACACGGGGGACCACAGCACAACAGAAGACGAGGTAACCACCGTGAACATCGCCCTGATCATCATCATCATCGTCGCCATCGTGCTGGCGATCGTGGGAGGAATGAACGCCGCCTTCCAATGGCTGCTGTGGGTCGCCCTCATCGTCGGAATCATCGCCCTCATCGCGTTCCTCTTCCGGGTCATCAGCGGTAGCCGGCGCGGCTGACCCGCGCGGCACCGCACGCACCCGCAACGCACGGATGCCGCGGTCTCCCCTCGCGTGAGGGGGCCGCGGCATCCGCGTGTCCGGGTCCGGACTTCCGGTCTACAGGTTCGCCTCCGCGTACGCGCGCAACGCGCCACGGACGAACTCGGCGCCGGACGCACCGCCCGCCGACGTCGCGTAGTTCGCGCCGAAGCGCGGATCGGCGACGTACATGTCGCCCAACCCGAGGACGTACGCCTTGATGTCGTGCGCCCCGGTCGGGGTGCCGGGGATCCCCGTCAACCACTGCACGTGACGTTCGGCCAGCGCTGCAGCCTCGGGACCGTCGACCGGCAGTCCCGCGTCGGCCGCGGCGATCCAGTCGGCGTTGAGCTGCTGCACCCGTCGCTGCCATTCCGCCTTCTCGTCTGCGCTCAGCCCGCGCCACCAGGCATCCGACCGCCGATAGGCGTCGGCGCCCCAGCGCTCGGTGACCTCATCCTTGTACTGCGTGTGGTCGAAACCGTCGAACATGTTCTCTGCCATCAGTTGTTCACCTCCTTTCAATGCCGTGATCGTGGACTCGACGGCGGCGATCTGTCGCCCCAGCCGGTCCTGCTCCTGGCGGAGCCACACGAGGTGCGCTTCGAGCGCCTGCGGTTCCGAAACGTCGCGATCGAGCACAGCGCCGATCTGCGCGAGACCCAGCCCCAGCTCCCGCAGCAGCAGGATGCGCTGCAGTCGCACGAGGGACGCCTCGTCGTAGTGCCGATACCCGTTCCCGCCGATCCTCGACGGCGCGAGCAGGCCGATGTCGCCGTAGTGCCGCAGCGTGCGGCTCGTCGTGCCGGTGAGTTTCGCGAGTTGCTGGATCGACCAGTCCATGCGGTCCCTCCTTCTCGTCGTCGAGAACCACGCTAAAGGTTGACGCAACGTCAAAGTCAAGCGCCGAAATCTTTTCAAATGATGGATGCTCGCGATATATCGTGTTATCGTCTCCCCATCGCGATATAACGCGAGTCAGACCCTCAACCTCAGGAGCTCCCATGACACTCGAGAAGTGGATCATCCACCCGGGCGAGTCGCGCGTCATCGACATCGAGACCGTGCGCAAGCTCAAGGTCGGCCTCGTCGGCGGCCAGATCGACGTCGTCGCCCACGACGAACCCGGCGTGCGGATCGAGGTGCACGCCGTGACCATCAAAGACCTGCGCATTGAGGTGACCGGTGACGTCGTCGAGATCGACCACCCGCAGCTGCGGTGGGACAACTTCCTCGAGGTGTTCCGCAACTTCGGCGCGGGCGGCCCCAAGGCGGAGATCTCCGTCGCCGTCCCCCGCTCGATCGCGCTCACCCTGGGCGTCGTGAGCGCCAGTGCGCTGGTCGCCGGCCTCGCCGACGGCGCGCGGCTCAACACCGTCTCCGGCGACATCATCGTCGACGGACTCACCGGCGACCTCACGGTCAACGCGGTGTCCGGCGACGTCAACGTGCGCGGACTCGTCGGCTCGCTCGGCGCCAACAGCGTGTCGGGCGACGTCGCCGCCACGGGCGAGCTGCGCAAGGCGACGATCGACACGGTCTCGGGGGCGATGCTCGTCGACACGACCGGGTCCGCACATCAGATCTCACTGAACACCGTCTCCGGCAACGCGACGATCCGCCTCGACGAGACCCTCGCCGCCAACTTCGCGCTGCGCACCGTGAGCGGGCGTCTCCAGGTCGACGGTATCGTCCGGTCGGGCTCCGGCCCCACCACCTACACGGGTTCGGCCGGCGAGCTCTCCGGATCGTTCGTCGACATCCGCACCAACGGGGTCTCCGGCGACGTCACCGTCCTGCGCCGTGCCGTCGAGGCGGAGGCCACACACCGGGATGCTCCCATCGAGACGGCTCAGGCCGACGCACGCGAGGCAGCCGACGCGTCCGAGGCCGACCGCCCCGACGCCGAGGGAGGCGAGTGGTGATGGCCCCGGTCTTCTCACACGGCGACCTGCGCCTGTACCTGCTCAGTCTCCTCGACGAGGAGCCGATGCACGGGTACGGCATCATCCAGGCGCTCTCCGATCGCACGGGCGGCACCTACACACCCAGCGCCGGCACCGTCTACCCGCGCCTGGCCAAGCTCGAGGAGGAGGGGCTCGTGACCAAGACGGTGGACGGACGCACGACGATCTACGCGATCACCGACACCGGCCGCGCCGAGGTCGCCGCCCGCCGCCACGAGCTCGAGGGCATCGAGGCGGGTCTCGCCGACAGCGTCCGGCTCATCGCCGACGAGGTCCGCGGCAGCGTCCGCGAAGCGATGCGCAGCCTGCGCGCCGACCTCGCCGCGGCGGCGAAGGAAGAGCGGGCGGATGCGGCGGCTTCGGCACCAGCCGACGATGCGCGCGCGCGTTCGCGCGAACAGCTGCACCGCGCCGACGCCCTCGTGAACGAGTTCCGCGCCCGCGTGCGCAGCGACCTGCGCACGCACGTCGCGCACGGCGGTGCGCTCGCCGCATCCGTCGTGGACACCCTCGACCAGGCCCTCGACACGGCTGCGCGCGAACTCACGCGCGTACTGCGCGGGTAAGCGGAGCGGGGCCGGCGCGGGGCTACTCGACCCAGAGTTCCTCGTCGTCGGCGGCCGACTCGCCGAGCGGCACGACCAGGATCGGGCGATGCTGGCGATGCGCGAGACGCGCCGCGACCGAACCGGTGAAGAACTCGCGGATCGACTCACCGATGCCGCGGTTGCGGGTGCCGACAACGATCAGGCGCGCGTCGATTCGCTCCGCGAGGTGCTTGATCGCGATCGCCGGATCACCCACGAGCTGGCGCAGCGACCAACTCACTCCGAGCGGATCAAGCACTCCACCGGCGGTCGCCCGCACGGCCTCGAGCGCGCTCTCCCCCGGCGCGATGTGCAGGTCGATCGGTGCGGAGTGCACGTAGCCGTCCGGGTCCTCGTAGGTCACGAAACGCGTCACGTCGACGTGCACGACCAGCAGGGGTGCATGGAGCAGTCGCGCATACGCGGCCGCCTCCTTGAGCACCCGCGCGGGCTGATCGGGCAGGGTTGCGACGATGACGGCGCCGTGCAGCGCAGCATCCGCGGCGGCATCGTCCGCAGCATCCGGAAGCGGTTCGATCTCGGCCATGACAACCTCCCTCGGGGCCCCTCCGGGCGGCAGCGGGACGGGCTCGTGCTATTCTTAATGCTACTCTTCACCGGCTATTCGGGCCGGTCTCGTGAACGCGTCTGCACCATGTACCCCCCAGGGCATGCGTTTGCAGCCACTAGTCGGAGGGGGTCTCGCATGGGGCGTGGCCGTCAAAAGGCGAAGCACACCAAAATCGCTCGCGAACTGAAGGCATACAGTCCTTCACTCAACGTGTCTGCGCTTGAGCGTGAGCTCGCGCACCCCTCGGACGACAGCGAGTACGTCGACAAGTGGGCCGACCTCTACGACGACGAGGACGACGACGCGGACGAGAACGAGACCTCCGACGCCGCACGCGTCTGACGTAGCGCCGCACCGCGGGCCGAACACCGGGGCCGTGAGGGATCTCGATACGCCGCTACGCGGCTACTCGATCACCGGTGGGACCGGCGTCGGAGGTTCAGCTCGTCTGCGTCTCCTCGAGCCACTCCAGGTACTCGGGTGAGACCGTGCCGGTGATGTAGCGGCCGTCGAAGCAGCTCATGTCGAGGTCCTCGACGTCGGGGGCTCCCTCCAGGATCGCCGCCTTCAGATCGTCGACCTCCTGATACACGAGGTAGTCGCAGCCGAGCGCCTCCGCGATCTCGGGGATCGTGCGTCCGTGCGCGACAAGCTCCTCGCGCGAGGGCATGTTGATGCCGTAGACGTGCGGGTAGCGTACGGGCGGCGCCGCGGAGGCGAACGTCACCGACAGGGCACCCGCATCCCGCGCCATCTGGATGATCTCCTTCGACGTCGTGCCGCGCACGATCGAGTCGTCGATGAGCAGCACGTTCTTGCCCTTGAACTCGCTGGACATCGCGTTCAGCTTCTGACGCACGCTCTTCTTGCGCACGGCCTGCCCCGGCATGATGAACGTGCGGCCCACGTACCGGTTCTTGTAGAACCCTTCGCGATACTCCACGCCGAGCTTGCGCGCGACCTGCATCGCCGCGGGGCGCGAGGAGTCCGGGATCGGCATCACGACGTCGATCGCCCCCGGCGGTGTGTACCGGGCGATCGTGTCGGCGAGACGCTCGCCCATCCGCAGCCGCGCCTCGTAGACCGAGATGCCGTTCATGACGGAATCGGGGCGCGCGAGGTACACGTACTCGAACGAGCACGGCACGAGCTGCGGGTTCGCCGCGCACTGCTGCGTGTGCAGCTTCCCGTCGAGCGTGATGAAGACCGCCTCGCCGGGCTCGACGTCGCGGACGACCTCGAAGCCCGCGTTCTCGAGCACGAGCGACTCCGACGCGACGATCCACTCGTAGGCGCCCTCCGCATCCCTGCGGGTGCCCAGGATGAGCGGGCGGATGCCGAACGGGTCCCGGAAGGCAAGCAGACCATACCCGGCGACCAGGGCGACGGCGGCGTACGAACCCTCGACGCGCTCGTGGACGCGCGTCACGGCCTGGAAGATCTGCGCCGGGTCCAGTTGCAGACCCGTCATCGACGCCTGCAGTTCGTTGGCGAGCACGTTCACGAGCAGCTCGGTGTCGGAGGTCGTGTTCAGGTGCCGCCGGTCCTTGTGGAAGAGTTCGTCGGTCAACTCGCGCGTGTTCGTGAGGTTTCCGTTGTGGACGAGCACGATGCCGTAGGGGGCGTTGACGTAGAACGGCTGAGCCTCCTCCTCGCTGGAGGCCGTCCCCTTCGTCGCATAGCGGACGTGTCCCAGCCCGATCTCGCCGAGCAGCGAGCGCATGTCACGCGTGCGGAACGCCTCGCGCACCTGTCCGCGCGCCTTGACCTGGTGGAAGACACCGCTGCGCTCGGCCGTCGCAATCCCGGTCGAGTCCTGCCCACGATGCTGCAGCAGCAGCAGCGCGTCATAGATCTCCTGATTGACCAGGCCCTGCCCGACCATTCCGACGATTCCGCACATGGGGTGTGATGCTCCGTGTTTCTGCGCTGTGTGTTCTCGTGCTGGGTTCTCGCGGTGCGGGTCTCGCGCCGTGCTCTTGCGGTGTGGGTTCTCGCGTCGTTTGCTCAGCGAGTGGATGCGTCGGCATAGGCGCCGACGAGCCGCACGGCACCGCCGTCGACACCCTTGGCGCCCTGCTCGAAGTCACCGTGATCGTCAGACGTCGGCAGCGGGTCGTCGCGGACGACGCCGACCTGCCACGCGGCGATGCCGTCTTCCGCGAGCGCCCTCGTCGCACGGTCGACGTGCTCAGGGGCGATGACGGCGAGGAAGCCGATGCCGAGGTTCCACGTGCCCTCGGTCGCGGCCAGCGACAGTCCGCCGAGGTCGGCGAGGACGCGGAATACGGGCGAGGGCGACCACGTCGAGCGGTCGACGTCGACCCACGTGCCGCGGGGGAGCACGCGCGCGAGGTTCGCGGCGATGCCGCCGCCGGTGACGTGGCTCAGCGCGTGCACACCGGACGCCGCGCCCGCTCCCGATCCCTCGCTCGAAGACTCCAGCGAGGCGATGAGGCGCAGGAGGGGCGCGGTGTACAGACGGGTGGGCTCGAGCAGCGCCTCGCCCCACGACGCGCCGAAGTCCGCGGCATGGTCGGTGTACGAGATGCCGGCGCCC
>Ga0182739_1003455_pt1 | contig 13834 bp, 9 predicted proteins | sample eDN5th30CBELigBY_FD_128873 | JGI IMG/M metagenome (GOLD analysis project Ga0182739, IMG submission 128873) | Enriched backyard soil microbial communities from Emeryville, California, USA - eDNA 5th pass 30_C BE-Lig BY (version 2) (version 2) | ecosystem: Environmental > Terrestrial > Soil >... | reverse complement strand
GACCGGGAGTCAGGACATGACGGCCCGGCTCTGGGACGCCGCCACCGGCGCCCCGGTGGGTCAGCCGCTGGCACACCAGGGGGCGATCCGGGCCGCGACCTTCAGTCCCGACGGCCATGCCGTCCTCACCGGGAGCGACGACATGACGGCCCGGCTCTGGGACGCCGCCAGGGGCACCCAACTCGTCGCTCCACTCACCCACCAGGGCCCCGTCTCATTGGCGTCGTTCAGCCGGGACGGCCGCACGGTGATCACCGGAGGCTGGGACCGGGTGGCCCGGCTCTGGGACGCCCGAACCGGACGACCGGAGGCTCCCCCCCTGCGCCACGACGGCCGGCTTCGGACCCTGGCCCTCAGCCCCAATGGCCGCACCGTGCTAACCGGCAGCTACGACCGGTCGGCCCAGCTCTGGGACAAGACGACGGGCCTGGCCATCGGCCCGGCCTTCCGCCACCAGAGCCAGGTCTGGTTCGTCGCCTTCAGCCCCGACGGCCTGTTCGCTCTCTCCGGCGGCCGAGAGCAGGCCGCCCGGCTCTGGAGCCTCCCCTGGGTGATGGAAGGACGAGTCGGGCGGGTCGAGCTGGCCGTGCAGACCGCCACCGGGATGGCTCTCGACGATGATGGCTCCCTCCGGATCCTCGACCTCGCCGCCTGGAACGACCGCCGCGCCCGGCTCCTCCGGCCCGAGCCTTGACCCAAGGCGACGAGCCGGAGGACGGACTCACCAATCGCCAAAGCGGGAGGAGCCGGGACTGGCCGATCAATACGCGTCGCTCGACACGATCTCGCCCCCAGCGCGAGAGCCCAGCGCCCAAACGATCGTCATGCCCGTACTCTCCTTCAAGAACCGAACCGAGCCATCGGCGAACGCGACGTTACCCCCACCGGGGTGATAGCTGCTCATCCCGTAGACCCCCGCCGCATCGCCAATCGAGCCGTCGTAGCCCGCCGACGTGCAGTTCGGGTACTTCGAGTTGGGAGGCAGCAGCGTGTTGCCAAGGCCGAGTCCCGCCTCGCCATCGTACCAGTTGTCGCCGAGATTGCTCTTGTTCTTGATCGTCCCCAGCGTCCCCCGCGCTGCGCCTGCACAGAGGGGGAACCACGCCGGGATGAGCTGAGCGCCCGCGGGGATCTGGGTCTTGGCGTCCCACCAGGTATTGACACCCGGCGGTCCACTGCCGATGTTGATGACATCCTGAATCGAAAGCTTGTTAGTATCACCATCCCCCATCCGCCACTCGCCGAAAGCGATCGTGTTGCTCGTCCCGTCCTGGATCGACGAGATCGTGACGGGGGCCCCGCCATTGCCGCCGTCGCAGGCGAAGAGGCCGACCACGTTCTGGTCGGGCGCTCCGTTCCGCGAATAGGGCATGAGTTGGGGTCCCATCGAGGCGAAGTAGTTGTTGCCGGGGAGGAGGTTGTTGTTGACGTTGTTCTTCCCCCAGTTGGTTCCGATCGGCAGCGTGGACGAAGGGCAAAGGAAGGTCTGGACCCGCGTGGTGCAGGAGGTCCAGTTCGCGAAGGCGCCGCTGTTGTTGTCTTCACTGACCGTCATGAAGTTGATCGTGTTGTAAATGATTCCTTGCTCGATGTTCGCGAGCAGCATCGATTGCGGGCTCCACGAGCCCCAGGCGCCGGCGAGCGTCTGGTCGCTGGTCTTGCGCGACACATAGCCGCCAGGGCAGACGGCGAACGTCGAGAGATAGTTGTGCAGAGCTAGCCCGAGCTGCCTCATGTTGTTCGTACACTGGGCGCGACGGGCCGCCTCGCGGGCCGACTGCACCGCAGGCAACAACAGGGCAATGAGCACGGCGATGATGGCGATCACGACAAGCAGCTCGATCAGCGTGAAACCGCCCGGCGTTCGCCGACGTCGGCGGCTCCATTCCTCTTGCCATGCGAATTTCATATGAGAGCTCGTTCCTTAGATTAAAGGAAGTAAGGATGGGCGTGCCGATCAGCGATCGGCGTCGCGTTCGAGGAAGCGTTACTCCTGCTGGGGCCGGCCCGTGGTCGGGTCGAGCTTCAAACCTGCCGAGATGTTCTTCGGCATCCCCTTGGGCCGGCCCTTCGAGAGGTCCGCGGCCGGGGTGATCTGCGCCGTAGGGACGTCGGACGCTACGGAAGGGCCGTCATCCCCGCAGCCGGAGACGAGGCCCAGAATGAAGAGACAGGGAAGGAACGATCCGAGGATCGAGAATCGAGACACAGGACCTCCTTGGGCCGATCAGGACGATTGTCCGGCAACATGACAGCCTGAACGGGAACGGGGCCGACCGGACCATGCCGGCGTGCGGCCGATCGGCCTGCCCGCCGGCATTCCTCGCCCACTCCCGTCTCTCGCCTTATAGAGGATGACCAAGGACGACCGACCCGTTTGGTACTATTGCGATCCGGGGACGGATGGCACAAAAGCCGCTCGAGAATTCTCGATAGAAGCCGAGTTCGGGCCGGGGGCCCCCCCTGAGTCGTGGGCGGGCCACTCGGCATGCGAGATTCCACCGGTTTTGACGCCCCCAAGCTCAACGTTTTGAGGGCCGCCATGAACTCGTACTACGGCTTCGAGGGCCCAGGCTCATCGCGCAGGAACTCCAGCAGCAAGCGATTCACTCGCGCCGGTTCCTCGTGTTGGACCCAATGCGTCGCCTCATCGATGACTTCCAATCGGCCATGCTCGCAATGTTCGAGACTCTTGGCGGCCAGCCCTCGGTCGAGAAAGGCGTCCTTCACCCCCCAGATCAGACAGGTCGGGACGTAGATTCGGGGGTCAGGAGGTTGGGCAGGTTGATCGCGCATCGCGGCCCGGTACCAGTGGATCATCGTGGTGATCGCGTCGGACTCCGACCAGGCGCGACGGTAGCGTTCCAACTCGTCCTCCGTAAAGGTGCCGGGACGACTGCTCCTGCGCAAGGAGTCGACGAGCGATCGCCAGTTTCGACGGCGGAACATCGCCTCGGGGAGCCAGGGGAGGTGAAAGTAAAATGTGTACCAGCTTTTCAGCCACTGGCGCGGCGATGACCGCAGATAGCGTCGAAAGGCAATCGGGTGCGGGGCGTTGAGGACGGCAAGCTTCTCAAGCCGATCGGGATGCCGGATCGCAAGCCACCAGCCAACGATCCCGCCCCAGTCGTGGCCTACCACCGCAGCGCGGGGCCGGCCGGTCGCTTCGATCAGGCCCGTCACGTCGTCGGCGAGCGTGTCGAGCGCGTAGGCAGAGACCGGCGTGGGGTGGTCGCTGGTGTGGTAGCCGCGCTGGTCGGGGGCGATCACCCGAAACCCGGCGTCGGCCAGCGGACCGATCTGATGCCGCCAGCCGTACCAGAACTCCGGAAAGCCGTGCAGGAGGATCACGGGCGGTCCATCCTCGGGTCCGGCCTCGACGACGTGGAGGCGAATTCCGTTGGTCGCCACCATCGCATGCCGGATTCGGTCGGCGAGTCGGCCCACGATCTCCTCCTTCTTTGTCTGGAGTTGGGCGCGGTGGACGAATCCGAAAGACCACCACCGTCGACAACATGCTTCGCCACATCATCGGGGCTTCGAAGAATTTTTGATACGAATCGGCAAACAATATGCCAACTAACCTGAGCATATCCAAGATAGGGCAGGGGCGTGGGGAGCCACCTCCAAGGCGGCGGCCGGTCCCCGAATCACCGGGGCGATCGTTCTGCCGAGGGCCCGATCGGTCTCGGACCGAACCCGGGGAATCGGGAGGCCGCAGCTCGGTACGTCCCTTGTCCTCGATCGGACGCGGCAAGGTCTTGGCAATCGGCGCGTGAGCACGACTATAATCGGACTTGACCTAAAAGGGACTGACGTCGAGGACCATTCCAGAGCGGAAGGGATCCATGAGCGTATCAGCCGGAGAACCGGGAGCGCCGACGGTCGAGCACCGCCGGCGCCATCGCATCGACCTCTCTCGGAAGGTCAGCGTCCTGATCGGTCTCGGGCTCTGGCTGGCGAACTCGCCGGTTGCCCTCGCGCTGAGCCTAACCGAGGCGGAGACTCTCTTCCGCACCGGCCAGTACGAAGAATGCGCCAGGGCCGCCACCAGGGAGATCCAGGAGGGCGCCTGGGGCGAGCACTGGACTCGGCTCCTGATCGAGTCGGAGTTGGCGCAGGGGAAGTACAAGGCGGCGCTCCAATCGCTGGACGAGGCGGAGAAGCGCTTTGCCGGCAGTGCGACGCTCCGCCTGCTCGGGCGCGAGGTGCACCGCGCCAACGGCCGAGTCGAGGAGGCGGCGGCCGAGCTCAAGGCGATTGAGAACCTGGTCGTCCGCGCCCCCCAGCGCTTCGCCACCCCGGAGGGGCGGATCGCCCTCGGACGGTTCTTCTTGCTCCGCGGGGCCGACGCCCGCAAGGTGCTCGACCAGTTCTACGACGTGGTCACCAAGCAGCACCCCGACGACGCCGAGGCGTTCTACGCCACCGCCGAACTGGCCTTGGAGAAACAGGATCTCGCCCTGGCCGCCGACACCTTGCAAAAGGCGCCGAAAGACGCGGCCGAGGATCCCCGCTATCATTACCTGCTGGCCCGCGCCTACTCCGACGACGACCGGGGCCGGTCTGAAAAGGCGCTGAACGACGCCTTGAAGATCAACCCGCACCATGCCGAGAGCCTGCTGCTCAGGGCCGACCACCAGATCGACGGCGAGCGGTACAACGAGGCCGAGGCGACGCTCAAGCAGGTGTTCGCGGTCAACTCGGAAGAACCGCGGGCCTGGGCCTATCAGGCGGTGCTGGCGCATCTGCGGAACGACCGGCAGGGCGAGGCCTTCGCACGCGAGGCGGCGCTGTCGCGCTGGCGGACGAACCCCGAGGTCGATCACCTGATCGGCCGCGAGCTCTCCCAGAAGTACCGCTTCGCCGAAGGCGCCGCCTACCAGCGCCAGGCACTGAAGCTTGAGCCCGAGAACCTGTCGGTCAAACTCCAACTCTGCCAGGACCTGCTCCGGCTCGGCCAGGAAGAAGAGGGCTGGAAGCTCGCCGATGAAATCTTCGCCAACGATGGCTACAACGTGGTCGCCTTCAACCTGACCACGCTCCGCGATCGCCTGGCCGGCTTTCGAACGCTCGAGGACGACGGGTTCGTGGTGCGCATGGAGGCACGCGAAGCCGAGCTCTACGGCACCCGCGTCCTGAACCTGCTGAAGCGGGCGCGGGCGACGCTCGGCCAACGGTACGCGGTCAAGCTCGACGAGCCGGTAATCGTCGAAATCTTCCCCCAGCGCAAGGAGTTCGCGGTCCGCACTTTCGGCCTCCCGGGGGCCGACGGGTTGCTCGGCGTCTGCTTCGGCCGGGTCATCACCGCCAACAGCCCGGCCTCGCAGGGAGAAAGCCCGGCGAACTGGGAAGCCGTGCTTTGGCACGAATTCTGCCATGTGGTCACGCTCAGCAAGACCCGGAACAAGATGCCCCGCTGGCTCAGCGAGGGGATCTCGGTCTACGAAGAAGGGCGGGAGAACCCAAGCTGGGCCGAAGCGATCACGCCTCGATTCCGCGCCATGATGCTGGACGAGGCGGAGTGGACCCCGCTGAGCCGGCTGAGCTCGGCGTTCCTGACAGCCAAATCACCGCTCCACCTGCAATTCGCCTACTTCGAGTCGGCCCTGGCCGTCGAGTTCCTGGTGCAGCAGTTTGGCCTCGAGGCCCTCAACGGGGTGCTCGACGACCTGGGATCGGGCGTCCTGATCAATGAGACCCTGCCGCGTCGGACGAAAACGTCGCTAGATCAATTGGATCGAGAGTTTACCGAGTTCGCGCACCGGAAGGCGGACGGTTTGGCCCCCGAGTTGACCTGGGACGAACCGGAGCCGGCGCTGCCCGAGGACGCAAGCTCTGAGTTCCTGACCGCCTGGCTCGAAACCCGCCCCAAGAACTTCTGGGGACGGAAACGGCTGGGGGCCCAACTCGTGGCCGAGCAGAAGTGGGCGGACGCCAAGAAGGTGCTGGAGTCGCTCAAACAGCAATATCCGGGATACGTCGGCGCGGAGAACCCGTACGTGCTGCTCGCCAAGGTCTACCGGCAAACGTCCGACACCGCCGCCGAACGCCAGATCCTCGAAGAGCTGGCGGCACGCTCGGGCGACGCGGGCCCCGCGTACCAGCGGTTGATGGAGCTGGCCGAGGCGGCTCAGGACTGGAACGCCCTGGCCAAGAACGCCCGGCGCATGCTGGCCGTCAACCCGCTGATCCCCGACCCCCATCGCCGACTCGCCCGCGCGACGGAGGCCCTGGGCGAGCGGGCCGAAGCCGTGGCCGCCTACCAGGCCCTGGCGTTACTCGACATCACCGACCCGGCCGAGGTCCACTACCGCCTGGCCCGGCTGCTCCGCGACGAAGGCCGACCGGGGGACGCACGCCGCGAAGTGCTCAAGTCGCTCGAAGAGGCCCCCCGATTCCTGGACGCCCACCGGCTCCTGCTCGAGCTAGCCGAGGCCGAAGTCGGCAACGCCCAGCCCAACCAGAACCCGACACGGACAACGCCGCCAAAATAAATGCTCCTGTCCCATACTTTTACATTTTCTTGCATTCTCCCGTAGGGCAGGCTTCAGCCTGCCAATGCTTGGCAAGGCGCAGGTCGAAGTCCAATCCACAAGCAAGGCCAGATCGCACCCAAGATGGCAGGCTAACACCTACCCTATCAAGGGCACACGAAAGAATAAGCAAGAGATCCGAACCAGACTATTGCGATAGGGCATTGCCGCACCGGACGCGAAGGGGCGAGTTCCCATGAGCCGACGACGCCTGATTCTGGTCGTGCTTCCTGGCCTGCTGGCGATCGTCTCGGGGGTCTGCCTGGGCCAACGATTCGGTGGCGGGTTCGGGAGACGTCCCCGGCCCCAGCCTGGGGTCATGCCGGCCGACCGGGCGGGGGTGCCGGACTGGAAGGTGGATGATCGGTTCAAGAATGACGTCTTCACCTTCGTCAGGCTGGAATACGACTCGGGGTACGGCGGCCGGGGCGGGTACGAATACGGCGGCTACCGAGGGGGACGAGGCTGGGGGGGCGGTCGCTGGATGACCGACTGGCCCGACAGCGACCTGAACTTCTCGTTCCGGCTTCAGCAACTCACCGCGCTCAAGGTGAACCCCGAACCCATCTCGTTGCGGGTGACCGACGAACGGGTGTTCGACTATCCCTTCCTCTACATGATCGAGCCCGGCCAGCTCGTCTTCTCCGAGGAAGAAGTCGTCGCGCTCCGCCGCTACCTGCTCAACGGCGGCTTCCTCATGGTCGACGACTTTTGGGGCGACTCCGCCTGGGAGAACGTCGCCATCCAGTTCAAGCGGGTCTTCCCCGACCGCGATCCGATGGAGCTGCCGATCGAGCACGAGATCTTCCGTTGTGTCTATCGGCTCACGGAAAAACCCCAGGTGCCGAGCATCCACGCCTGGGAGGGGCCGGGCTCGAACGTGACCTGGGAATGGCACGACGGCGACTCCAAGACGGTCCACTACAAGGGGATCTTCGACGACAAGGGGCGGATGATGGCGATCCTCTGCCACAACACCGACCTCGGGGACGGCTGGGAGCGTGAGGGGATGGACTCCGGCTATTTCCACGAGTTCTCGGAGAAGAAGTCCTACCCGATGGGGATCAACATCGTGACCTACGCCATGACGCACTGAGCCAAACCAGCCAGGACGGACCAACGTCCCACGCCGAGCCGCGCAGCGCGGACCACAGGGTCGAGTCGAAAGGAGCGATCGTGACGAGCGACGTCGAGGCCTATGAAGGAGAGCGTCAGGTCGTCGAGTTGATCCATGGGAGCCGCGACCGGATCGAACGCGAGCTTGCCAAGGTCATCATCGGCCAGCGCGCGGCAACGCAACAACTCTTGATCAGCCTGTTCGCCGGCGGCCACTGCCTGATCACCGGCGCCCCCGGGCTGGCCAAGACACTGCTGGTCCGCACGATCGCCCAGGTCTTCGACCTGAAGTTCCAGCGGATCCAGTTCACCCCCGACCTGATGCCGGCGGACATCACCGGCACCGAGATCCTCGAGGAGTCCGACGGCGGGCGCCGGCGGCTGCAATTCGTCAAAGGTCCGATCTTCGCCAACGTGATCCTGGCCGACGAGATCAACCGGACCCCGCCCAAGACCCAGGCCGCGCTGCTCGAGGCGATGCAGGAGCACCAGGTGACCGCGGCCGGGGTGCGCTACCCGCTGGAAGAGCCCTTCTTCGTGCTGGCCACCCAGAACCCGATCGAGATGGAAGGGACCTATCCCTTGCCGGAGGCCCAGCTCGACCGGTTCATGTTCAACGTGATCGTCGACTATCTGCCCGAGGATGACGAGGTCGCCGTGGTCCAGCAGACCACCTCGCGAAAGACCGAGCCGCTCCAACCCCTGTTCGACGGCGCCGACGTCCTTCGATTCCACGAGGTGGTGCGCAAGGTGCCGGTGGCCGAGGATCTCGTCCGCCACGCCGTCCGGCTCGCCTCGGCGACCCGGCCGGGGCCGCAGGCCCCCGACTTCATCAACCAGTGGGTGAGCTGGGGCGCGGGGCTGCGAGCGGCGCAGTCGCTGGTGCTCGGGGCCAAGGCCCGAGCCCTGCTCGAGGGGCGGTTCCACGTCACCCCCGACGACATCCGAGCCCTGGTTCACCCGACCCTCCGCCACCGGGTCCTCCTCGGCTATCGCGCGGAGGCCGACGGTGTGACCGTCGACGCCGTCATCGATCGCTTGCTGGAACACATCAAGAGGCCTCACCACTGATGCTCCCCTCGGACCGGCACGATCGGAGACCCTCCGGACCGTCCTCCACGCCGCCTGGCCGCCAGGCGGCGGCGGGGGGAGGCGAGCTGATCGATCCCCAGACCTTGATGCGGATCAAGAGCCTCCAGGTCCGGGCCAAGGCCACGGTCGAAGGGTTCATCAAAGGGATCCATCGCAGCCCCTACCACGGCTTCTCGGTCGAGTTCAGCGAGTATCGCGAGTACAGCCCGGGGGATGACCCGCGCTACCTCGACTGGCGGCTCTTCGCCCGGTCGGACCGCTACTATGTCAAGCGGTTCGAGGATGAAACGAACCTGCGGTGCTACCTGGTGCTCGACACGAGCCGGTCGATGGGCTACCGCTCGGCGGCGTACAGCAAGAGCGACTATGCCCGCACGGCGGCGGCGACGATCGCCTATTTCCTCTCAATGCAGCGCGACGCGGTGGGGCTGCTCGCGTTCGAGGATACGATCACCGAGTATCTCCCCGCCCGGCACCGGCCGGGACACCTCCGCCGCGTCATGGCCGTCCTCGACCGTGAGCCCCAGGGCCGCGCCACGAACCTGGCCGAGCCGCTCGAGCAGATCGCCGCGACCGTTCACAAGCGCGGTCTGATCATCCTGCTCTCCGACCTGCTGGCCCCGGTCGACCCTCTGCGCACCCGGCTGGGCTACCTCCGGTCGCGCGGACACGACGTGGTGGTCCTCCGGATCCTCGACCCGGCCGAGGTCGAGTTCACCTTCACGACCCCGGCGATGTACCACGACCTCGAGTCGGGACGCGAGCTCTACATCGACCCCGACCAGGCCCGCGCCGAGTATCTCCGCAAGTTCAACGCCCATGCCGCGGCCATCGAACGGGCCTGCGTCGACCTCGGGATCGACTATCGGCTCGTCACGACCGATCGCCCGCTGGAGCTCGTGCTCTTCGACCTGTTGCAAGCGCGGATCCGCCAGAGCCGCCAGCCGGGCCGACGAACCGCTCCGAGGCGGGGAGGTGCGCGTTGAGCTTCCTCACCCCCTTGTACGTCCTCGGCGTGCTCGCGGTCGCCGCCCCCATTCTTTTCCACCTGATCCAGCGCAAGCCGAAAGGCGAGGTCCCGTTCAGCTCCCTGATGTTCCTGACTCCAACGCCCCCCCGGCTGACCCGGCGGAGCCGACTCGACAACCTGCTTCTGCTCTTGCTCCGAGCGTCGGCGCTCACCTTGCTCGCCCTGGCCTTCGCGCGACCGTTCCTGCGGCAGGCGGCCCGGCTCGACCTGGGGAACGTCGAACGGCAGCGGGTTGCCGTGGTCATCGACACCAGCGCGAGCATGCGGCGCGGCGACCTCTGGACCAAGGCCAAGCAACGGGCCGAGGAGGCGATCGCCGCCTGCCGCCCGGCCGATCAAATCGCCCTGTTCGCCTTCGACGGCACGGCGCGGCCCTTGCTCAGCTTCGCCGAGTCGGCCTCGCTCGACCCCGGCCGTCGTCAGGCCGTGGCCCAGGGGCTGGTCGAACGGCTGGAGCCAACCTGGGGAGGGACCCAGTTGGGACAGGCCCTGATCGACGCCGTCGCCGCGGTCGAGGATGGGGCCGACTCCAACCAGAAGGCAGGGCGCATGCCGCGCCGGATCGTCTTGATCAGCGACCTGCAACAGGGGAGCCGTCTCGACGCGCTGGGAGACTTCGAATGGCCCTCCGACGTCGAGCTCGAGCTCAAGACGGTCCGCGACTCGGGCGCGAACGCCAGTCTGCATGGCCTGGCCGAAGTGACCGGAGAGGGATCGGCCCAGGATGAGACTCCGGGCCGGCGCGTCGAGGTCGCCAATGCGCCCGATTCGACCCGCGAGCGGTTCCAGATCGTCCGGGTCGACGCGGCCGGGGCCGAGTCAGGACCGCCGATCGAGGTTTATGTCCCGCCGGGCGAGAGTCGCGTCATCCGCTTGCCCCAATCGAAGACAAAAGCAAAGGCGAAGGGGGAGAGCCCGGAGACGACGACCCTCCGCCTGAAAGGGGATGTCCACCCCTTTGACAACGTGCTCTACAAGACCGACGAACGCCGGGACGAGTCGACGGTGCTCTATCTCGGACGCGACCAGCCTGACGACCCCAGCGGCCTGCTCTACTATCTCGAACGGGTCTTCGCCGACACACCCCAGCGCCGGGTCGAGATCCGCACGGCTTCTCCCGCCTCACCCATCGAGATCGAGATCGAACCGTCCCGGTCGTTACCGCTGGTCATCGTGGCCAACAAGACCACGGCGGAGAACGCCCGACGACTTCGCGACACGATGCGCCGGGGGGGGACGGTGCTGGTCGTCGTCACCGAGCCCGGGCCGGCCGAGACGCTGGCAGAGCTGCTGGACGTTCCCCCCTGGGACATCGAAGACGGGCCTGTCAATCGCGACATCATGCTCGGGGACATCGCATTCGACCATCCCCTCTTCGCTCCGCTGGCCGGAGCCCAGTACAACGACTTCACCAAGATCCACTTTTGGAAATATCGCCAGATCAGCACGGACCCTTTCTCCAAGGCCCGGGTCCTGGCGCGGTTCGAGAACGGCGATCCCGCACTCATCGAGTCGGAGCAGGGCAAGGGGCGGCTCCTGGTTCTCGCCAGCGGCTGGAGTCCGGGGGACAGTCAGCTCGCCCGGTCCTCCAAGTTCGTCCCGTTGATGTCCGCGATTCTCGACGGGGGCGAGCTTCGCCCGGCATCGCGTTCGAACCTCCTGGTTCACGAGCGGATTCCACTGGCGCCGGCGGACGCTGAGACCGAAGGCAAGGCGGCCACACGCCCGGTGGCGATCCGCAAGCCCGACGGGACGCAGGTCACCGCCGAGCCGGGGAGCGTCTCGTTCGCGGCGACCGACCAGCCCGGGGTCTACACGGTGGAGACGCCCCAGGGGGATCGGCAGTTCGCCCTGAATCTCGACCCCTTGGAAAGCAAAACGGCCCCCTTGCCGCTTGAAACCCTGGAGCAGTTCGGTTGCCGGCTGGTGAATCCAACTCGCGCCGCGGCCGACCGCGACCGCCTGCGGCAACTTCAGAACGCCGAGCTCGAGGGCCGTCAGAAGCTCTGGCGGTGGCTGATCGTGACGACCATCGGCATCCTGATTGTGGAAACCTGGCTGGCAGGGCGGCCGATGACTCAACCGCGCCCGGCTGGGGCGGAGGTCCTGACGACATGAGCACGGAACTGCGGCTCGCTCTCGAGCATGTGGCGCAACGATTCCGGCGAGTGCGGCTCTGGGGGAGCCTGGCCCTCTGCTGGCTGTTCTGGGCCCTCCTCGGCGCCGGGTTCATCGCCACGATGTCGCCGGCCGTTCGCGAACGGCTCCTCGGGCTCCCGACCCTCGTCGGGTTCCTGGTCCTGGCGCTGGCGACGGCCGCCGCCATTGCGTTCCTCGCGATCCGCTCCGCACGCGATCGGCGCTGGGTGGCCCGCCGGATCGAGGCGAGGTATCCCGAGCTGGAGACCGGGCTGCTGGCCGCCGTCGAGGAGGCTGCGGCGACCCCCTCGGGCCACGCGCCCGGGTTCCTCCAGGACGCCGTGATCCGCAAGGCGGTGGAGCACCACCGGCGCCACGACTGGGACGCGACGGTCCCCTCCTGGCAGTTGCGCGGGACCGCGTTGGGGCACGCCTTCAGCGTCCTGCTCTTGATCGGCGTGGTCCTGGGCCTGGTCGGACAGGTCCGATCGTCAACGGCGAACCCCACGAAGAACCCCGCCGGAATCGGAGCCCTCGCGACCGGCGTCCAGGTCGAGCCGGGAAACACCGAGCTCGAGCGCGGAACTTCGCTCCTGGTCGTCGCCCGGTTCCTCGACGCGAACGTTCCGGCCGAGGCGAGCCTGGTCGTCAGTGAGGCCGGCACCAGCGACGACGAACGTCGCGACACCCCAGAAACAAGTCCGAATGAGACTCAACGAGGAATGACTCGGAGCCTGGAGGACCCCACGTTCGCCGGCCGGGTCGAGTCGGTGGACGCGGACCTCACCTATCGCGTCGAGTTCGCCGGCCGGAGTACGCCGTCGTATCGCGTCCGGGTCTTCGAGTATCCCGAGCTCGTGCGAACCGACGCGACGCTCGCCTTCCCCTCGTACACCGCGCTCGAGACCAAAACGGTCGAGGACGTCCGGCACGTCACGGCTGTCGAGGGGACCAAGCTCACGCTGGTCTGCCACCTGAACAAGCTGGTCGACCTCGCCCGCCTGGTCGACGAGAAGGGAGCGGCCGTCACGCTCGCGCCTCAGGAGGGGAGCGACCCGCAGTATCACGCCACGTTCACGCTCGATGAATCCAGGCGGTTCCGAGTCCAGTTGATCGACCGCCAGGGGCGGACCAATAAGCTGAACGCCGAGGTCATCATCAACGTCACCCGGAACCGGCCACCGGTCGTCACCATGACCCAGCCGGCGCGTGACGTCCGGGTCTCTCCGGTGGAGGAGCTCGCGCTCAAGGCCAAGCTCGACGACGATTTCGGCGTCGTCCGCCACGGCGTCACCTACAGCATCGCCGGCCAGCCCCCGAAAGACGCCGTACTGCCCGACCCGGGAGCAAGAGCCAAGAGCATCAAGGCTGAACATCAACTCGACTTCGAATCGTTCCATACGATTCCCGACCAGCTCGTCACCTACTTCTTCTGGGCCGAGGACGTCGGCCCCGACGGCCAGCCCAGGCGCAGCTCCGGCGACATGTTCTTCGCCGAGGTCCGCCACTTCGAGGAGATCTTCCGACAGGGCGAACAGGCCCCCGGTGGATCGGCCGAGAACCAGGAACAGCAAGGGCAAGGGCAGAACGCCCGGCAAGCCGAGAAGCTGGCCGAGCTCCAGAAGGAGATCATCAACGGGACCTGGAAGGTCGTCAGGCGCGAGACCAAGGGGACACCGTCGGACGAGTTCGGCCCCGACAGCAAGCTCCTCCTCGACTCGCAACGGTCGGTCATCGAACAGGCGGCCGAGTTCGCCGGGTCGCTCCGCGACCCGAAGTCGAAGGCCAGTCTCGACCAGGCCACCCGGTTCATGCAGGACGCGACCAAACATCTGACCAAGGCGGTCGAGTCCTCGTCGATCGCCGCGCACACGCCGGCTCTGGCGGCCGAGCAGGCGGCCTATCAAGCCTTGATAAAGCT
>Ga0182739_1003453_pt1 | contig 13835 bp, 11 predicted proteins | sample eDN5th30CBELigBY_FD_128873 | JGI IMG/M metagenome (GOLD analysis project Ga0182739, IMG submission 128873) | Enriched backyard soil microbial communities from Emeryville, California, USA - eDNA 5th pass 30_C BE-Lig BY (version 2) (version 2) | ecosystem: Environmental > Terrestrial > Soil >... | reverse complement strand
AGCAACGATGCACGTCATGATAATTATGCAGCGCCAGGCCAATTTGCTTCAGGTTGTTTTTACATTGACTGCGACGGGCGGCTTCACGCGCCTGCTGGACAGCCGGCAACAGCAGCGCAATCAAAACTGCAATGATCGCGATAACAACCAATAGTTCGATTAACGTAAAGCCGCGTTGATTTCTGGCGTGTTGTAATGTCATGAGAAAGACCTCCTGAATGCAATATTTATCACTACGGAGAATGAATTCATGCATCCGACCGATGTTGATTGTAAAATATTGAAAGTGATCTATTACTCACGATCCAGAAAGTTCGATTTTCATGCTTTCATTATGTCCAGATTTCACTTCGACTTCTACACTTGCATCGACACATGGAAATTTTGGCTGCTTGGAATCGTCTGTCGCCGGAGGCGGCAGAATGGACACCGAATGCATTCCCACGATCGCCCCGTCACCATCTTGATACGTGGTTAAAGTGAATGTCCCGTCAGGGCCAATCGCGCTGGCAGCGGGTTGTCCTGCATTTGCACTTTTTGTGACGACTGGGGAGAAAACGATTGTGCCCCCTGTCAAGGGTGTCCCATTGCACGTGACAGTTCCCTGAACAGGGGTTGTCGAAAACCCTTCATGTTTTCCACAACCCTCGAGAATTACACATAGACATAGCAGTGAAAGTTGCCATGAAATGTGCCGATATTGGATGTTCATGCGAAATTTTTTCTTCCTGAGAAGACACGATAATATTTAGAAATAGTGACGTTCAAACCACGAACTACCAGACAAAACCTTGAATGGGCACGACGAAACGGTCACCATGCAGCGACCCGTTTCGCCTTCGAGTTTTGCGAACAAGCAATATTTCATTCCCTCAGATTATCAATCGATTATATTAATTAAACTTAAAACTCCACGGCAGGTGTACCGTCGGAAATATTGCACAAGCGTTGATAAGCGCCCATCTGGGTCGAATCGTCCGAGTTTCTCCAATGAATGTTTTCACTGATAAAATGGACCGAACCATCGCAAAACAGGAAGTGAGCTCCGCCGACATGGTTACTGCTGAACCCCTTATACAGATCTGTATATGCAGTCGCGTTGACGGTATTGAGTGGGTGGTAGGCAACGCCTAGCGCGCCCGCGATTCCCCATGTGGGTGACTGATCTGGTCCTGTTGCATAAATCGCCCCCGCGCTCTGATTCGCCCCACGAGCATCAGATGCACGTTCTCCAATCGCAATGGTGTTACTCAGCCCATCGGTAATATCACGAAATCGTCGACACAGGTCACGAGGAAACGCTCCAGTATTGACATTACCTCCACTGATGTTCTGGTGGCCATTGTTGCCAACATAGTTTGAGCGCGCGATGATGGATTGAGCGATATTCAAGGTAGAAGAAACATTCGTCAAATTTACTCGCCGATCGATGTCACAAGCATTCTCACCCGGATCACTCGGGCAGCGAAAGGCTGGCAATGGGGTTTGAAGCAATCCCAGATTACCTGCAACGTTATTTGCAGCAGCGGGCGAATTCTTACCAACATTCATCGTTTGAAATAGCGGAGCTTGGTCGATATTTGGGAGAATCATCGCCCCCCAGGTCCAGTTTCCCTGATTCTGGCTTTGTGCATTCTGGCCTCCTCCAGGCGCACCACCCGGTGTATTACGATAGAACACAACCCCAAAAGGGAGCATGTTCATTGTGTCATGATAATTATGCAGCGCCAGGCCAATTTGCTTCAGGTTGTTTTTACATTGACTGCGACGGGCAGCTTCACGCGCCTGCTGGACAGCGGGCAACAGCAGCGCAATCAAAACTGCAATGATCGCGATAACAACCAATAGCTCGATTAACGTAAAGCCGGATTTGATTTGTTTGCGATGACTTGCCACGATAACCTCTCTTGTAATTTAGTAAAAAACCAGTAATCGATAATGACAAAATGGGAGATGGCGAAATTAAGGAGCGCCGGAAGTGACCAGCACGCGCGCGTGGTCGATCGGTTCCGTACCGGTCAGCCCAAAGTAGAAGGAAGCTGTTTTCCGGTCATCCGAGATACGGACTTCATCTTCGTCCAACTCCAATTCGCGAACGTTGGAATTTCCATATTCCAAACCCGGCAGCCCAAACCTGATATCAGTGGAAAAGAGTTGCTCTGCAGTGGTAATGACAGCAAGAATATGACCATCAAAGGTCACCGCTCCACGGGGCGCTTTATTTAACAGGATGTCAGGGTCATAATGAATCAGATAGCTACTGACAGCAGTCCCTGCAGGAATCTGAACCGGACCGGAAATGCCAATGACTTGCAAATCCTCGGCCAGGACAACTCGCTGTTGTTCAGGAATGACCAGCATATGGTTATGTGTCGGCAACTTCAGGCTTGCGACGGAGGCCGGAGGCTGTGCAGCAGTGCGGAGCATTCCATCAATCAGCTTAATGGTTCCACGGGCACTTTCGATTTTTTCAAAGGTCTGTGGGTGATAGTTGACTTCGACAGCGGATTGGCGACGCTGTGAGAACGTGGCGGCACGTCCTGCCGTGATTCCCAGCTCTTTCGACGGAGTGCCGCTCCAATTCACCAGATTGGCCTTGACTCGTCCATGCCGCACACTCACTTCTGTCTCGGCATTCGGCCGGCAGGTGACGGCAAATTCTGTCCCCAAATCGACGATGACACTGTCTTTGGTATGAACAGCAAATCCTTCTCCGCCAGGGCGAACATAAGCATGGATCGTCCCGGAAAGCAGTTCCATTTTCCGCTGACCATGAATTCGAATTTTTGCTGGTCCGATCACGTCGACCATGACCTCGGGAAGCTGCAACGTGAGCATCCCGGACGAAAGATTGAAGAGACGCCCCTTTCGGACCACTTGCCCCAGTTCCAGCTGTGAATGAGATTGCAGGTCTGAAGTCAAGGCAGCGATCGTGCCGACGCTGGCAGCAAGAAGTCGATCGGTCATCACCAGCCAGCTGAAAACTCCGGCGATCAAACTCAGACAGGCCACGGTTCCCGCGATCAACTTCCAGTTCTCGCGCCGTTCCTGTCGCGTGGCCGATTGTGCAATTTGATCCATGGCCAAGGCAGCACGGCTGGCAGAATGCCGTTCCATCGACTGGTCAACCAGCTCCCCGTGGAAGTCGATCCGCTCGACATAGGCCTGCAGGCAACCCAGATCGCTGGTGATCAATTCATCAAGTCGCTGCAGCATTTGTGCATTCATACGACGGTCGACCATGGCATCCGCGAGCTGCCTCGCCTCTTCTCGATTTGCATGATTGTATGCCTGATTTTCAATCACTCTCGCCCTCCTTGCCCAAGGTGCGGTTCACGCAAGTGATTAATTTGTGACGAATGCGTTTCAGGCGGGTGTAAATCGTCTCCACGGATTTCTTTTGCGAGCGTGCAAAAGCGGCCTGTGTCAGTGAGCTGCCATAACAATCCTGCAGAAATTGCTGGTCGCGAGCACTCAACTTGCCGACACATTCCTGAAGCACTTCTCTCCGTAAATCGAACAATTCCGCTCCACCTGTGCGAATCTGTTCAATTCTAGCCAATGCCAGATCGCTCAGACCCGAAGAGCGCCGACGTTGCCGACGGGCATAGGCCCGGGCCACATAAAACGCAATGCTACAGGCCCATTTGCGAAAATCGGTCCCCTGCTCGAATTCTTCATATTTCTGCCAGAGGACAATGCAGACTTCCTGCATCACGTCGTCGGCGTCAGCTCGATTTCCAACAATCGCAAACGCACTGGCATACGCCTCTCGATAGGCACTGGACAAATCTCGCAGGAATTCGGTTTCACGAGATGGATTTTCCACTCCCAGGTCGGATTGTCGACAGGAAATGCCATAGGGGACCATTGATGTTAAATGTTTTCACTGGGCCGTGCTCTGCCGCACGACAAATTTGCACTTTCAACCAACAAAACATCCCCGATCATCCAGATGGGCCGGGCCCAGACACACCTGAAATCACCACAGACAATCCATGGCAGGAACCGATTGACCACGCAACAGGCAGGGCACAAACTTGCAACAGGTCTCTTCAAACTGCACGGGCTGCCTGCGGCTTCCCAGTGGAATCCAACAGCGCCTCATACAGTAATGTCCTGTCAGCCCCAGATACGGTTCAAAAAATTTTAAGACGCTTTAAATTGTAGCGCAAACGGCCTCCGGGGCCAGTTTTTAATAACTTAATTTGAATAACCGGCATTCCATTGAGTATTTCTTATTTGTGTAGAATTGCTGGGCTGGCAGCGTTCCACGAAGTCACATCGAGAATGACGTATGTTACGTTTGCACTCAGGAGAAACCTTGTCGTCCCAATATCTTTGAGACGATCTCTTTGAGATCATTGGAGATGGTCGGGCAGCGGCTGTCATGAGCAAGAAATCCTACGACCCGGATGGTGCTGGATTGCCCGTTCTGGCCGAATTCACTATGACCGCAGCACATCCACCACATCGCAGCAGGTCCCACTGGCCCATGCTCGGCACAAGATGTGAGCAGTTCACTCAGTTTTGAAAAAGAGCGCTATGAGCGGGAACGGATTCCAGTCAAACGGCAAAAGTCGCAAATCGAACATCGGCAAGTCGAATGCAGACGGGGCAGATGCTCAGCTTCAATTTGTCTCGATTAGCGATGAGACCCGGCGTCGATATCTGAATTATGCGATGTCAGTCATCATGTCCCGGGCCTTGCCCGATGTGCGTGACGGCCTCAAGCCGGTGCAGCGGCGCATTTTGTATGTCATGTATCACGAACTGCGTCTGTCTGCCGAGGCCAAATCGGTCAAGTGTTCGCGAATCGTGGGGGATACCACCGGGAAGTTTCATCCCCATGGAAACGTGGCGGTTTACGATGCTCTCGTTCGACTGGCTCAGGATTTTACGCTGCGGGAGCGCCTGGTCGACGGGCAGGGAAACTTTGGCAGCATCATGGGGCTGCCCGCTGCCGCCGAGCGTTATACCGAAGCGAAGCTGACACGTATTTCCGAAAAATTGATGGAGGAATTGAAGTTCAATACCGTGGAAATGCGGGCGAACTATGATGCCACTCGTGATGAACCCGTGGTCTTACCAGCCCAGTTTCCAAATCTGCTGGTGAACGGAACACAGGGGATTGCCGTGGGGATGGCGACCAACATTCCCCCGCATCATCTGGGAGAAGTGATCAAAGGATGCATCTGCCTGATCGATGATCCCGATTCCACTGTCGCGCAGGTGATGAAGTACATCAAAGGCCCCGACTTTCCACTGGGGGGACGCATCGTCACCGATCGCAAAGAACTTCGCGAAGCTTATGAAGAGGGTCGCGGCTCCTTCAAGGTCCGGGCCGAATGGAAGTTCGACAAAGAAGGACGCAAAGAAATCACGCATCGGCTGGTGGTCTATTCCATTCCATATGGCGTGGAAACCGGTCCGCTGGTGCATTCGTTGGGAGACATTCGGGATTCACGCCGGTTGCCGCAACTGCTGGACGTCTCCGATGAATCGGACGGCGAAAACGGATTGCGGATCGTGCTGCATATCAAACCGGGCGCCAATCCCGACACCGTGATGTCCTATCTGTACAAGCACACGCGACTGGAAGACAATTTCTCCTATAACGCCACGTGTCTGGTGCCGGGAGAACTTGGAGCACTGGTGCCACGCCGCTGCAGCCTGGTCGAAATTCTGCGCCATTTCCTGACCTTCCGCTTCGACACCATTCGCAAACGGTTTGAATACCAGTTGGCACAACTGGAAAAGCGGATTCATATCCTCCGTGGATTCGCCATCGTTTTTGACGGTCTGGACAAGGCGCTGAAGCTGATTCGCAGCAGCAGTGGTAAGTCGGATGCCTGCGAGAAACTGATGAAGGCGTTTCCGCTCGATGAAATTCAGGCGAATGCCATTCTGGAACTGCAGTTGTACCGGATCTCTTCTCTGGAAATCGGACGCATCCGGGAGGAATTGCAGGAGAAAGAAACGGAAGCCGGCCGCATCAGAAAGATTCTGGGCTCCGAGAAGAAGTTATGGGGAGAAGTTCGCAAGGAACTGGAAGCCATTGGACAAGAGTTCGATTCAAAACGCCGTACGATGCTGGGATCATCCGATGAGATTTCGGAGTTCGATCCATCGGCCTATATCGTGCGGGAAAACACGAACGTCGTCATCACGACTGAAGCCTGGATTCGCCGCGTCGGGAAAGTCTCGTCTGTCGATAAATTGCGTGTGCGTGAAGGGGAAGAGGTCCTGGGAATTTATCCCGGTTCCACCCTGGACTCCATCGTGATGTTCGCCACGGATGGAGTGGCATACACGTTGCCGATCGATCAGATCCCCCCTTCCACTGGATATGGAGAACCGTTATCGAAACATGTCAAGCTCAGCGATGGTGCCGGCATCGTCTCGGCATTGACGACCGATCTCCGCTTCACTCCCGAGGATGTGGAATGGGAAGGATTTCCGCCGGGCCCCTATCTGTTTGTCGCCACAGCACACGGACAGGTCATGCGGATTTCGCTGAGCTCGTTCCGGACATCTTCCACCCGAAATGGTCGTAAATATTGCCGCCTGGCAAATGGGGACCGAGTGATCCATGTCGAGCTGATGAACGACGAAGACACTGTCTTTCTGATTTCCAAAGCGGCCCGGCTGATTCATTTTCCCGTTTCCGAAGTCCAGATTTTGAACGGTGCCGGCAAAGGAGTCCGGGGACTCAAACTGGTTGAAAAAGACGACGTGGTTCTCGCCGCCAAACGACTCTCCAGACCGGGAGACGTGCTGAAAGTGATCAACGATCATGATAAGATGCTGAGTTTCGGACAGATGAAATACTCCGTGACCGCGCGGGGCGGGAAAGGGGTCAAAACCAGCCAGCGAACAGGAATCAAGAGTGTTGTCCGGGATGACGTTCAACCCGTTGACTGGTCAACCATCGAAGGTGCCGAAAAGAATTCCTGAAAGCCGGATTTTTGTGTGCCGCGAACAAGTTTCCCAGAAAGTTTTGTCAGAGTTTTTAGTGCCGCGAACAAGATCTCTCGGACAAGCAAGTCTTTCTTTCCGCGAGCAAGTTTCCCGGAAAGTTTTGCCAGAGTTTTTTAGGGTCGCAGCGAAAAAAAGAGCTTTCACTTCTATCACGCAAGACAAGAACTTATGTCATCAGTTGCAATCATTACCGGTGGAGCACGCGGCATTGGTCTGGGGATTGCGCGGGAGCTGTCTGCTGCCGGATGGCGATTGATGCTAAGTGGAATTCGCCCGGCAACACAGGTTCAGGAGGCGTTGGCAGAATTTCGAGCCGGACAGCATGAAGTCGACTATTGCCCGGGAGATATTGGCGTACACGCGGACCGTGTCCGGTTGATCGAAACGACGCTGCACCGCTTTCGCCGAATCGACGCCCTGATCAATAATGCGGGGATGACCTCGCCGGGACGAAAGGATCTGCTGGAAGCGGAGGAAGATGCTTTTGACCGTGTGATTGGTGTGAACCTGAAAGGGCCTTTCTTTCTGACTCAGCTGGCCGCCCGGCAGATGATCGCACAACGAAAACAAAATCCGGATTTTCATGGCACCATCGTTTTCGTCTCTTCTGTTTCCGCAGAAATTGTCTCTGTGAACCGCGGCGATTACTGCCTGTCCAAAGCGGGCCTGGGGATGGCGACCAAGCTCTGGGCCACGCGACTCGCCGAAGAAGGGATCAGCGTTTACGAAATTCGTCCCGGGATTATTCGAAGCGACATGACTGCTGCAGTCACTGAAAAGTATGACCGCCTGATTGCCGAAGGACTGACGCTGGAACGTCGCTGGGGAGAAACCAGTGATGTGGGACGCGCCGTTCAGACCCTGGTGTCGGGGGGGCTGCCGTATGCGACTGGTCAGGTCCTCAAGATTGACGGAGGCATGACCATTCGCTCCATGTAGTGTCGACACACGCGAAACGATGAATCGTTTGAAAAGACTCGTGTGAAGAAACGGGATGGCTTGAGCCCGTCATACTTCATCGAGTATTGATATGAGAACTCCAATTTCGTCTTTACAACAGGGGATGTCATGACTTTGCCTCCATTTCACCGACGATCGTTTTTGAAAACCGCTGCTGCGACAGCCATCTTGCCGATTTCTCTATCGCGCCGATTGCAGGCCGCAGAGACTCCGGCCAATGATCGTATTACGCTGGGCTTCATTGGAATGGGCAAGCAGGCTGGCGGCCTGATGGGAGGCTTTCTGAATGCTCCCGGAACTCAGGTCGTGGCCGTCTGCGATGTGGATACGACACGCCGGAACGCAGCGAAACAAAAGGCAGAAGAGTATTATTCAAAAAAGAACGCCACAGATTTCAAAGGCTGCACAGCCTACAATGATTTTCGTGAGTTGCTGGCCCGAGATGACATTGATGCCGTCGTCATCGCCACTCCGGATCACTGGCACGCACCGTTGGTGATTGCCGCTGCGAAGGCTGGAAAAGATATCTATTGCGAAAAACCGCTGTGTGAAACGATTCACGAATCACGAGCCATGACCAACGCGATTCGCCAGCAGCAACGTATCTTTCAGATTGGCTCGATGCAGCGTTCTTCGCCAGAATTTCGTTGGGCCTGCGAGATTGTCCGCGCCGGAAAGATTGGTCAGGTTCAAAGAGTGGAAGCAGGATTTGGAGGTCCTGGGAAAACTTGCGACCTGCCGGCGGAAGAACTGGAAGCAGGCCTGGACTGGGACATGTGGCTGGGCCCCGCACTGCAGCGCCCCTACAACTCCGTCCTGAGTCCGCGTGGAGTTCATACTCATTTCCCAGCCTGGAGAAACTACTGGGAATACGGTGGTGGAATGGTGACGGACTGGGGTGCTCATCATCTGGACATCACGCAATGGGGGCTGGGGATGGACGATTCCGGACCTGTGGAAGTCATTCCCGCTGAGAACCCCTTGAAAGCCCAGTCCGGCTCGAAGCTGGTTTATGCCAACGGCGTGGAAGTGACACACATTCCGGAGAATGGAGTGACTTTCTTCGGCACTGATGGCGAAGTGTTTGTCAATCGCGGGAAGTTCAAATTGATATTGAACGGAAAAGTTCTGGCAGACAGCACTGTCAAACCGGAAGACCCTTCGCAGAAACGGTTGGGGGCAGGAGCGCTCGCAGAAAAGTCCGCCAAGGAATTACTGGGGTCTCAGGCACCAATTTTGTATGAAAGCAAGGACCACAAGGGAGATTTCCTGAATGCCATTCGCACCCGGAAAGATCCCATCTGCCCGATTGAAGTCGGAGCTCATTCGGTCATTGCCTGCCATTTGTTGAACTTTGCGTATCGTTATGGGCAACGCCTGAAATGGGATCCCGCGCAAGAAAAATTCCTGGACGGCACAGGAAACCCGCAATGGCTGACTCGCGAATATCGTGACGCCTGGAAAGTCGTCTAAGTCGTTGAAGACCTCTTTCAGATGATTCGCCGTTCCGCTGTGCGATTGATCGTTTCGAGAGAAATCATCACCATCGGCGCCCCCGGTTCGCACAGATTGCGTTCCGGGGTCGCTCATCGGTGGCGGGCCGTCTACAATAGAGCTCTAGTGCCCTGTCAGGGCACTAGAGCGTTTTTGTAAATCTTGTGGCGGACTTGCCTCGCGGCATTCAGCCTTTCATCAAGTGAAATCTCTTTGACGCGGGCACATGATAGACCAAACTGGTCTAGAATGGACGAAGCACGAGTCACTCCACACAACTCGTAGTTCAGACCGGATGAAGAGTCTCCTCTTGTTCAGAACCGGCAGATGGCGCGAAGGAAGATGAAAATGCGTGGCCCGGGTTTGAGATTGAACATTGACGTCCGCCGCATGTGGAAATGTCCCCAGTGTGGAAAACAACGGCGCGTTGCCGCCACTGCAGTCACCGTTCACTGTGCCTGCAATCCTTCGCAACCACTCATGCAGTTGTGCGAACCACAACGACGTGTACGAATCGAACATCCCCCCCTGCCCGCCTATCTCGAATTCGAAGAAATTCCGGGGGAAGAAGACAGACTGAGTCAAAACGAAAGCGTATCGGACCAGATTCCAGAAGTCGTGCCGTTGCTGCCCGATTCAGCACTGTCTGAGGTCTCTGCTGCGGGGACCTCGGAAGTGGTCTCGACACCGGCCGATGAGGCCGCTTCCTCTCCGCCGGCGCAGCCCGAAATCACGGACAAAGAACCGGGAGATTGCGATGCCGCGATTTGAGTTTTCTCAATGGGATGGATCGGCAAATTTCAGCCCCCAATCCGCGGATGATCTCTTCGATCAGTTTTCCGAATACCTGATGGAATATGGCGAAGAAGTGCTTCCCGCACTGGAACGCTGGGATGAGGAAAATCCCGAAGTCATCGAAATGCTGATCAAACGGGGACTGGTTGAGAAAGACAAACTGGGAAAATTTCGAGTCACTCCCAAGGGGCTCAAACGTGTTGAACACAAGGCCATGGAAACGCTGTTCAACATCCAGAAGCGGGATAAACTTGGACGGCACGAAACCGAGTATCGTGGCACCGGGCAAACGATGCTGGATGAATCCAAACCATATGAATTTGGGGACCCGATTTCCAATCTGAATCTGCATGAAACACTCAAGAACGCCTTGATTCGCCAGGGGGGCGGGACCCCCATCAACATCACGCATGACGATCTGACCGTCTTCGATACAGAATACCAGACCAGTTGTGCCACAGTGGTTCTGCTGGACATGTCCGGCAGTATGATGCGCTATGGAAAATATGCCTGTGCCAAGCGGGTCGCCATGGCCTTGCAGGCACTGGTCCGGTCCCGGTATCAGTCCGACTTTCTTCAGGTGGTGGGGTTTTATACCTATGCCACTCCACTCTCGGAGCGTGAGCTTTTATATTCCGCTCCCAAGCCGGTCAGCCTGTATGATTCTCGTGTTCATCTGCGGATTCCACTCGATCATCCTCCAGCATTTGTGCCGGAACACTTCACCAATATTCATGCAGGATTGCAGTTCGCCCGGCGCATCCTGCGACGACAAACTGCGCAGAACCGACAAATCATTCTCATTACCGATGGCGAGCCGACAGCCCACGTTGAAAATCGTGACATCCTGCTGATCTATCCCCCAGCCGAAAGAACCGCACAGATCACCCTGGCAGAGGCCCAGCGTTGTGCCAATGAAGGAATTCAGATTTCCAGCTTCGCCCTGATTGAAGACTATTTCTACCTGGGGCTGGTGAATTTTGTGGAGCAACTGGCCATGGTGACCAAAGGAACCAGCGTCACCTGCAACGCCGAAGATATGGGAAACATGATTGTGCAAAGCTTCATCAATGGCAGAAGAAAAAAGGCCGGCATGCGGCAATGACATCTTCAGTCGTTCAAGAAACGATCAACGATATTTCATGAAGTCAAATCTTTGCGTGAGACTTCAATTCGATCCAGCCGACTCCAGAACATCATTCCATGCCCGCTATCTTTGCTGACAATCTGTGCAAAAGTTATCGTGTTTATCAGAAACGGGAGGGGATGCTGGCAGCAATTCGCGGGTTGTTTCATCGGAAATACAAGACGGTGAAGGCGACGCGAAATGTCAGTTTTGAAATCAACCATGGCGAAATGGTGGCGTTTCTGGGGCCCAACGGCGCCGGAAAAACCACCACGCTGAAACTGCTCTCCGGATTGATTTATCCCACTTCCGGAACGGCTTCGGTGCTGGGACATCTCCCCTGGAAACGGGAAAACTCATTTCGCCGTCGCTTCTCACTGGTGATGGGACAAAAAAATCAGCTGTGGTGGGATCTCCCCGCACAGGAATCATTTCAATTGCATCGCGAAATCTATCGAATTCCCAACGAAGATTTTCAGCGTCGTCGAGATGAACTGGTCGATTTGCTGGAAGTCGGCAAACTGGTCGGGCAACCCGTCCGGGAACTCTCCCTGGGAGAGCGCATGCGGATGGAACTGATTGCAGCCCTGCTGCATAGTCCCGAAGTTCTGCTTTTGGATGAACCGACCATCGGACTGGACGTGATCTCCCAGCGGAGAGTTCAGGAGTTCCTGCGTTATTACCAGGCGCAACAGAAAATTACCGTCATTCTAACCAGTCATTATATGAAAGATGTCGAAGCACTTTGCAAGCGGGCCATTATTATCAACCACGGGCAGATCAAACATGATGGTCCGCTGGGTGAAATCGTAGAACGCTTCAGCCAGAACAAGATCATTAATCTGCAGTTTTCCGTTGATGAAACTCCACATCAACTGGAACGTTTTGGAAACGTTCTGGAACTGCTTCCTCCTCGGGCCAGGCTGGAAGTCGAGCGCTCCCGCGTCCCTGAAGTCCTGGGGTCTTTACTGGCAACCTATCGGATTGAAGACGTGGGAGTCCAGGACCGTCCGTTGGAAGAAGTGATCGCGGAAATGTTTACTTCCACAGATGATTCGAGTGAGGCCATGGAGGTTGATGCGGCCACGTCCCTCGGGTCGCATTAAATAAGTGCCGCGAACAAAACCTCTTGGACAAGGGAAATCTTCTTTCCGCGAGCAAGTTCGCTGCAAATTTTGTTAGGGCTTCTAAATTTCACGCGTGTTTCTCAAGAGCGTTTTTGTAAATCTTGTCGTGAACTTGCCGGGTGCCATGTTCGCATCGCGTCAGCAGGGCGAACATGAATCTGCGTCCTTTGGCCATACGGCATGCTCATGCGGCTGGCGCGACATGAGCATGGCACCCAGCTTGAGATCCCGTCAAACATGCCACCCCGCGCCCCCTGGACACAATTCCAACCCCAACCGGGATCGGGTCGAAGCACTGGCGGATTTTACTTGCAGAAAAGAGGGACTGGCAAAGAGGGGGGATTCTGGCACTGCTTTCATCATTTTAAGTTGATAAAGCGTTACTCTTCTTCGCCATCATCGCTGTCGTCATCTTCAAAGTCTTCATCGTCGTCCGCATCGGCCACGATTTCATCGTCGAGAATCTCCTCATCACTCTCCGGAGCCGCTTCACTGGCGGGCCGTGTCGCATCAGAAATCGATTCTTTAATGGGCTGAATGAAGTACAGCTTCTTGCTCTTGGAGCGCAACAGCGCCAGTTTTTCCTCTGCCTGACCGCGCTGGTCCCAGGGAAAGCGTCCTTCTTCCTTTAACGCCCCGCTGAAAACACCCCATAAAAGACGCTTTCGCTCTGGAGCTTTGACTTTACGCTTACGGGCGACTGTGGCTTTTGTCGTTTTTTTGACAGCCGCCTTCTTAGGGGTTTTGATTTTCCCCTGTTTCTCAGCCGCCTCGTGTTCCCGCCGCTTATCCAGAAGACGCTTGGAAGCCATTCCGGTTCCTTACAAAGTCAAATAAACCGTTTAAATCGTAACCCTGCGACAGTATTTTAGAGCGCATCCACTCTGTATCGGACGCGTTCCGCCATGTTCTGTACCCAGAATTTCGAGATGGACGCAACACGAGTCAGTCCCGTAGCGTCAATCTGGAAAGGAAGATTGTCGCAACTGCCGACCAGGATGTCAAATGGGAAGAGAGCGTGGTTTCCCGGCTGCGAAGCGAACTCTGGAGGAGGTTTCAGCACGGGCAGAAACACAGGGATTGACGGAAATGCTGCTGCAATTTTTCCGTTTCCATTCCTGTTTCGGAAATAGATATTTTTGCATTGAATTAGACATTCCCTTTGGCGATTAATGAGGTATCATCGTTGATGGATGTTTGGTAGGTCTGAAGCGGGGCTTGGTTTGGGGCAAGTCAGGGCATAGGCATCCGTTGCTTTTCGTGCTTGCGATCTCTTCCCCTACATTCTCAGTCGGTTGATGTCTTCGTGTAACCTACGACGGGATCGCGACAGCGGCCGTGTGAAGCGTATT
>Ga0182739_1003452_pt1 | contig 13836 bp, 9 predicted proteins | sample eDN5th30CBELigBY_FD_128873 | JGI IMG/M metagenome (GOLD analysis project Ga0182739, IMG submission 128873) | Enriched backyard soil microbial communities from Emeryville, California, USA - eDNA 5th pass 30_C BE-Lig BY (version 2) (version 2) | ecosystem: Environmental > Terrestrial > Soil >... | reverse complement strand
TCCTGCGTGCCTTGAACCGAACAGAACAGCCCGCGTTTCAGCGGGCCGATGATCTGGATCAGGATTTGCGTTCGGGAAGGCAGAAGGCGCTCCGGGGCCGGAGCGCCCGCCCGACGATCAGAAGGGTTCTGGGGAACGCTCCGCTACCTTTCTTAGGAAGCGGCATAATTTTTAGCATGTTGGCGCTCATTCCGCGGAGAAGCTAGCATTTTCCGTCAAGATAGGCCCGCTGCGGGGCTGCCTGAGCGGTCCCTCAGCTGCCGAAGTTGACAGAGTTAGGCTGCTGCACCAGCGCGCTTCACCGCCCCCGCTTACCACAGGAACCCCCCATTACCCACAAGGGGCCGCTGCGCTCGATTTCGAATACTCGGCTTCGCGGCCCCTTGTGGGTAACGGGTCCCCCCTGTGGAAAGCGGGGACGGTGTCGGCCGGATCGGCCCCTTGCGGGAGTGGTTACCGTTGCGTACCGTCGCACCCTCACGAAAGAGTGTCATCGGTGGCAGGCTACAATCACTTCCCCCATTGCACCTGTGAGTTCTGCGAAAACGCCCGCCGTGGATGGGTGTCGCACGGCAGCCACCATGCCGGCGGAAAGCTTGGGAGCAACTGGGTTTCATGGCGCCGGCCGCTTCAGGCGACGGCCGACTATGTCATTCCCAATGCCCGTTGTCCGGCATGTGGAGTGCCGGTGTTTTTCTACCAGAGCCCGGCTGGGGGTCGCGTCTTTTTTGATGAACTGGGGCCACCTTGGCCAAAGCACCCTTGCATGGACACTCCTGAGCGCGCGCGTTGGAAGCCTCTCAACGAAGAATACCCGCGCGTTGTTCCCCCTTCACCTCCAGCTTGGAAAGCGTCTGGGTGGATCCCGCTCCGCATAACCGCAGTGACACCAGCGGCGGGCAAGATCCAAGTCAAGGGAGATGAGGTCGACACGTCGCGGAAGGTTAGCTTGTACATCCCTCCCACAAGCCAGCTACAGATCGGCAACATCGCTTTCGTTCAAAATACGAAATACCCCGGCGTCCGGAAGATTTCCTTCTTTCCAGACCAAGGTAATTATTCTTCCTCCAGTCCGCAAATCTTACTCTGTCTGGAGGCACCGTACTTCCTAGTACCTTGGGACGTGCTGCGGGATGCCTTCCGGGGTAACCCCGATGCGCAGAACTCCGTCGGATACGACACCTCCTTTGCTTGGCGCGATCTGGACGAAAAGAGAGGGAGCAATGGGCCTTATTTTTTTGCCAGCGTCCGGTGGTCGATTCCTGTTCACTGGTTCACTACGGCCGCCAACGGCGGCGACTTGACCGCCCTCCACAATCTCGGCGTGATCCATGAAACTGGCTATGCTGCGGCAGAGGGTCTGTGCACCGACCCTAGAAAGGCTTTCAGCTTCTACAGAGCCGCGTGCCGCGGTCGCCTGCCGTTAACACTCCGCCATCTCGCTGACTGTTTTGATGAGGGACTTGGCACGCCACTGCGCCCCTGCCGGGCTGCCTATCTCCGAGCCTTAGCAGATCGCTTGGCGGAGCAAGGCGATGACAAGGCCGCATGAATTCATCGGGGCTGCTACATAACGCCCTGCCAACCGTTCAGAGCCAATATGCACATCACCCGAGATAAGAAAAATCAGCCCATGATCGAGTGGGAACAACCAAGCGGCGGTTTCAAGCGAGCCTGGATCCAGGACCGGCGAGGCACCGACAAAGACTGGGCAGGAACCGGCTTCTACTTGAATGTCGTTCGGATTGAGGGTCCTGGCAAAGGCCCGGCGGGCAATGCGACGGATTTCCCCATCTACTCCGACATCGGTGCGGAGCAGGTGCTGAGGGCCTTCGTGATTTCCGTCTGCGCCATCACGGGCTGCAAGCTCCCGTAGTTGCGCTGGGAGCGGGGTCAGGGCAGGAACGAGCCTGCTAAGCTGCGGCCCGTCGCTTCACCTCCTCTAGGATAGAGAAGACCTCATCCACGGCATCCTGGCTGAACAATCCATCGACGCCGAGCGGGCTAATGTCGATGTAGGGCGATTCATAAAGCCTTGACCCCTCCATGACGCCATTCTCCGTCAGGTGCTCCACCAGCATGTCGATGAACTCGATCTGGTTCGCCGTGAGGGATTTTCCAGCCAGGAAGCCAGAGAAGGCTTCCTTGGCCGCCGCACGATCCATCCCCACCATCGCCCGGATGAAAAGGCCGAGCCCTTCAGCATCGGACTTGGCGCGGTCGAGATCGTCCGGCGTACCGACGCCGCTGTCCTGAAGCAGCCGCTCCAGCTCCTCCAGATCGGTGGGCGTCAGCTGCCGGTTTGTCCGGACCTTGTGGACCGCCACGTGATCCAGCTTCTGGCGCAGGAAGTGGCGCGCCTTTGCCCGGAACTTCTCGAAGGCGTCGGGGGGCGTGAAAGCCTGGAAGTCGATGTCCACCCCCTCGCCAATCTCATCCTCGAAATCGGTGTAGATCGGCTTCCGCTTGCGCTTCTCGATCAGGTGCACCAGCCCCCGCAGGCGCTTCCGGACATCCTCCAGCATGCCTGCGGTCACGTCCTGCCACCAGGCGTCGGTCTGGATCTCCTCGATCAGGGCCAGCTGCTCACGGATGGCAGGAATGGTCGCTTGGTCCTCGAGAGCGCCGGCAAGATCCACCACCCGCAGCTTGTGTGCGTTGAAGCCGGGCGCCTGACCCAGCACGCAGAGCTGCAGGTTCAGCATCAGAAGGTCGAACTGCTTCGCTTCGAGACCCTCCGGCTCGCGCTCCGAGGGCAACCCGGCGACCTGCTCGGCCAACTCACGCCGCGCCTGCTCGTCCAGCGCCTCCCATGCCTCCGGCTTGGCGTAGGTTTCCACCAGCTTCCGTTTCGGCCGCACCAGGAAGTTGTCCACGTTCATCGCTGCCACCTCGCTGCGCAGCAGCTGGGCGACGTCGTGGCGCAGCGTCACCTCCGTCTCCAGGTCGCGCCCCGTCCGGCCCTTCACCCTCTGGTCGAGGGCTGCCGCCAGTTCAAGCCTCGTCTTGAACAGCCGGGCCGAGAGGCTGTCGCCAACCGAGCCCTCCACGGCCGGCGCATTCTGGCTGAAGAACTCGAGGTTCTGGCAGAAGTCGAAGACGTAGAAGAACTCCTTGTGCTTCCCCGGGCCGAAGAGATCCGCGCGGAGCCGGGTGCCGCGGCCGATCATCTGCCAGAACTTCGTCTTCGACCGGACCAGCTTGAAGAACACGAGGTTCACCACCTCCGGCACGTCGATGCCGGTATCCAGCATGTCCACGCTGATGGCGATGTGCGGCGGCTTGGCAGGGTGGGAGAAGCTGTCGATCAGGCTCTGGGCGTAGTCCACCTGGAAGTCGATGATCCGTGCGAAGCTGCCCTTCAGCTTCGGGTAGTTGGCGTCGAACCGCTCCTGGATGAACTCCGCATGGGCATGGTTCTTGGCGAAGATGATGGTCTTGCCCAGCCGGTCCCCGCCTTCGACCTGCAGGCCGCGGCTCATCAGGTGCTGCAGCACCTTGTCGACCGTATCGGCGTTGAACAGCCACTTGTTCACGGCCTGGGCGTCGACCCGGTCGGGAGCACCCCCCTCCTCGTCCCACTCCAGGGCATCCCAGTCTTCCTTCTCCTCCTCGGAGAGGTCCTCGTAGCGGATGCCCTGGCGCTGGAACTTCAGCGGCACCGAGACCGCCTTCATCGGCACCAGATAGCCGTCCTTCACCGCCTCATCGAGCGGGTAGGCATCGGTCGGCACGCCCGCTTCGAGATCAAACAGCCGGTAGGTGTTGCGGTCAATCTCGTCCTTCGGGGTGGCGGTCAGCCCGACCAGCAGGCTGTCGAACCAGTCGAAGATCGCGCCGTACTTGCGGTAGATGGACCGGTGCGCCTCGTCCACGATGATCAGGTCGAAATGGCCGGCGCCGAAGCGGCGCTGGGCCCCGTCCTGCTCCTCGATCAGCTTCATCATGGTTGGATAGGTGGAGACGAAGACGCGGCCCTCGGTCGCCTTATCCGTCACCAGATTCACCGGGGCGGCCGACGGCAGATGGGCCTTGAAGGCGTTCGCCGCCTGGTTCACCAGCGCCACGCGATCGGCCAGGAAGAGGACGCGCTTCACCCAGTTGCAGCGCATCAGCAGGTCCGCCAACGCAATCACGGTGCGTGTCTTGCCGGCGCCGGTGGCCATGACCACCAGGGCCTTGCGCTGGTTATGGTCCTCAAACGCTTCGGCGATGCGGCGGATGGCCCGGGTCTGGTAGTGGCGCTCGACGATCTTCTCATCGGGCGCGGCATCGGCCAGCCGGCGGCGGGTCGTCCGGCGCTGGATCAGCAGCAGCAGCTCCGCCTTCTTGTAGAAGCCCTGAATCTGGCGCGGCGGGTAGCGAGTGTCGTCCCAGATCCAGTGCTCGTAGCCGTTGGAGTAGAAGATGACCGGACGCTGGCCGTGCATCCTCTCCAGGCAGTCGGCGTACAGCTTGGCCTTCTGCTGCCCTTTTAAGGGGCTGTAGCGGGTCCGCTTGGCCTCGACCAACGCCAAGGGACGGCCATCATCACCCCACAGCACGTAGTCCACGAAGCCCTCACCCGTCTCGTTCGGCATGCCCGTGACGGGGTACTCGGCTACGTTCGGCCCGTCCGGGTTCCAGCCGGCCTCGCGCAGCAGCAGGTCGATGAAGTGGTCGCGGGTTGCAGCTTCATTGTAGTCGTGGGTATCGGGCTTCTGCGCATTGGCGGCGCGGGCGGCCGCGACCTCCTCCCGAAGGCGTTGCAACTCGGCATCCAGATTGGCGCGGTCGGCCAGGACCTCCGCCAGCTTCTCGTCCTTCGCCTGCAGTTCCGCCTCGCGACGGCGGAGCTGGTCGAGGGTGAGCTTCGCGAGCTGCGCCATAGGCCGGGGCAGCTTCGTCGGGTCGAAGGCGAGATCATCGGCGGGCTTCGTGCCGCGGGCATAGGAGCGGACCAGCCAGAACGCGAGGTGGAACAGCTCCCCGACCGCTGTCCGTGCCTCCGCCTCAGCGAAAGGCTTTTCGCTGTGGACGGCTTTATTGCCAGTGTCCTTCAGGTAGCGCGCCTTGTAGAAGATGGCCTCGCCGGCCGCCTCGCGAAAGCTCGGCTCATGGATCAAGGCGCTGAGATTGTCCTGGTAGGGCAGCTTTAGCCGGCGGTCATACTTGTAAAGCCACGCCATGGTTAGTTCGAGCGCGCGGCGGGTGTAGAAGGCGGCAGCGCGTGGGTCAGAGAGGACGAGCGCCTCGGCCCGCGCGGCGGCGGTGTAGAGATCCGGCCACTCGGGTTGGAGAAAGCCGAATTGCGACATGGGGCTGCCTTACAGCTCGCCGCGGAAGGCGCGGTGTTGGAGGGAGGAGAAGAGCGATTCAAATTCCCTTGCCGACTGGCGATGTTTCTGTCGAGTTCCAGCCAACGTATTCAAGCGTTCCGCAAACTCGCCTTGTAGTGCGCGGGGTGGCTTAGGAATCGGAATTCGCTGAACTTCCTTAGCATTGATATTCGCCATACCTATGATTGACTTGCACATGGCGCGAAGTGTCGACTTTCCATGGGTAGAGTTTAGGAAGGCTGACACATACTCCGGTGTTGCAAATGCATTGGTACGCAGCCGAACAAGATAACCTGCAAATGCCATAGGTGCGTCTTGATCAAATACGGCAGTCTTCCCTACAAGTTCTGCGCTGTTCGTGCGATTGAATAATATATCGCCTTTCTGGACAGTGTATCGTTCGAACTGCGACGCAGGAAGATCGATGTACTTAAGATTGATGAGGTCTAATGCACCACCGTAAGTAAGATTGTTCATTCGAAGGATCGGAATCTTTCCTTCCGCACCAGCCTTCTCACTCGTTCCATATGCTGCTGATGCAACTAAGTCACCTATGTTCACGACCGGCCAGTTCTTTGGATTGGTCGCCGGATCGCCAAACATCTCCACAAAGATCGCCCGCGCCATCTCGTCGAGTTGCGCCAGTGCCGCCCGCCGCTTCGCCTGCAGCACGTCGGCCTCATCGAGGATGGCGGCGATGCGGCGCTGTTCGGGGAGCGACGGCAGACTGACTTCGACGCCACTGACCAAGTCGATGTTCAGGTTCTTTACGGTCGCACCTGCGGCGAGCCGCTCGAATTTCGAATAGATGATGTCCGAGCCGAGCAAATGGTAAAAATAGTTCCGGTCGATATCTTCTCGCCTTGGACGCAGGAGCAACCAACCGTCGTGTATGCACCCGGTGGTCGCCATAATGTAAGGCCGACCAAAGCTCATGGAGTTGGTTAGAAGAAAGTCGCCCGGCTTCACTGAACGGGAACGGGAAGCTCCACTTGCTTTGATACGACGCTTAGTCTGTTTGATAAATTTGGAGCTTTCAGAAGCGTCGCTGATTGAAATCCAGTTAATTCCGTCGGGGTCATCAGTAATAAATTGATCGATCGGTCGCGGTGATCCACCGCGAGCAATCTCGAAGAGGTCACCAAGTGCGAGGGTAGGCCAGTTTCTCACGGTAGCATTCCCTCCAGCCGCGCCATCCCCTCCTGGATCTCTGCCTCCAGCCGACGCAGATCAGCCAGGATCTCACGCGGGCTGAGATGCGCCACTTCCTCCCGCACCACCTCCTTGTAGCGGTTGAGCGAGAGGTCATAGCCTGCGCCGGCGATATCCTTCTTCGGCACGCAGAAGCTCTGCGCCGTGCGCGGGCGGTTCCGTTCTTCCCCCGTGCACCGACGCCAGCGAGCCAGGGCATCAGGCAGGTTGTTCTTCGCGTGCTCCTCCGGCGCCAGCGCCGCAGCGGGAGCCGGGCCTAGCTTCTCCTCGGGCAACAGCGGCGTACGCTTATCGTCCAGGCTCCAGCCATCAGCCTGCATGTCGTAGAACCATACTTGGTGCGTGCCGCCGCTGTCGGTGCGGGTGAAGAGCAGGATGCCGCAGGAGACGCCTGCATAGGGCCGGAACACGCCGGAGGGCAGGCTCACCACGCCTTCCAGCTTGTGGTCCTCCACCAGCATGCGGCGCAGCTCCTTGTGCGCTTTGGAGGAGCCGAACAGCACGCCATCCGGCACAATCACCGCCGCGCGCCCGCCCGGCTTCAGCAAGCGCAGGAATAGCGCCAAGAACAGCAGCTCCGTCTTGCGGGTCCTGACGATGGCGGTCAGGTCCTTCGCCACCGCCTCCGCATCCAGCGCCCCAGCGAACGGTGGGTTGGCCAGGACGAGGGTGTAGCGGTCCGCATCCTCAGCATGGTCCTGCGCCAGGCTGTCGCGATAGCGGATATCCGGGTTCTCCACTCCGTGCAGCATCATGTTCATGCTGCCGATGCGCAGCATAGTTCCATCGAAGTCGAAGCCGTGGAACATGCCATGGTGGAAGTGCTTCCGCAGTGCGTCGTCGCGGAGTATCTCCGGGTGGTGCTCCCGCAGGTATTCACCGGCCGTCACCAGGAAACCGGCGGTGCCACAGGCCGGATCCACGATGACATCCTTCGGGTTTGGCGCCGTCATCTCCACCATCAACTGGATGATATGGCGCGGCGTGCGGAACTGCCCGTTCTGTCCGGCAGTGGCGATCTTGCCGAGCATGTACTCATAGAGGTCGCCCTTGGTATCGCGGTCCTCCATCGACACGTTGTCGAGCATATCCACCACCCGCGCCAGCAGCGCCGCGGTCGGGATGGTGAAGCGAGCATCCTTCATGTGGTGGGAATAGGTGGAACCGTCTCCGCCGAGAGTGCGGAGGAACGGAAAGACATGCTCCCCCACCACGGCAAACATCTCGGCCGGCGCCATGTTCTTGAAGCGGGACCAACGGAGGTCCTCGTACGGCCGGTCTTTGGGGTCGGTACCTTCGGGGAAGATGCGCCGCTCCAGCGGGCGCTTCAGCCGGGCGGCCTTGCGCTCCTCGAGTGTGTGCAGCTCGTCCAGGCGGCGGATGAAGAGCAGGTAGGTGATCTGTTCGATGACCTCCAGCGGATTGGAGATCCCGCTCGTCCAGAAGCTGTTCCAGATCTGATCGACCTGGTTCCTGATCTCGCCCGTGAGCATGCGCCAAAACCTTCTTTATATTCAGCGTCTTAGCAAACCCCGAACGCGAGGAGCGAGCCTCCAACCGGGTTTGCTCAACAAGCTGCATGGTATAATAGCTGGGTTGGAGCTGGATCGAAAAGCGTAAGAAGGCCAAAAAATTCTACCTCTGGGCACCCTTCCGGCGGCTCCACAAGGCACCCGCCTTCTGGTCGACGGCAGGCAGCGGGCTGTTGAGCTGATCTTCCGTGAGGCCGGCATTCCGGGCATTGTAAAGCCAGAGGATGAACTTGGCCCGGTAGCGTTCAACCGTCTGCTCCAGCGCCTTGACCCGGAGCTCCGCAGCCTCGGCCCGCTGCAAAGCCAGCGCCAGCTCGGGCGGCAGTTCCTCGCTTGTTGCCTTGCCTTTGCGGAGGCTGTCGCGGATGACCCGGATCCTCTGCTTGCGCGCCTGATACGCATCCTTGACCGCCTCATGACCATCAAGCGCCTGCCGGGTGTAGGAGCGTCCAAGGACGAGGGCCGCACGCTCGACCAGCCGCTCCCAGGTCAGTGGGCCCTCCCACGTCTCCAGCAGGGTCACGATGGCCCGAACGTCCTGGTCTGACATCCTGGGCTTCGACTTCTTGTTCCCAACCACTTGTGCCTACCCTGCCGCCCGCAGGTCACGCCGGCTGCGGTGCCGCATCGCCTGTTCGATTTCGCTGTCCTGGCGGTCCGGCGGCAGGGTCGCGACCTTGCCGTCGGGAATGCCGGGATCGTCGTGAACGGCCAGCATCAGCTGCAGGCGCCTCAGCTTGCGCTCATGGTCCTGCACCCAGAGGTCAGCCCCATAATCACCTTCCGACATGGAGAGCTTGGCGGCGGCGAGCTGCATCTCGGCAAGGCCGACCAGACGGGTGATCTCGGCGCGGTGCCGCTGGTCGCCCTTGACGAAGACATTCTCCTCGCAGGTGATGCAGTCGCCGTGGTTCTGGCAGGGCTGCAGGGCATAGTCGTGGATGCAGGCGCCCACCTCGGTGGTGTGGGACGCCCCCATCTGCTCCCGAAGAAACTCCTCCCGGGAAATCAGGAGCGGGTCAGGGAGGTTATCGGCCGCCTCGAACAGGGGACCCACACCGCCGGCCTTGAGCGCCAGCTGGAGGAGATCCTCCCGGAACTCAGCCGGGGTCTGGTGGTCGTAGTACTTGTTCTGACCGGGATCCCGGCCGCTCCAAAGGGCAAGGTCTTCCTGGCTGAGGCCCTTCTTGTGCCCCAGATTGTTGTTCCAGTGCCGGAAGGCATGGGTCGTAATTCTGATCGGAGAACCATCTTCTTCCGTGAAGCCGTACTGCTGGAACACCGGCTTATGGGCGGGCGTCCCGGAGAGCCACCGGTTGAAACGATCGATGTCGACCGCTTCGAACATCACCTGCGACCCCTGGCCGATCGTATCGGCCCGGAGCGCCCCCTGGCGGACAAGGATCAATGCCTCGGAATATAGATGGGTCCTGAGGCCATTCTGGTGAGGAAAATCCCGCGGGAGCTGTGCCAGGACGGCACGCTCCAGATCGGAAAACCGATACTCAGGACGGCCTGCTGCGCCAGCGCGGGGCTCCAACCCAACCTGCTTCGCCCACTGCACCCCATTGGTCTGCCCAGCCAGCTCGGCCACCTGATCGGAGGTCACCCACTCGGCCTGGCGCAGGTGGGCGAGGTCCGGCGGCAGGTAGATCCGGCTGGGGTTCTGGACGTACCAAGCGGCCATGGCGCGCGCTTCGGCGCAACTCGTGCGCAGGCGCCCGATGGCTTCCTGGAGCTGGTCCGCCGCGACGTCGATGGCCCACTTGACCTGCGGCGGGTTGTTCTTCCCAGGATAGGCGCGGAGCCCGTAGGATGGCACCTCCCGCCCCTTCTCCCGACGCATCTCCCTTACCTCACAGTCGATCCGCAACTGAAGGACCTCGGAGGCGCGCCAGGGCGCACAGATGCAGACCAGGCAGACGGCCGAAAGGAGCTGATCCCGCAGATTGCGGGGCTGACGGTAGACATGGGCGAGCACCTCGAAGGCCCGCCTGCTGGGCAGCTTCTGGGCACGACGCTCCGCGAATGCTGTCCCGATGCGCTCCCCTGGCTCCGAAGGCTTCGGAACGCCATGGCGCCACTGGAAGCTCAAGGCGAGCAGGCTGCGCTGCAGGCAGAACTGGTAGACACCCTCGACGGCCAAGGCGCGCTGGTATTTCACGAAGTCGGTGACGCCTTCGGTGCCGATCCGCACAGCGGTGGTGAGCACATCGGGAGAGAGCAGATCGATGCTGGGCCTCATACGAAGGGCGCGGAAGGCCGCCTCGATATAGCTCAGCGCATGAAGCCGCATCTGGAGCCGCGGGAACTCCATCTTGGTCGCTGAGTGGGTATAGCGGATGTAGGCCCGGGCAAAGTCGCTGAAGGCAGGATCGAAGGGTGATCCGGCCGCCCTGGCGGCACGGCCAGTCAGGGTTCCACGCTGGAAGAAGTACAATCGGCTCGCTGCGCGGGGCTTGCCCTTGCGGACGAACGCAGCCGAGACGTCCCAGGCATCGGCTGGCCACTCGGTCGTCGCGATGAGGTTGGTAAGCTGATCCCGGGCGAGGGCAATGAACTCAGCAGCGCGCTGCTCGGCAGAAAGGGCAGCCCTGGTACGGAGCGCAATGACCGGCGTCATCGGGATCCTCCCTGGGCCGCTTCAGGCGCCGAGCGCCGCTGTCGGCAGAGCTGGACGACCCGCGTCACCGCCGCGATGGTCCGGTCGTTGATGGTGTAGATCTTGGAACTCAGCCCCCTGTCGATCTGCTCCTGCCGCCGGGCGCGCAGACCGGTCAGGACCTCCTCGTGAGGACCATCGTCCCAGGGCCGGAATGACCGGCAGGTGTAGCAGCCGACCGGCTTGGCGAGGTCGCAGAAGCCGTGCTGGCCGCAGTGCCCGAGAGGCTGCTCCCCGCCCTCCCCCAGGGTACGGTCATGGAGGCGCTTGGTCTTCGGCGCAGTTCGCGCCTCAAGATCCTCGCGTGAGATCAGGATGCCGGCGAATGCCTGCAGGATAGGGGCGAAGTCCTCGGCCAGATGGTTGAGCCTCGGCACCATCTCCGGTCTGGCGTCCAGGTACTTGCCAACCTGCTGGGTGTCTGTATGGCCAAGCGCCTCGGCGATCTCGTACCTTGAGGCGCCATCGTCAGCCATGTTCTGCGCCAGGGTATGGCGAAACCGCTTGGAGTTCGCGCGGATCTGTGTTCGCTGCTCGATGATGGTCCGGATCCGACTGGCGATCGTCCGCGCGGACTGATGATAGGCAAATCCCGGTGGATTCTCACCGCGCTCAGGGCTGATGAACATGGGCCAGTCGTCCGCCGCCACCGCCGGATCCTTTCTGAGGCCCGCATTCTCTGCGATCAGGCGCTCCAGAAGACGGCCGAGCCGGCGGTCACACGGCCTGGCGCGGAAGCTGCCGCGGGTCAGCTCTCCCCGCTGCTTGGCCTGAGGGATCCTGAGGATATACCGCATCTCGCCATCCTGTGCGGGCGCAGCGATCAGATCCTTCTCCTTCAATGCGGCCAGCTGCCGGCTGCGTACGCCGAAGGCCAGCAGGACATGGCCTGCCGCATAGTCGGGGAGGTCCACCTCGCCCTCCGCATAGGCATCGTTCAAGGCGGCATTGAGTGTCTCAACCTCGGCTGCGGTGAAAGCACCTCGGTTTGGATCCCGTGTCTGAACGTCCCCTCCTTTGGGGTTGCCTGGGAGTACTGCCTCACCGAGCCAGTCTAGAGCACTGCCTGAACAGAAGCCGTATCCAAGCCGGGCGGCCTTCTCCAGCAGTATGCGGACGACGCCAAGTTTCCAGAGGGTGTCTTTTGTGAGCTGCTTTTGCCAGCTTAGGAGATGCGAAAGTTCAATCAGCTCGACGGATTGAGGCTTAGCCCCTGCAAGAACTGCCCGATAGAATTCCAGGAGGCGACCGAAGAGGTTCCGGCTATGCGAGACGGACCTCGTCTCCAGGAAATGGCCAAAGGTATGCTGCAAACGCAGGACCACACTTGGCTGTAGGGCCGCAAGAGCGGCGAACTCCAGCGGGACGCTCCCATATGAGATATCGCGGAGCACCCAGGTGGCTGCAGTCGTATCGACGACTTGTCCGTCGGGAAGGAATAGCTTCGGGGCAAGCGGCGGGAAGTGTTCGGCGCTCCCGGGGACCATCCCTGACATAGCTATTCCTCCCCCTTTGCCATTTGGCTGGGTGGTAAGCGCCTTTCGCCTGTGCGCTCTTCCAGGATCTCCCTTCGCTCCTGCATCTCGAGGGAAAGCCGGTTCGCCTTCTCCCTGTTCCAGCGCCTGGTGTACTTCGCCGCCGTCGCGGGATTGCTCCACCCCTGGGCGTAAGCCCGGGCACGCTCCTCGTTCGTTGCGTCCACCTTGTCCCGGTGGGCTGATGCCCGGTCCGACATCTCGGAGAACCGATCGTTCCAGTCATGCCGCAGCACATGCGCTGAGAGGGTCTCTGGCATGCCGGAGACCCTCTCTCGCAACGCCTTGAACATCTTGGTCACGCTCCACAGGGTGAGTGGGGATCCATCGGCAGAGCTAACGAAGAGGAAGGGGTGTCGCCGCGCGCCGGGGAAGGCTCGCCGCTCGGCAAGGTACCCCAGGTACAGCCCGCGCAGGGTGGGGCCGATGGCCAGCTCGCGCCCGAGGGTCTTGACCTGCGGCTTGGGCGTCCGCGGGTCCTCCGGATCCTGCGGCCGACGCGTGATTGTCAGAAGCCCACCATCTGGCGTGAGCTTGACATCCCCGACACGCAGGCAGAGCACCTCGCCCCGCCGCATCCCCAGGTCGAACAGCAGGCGGACGATCAGTTCGTTCCGCTGCTGGACCTGAGCCTCCCACGGGTTTCCAGGTGCCCCGGGTTTGATTGCGGCCAGGAGAAGATCACGTTTTTGTGCTTCTAAGCCCTCTCGCGGCTCGCCCTCGCTGCGCCTGGGATTGATGGCGCGACAGCGTTCCTGAAGGATGCCGAGGATGGCTTTCCGGCTCTCATCGTAAACTCTTCGCGCTTCGCTGCCGGCCTCCATCCGAAGAGCGTGGCTAAAGCTGAGGTGGCTCAGGAAGGCGTGGATCGCCGCCAAGCGATTGCCAACTTCGGCTCGGAAGCCTGACTTTGCGGGGGTGCTCGGCCGTCGCCTCTGGAAGCGCGCTACGCTCCCTGCCCCTTCCCTGCCTTCAAGGACTACCGGAATGGCTTCCGAGAGGCTCTGGCGGCAGAAGCGGTCCAGGTCGTTCAGTTGCTCCAGGGTCAGGAAGCCGGGCGACCGGATAAGCTCCTCAGGCGTGCAGCCCCGCGTGTCGGCCCAGAGATAAAGCAACATGAGGTGGCGTAACTGCTTCTCCAGGGTCGCCGCGGCCTTGTTCAGGGGCCGTTCGGCGGATGCGATCCAGTATGTCGGCGCCTCGATCGGCAGTCCTGTCGACCGGGAGACCAGCAGCGGCAGCCGCTCTCCAGAGGCAAAGCGGGCCCATTCGATTGAATAAGGATTCGTCCACTCGACCGAGCATGGGGCAGTGCAGGAAATGGACACTTTTGCATGGCCCCCTGAACTTCTGCCACAAAGTTCGCCCTTCGGTCCCACTTTGTCAAACAAAAAGGGCCATGTTTCCATGGCCCTATCTCATTTTCTCCTTACAAAAGGCGTATGGTACTCTCTAGAACGGGATGTCGTCGTCGAGGTCGCTGCCGCCGCCCTTCGGCGCGTCCCAGCCGCCGCGCTGCTGGCGGCCACCGCCACCCCCGCTCCGCTCACCACCGCCAAAGCCGCCGGACGACCGCC
>Ga0182739_1003451_pt1 | contig 13844 bp, 14 predicted proteins | sample eDN5th30CBELigBY_FD_128873 | JGI IMG/M metagenome (GOLD analysis project Ga0182739, IMG submission 128873) | Enriched backyard soil microbial communities from Emeryville, California, USA - eDNA 5th pass 30_C BE-Lig BY (version 2) (version 2) | ecosystem: Environmental > Terrestrial > Soil >... | reverse complement strand
CTCAAAGTAGCAGGCATCCGCCTCGCTACGTTCTTGCAAAAGCAGGCACACAAAAAGGTTGGACGAAAAACCTTACGGTTTCTCGCCCAACCTTTTTATTTTGGGGACTTATTGGACAGCCCCCTTTACTTGTATTTACTTGTATGAATGAACTAACGCATTCCGTTAGAATTATTATCTTACAATTTATAATACGTCGTGTTGATCCGCGTCTCGGTAATTGCTTTAGTTTTTATTTCTGGTTCTTGTTTCGGTTTAGCTTTCTGGATATGCTCGTGAATCATGATATCACTGCTGTGATTTTCGATCTTCTTAAGCAGCGCCTTATGTTGGCGGAGTCCAAGGGTAAGAGAACTGTCTTGCAAAATGATTCCATGGACTTTCTTTAACAACAGTTCAACGGGAATATCCATCGCAATCTCGACATTTGATTCTTCAAATCGAAGTGTTGCCCCCTCCTCTAATCCTTCCAGCCTTTCGCGATCTAGAAGTATTTCCGAACCGACATGCTCGATCCATTCCCCTTTGTAAACCGTAAGATCCCCGTATTGCGAGCATTTGGCAAAAAAAACATCAGCAAGTCTATCTGCCACTATGACGCTCCCGCTAACCTGCAATTGATCAACTGCTGTGAGCGCATCTGCTTCCCCTGCATGTATTTGCAAATCACCGTCAACATAAATCCGGGAGCCGAATCTCCGAATTGCCAAATTGTCCAACATGCCCCCCTGCATGATTTTAAAGCCTGAAGGTATGATGGTCATACCGACATAACCTTCTACGTGGGGCAGCAGCTGCTCGGCATTTTCTTCACTTACCGTCACCCAACAGGTGTCGAATCGGACATTTTTGTTTTTCAACAATTCAAGGTCCAGCGGTTCGACGGCCATTATTCCGCATTCTTTCAACACGATCTGAGACTTACCCATCAAATCATTGCCAATGCTCCCCATATTTGAAGGGATTCCCAATACACAAAATGTTGAACCCTGCGAAGCCGATTTTAGAAACGCATTCGTTAGTTTGAGTCCCTGGAACAGTAGAATGGCACCATCCGGGTAAGGAATCATTGCTCCATTGATCACAAAATTCGAAGTATCCAAGCTCCTCGGATAAAGCACGAAACCGTTCACGTAAATGCCCTTGTACTGATCGAATGTTTTTTTGTCGCAATCCTCGATAATCAGCGCGCCATTGGCAACAACAATTGTCGGTTCCTTTGGAGCAGTCACCCTAGTATTCAGTACCTCCACCCCGTTAAAGGTCATAACTTTTATATTCTCGTCGGCACCGACATCTACCATTTGCGTCGTGTTAACCCCGAATTTTGTTCTTGCTAGAAGCTCTCGTGTTCTTGATGTTGTCAGGCAAATCGTACAGTTCACCTTGATCTCGTCGTATGCGTTAACTATTTCTGGTGTTGTAGAGATCATGTCGAAAATGGTTGTATTAACGGTTAAACATTTTCCCATCATACTTCCCTCCTAATTCATATTCCAATACTTTCGCAGAAGATTGCGAGCTTTGCGCAGACGGGTTCGCACAGTTGCTGGGGAAAGTCCTAATTGCTGTCCGATTTGCGTACTATCCAGATCTGAAAAATAACGCATTACAAAGATATCCTGCAATTCATTGGGGAGGAGTCCAATGACCTGCGAAACGACCATGCCTGATAGATCGTCCTCAACCTGTTCAGGTACCGGCTGGACTCTCGAATCCAGCCTCTTTTTACGTGCTAGATCAATTACGATTCGTTTAGCAGTTGTATAAAGCCATAATCGGCACTGCTTGTTCGTCATTCCTGCCAACAGGACCTGACTTTTCAATGCACGCAAGAACACCTCAGAAGCGATATCTTCAGCATCTCCGACATTCAGATCTCTATTACGCAGATAGCCGGTCAGTTCACCTCCGAATTCCTCCCATAACCTGGCTATTTCCATTTTTTCACCCTTTCCTGCTGCTCACTAATTAAAACGAATGAGGGGATAGAAGTGTTTTAAGCGCACAAGAAGACGACCTCATTTAGTCGCCTTCTTGTAAATGATAAATATTATTGTTCCAGAAAAAATTGAATCGTTCTATCCGCAGACTCCGGCAAATGTTCATGGCCATAATCCGGATAAATAACCAACCGTTTTTCGGAATTAATTTTGTTGTATGCAGCAAACTGTGTCGATGGCGGACAAATCGTATCCATTAGCCCAACAGTCATCATTACTTTGCCTTTAATCCGCTCTGCCAAAAATTGAATGTCGATATATCCAAGTTTTTCAAATATTTCATACTCACGTTCATGCAACCTGTCAAAGTGGCGGAAATATGTACGTAATTCATCATAAGCATCCTTATCCAGGTCCATATCCCATGTACGTTTATAGTCGCTGAGAAATGGAAAAACAGGAGCAAGCTTTTTCACCCTTGGCTCAAGCGCCGCGCAAGCAATCGTAAGGCCGCCGCCCTGCGATCCGCCTGCTGCATAGACCTGCTCAGGATCAACCTCAGGCAATCCCATCGCAATACGCGCCAACTGTGCTGTATCCAAGTAAATATGGCGGAAGAGCAAGTTGTCTGCTGGACCATCAAGTCCGCGAATAATATGACCTTTATGCGTATTTCCCTTTACACCGCCCACATCCTCGGAGCTGCCGCCTTGGCCGCGGCAATCCATTGCCAACACAGAGAAACCAAGTGAAGCATATGAAAGTTTGTCTGTCCAGTCTCCAGCGTTGCCTGAGTAACCGTGGAACATGACAATAGCAGGATGCTTAGCTTCGACATGCTTAGGACGAACGTATTTCGCATGAATCCGCGCTCCTCTTACTCCGGTGTAATGAAGATCAAAGCATTCCGCATAGGGAACCTGAAAAGCGCTTGGCACAAGTTCCAACTGGGGGTCAATCGCGTGCATTTCGGCAATGGCGCTATCCCAATATTCATCAAAGTCCTTCGGACGAGGGTTTGTACCCTTATACGTCTTCAACTGTTCCAATGGCAAATCAATAACTGGCATCCCATCTACCTCATTTCATATGATATTTGCAAGACCGTCCCGTAAACTTCGACTATACTTGCTTAATTCCCTTTTTTTCTTCCATTTATCTATACAAGCACTTTTTATAATTAACTAAAACGATAATCACAGCCACTGTTATATATAATACAGAGGTAACTGTAAGTGTCCGAAGTACGTCTCCGATTTGAATGGCGACACTATAATTGAAAAGCTGATGGATGGTAATAGGGATAATAAGATTATGATTCAAGTTATAAAATGCGGTTATTATGATGGATACAGCAACGATAGCTCCCAGAAAACAAATAATATATTGCAGCAATTGATATCCCGTGTAGCCGGACATCAGCCATAGTGGTGTATGCCAAAACCCCCAGAACACACCGATTATAATAGCGGATTTTAATGGAGTGAATCTCTTAAGCAATTCTTTTAATACAAATCCTCTCCACCCTAATTCCTCCCCGAGCGGTCCTTGAATTAAGTTGTAACCAAATACGATAAGAAGTGAGGTCCATGAAGCGGTTAATTGTTCATATAAGGGTAAATTCCACACCTTGTTTGTAAGCAAAAGACAGCCAATCAGAACTAATAATTGAATTAGAACGATGCAAAATACCATTGAAATTGTGATTCTTTCTCTAAATTGGCTTTTAATAAAGTTCCATAGATTCTCTTGGGGGTGAACTTTATGGAACATGGCTAAGAAGACAAAAGTAGCTGTCCATGATGACAGCACGACTAATATGTCTACTATAGGCTGAGACTTTAAAAATAACATCGTCGCCCCTATGACAAGAAGAAAAATAAAGAACATAAGATAGGTCCATAAAATATACTTTTTTACCATTCTGCTCAAACTAAACACCCTCCTATATAAAAAACCAATAGAACCGTTTTTACACTTGTTCCATTGGTTTTAAAATATAAACTATGGTGTTACCCCCATGTCAATACACACCTATATAAGAGAGTTTACTCTTCATCAACTGGAATATATATTTCTAAAAATGTACGTTCTTTATTATCAAGATATGTAATAAGACGAGTATTAATAAAAGCAACCCCTTTTGGTTTAAGTCCTTGTTCATTTCCCCATTCTAAAGTAGATTCAAAAACTTTATATTTTATATCATTGCTTTCATTTTGATACCTGCCATCCTCAACAATGGTATAGATGCATTTCGAATATTGTAAATAACATTCACTTTTTTCCTTATGTATGGTTTCATGCTTTTCGACGATATACATCTTGGAATCTAGAAACCCGTTTTCGTCAAAAGTAAATTTCCTCATGATCTTGCTAAGAATATCGTCTTTCATCATATCCATCTTCTCTAATACGGAAGGGTACTCTAGGAAGGAATAAAAATCAGAAAACTCACCGATTACTTCATAGACTGGGAAATCCCTTATGGAGTATTGATTTACGTGTTCTTTCAATTCCTCGCAGAATGCTATTGTTTCTTTTACTTTTTGAAGCATGTAATTATTATTTCGTATGGTTTCTTCTAATTGTTCGGCTTTTATTTCTAATAAAGTTCCCAGCCTTTCTATTGCTCTTCCTTCTTGTAGTTTTCTAACTTCTTTTATCGATAAATTTCTCTTTTTATAAAAATCCGCAACCATTAATGCATAAATATCATACTCATCATACTGTCTATATTGATTCATTTCATTCTGGTTTGGTTTTACAATTCCTTGTTCCTCATAATACCTTAACGCATCTCTCGACACACCCAAAATATTAAATAATTGACTTGTTTTGTATGTTTTACTTCTCATTTCATATTTGCCTCCTGAAGAAATGCATCCATAACTGCCAACTAAAATTTATCGTGATGGAAGCTATGGATGCACTTTCTATACAACAATTAGCATCTCACATACTTGCGTTTGAAACCAACCCGCCCTTTATCCACCTCTTTTTGAATATTTTCGAAAGCATGAAGGACACTGTTCTTTTTATTGTCTCGTATCATTTCAATCGGACCTACCGCCTTTGCGGTCTCGACCGCCTTATCGTGGAGCGGTACATAGGATACCCCTACTGTATACATGAAATAGTTCATCGCGGATTTCGCACGTTCGGGAGCATCGGTAATCGTATTTTTGACTAGCTCCAGCATATTCGCGATTTTCTCCTCGGAAAATTCACTGTCCCGGCGATTGCCCAAAAGCCAGCAGTAACAGCTCCAGCCTGCAGACATTTTAAGTTCTTCACCGCTTGCAATCCATTTATCGGCAACCTCTTGCGCAATATCGGTCTCCGCCAAAGTTACGGCAACAACATAATCGGATAGCATATAAAAATAGGCCGCGTCTATCCATCTCTCGAAATCTGCCTCTGTCATTGCTTTCGGATCCGCAATCACCCCTGCAAAGTACATAGCGTCATAATTCCCAGTATTGTAAAGCTGTTCGGCCAAAGGCTGATTCTGTTTTATCTTCTTAGCAATAGGCTTCATTTGGCCTGTAGCTACTCCAAAAAGCGGCTCCAGCGCACCATTCGACATATATATCTTCTTGGTCCGCTCCTTGCCTAACGCTTCAAGCTCCTGCATAACCGTTTCTAAATCCATATCCTAACACATCCTTCTTCATAATTTTAGATACAAACTTTATGTGCAGTGAAAGGGTTGTCCGCCCTTGTATAGCATTTTTTTTGCTCATTCTATTATAACAAATCAGAGCAATCATAAAAAAGTTTGTGTAATGAGATTGTTAATACAAGAATATTATGGTAGTATCATTCAGGAACGATAATCATTATCAATGAAATGATAATGATTATTAAAATCGTACTGAGTTGGAGGGGTATACTTGAAGAAAATTGCAATAATATCGATGGCATTGCTGCTTGTCATCTTATCAGCTTGTTCTACACCTAAGGAAAACAGCAGCCCTGTTGCAGCTGCGACAAATACACCAGCATCTGAAGCTCCGCAGCAAACAAAGGCACCTGAAGCAGCATCGGATATAAAAGCGACTGAGAATGAACTTACTTTGGAAAACGATGGTGTGAATGAGGAAGAGTTCTTGAAAGCGCTTGAGCAATTTCCAGGCCAACCAGTTGAAAAAATAGCGACAACATCTGTACCGCTGACGGAAATGCTCTATTTGCTCGGTATTACACCTGTAGGCGTTCCGACATCTACCAATCCTATCCCTGCTGCATTTGATTCGGTTACTCGAATCGGCTCGCCAATGGCTCCTGATTTAGAAGTCGTTACAGATATTGAACCGGAGCTGCTGCTCGGAGCCGAGTCGCTTCGAAGCACGTTGGAGAAAAACCTTGAAGGCTTGGACTTGAAAACGGCTTATTTAAAAACAGATTCTTTCAACGACTTGAAGCTTAGCTTCAAAGTGCTCGGAACATACTTCAACAAGCAGGAAGAAATGAACAAAGTATTGTCTTCTATTCTTGCTAAAGAGAATGAATTGATGAAGGCTGCGGAAGGCAAGCAATTGCCTAAAGCTATGCTCATGATCGGGACCTCGGATTCCTTTATGGTGATGAGCGAGAGCTCGTACCTAGGAAGCCTAGTTAGCCTGTTAGGCGCTGACAATATAGCGACATCTCTGCTTAAAGTGACATCGACCTACTCAGCTATCAATTTAGAGGATATCCTTGTTGCGGATCCGGATATCATTTTCGTACTCGCTTCAGGAGATCATGGCGCCAATCAAGAGAAGTTCGAACAAGAGGTCGCTAAGAATGACGCATGGACGAAGCTTTCAGCCTATAAAAATGATAATATCCACATACTTGATTACAGCATTTTTGGAGTGACTTCAATAAGCAATGCGGAGAAAGCACTTACAACGATATCTGATTATTTCTTTAAATAATTACTTTTAATAAAGGAGCTGCTCGTGATTAGTACGACTAGAAGCAGGACAATTGTCATCATTACGTTTATCCTTGTTACTGTCGCAGCTCTAACCGCAATTGGTCTAGGGAGCATTAAAATATCGATTCCAAATATTTTAACTACGATTTTTGGATCAGCAACGCAGGCTTCTTATTCAACGATTATTTGGGATATTCGATTACCTCGTGTTTTGCTCGCTTTAATAGTAGGTGCGAATATGGCGATATCAGGCGCACTGCTGCAAGCGGTAATGGGCAATCCGCTAGCTGACCCCGGCTTAACGGGAGTAACAGGCGGGGCTGCCGCTTGCGTGCTGATCATTATGCTTGCTAATCCCGAATATACATCATTGATCCCTGTCGCCGCCTTCGCTGGCGGACTTGTTTCCGCGGCCATCGTATACTCCTTAGCCTGGCGGCGAACAGGCATAACGCCGATTACGATCATTTTATCAGGGGTGGCGGTAAATGCGCTTTGCGGCGGAGTGATCGGCTTTCTGTCCATTATGTACAGCGACAGACTTCCTTCAGCTGTTCAATGGCTGAACGGCAGCTTGGCCGCGAAAGGCAATAACTCCTTATATCTCATCTATCCCTATGCCATAGTGGGCTGGATACTGTCGATCTTCGCCATACGCAAAGCGAATATTATTCGTTTAGGTGATCAAGTCGCGGTCAATTTAGGTGAGAACGTCAATCGAATTCGGATTTTATTGTCGATACTGGCTGTATTCTTAACGGCGATTTCGGTTGCTGCGATTGGCATGATTGGCTTCGTCGGACTCGTTGTGCCTCATATGGCAAGGATACTGGTTGGATCTGATTTTAAAGTCATGCTCCCCATGAGCACGGCACTCGGCGCGCTAGTACTTCTAATCGCCGATACCGGCGGGCGCACCCTGTTCGCTCCGCTGGACATTCCTGCAGGCATCTTGATGGCGGTCATTGGCGCTCCTTATTTTCTATATTTGATGAGAAGGAAGGCGTTTTAATATGTTTGCGGCAGAAGGATTGTCCGTTCGCTACGACGATAAAGATGTTGTCAGCGATTATTCTTTTAGGGCAGCGCAGGGTGAGGTTTTATCTATCATCGGGCCTAATGGCTCAGGAAAGTCGACGGTCCTTAAAGCAGTATCACGCATGATCCCTTATTATAGCGGTAAAGTGACATTGTCAGGGGTCAATCTGAAGAGCATGAATACGAAAGAAATTGCGTGCCAGCTCTGCATGCTTTGCCAAAAAAATGCCGCGCCGAACGATATGACGGTTAAAGAACTAGTCAGCTACGGACGTTATCCACACAAAAAGTGGTATGAGCGCTTGAATCAAGAGGATCAAGACATCGTGCACTGGGCGCTTGAGAAAACTCATTTGCTGGAATTGAATGAGCGGCGAATTGCCGATCTGTCAGGCGGAGAGTCGCAGCGTGCATGGATCGCCATGGCATTGGCGCAAAGACCGCGATTGCTGCTATTAGATGAGCCTACTACCTATTTGGATATTTCTCATCAGCATGAGGTGTTGGAGCTGGTACGAGAGCTCAATCGAGAAATGGGAATGACCGTCATTATGGTCTTGCATGATTTAAATCAAGCAGCATGCTACAGCGATCGAATTATTGTTATGAAGAATGGCAAGCAAGTACAAAGCGGGTCTCCTGATCAAGTGATGACGAAGGATATGATTCGTGATGTGTATCGAATGGAGTCCGAGATTCAGCAAGTGGCATGGGATGCTTCACCGCGCATTCATCTGCTGAGCACCGTAAAGCCATTAACGGCAGAAGCACGTTAGGCTCATTAACAATTCATGATGTGGAGGGTTTATACAATGAAGAAACCTGTTGATATCGAAAAAACAATAGAAAATTATTTGACGTTTATGAGTAACCGCAGAAACTGCATCCTGAGCTTAATAGATGAAGAAGGAAAGCCTTTTATTAGCTATTCGCCTTTTGTTAAGAAGGATGGCAAGCTCTACATTTATATTAGCCAAATCGCTGAGCACTATCGTTATATGGAGCGCAATGATTATGTTGATGTGCTGCTTATCGCCGATGAGTCTGCGACGAACAACAAATTCGCGACCGAGCGAGTACGCCTGAGCTGCAAGCCGACCAATATCGGCAATGATGGATGTGATGACATTTTTGCATTATTTAATGAACTTCATGGAGCGAAAATGGTTGATGTGCTTCGCACGCTTGACTTCTCCTTGTTCGAACTGGACCCGCAGCGCGGAAGATATGTTGTCGGCTTCGGCATGGCGTTCGATATTGACGTAGAGGCGAATTTATTCCAGCATGTCGTTATTGATAAGAAAAAGGAAGAAACGACTGTTTAGTCGATTTACAACAAAGAGCAGCGCCTCTATCGCAGGCGCTGCTCTTTGTTCGGTCGATGCATGACAAAATCCTTTGCATATGATGGAATAGAGCTCGCCGTGCTATATAAGTTCAAAATGAACCCATACCTAACGTATTTATTTTCTCTCCGTCTATGCTAATGCCCATTTGTGATGTAATTTTCTTATAAAAACCAACGCGACTGGCGATGCGGCGGTCAGATTCGTCTAAATTGCCTTCGAGATTACCGTTAATGATCATAATGGTGATGCCAAAGCCAGGCGGTGTTAGACCTTTTGAAATATCTGATTCAGAAGAGGCCCACTTGCCTGCCATCACATCATGAGCGGAAGGCTTTGGAGGCTGCGGTGTCATCCAGAACAGGATGGCCGTCATAAAACCCAGCTTGCCGTCGTTCACAATAAGCTCTGGCTGCTGAAGCAGCTTATCTTTGATTCCATATATAATGCCGCTAATCAATCCATAATTAAAATTCCAGCTAAGCTGCATGGGGCCCCGTCCATGATAAGACTTTCCCTTTACCGGCGGAAAATTGTCATTATTCTCATCTACATAATCAATAGCATTACTATTAATATAAGAAATTTCCTCATTCCAATATAAGCCCCATGCAAACGGTCCTCTTTGGGATGTGTGGGCCCCTCCTCCCGTTTCATGCGAAATATTGGCGAGAAAAGCAGCCAGCTCATGCTTCCGTTTTAAATCAGAGCCTTCATTAATAAAAGAACCAAAATCGACGATCTGCGAGATAAGCGGTTGGGGCGAGCTGTTAAAGCCGCTATTTTGATAAATTAGCGTTTCTGTCTTCATTGCCTTATTTAATCGAAATACCCGGCTGTTCTGAGTATCGTCCTGTCTGTATTCCACTTTATATTTAATGTTTGCTGCATCCGTAATCGCGGCAATCAGGTTGTCATAGGAATAATAGTCGGTTTGATCCGCTTTGTAATAAGGTTGATTAGCGGCAAATTCGTGCCACTGCGCTGTGCCGATACGATTAGGGAATAGTTGCTCAAACTCTTCTTCCGGCAGTGCTCTATGTAAGGCGGCAATAGCATGATCCGGTGAAAATTGCGGGTCGATTCCACCCCACAAGGATGCCACTTGGGAATCGGTTAGAACACGGCTTTGGCCAACTAATAAATGGTCTGCTGCATTTGTCATTTCATTCTTCCCTCCAGTATTCATTGTAGATTCTGCCTCAGATGAAGCGTTAATGGAGCTTGCAGTAGCTCTATTCCAATTATAAGAAACGTTAAAATTGATTTATATATTAGTAATCAACGATTTTGATATACAAATCGCTTGTTTTTAGATCGAAAGTCCAAATAAATGCATGGAGGCCCTTACCACACTAGAATAGCATTATAAAAAAAGATCATCCCAAATGGGATGATCTTCGTCTAATTGGGACGGCGACAGCCGCCGCTTATGCATCGTAATTAACGGAATAGGGATGGATTGCCGTTTGATAATATCCGGCACTGAATTCCACCACTTGACCATATGAATCCCGAGTATAACGGGATCGGCGCAGCAGCGGACTATGAAGCTCGACCTGAAGCTGCATCGCAACCTCAGCTGGCGCGGGAGCGACCTCGAAATGATCGCGGAATTGAATCGGTACGATATCCTGATCCTCCAGCATGTCGTATAGAGATTGTTCATCTAGATCGAGCGTCTCTACATCACCAATCTTCATCGATATGTAATGCGTGAAGTAGATGTATGGGACGTTGTTCAAGAAGTAAAGCCGTTCGATGAGCAGGCATTGCTCGCCGAACAGCCGATAGCACTCCGAATCAGGGGAATTATCAATCGTTACGGACCGCAGCAGTTTTTTACGAATCCGATGGCCTTCCTCGACGAGAATCTCTGTAAAGCTTTTCCCTTTGGACAGCTTGGAAGTGGATGTATTGCGAATGACTTTGGTTCCTCTTCCGCTGCCTTTCTCTAAATACCCCTCTTGAACAAGCTCCTGAATCGCATTCCGCACAGTAATTTTGCTTACGCTGAATTCCTCCTCAAGCTGCGGTTCAGAAGGAATAAGCATACCCATCGGATACGTTCCATGCAGGATGCGATCCTTCAAAATGCTCTTGATCTGCATATATAATGGCTTTTTTTTACGGGACAAAATCATGCTGTATCCTCTACCTCTCTACATCTCCTGCCAATCGCGTCATCGCGCGCATAATATCGCTTTCTGATGACATTGGCGTATCGCCTGCAATCGTATGGGCAAGCATTGCCGCTGCGGCTGCAAAACGAACCGTCTGCTCAGAAGGAAACCCCTCGGACAGTCCGTGCAAAATTCCGCTCGTATACGCATCTCCAGCACCAATTCTATCATAAACAGGGAATGTCAGTTGGTCCGAGAAAACGAACTGTCGATCTTGATACAAGTAGCCCTGTAAGGAATGCGTATTATCAGCGTTGACCGAGCGATGCGTCCCCGCTGCGACAGAAATGCCAAAACGGTCGGCTACGGCCGGTACAAGCTCGATAAGCTGTTCTTGTCGGGTCGGCTTATCTGAAGAAAGACCGAGTATATGAGTGGCATCCCTTTCATTCATCATTACGAAATCGGCCAGCTTCAGCATACGTTCGTACAATGGCTTAGCCTTTCCATAGCCTTCATCGCCCCAAAGGGAAGGGCGATAGTTGCAATCAAACACGACAATGCCGCCGTTAGCTTTGACTGCTTCCGCGAAGTTAAACAGATGATTCCGCACATTGTCATTCATCGCAAGTGTTATTCCGCAGAAGTGAATCATATCCAGCCTCTTCGCTATCCTCTCGAAATCGTACGTTCCCTCAAGAGCTGTGTTAAAGCTGCTTTCCTGCCGATTGGAGTAAGTGACCCGGCTTGGTCTTGCGCCAAAGCCGTTCTCAAGAAAATACATCCCCATGTAGTTGCCGCTTCTTGCAACGAATGACTGGGAAATGCCGAGCCTGCGCAGGCTGGCTGCCGCCGCGTCGCCGATAGGATTGTCCGGCAGCGAGGTTATGAGATAGCCTTCATGCCCGAAGCGAGCTAGCGCCGATAGGACATTAACCCCTGTGCCTGAAAAGGAGTAGCTGAGCGTGCTTGCTTGGGACATAAGCTCATAGCCCGGCACCTGCAAGCGCATCATAACTTCGCCAAAGGCGGCGATTACTTTAGCCATCGATCTCATCCACCAGTCGTTTCATAATGGCCAAAAGCTGTTCAACGTCGGAGACATTCGTCTTGCCAGTCCCTTTATCGATAATCGAAGAGTAGACATGCGGAATGACTTGAGGTATACCTGCTTCAAGACAAATGCGCAGAACAGCTTCAAAGTTATCCTTATCAATGCCGCCTGTCGGCTCCAATGCGAACCCTTCCTCACCGCAAGCGCGAGCGACTGCGCGCAGCTCGTCTTCACGGCTCAAACCATCCATCGGGAAATACTTCAACGCGTTTCCGCCCATGTCTCTTATAAGCGCAATCGCTGACTTTACTGGAATAATAGCATGCTCCTGCTGAGCTGCGCTGAAAGGCCCTGTAGAAATATTGACATACCCAATGCGGCCAGCCGGCGATACAAGCGCATTGATCCAGCTGTCCTGTCCGGCCAAGTTGGCGCGGGTCGCACCTACAGCGGGAAAGACTTGATTGATGTGACTGCCGGGATAGTGCTTGACGATTTCCGCGACGACCGCTGCTTGTCGGTTATCGCCAGCCCCTAAGCCTATCGATACGGCACCATCGATCTCGCGGCCGTACTCCTGCATCGCTTTGACAGCTTCCGCTGCTGTTGGGTAAGACTTGGACAGCACACCGACCAACACATGCCCTTCAGCAGCCTGGAATACATCCTTGGCATTTTCGATATTGCTGGCCAGCACGTTCAATGCTGCCCGGTTACGATATAAACGTTTCGTTAAGTTTGACATATTAGCGCCCTCCCGCAAGTTCTCTTACTCTTGATTGAATGACAAGGATATCGTCCCCCTGCAAAGGACGAGGATCAATGTCAAAGTAGCCTTGCTTGATTCCGTAGTCACGGGTATAAATAGCGATATCGCCGTTCTGCAAGCCGTCAACAACCTGTACCGCAGTAACGCCTGTTTGCTGCGGATCAATTTTAACGCGAGCGCGATAAATGGCTCTTCCCGCTTCGTCCTGTACGATCGTCACCTGAATGCCGGGTATTTCGTTTAACGGCATTAACGCCTGAAGCGAAGCTTTCTCGTTCTCGCTTTTGTCCTCTTTAACACCGTATTCATCGAGCGCTTGAAGCAATCCGAACGAGGCTTCCTTGCCAACCTTCATACTGCGGCCGATGCCATGCAGTTGAACCTTCAGCCACTCAATATACTGGCGTTTGCCCGCGACGATGCCAGATGTCGGACCTTCAAGCGCCTTTGATCCGCTGTAAATCGCCAGATCAGAGTACTGGACGTATTTGTGCAAATCCTCTTCGGCTGCCGCATCTACAATTAACGGAATGTCGTTTCGCTGTGCAACAGCATACGCTTCCTCCACGGAAATCATGTTCTTCTGTACGCAATGATGCGATTTCACGTAAAGGATGGCCGCAGTATGGGCATTAATCGCGTCT
>Ga0182739_1003450_pt1 | contig 13849 bp, 14 predicted proteins | sample eDN5th30CBELigBY_FD_128873 | JGI IMG/M metagenome (GOLD analysis project Ga0182739, IMG submission 128873) | Enriched backyard soil microbial communities from Emeryville, California, USA - eDNA 5th pass 30_C BE-Lig BY (version 2) (version 2) | ecosystem: Environmental > Terrestrial > Soil >... | reverse complement strand
CGCGCTCAAAGCGCTCGCCGATCGCTTCCCCTGCCAGCTCCACCCGCATCCAACGTCCAGTGTCCGCCTCGACGAGGGCCGCGGATTGGGGCGCATTAGCGCCGATCTCGGCAACGACACCGTACAGGTCCTGATACCCAAGAGGGATACGAACAAAGCTGCCGACTTGGCCCACGCGGTAGGTATGTCCGTCGATCATCGCGAGGCCAGACGAGAGAGACTCGGCCAGCTTGACCGTAATGGTCGAGCCGGCCACGGCGCTTACGCGGCCTAGGTAGGTCGGGTCGGTCGCAGTCATGCCGCAGCCGCAGCAGGATCGACATCCTCGTCCAGGGCAGCCGCGTCGCTCGTGCGCGCGAGGTCTGACGAGTAGGAAAGTGCGCAGAAGCGGCAGAAGCTTGCGAAATCACCTAGAAGAAAAGCTTGCCCACCACCGCGCGGTCCCCAGAAGCTCGCCCGGATTTCACTCCAATTTTTTGGCATGTCGCCCGGGCGCCACGGACCGGAAACGCCACCGATAATGGCGGCGTCGCTGGCATAGACGGAAAGGTTGGGATGTTCGAAGGCGAGCTTCCGGGCCGGCTCTTCGTCCGCGAGAGGCTGAAACTGAAATGCAATCACCGCCGCGTTGGCGTTCATAGCCAGCGCTTCGCCGAGCACGGCGCAGATGTGCGCGTCACGGAACGAGAAGCCGGTGGTAAGAAGCACTGTGTCGGGCGTTAGCAGGAATCGCTTCAAGCGTTCGAACAGGGCAGCGTAGGGCTGCTTCTGTGTCAGGTCATATTTCAAATGATCCGGGTACACGAGTTCAGTGCAATCCCGACCGCCGGATCGAACTACGACACCATTCTCGCTCTTCCAACCGAGCGAGCCATGCAACTTCCAGACGCGCGACCAGCGCGCGGGCAGATCGTTGCCCGCGACGGTGACCGGGTCGAAGAAGGGAGCGTGCCCCCCGGTGAAACCGTCGAAATATGGTGCTTTTGCCCTCTCGAAGGCGGATTCGATCAGTAGATCATAGTTGGTAGTGAAGATTTCCACCGGGTGTGCCCGCTGCGTTCCACTTATCCATGAGACGAGCTGGTGATAGGGCGTGCGTCCGTCGGGCAGGCTTGCCCCAACGATCTCGCCTATGGCTTCGCAGATCGCCCTGCCGAGTGCGGCATACCCTTCGCTGTCGAGGCCATGCATTTGGGTGTCACCAAGCGCGGTTTGTAGCAACCGCACCTTGGACAGAATTGTTTCGATGTTGCCGCCGGCCGGCAGGGTTGCGCGAATTGCCGCCGCGGCGGCCGCTTGCGCCCCGGTCAGCCTCGCCACCGCTTGGTTGGTCAGAGCATCCACGCCGGGGATCAGGGGGGCACCGTTGGCGTCCAGCTTACCAGTTGCGTCCACTCGCACAGAGAGCGGAGCGCCGGCGCCGATCAAGACTCCGATGCGCTTGCGCCCCTGCGATAGGATCTGCCTAAGATCGGCGATGAAGCGATCCGGATTATGTACGGTCTCCAACGTCGCTGCCCCCACTCACCTTGCAACACTGATTCGCAACACCACAGGCGGGAGCTTAAGCTTTTTACTCCACAGATGTCATCCAGTTCGAAACCGCTGTGTAACTCTTCAGGCAACGTACTGGCTAAGCAATCAAGCGAGGACGATGCTACTGAGCCATGCCGGCCAATGGCATTGGCCTTCCCGAAAGCCGCCAGTCCGCAATCGGCCCCTGAACAGTAGTGGCCTAAGACGTTTCTTTCTCGGCCACTCCCGGCCAAGGAGAATTCAAATGGGCCATTCTCATTTCGGATGCAATTCGCGAGCGAGCAGCTTGGAATGCCGGAAAGAAGGTCGGCACCAAGCGTCCGTTTCACCCAGAAGCAGATCTGGGCGGTCCGCTTCTTTCTTGATCGCGAGAGACGCGTTCGGGACCGCGCGCTGTTTGATCTGGCGATCGACAGCAAGCTGCGCCGGTATGACCTCGTCAAAATTAAGATCCGCGATGTTACTGCCGGACCTGAGATACGGACTCGGGCGATGGTGATCCAGCAAAAGACGGGACGGCCGGTCCAGTTCAAGATTACTAGCGATGTGAGAGCCAGCCTTCTGGCATGGCTCAACGACGTGGGGGCTCGGTTGAGGACTATGTATTCCCGAGCCGGGTCGATCACACACGGCACATGAGCACGAGGCAGTACGCGCGCTTGGTAGACGAGTGGGTGACCGCGATCGGCCTGCGTCCGGAAGAGTACGGAACACACTCGTTGCGACGGACGAAAGCGTCGATGATCTACCGGGCGACAGGTAACATCCGCGCGATCCAGATCCTGCTTGGTCACTCCAAGATCGAGAACACTGTGCGCTATCTCGGCGTCGACGTGGAGAGCCGCGGCAGGCGTGCTCCCGTGACATTTGCAAAGCACAGTTCACTGCGACGATCCTAAGATTACGGGACATCACTAACTGATGGGATAGGGCATACCAGAGCTGCGGCAGAAATTGTCCTCGCCGGTCGGCCATCAGTGTCGCAGCGTGAGGAGCCGCATCTGTTCGACTCTGGGCGCGTGAGTGGCTTATATCGCCAGAAGGCCTAGTCGAAACGGACATTCTTAGTGACGAAGCCGGACCCTAATCGGACGGCCCGCCGGTCTTAGAAATGGTGTTAAGCCGAATCACAGGCTCACAATCTCATAAATGGTATAAAAAATGACATCTTGCAAAATACAAATATATGTGATAATATGCATATGCATTAATATGTGCAAATAATCATTTTAATAAGGATAAAATTATGAGAATTCGTGATTCACAGGTATCAAAATTGTATAGAGCAGAACGCGAGGCTTGGCAAGTCTATTCATTACCTTTGCCAACGATCGCAGACATCCGGAAATACCTGGAACAACAGTCTGCTCGCAAACCGTTGCAGCTTCGCTATGGCGATGCTGTCAACGTCATCGAGTGGGAGCTTGAAATCGCGGACGGACGCGGTAGAAGACATGCTGCTGCTTACGGCAGCTACAGGATTTCAATTCCCCTTTGGGCCCGCAATAATTGGGTAGTGCTGCATGAGTGGGCCCACATCATCCATAGCCGCCTTGCCATCGATGGCGAAATTTCATCCACGACGTTCGACCTTTGGAGGCATGGCAGCCGTCGGCAAGAGCTTCGGGGTGGAGCTGCCCATGGATGGCAGTTTGCAGCAATCTACCTGGACCTGGTGCATTTTTGCATTGGCAAGGACGCCGCCTCGGCTTTGAAGGCAGCGTTCAAGACGCACAAAGTTCGCTATCGGCCGAAAAGAACGCGGGTTGCTACGCAAGAACAGCAGGAGCGGCTCGCCGCGATGCGTGCGGCAAGAACGGCTCCAGTCGCAAAGGCGGCATAGGCGCCATTAGCGGCCAGGCGTCATGCTTGATTTCCTCTACGGGCTCGATCCAACGGTGTCGGGCCCGATGTTTTGAGGGTAGAGAACGCTGCCCATCCGTGGAGATCGATCTCGCGCTTCTTAGAAAGCAAGCCGTCTGACCACACTAGCTTCGTTCTAAGTGCCTTCGTTCCGGGAGCGATCGAGACGATTTCTTTTTCCAGCAATCTCCAACAGACAGTAATCGACATCGGCGGCTGCGGCCAACAATCGGAATTCTCAAGCTGAGTTTTTCTTCGTCAGCTGGAGTAGGCGATATGCCCATGGGCACTTCGAAGAACAATGCCTACAAAATCCAAGGCAACGAAGATGCTGGTTGCGCAGAACGAACGCCTGGAGCCTCTCTAGTAGAAGGGGTAACGGAAGCGCTTTCATGCTCGGCGATGTCCTAGAAGTAAACATCGAAGACCCAATGGTGGTTTCCAACAGATCCTTGATGCGGCCGGGAAAGCCAGATATCAAAGCGGAGCCGAGATCTTGCTCGCTCACCATCTGCCCAAGGCGACAGGCGGAATGCGGATAAGAGAGCGGAAGATCCGGCGCCTCTGCCTCGCGATGAGCGTTAACGAAGAGGTGGTCCTGCCTATTCTCCAGCTCTGTCCAGGTCTCGTAGCTGAGGGAGCAGGCCGAGCACGGGCTATGCGCTCTCCGGGGGCGTCTGCTTGTCGAGAAAGGCTCTTAGGCGCTCTTCAAGGCTTTCGCCAAGTTCACATTCCCACAGTACGAGGGCGGCCCATCCTGCATCGGCGAGTGACGCTAGGGACTTCTGGTCCCGGGCTACGTTGCGCCCGATCTTTGCAACCCAGTAATCTGTGTTGGTGGCTGGCACGCGCGAGCCGCGCGCACAATCATGGCCGTGCCAGAAACACCCATGAATAAATATCACCTTTCGGCGACCGGCGAAGACGATGTCGGGCTTTCCGGGAAGGTCCAACCGATGCAGCCGGTATCTGTAGCCCATCCTGTGGAGGAGGCGTCGGACGGCTAGCTCCGGCTTTGTGTCGCGTGACTTGACCGACCGCATAATCCGACTGCGCTGTGCGGCAGTTTCGGTCACTGTTTGAAGTCGATCTTCATGCTGGGGTCGGTTTCAACGTCCTCGATGATCTCGTTGTAGCGCTTTACCAGGTCGGAGACGGCAACCCTGCGGCCTTCTGCGGCGAAATTGCCGAGTTCGTAGAGATTGAGCGCCACAAATTGCTCGATCTCGAAGACGTCAATCCTATCCGCAATCCCGGCATTATCGGCAAGAGCCTCTGCGACCGTCAAGCCACGCTGCATCGTTATAAGAACTGGTCTGTAGCCGTCGTCCAGATTATCGCGGCAGCGCTCGATAACGGCTTCACCGGGTGAAGTGGTAACATGGATTGCCACGTCGCCAATGAAGAAATCGCCCGGGCGGCCCGTCTGCGCGTCCGACGTGGAAAAGCCGTTGTGCTCGAACTTGCCAGCGCCGAGCGCGCATTCAAGCTTTGCGCCGACAATGTGCTGCATGACGCCGCCGACATAGTTCATGCCAGGCGTGTTCTTCTGTCGTTCCTCTGCTTGCTGGAGCACATCGCGGACAACAGTGCGCAAGCTGCGAGAGGCGTCGAGCCGAATTCTGAACGGCTTTGCCGAGAAGAATTCGTGCACCCGCGCAATCCAAAAATTCTCAACTGCATCAAGATCGACGTTGCCGGTCTCTGCCAGCCTGTTCAAGAAACCAACATACTGGCGCATGTTGGCAATGCTGCCGCGACTGGTACGGCCGCCTTCGGCTGCGAGCACGCGCGTAATGCCGTGCCGGGTCAACACAGCCTGGACGGCATTCCTGCCGAGGCCGAGCACCTGCCCGCCTTGGTCGGTGAGCAGATTTTCGGGATTGAGCGGCAGACCAGACGCCTTCGCCTGCTGCGTTATGACGAGCGCAACGCAGAGAGGCCCTTTGCGAGCAAACTTGTTCTCTTCTGTGAAGGCGGCAAGGGCCTGGTGCAGTTCCTCATTAGTCATCACGCCGCTATTTTCCCGTTAGCGCAACGAACCGAGATAATTTTTTCAAGGATGTTAGCCGCAAGAAACCGCACCACCGGGACCGCGACGCCGTCGCCAGCGAGATGATAGGCTTCGTTGTAATTATCAGGCAGGCGGTATTCATCCGGCAGTCCCATCAGCCGCGCGGCCTCTCGTGGCGAAATCAAGCGTGAACGGACCTTCTCGCCATCGACCAGCATGATGACCTGGCGGCTTGATCCGCCGGAAGGCGTGCGCAGGCAACCAGCAATGTCGTCGAACCGGATCTCTGCGCGTTGCACCTTGGCGCCTGTCTCGTCGAGCCGTGTGCGCTTATAGATTGTTCCCACCATGCAGCGTCCCGCCTTCTTCGCAGCCGAAACCTTGGCGCGGTTCACGGCGCTCATCATGTCAAGAAGCTTACGGGTCTGTTCGGGTGAGTGCCACTGAACACCTTGCGGGCTTTCTTCTACGAGATCTGCAAAGACGGTGTTTCGCGCAGGGGGCGCTGGCAGCCGCCACCATATCCACGCTTCATGACATCCCTTCGCCAGACCCTCATAGGCTCCAATCAGCGCGGCAGAGTGCCAGTTTGGATCAGGTGCTGGCGCAACCAGGCTTTCAGGGATCGACTGGGATCTATGGACGCCAATTATAAAGAGGCGCGGCCTCGATTGGGGAACAAAGTCTACAGCGTCCACGACGACAGCTCCGTAGCGGTATCCAGCATCCGACAGCGCTGCGCCGATCGCGGCAAAATCCTTGCCGCCGTGCGAGGTCAGAGCGCCGCAGACATTTTCCAGTACAATAAGACGGGGCGCGCGACCCTCTTCGCCGAGCTTTGTCATCAGCTTCCAAAACGGCCAGAACGTTCCTGAACGTTCGCCCTTGAGGCCTGCGCCAGCCCCGGCGAGCGAAAGGTCCTGGCAAGGGAAGGACGCCCATGCCAAATCTGCGCAACTCGCAAGGTCTGCGGTGGTCACGGCCGCTACGTCGCCAATCTTGAGGTGATCTACACCCCAGTTCAGTGCATAGCTTGCAGCCTTCTTTGCATCAAAATCATTTGCGAAAAGGCATTCCCAATTCGGCCCAAGTCCCGCCCGGGCCATGCCGCCGCCCGCGAAGAATTCGTAAAACGTGCCCATCTTCATTCCCCCGACAGTTTTTGTTGTTCGTTGTTGGCGGCGTCCCGGACCAGTTTCTCCTGGATGGCTTCAGTAATCCATGTGTTGCGCGAAACGTGCCCAACGCGTTGGCTGCGGGCGGCATCGATCTTCTCGAACATTTCTGGCGAGAGGCGGAGATTGATCCGGTCAAGAGTCCGGGATGAATCGGAAAGAGTTGGCTTCATGGGCGGCATCATGGCGCCCTTCTGGCGCAGATCAAGAGTGTTCGCACTTTGTTCCTGTTAATAAGGGACGGTTGAGTTGCAGGCAAGTGGCCATACCACTGGCCAGCCCTCCGAGCGACGGGGTCCCTGCAACCTCAGGCTGGCGAGCTGCATCGGTGCGGAGGAGGCCTCGAAAACGTACATGCTGCGGCCCCAACTGACGCGTGTCATGCCCGTTCTCAAACGCCTACTCGCGTGATGTTGTTCGGTAGCGATTCAGAGATAAACGCCGTTTGCGGCATAATCGCAGATGACGCGCTGATAACGGCTGCTGGAGATTTTACGTCGAAGTGTGTTGCGGGCAGCTCATATTCGGTTGCGTATAACTCTTTTCAGTATGCAGCCACGACATATCAGGTCGTCCGGAATGTGCTTTAATTCGTTACAATTTGCAGTCATGCGATTCATAACTCGAGATTTACGTTTCCATTTCCAAGATCTTCGTTGCGAAGCTTGAGTTTTGCGATTCCAGTGCGAACGGCGTTTGCGAGGCAGGTTAGGGGCCGTCAAACAAATGCTTTGCGCCGATGGGGTTTGAGCTCACCATGGTTGCAGCAGTGTGACAGATGGGGGGGAGCCATGGCGACAAGCAGGCAGGACGCGGAGAGACTGGGCAAGCAACGTGAACGACAAAGGCGATATCGCGATCGGCAAAGAGCTGAGCGCAGACCAGGCCGAGACGACATTGCAAGGATTCTGCTTCATTTCATGATCGTCAAAGCAGTGAAATCCGAGGATACGGTCGCGATGGAGAAGCTGATCACCATGCTGCTGGATGCTTTGAAAGGGCAGGGCTTCGATGAAGATGCATCGCTGGATGTCGTTGAAGACATGATTTTCCGGTACACCAAGCGGGGTTGGGATTTCCGACGTAAGATTCACCTGACGTCAGACTGAAGCGCTCACGATATCGAACACTGCAGGTCGGTATCGCACCTCGTTCTCGCGCCTTCCGACTGTTCTCTTTGCAAACGCAGTTTGCATTCTTAAGTTCGTCGTCCCCCCATTACTTCGTCAAACGGCGTTTGCCAACGTAACGCCGATATAGAGGTCTGTAACGCGTATATTGAGAAGCAGCCCTTTCTGGTTAATCAGGCCCTGACCACCGACCAAGTAGGACCGCAGACCAGGATCGAAGGTGCTAGTGATCGCGTGTCAATGCGGGCTGGTTGTAGAATAGAGATCGTCTGGTCCGCCTCAGCAAGCCCGGTGATCAACCGGTTCAAAGAAGACGCCGAAGCTTTGAACAGGATAGCGCAACCCATAGTGCAGACGGCTTTTATAGGCCCATAAGCAAAGCATCGAGGTAGCGCCTGATGGCCAGCAGCTGTGGTAGACCACCTTCAATCGCGGTCTCGACGGGTCGTTTGCCATTGAATAGGGGCCCATCGTTGGTTCGACTGAACCATGTCCTGGAGAGGGGCCCCTCGAAATACGCCTCCAGCGCCTGATAGATGCCGACCAGCGCACTGAGACGAACCAACTGCTCCTCGGACAGATCCCCATCGAAGCCGACGTCTCTATTCCTTGTCCATGTCTCTGACGGTAGAGCGGCCAGAGCTGCGGCTTCAGAAGGGTCAAGCCCCCATGCATCAGCGATGCGGGTGTACGCCTTGAGCGCTACGGTTTTTCGGTTGATCTTCTGGGATCGTTCTGTTTTCTGCATCACTCTAAACCTCTCGGTAGTGCGTGGCCCATGGTATCCACACTCAGATCGGAGGCAAGACCGACAGTTTCCCCATGATGCGCAAGCAGAGAGTGCGCGATATGTCGATGGACTCGCAGCATGCTTTTCGGGTCATGGCAAGATGAAGCCGCAGCAGCAGGAAATTGACCGCCTTCGCGAGGAAGCGTCAAAGCTGAAGGGGGCGCGCGACATCCCAAAAAATGCCGCAGCCTCTGCGCGAGGGGCGCGATATGAGGATCACTTCAACTCAAGGCGCCTTAACATCTGGCTGATAGTATGGCGGTGGGAGACGCTCGTTGCAGGCTGCGCTGGATCGCCATCTGGCCAATCTGCGGGCAACCTGCTGAAGAACGCCTATAGCCCGAAGGCGAACGGATCGAGGTCCCGAAGCCAATGGCGAGTTACCGAACGGTGAATTTACCGACCCTGCCTGCCGTATTTTCCCGGGCGCTGGGGTGATGGCCATGGAGCCGATCTGGGAAGCAACTTCCACCGCTGCCCTATTGCTTTCGGCCAGAACGCAGCGTGCATCCACCATGCCACGCAAAAGTCATAGCTATGATCGATGCATCGTTGCAGGTCCATCATTATAACAGCGCACCTAAATCATGATTGTTGAGTACGGCGACATCCCAGGGGTATCATTTCCGTCAGACGGCCTTTCCAACAGGGCGGAAGCTACTCTCGAGGCATACGTTCGCTCTGGCGATTGAGATGCCTACAGCAGGCAACATTCTGAAAAAAGATCCTCGCCAACTTTTGGTCGGGCAACGACCGCGGATGTGACATGAACGGGCGCGGGGACGGCGGCCTTATCTCTTGGACGCGTGCCAGACACGCTTTTCCTGTTCTCATCCAAATGTCGTTCCATTGTGCGGGATAATCCGGCTTGAGGGGAAGAAGGCGCGCTCGTACGGGTTGTTACAGGGCCTGCGTTCGAAAGCCTCCCCCGATGGTCAAAGCTTGCGCTGACCTTTAATTGCTGTCGCGTGGCTTTTTTGGTCGAACTTAATAATCATCCGTACGGAGCGATATTATTTTTATGGGATGCAGCTCTAAATAACCACGAAAAATGCGCGTTATGCATGACAACGTGAAAATTCCTGTTTTGCAAAATAGGCAGCGACCGGAGATTTTCGCATTTTTACAAGATAATAATCGGCCGGAGGGCCGGACGCTTTAGGCGGGGGAAGGACCAATTATATATTGCCCCTGAAAAACGTGATTATTTTTAAAGATAAATAGGCCGCGTCATTAATTACGCGTATTTCCCTCCTAATAATAGGTTTGGCGTCGGCGACGCAATTGTGTATTGACACTTCGAATCGAATCGCTGTACTTGCCCCAACAACGTGATGCACTGCGAGGGGGTTGATGAAGCGAGCGATTGCAAGAGACCGAAAGGCCTGGAGGGCCAGGGTCCAATCACTTGTCTATGGGGGAGTGTCAGGGCTTCATGAAGCATACGATGCTGTGTTGATTGACCAGAAATGCGACGTGTTGGGAATGTAAACGGCGCTCTTCTTCGAGGGTCGTAGGCCGCTCGGCATTTTACTTTGCCCGTCGATCATTTTGCAGTAGAGAGGAATCAGGCTCTTCCATAAAGGAACCACCATTTCCTGGCGAGGAGGACCGTGCCGCGACGAACGGCAAGGTTCGAGCACGTCCCTTTGACTGGAGCATGACTGACCAGCCGAAACATTTTAGATCTGTTCCAGCCCTGAGCTAGCGGTCTGACGTCTACGACGTCCGCTGTTCAGTTTAGTCAACAAACGCCGGCTCGGCTAATCAGGCCGGTCCATCCAGCACAATCAAGTTTTCGCCCGTCGAGCACATCTCGGGCGACATAGAAGGATATTATTGTGTCAAACATCAAACTTTCACCGGAACAGCCAGGAAGCAGGAGCTTTCGTTTCATACAGGTGGAAGGACGAGCTGCACACGACCGAGGGCAGCGTAAAACATATGCAACATCAATTCCGGGTGGGATGACTCGTCTCCACGCCGGGGCCTTTATTGTAGGAGCTCGTTGATGCTGAAATTCATGCCCGGTCAGGAAGTCAGCGCCACATTCCTGCGGGAGACCGAACGATGGAAGCGGCTCCTTGCGGATACGGAGAAAATCGCCGCAGGGATGTTACCAGAAGAAATCGCGGTCCCGGAAGAGACGCCAACGCTCGATGACTGGTTCGGCGTCGCACTTGAGACGCCAGCGCTTGCTGGCTACTCCACGGGTCACCCACGTCTGGTTGGCGCCAGGCGCCTTATCACAACAAGCGATCTCTGGCTCCTTTCCAACGACGGCAGGTGGGCGCGGACACTCTCACGCTGGTATCGGCTTGGAGAGCCGATGACAGCCCAGCAAGATCCGGTCGGCAAGTGATGATGAGCAGCACTAGATTCACCCGGCCGGCAGGCCCCGCTCGGAACGGGCCCGCAGTGATAAACTGAAAGCTGGGTGCGCGCCGCGTTATCTTGAGAGCCTACCGGCGACACGCTCCATGTATCGATAACGAAGCACGGCTCGGACACTGGCTTCCTGGCTACAGACAGTAATCACAGGCTCCATATTGGCAAAGCAGGAGTATATGCCGCCGCCATCGTCATTGCTTGACGACAAGAGAAACATTGATGATGTCTACAATGGAAAGAATTAATCGTCGCTAAGAACCCCGCCAGTTGTGGCGTCTCTTCGAGTTTGGACTACACCATGGATTACTACGATAATATGAAGCGCTCATGGCTTTCATCAGGTCGACCGATCAGTGCAGAGAGTCAACAAATTACGGCTGAAATGGCCAGATCTATTGCGCTGTCCGAGGGACACACACAAAAGCTCCTTTTCGGGGAGGTGCAGGCTGGAAAGACGCTGTTCTACCTTGGACTTTGCGCAACGCTTTACGATTTGGACTGGAAGGGAGTGGTGGTGATTTTCACCAAGTCTGACCTAAAATTGACGAAACAGACGCTTCTGCGCGTTGAGGCTGAGTTCCGCTCATTTGTGGAGGCAGGAGACATAGACGTTCATGATATCATGGGGATGAAGAACGTCACGTCTTGGCAGGTGACGCACCAAAAACCGATCATCCTGGTTAAGAAGCACTCTAGCAACATCCGCCGTCTTATCGATTTCATCACCTCAAAGCTTCCGTCAAACTATCGCGTTTTGATCGTCGATGATGAAGCAGATTTTGCCACGATACGCTACCGTAGGATCGGAGGCAGCTATCAGCGCGGTCGTATCGGAGATCTCATAGTGTCTCTGCGGGAAAGCATCCGGAACTGTGCATTCCTGCAGGTGACTGCGACCCCCCAATGTGCGCTTTTACAGGAACAAGGGTCACCATTTCGACCCGAGGAAATCAGCCTTCTGCCCCGTCACGCCGGATATTTCGGTGCTGATCGCTTATTAGGCGAAGAGCATTTCTTCGTCCCAGTTCCGGAGACGGAAATGACGGCGCTCAGGACTCTCGATATCAGATTTGAGGACAATCTACTCGAGCGTGATGGCGTCGCGTCCTTCCGTGCCGCTTTGTTGAACTTCATCGTTGCGGTTTCGATCCTCCGGCTTCAGCCACCACTCCCGGGGGACGTTGATCAACGATACTCGATGATCGTGCATGTCGATGTCAAAAAGAAATCTCATGAGGCCCTGTGTGAACTTGCGGAACGGATGCTTGCCGAAATCAGGTGCGCGATTGGTGCAGGCGATCCGATGTTCAAGAGCCTGGTTGATCGAGCAATCGCCGCTTTCAGGCCGTCGTTGGTGGCTGCCGGTCGGGACCTTCCCCCTCATCGCGAGATACTTGCCGCAGTTCAGACTGCAGTGCTTGAAGGGGGGATCCGTATGGAAGTTTTAAATTCTACCCGAGATACGTCTCAACTACTCAACGACAAAGGCGAATTGCGCATGGGACCTCCGATCAACGTGTTTTTCGGAGGATTCATGCTGGACCGGGGCATAACCGTACCAAAGCTGCTGGCGATGTTCTATGGCCGGGCGCCCAAGAAGATGCAACAAGACACAGTTCAGCAGCACCTTCGTTTGTTGGGCAATAGACTGGAAGGACACTTGCCCTTCACCAGATTCTACACAACAAATAACGTCTATGATGCTTTGAGAAAAATCCATAAAATGGATACATCGCTGCGGGCCGACGTGGCAGAAGGTGACGCCGAAGGAAGAATGCCCTTTGTCAGGGCGGATCCTGACAGCGGGATCGTTCCATGTGCCAAGGACAAGATGCCGAGAGCCTCCGCGTTTAAGTCGGATAGTAGCCTGATCCCCGTTGGATTTCAAACAGTTGGTACGAAACAACTAAAGAAGATTTCCGAGCAGGTCGAGTCGCTGATACCACCAGACGCTCTTGAGAGTAGCCGGCCGATAAAAGTTCCGGTTGAAAATGCTGTACGTATTCTCGATCTACTTGAGGGAGCGTTTAGGTTCGAGATCGGTCAAAGTTTCGATTGGGCAAGCGCTCGGAAAGTCATAGAGACACTGTCGCGCTCACCGCTTCGTGATGAGGATCGGGGGTTCTGCTGGATCGTTGCTCGCAGGAATAGAACCATGGTTCGAAGGCGACCGGACGGTCGATATTCAAACGCGCCATCCTCCTATCAGGAGCGCAAACTTTACCGATCCCTTGGTGGAGGGTTGCCCATACTGGCACTGTTCGGCCAGAAGGGTCGTGAGGCAGATGGTTGGAAAGGTCAGTCGTTCTGGTGGCCAGAGGTCGTGATCCCACCAAGGGCAGATAGTCTGTTCTACGCTGTTTGACCAAGCGGCAACGGAGTATTCTGATAAGTTGTGAACTGCGAGCTCGTAGATGCGATTCAAGTTAGCCAACGCGGCTGCGTGCTGATCGCAGCCGTCGAAAAGGCCAATCCGATGATTAAGTCGCGGCGATCGGGGCACCCTCCACTGCGATTCTGAGCCGCACTCAGGCCGATCCGGTTGCCGGCAAAGTTGTTGATGTCGCCCTGCTCATATTCCGCGACCTCATCTACGTAGCGTACGAACTTGGAGCCACTGGAAGATTTTGCTGGAGAAGCGCTTATTGAACATTTCAACGGTTTCGTGCCAAACGGCCTGTCCTTGGCGAAGGTAATGCCAAGACCTGTGGCCTTGCTTACATTTTTTCGACCCAAACCAGCTAGGCTTCGTCGAAAATCTAAGGGACTAGGAATGAGCCTTCTTCCAGACATGCTCATGCTGCGAGCATATGGTGAACCTGTTCGGTGTCAATAACCACAGAATCGGGACCCTGTTTTTTCTTCCAAAAGGGACCCCCTCAATGTGATAGAGGCACGGCAGTGAGCACCCGATCAGGCGTAGCTGGTCGGGGTTGCACAGCCTGATCGG
>Ga0182739_1003446_pt1 | contig 13866 bp, 10 predicted proteins | sample eDN5th30CBELigBY_FD_128873 | JGI IMG/M metagenome (GOLD analysis project Ga0182739, IMG submission 128873) | Enriched backyard soil microbial communities from Emeryville, California, USA - eDNA 5th pass 30_C BE-Lig BY (version 2) (version 2) | ecosystem: Environmental > Terrestrial > Soil >... | reverse complement strand
CGGTTCGAGCCGGGCGCCAGCACCGTCGAGAAGTGCTCGCAGGCCGCCGCATGGACATCGTGCAGGAAGCCTTGTTCCTCGGGCTTGCCGCGCCAGCCGTTCTTGACCGTCACCCGCCGGCCGTCGGCGAGCGTGAAGGCGGCAATGTCGAGCGCATTGCCGAATGCGTGTTCGGAGATCGGCGCGCCACGCTGCCCGTTCATGCCGCGGCACGAATAGGCCGAGATCTGACGGATTTCGGCTACCGGCTGGCCGAACCAGCGCATCGCCGCCGGCTGCACCGACTTGGCCATCCACTGGTCGAGCCGGGCGACGACCGGGCAGGCGAGCGTCGCCTGCGGCGTCACGGCGGCCGACCCGACGGTGAGGGGACTGCGGTCCGGCCCCATGCGCTCCGGCGTGCTGCCGATATAGCGGTCGGGGGGATAGTCGGTACGGGCCGAGCCACCGTCGCGGGCCGTGTGCGGACGCCCTGACGGCGCGGCCGCATAGGGATCGCTTTGCGCACCGCCCGGTGCGCCTGCGGTCTCCTCGGGGAGGTCGCCTTCGTCGGCGCCCTCGATGCCGGGCGGATGCAGCGACAGCGGCGGCGCGTAGCCACCGGACGCCGGGCGACTGCCGTAGCCCGAGGGCTCGGCTTGCCTGTCCGCCTCGTAAGGCGCTGGCGCGCTGTATTGCGGGGAGGGGGCGGCCCGCCGCGGTTCCGGAATCGGGAATCCGGCCGGGATGTCGCTGGGCGGCCGCATCTCGCGCATATAGCCGAGCATGGTGCGGTCGCCGAGCGCCGCAACCTTGAACGGATACTGCGCGCCGCAAACGCCCGGCCCGTCGATCGAACGGATCTGCACGACGGTTGCGCCCGGCTTCACGGAGCCGGAACTGATGCAGGCGCGCTCGGCATCGGCGCGCCACGGGTCACGCTGCTCGACCCAGCCACGCCCGCATCCCACGAGCGCGACCAAGGCTACGGAGCCGACGAGATACAGGGCTGCTCCACGTTTCATCCCCGCAAGGTGCGCGGCATTCGATTAATGTTTTCTTCAATATGCAGCGGTCAGTGGCGCGATGCTTTGTTTGGTTAATAAGTGATTAAGCCGGGGCTTTGAAATGTTCACAATAGGTTCAACCGGGCCGATTCCGGGAGCGATGACCGAATGGCTTGGACCACCCGCGGCAGCGGCTGAGTAAATTCGCCAGTATTTTCAATTATTCTTGGCGGCAGCCCCGAAGGGCCTAGGCAAATACTTCCGCATCTGGATGACCTGTCGCGGATCGACTTGGGTATTCGCTGCACCGCAGCACGTGAACCCCTTTCGCGCGGCCGGTTTGCCGTGATAGATTGTTTCCATCGGCAACAAGCAGTGAGGCCTGCCGTGGATTTTGCCCTGAAGCTTAACGTCCTCGGAGCATGCGCCGCTTTGGTTCTTATTGGCGCAGTTCTGTGGGGTACGTTCTGACCAACGGAGAGAAGTCCAACGACAACGCCTGAATCCTTGCCCGCGTCAAAGGACATCAGGACTGCGTATTCCCGGCACCGGTGAGCAGAACGCTCCCCGGTGTCTTCATTTTTCTGGTGTCTTCATTTTTGGCACGGTCCGAAAGACACGTGCCCCGGGTAGCGCCGATCCGCTCAGCGATTACGCCGCTTCTTCCTTCACGCGCGTCGGCGTGTAGTTGAGGATCGGCGCGAGCCAGCGCTCGGTTTCGCCAACGCTCCAGCCCTTGCGCTGCGCATAGTCTTCCACCTGGTCGCGCTCGACCTTGCCGACGCCGAAATAGTGGCTCTCCGGGTGGCTGAAATAGAGCCCGCAGACGGATGCGCCCGGCCACATCGCAAAGCTCTCCGTCAGCTTGAGGCCGATCTTTTCATCCGCGGAAAGAAGAGAGAACAGCGACGCCTTCTCGCTGTGGTCGGGCTGTGCAGGATAGCCGGGGGCAGGGCGGATGCCGCGATACTTTTCCGCGATCAGCGCCTCCGGGTCGAGCGCCTCGTCCGGCGCATAGGCCCAGAACTCGCGGCGCACGCGCTCGTGGATGCGCTCGGCCAGCGCCTCCGCGAGCCGGTCCGCGAGCGCCTTGACCATGATAGCGGAATAGTCGTCGTTGGCGCGCTTGAAACGGTCCGCGACCTCGTCCTCGCCGATGCCCGCCGTCACTGCGAAGCCGCCGACATAATCGGCCGGTCCGCCGTCCTGCGGTGCGACGAAGTCGGCGAGTGCGACGTTGAAGCGGCCTTCGCGCCGCACGAGCTGTTGCCGCAGCGTGTGCAGCATAAGCGACGGCGTCTTCCGTTCTTCGTCCGCGAACAGCGCGATGTCGTCGCCGATGCTGTTGGCGGGCCAGAAGCCGATCACCGCGCCGGCGCGGAACCAGCCTTCGGTGACGATCTTGTCGAGCATCGCCCGCGCATCTTCATAGAGCGAGCGCGCGGCTTCGCCCACGGTGTCGTCGTTGAGGATGGCCGGAAAGCGTCCGCTCAACTCCCAGGTCTGGAAGAACGGCGTCCAGTCGATGTAGTCGATCAGCTCGGTGAGCGGGTAGTCGGCGAACATGCGCGTTCCGAGGAACGACGGGCGCGGCGGCTGATAGCCGCCCGACCAGTCGAGCGCGAGGCGGTTGGCGCGCGCGTCCGCGAGCGCGAGGCGCTTCTTGTCCTGCTGTCCGCGCGCATGCGCGGCTGCGATGCGCGCATACTCTTCGCGCACGTTGCCGACATAGGACTCCCGCGCGCCGGATGAGATCAGCGCGGAGGCGACCCCGACGGCGCGGCTCGCATCGGTGACGTAGACGGCCTGGCCTCGGTTGTAGTTCGGATGGATTTTCACGGCGGTATGCACACGGCTCGTCGTCGCGCCGCCGATCAGCAGCGGAACCTCGAAGCCCTGTCGCTCCATCTCGGCGGCGACGTGGCACATCTCGTCGAGCGACGGCGTGATGAGACCGGACAGCCCGATGATGTCGACGCCCTCGGCCTTCGCGGTTTCGAGGATCTTCGTCGCCGGCACCATCACGCCGAGGTCGATGACCTCGAAATTGTTGCACTGGAGCACGACGCCGACGATGTTCTTGCCGATGTCGTGGACGTCGCCCTTCACGGTCGCGAGCAGGATCTTGCCGGCCGCGCTCGCCTTGGTGATCCCCGCCTCTTCCTTTTCCTTCTCCATGAAGGGCAACAGGTAGGCGACCGCCTGCTTCATCACGCGCGCGGACTTAACCACCTGCGGCAGGAACATCTTGCCGGCGCCGAACAGGTCGCCGACGATATTCATGCCGTCCATCAGCGGGCCTTCGATCACTTCGAGCGGGCGTGTGGCGCGCTGGCGCGCTTCCTCCGTATCCTCCACGATGAAGTCGGTGATGCCCTGCACGAGCGCGTGGCTCAAGCGGCGCTCGACCGGCCACTCGCGCCAGGCGAGGTCGCTTTCCTTCTTCTCCTTGCCGCCCTGGCCGCGGAAGCGCTCGGCGAGCGCAAGCAGGCGTTCGGTGGCGTCGTCGCGCCGGTTGAGGACGACATCCTCGCAAGCCTCGCGCAGTTCCGGGTCAAGCGAGTCATAGACCGCGACCTGACCGGCATTGACGATGCCCATGTCCATCCCGGCATGGATGGCGTGATAGAGGAACACCGAGTGCATCGCTTCGCGCACCGGTTCATTGCCGCGGAACGAGAAGGAGAGGTTGGAGACGCCGCCGGAGATGTGGGCGTATTCGAGGTTCTGCTTGATCCAGCGCGTGCCCTCGATGAAGGCGACGCCGTAACCATTGTGCTCCTCGATGCCGGTGGCGACCGCGAAGATGTTGGGATCGAAGATGATGTCTTCCGGCGGAAAGCCGACTTGGTTGACGAGGATGTCATAGGCGCGGGCGCAGATCTCGGTCTTGCGCTCGAACGTGTCGGCCTGTCCCTTCTCGTCGAACGCCATCACCACCACGGCAGCGCCGTAGCGCCGCACGATCCTGGCGTGCTCGATGAACGCTTCCTCGCCTTCCTTCATCGAGATCGAGTTCACGACTGCCTTGCCTTGCAGGCATTTCAGGCCGGATTCGATGATGTGGAACTTCGAGGAGTCGACCATCACCGGCACGCGCGCGATGTCCGGCTCCGACGCGACGAGATGCAGGAACTCGACCATCGCGGCTTCGGAGTCGAGCAGGCCCTCGTCCATGTTGACGTCGATGATCTGCGCGCCATTCTCGACCTGATCGCGGGCGACAGCCAGCGCCGCGGGGAAGTCGCCGGCGGTGATCAGCTTGCGGAACTTGGCGGAGCCGGTGACGTTGGTGCGCTCGCCGACGTTCACGAACGGGATTTCGGGCGTGAGCGTGAATGGTTCGAGACCCGACAGCCGCAACTGGTGCGGCGGATGCGCAAGCGCGCGCGGCTTCTTGCCTTCCACTGCCTTCGCGATCGCGCGGATATGCGCCGGCGTCGTGCCGCAGCAGCCGCCGACGATATTGACGAGGCCTGCCTCGGCGAACTCCTCCAGCAGCGAGGCCATGAATTCGGGGCTCTCGTCATAGAGACCGAATTCGTTCGGCAGGCCGGCATTCGGATAGGCGCAGACCAGCGTATCGGCGATGCGCGAAATCTCGTCGATATGCGCGCGCATCTCCTTGGCGCCGAGCGCGCAGTTGAGACCGACAGAGATCGGATTGGCGTGACGGATCGAATGCCAGAACGCGGTCGGCGTCTGGCCGGAGAGCGTGCGGCCGGAGAGGTCGGTGATGGTCCCGGAGATCATCACCGGCAGGCGGATGCCGCGCTCGTCGAACAGTTCTTCGATGGCGTAGATCGCGGCCTTGGCGTTGAGCGTGTCGAAGATCGTCTCGATCAGCAGCAGGTCGGCGCCGCCGTCGATCAGGCCGCGCACCTGTTCAGCATAGGCTATGCGCAGTTCGTCGAACGAGACGGCGCGGAATCCCGGCCGGTTGACGTCGGGCGAGATGGACGCGGTGCGGTTGGTCGGTCCGAGCGCGCCGGCGACGAAGCGGCGCTTTCCGTCTTCCTTTTCCGCCGCTACGGCGGCCTCTCGCGCGAGCCGTGCGCCTTCGACGTTGAGTTCGTAGGCGAGCGCCTCCATGCCGTAGTCGGCCTGCGCGATCGAGGTCGAGGAGAAGGTGTTGGTCTCGACGATGTCGGCGCCGGCGAGGAAATAGGCGAGGTGGATGTCGCGCACCGCATCCGGGATGCTCAGGTTGAGCAGGTCGTTATTGCCGCGCACGTCCTGCGGCCAATCCGCGAAGCGCGCGCCGCGATAGCCGGCTTCGTCGAGCTTGAGCGTCTGGATCTCGGTGCCCATGGCGCCGTCCAGAACGAGAATCCGCTTGGCCGCAGCTTCGCGGAGGAAGGTTTCGGTTGAGGCGGCAGCACCACGCGACGTCATTACAGATCCTTTCGTCACGCCGCACGCTGCGTTGTGACAGGCCGCATGCCGAGCAGGTGGCAGATCGCGTAGACCAGATCGGCGCGGTTCATGGTGTAGAAGTGAAAGTCCGTGACGCCGTGGTCGACGAGGTCGAGAACCTGTTCGGCGGCAACGGCGGCTGCGATGAGCTTGCGGGTGGCGGGATCGTCATCGAGCCCGTCGAAGCGCTGCGCGAGCCAGTCCGGCACACTCGTGCCGCAGCGTTCGGCAAAGCCGCGCGTCTGCTTGAAGTTCTGCACCGGCAGGATGCCGGGAACGACGGGAATATCGATGCCGCGCGCGCGCACGCGATCGAGATAACGGAAGTAGAGATCGTTCTCGAAGAAGAACTGGGTGATCGCGCGGGTCGCGCCGGCATCGACCTTTGCCTTCAGCATGTCGATGTCGGCTTCGACGGTCGGGCTGTCGGGATGTTTCTCTGGATAAGCCGAGACCGAGATCTCGAAATCGCCGAGGCGTTTGAGACCGGAAACGAGTTCAGCCGAATGGGCATAGCCGCCGGGATGCGGCTTGTAGTGCGCGCCGACCCCGGCTGTCGGGTCGCCGCGCAGCGCCACCACGTGGCGCACACCCGCGTCCCAATAGGCGCGGATCACATCGTCGACCTCCTCGCAGGTCGCATCGACGCAGGTGAGATGCGCGGCCGGGACCAGTGAGGTCTCAGAGAGAAGTCGCTTGACGGTACCGTGCGTGCGCTCGCGGGTCGAGCCGCCGGCGCCGTAGGTCACGGAGACAAACGAGGGCGTCAGCGGCGCGAGCCGCGCGATCGCCTCCCACAGCGTTCGCTCCATCTCATCCGTCTTGGGCGGAAAGAATTCGAACGACACGTTGAGGCCGGCCGGATGACGGCTGGCACGGTGAGGGTCGATGCTGTTCATCAGGCCACCTCGCGGGCGGGAGTGGGGTCGGCGATCAGCATGCGCGGGTCGCGCGCGAGCCAGATCGATACGGCGATCTTGTCCGGGTGGTCCGGCTGGAGCGTGTGGTGCTGCTGCGGCTCGAGACCGGCGGCGGCCATCCACTGCGCCACCGTCTCGGGCGCGAAGCCGAGGCGGCGATGTGCATGCTCTTCCCGCAGGAACTCGAGTTCATGCGGCGCGAAGTCGACAACGAGCAACCGCCCGCCGGGGCGCAGGACGCGCGCCGCCTCGCGGATTGCGCGCGCGCCGTCGTCGAGGAAGTGCAGAACCTGATGGACGATGACGACGTCGAAGGAATCGCGCGGCACTGGCAGGTCGAATATGTCGGCGTGCCGCACCGAGCATTGCCGCAGGCCCGCGCGGTCGAGTCTTGCGCGGGCGACCGAGAGCATCGCCGGCGAGAGGTCGATGCCGAGCCCGCGCTCGAGATGCGGCGCCAGCAGTTCGAGGATGCGGCCGGTGCCGGTGCCAAGGTCGAGTAGCGAGCGGAAGGGCTGGTCGGCGAGGGCGGCGACGATCGCCTCCTCGACGGCGGCGTCCGCGACGTGCAGTTCGCGGATGCGGTCCCATTCCTCGGCGTGCGCCCGGAAGTAAGCCTGGGCGGTCTCCGCGCGCGCGGTGCGCACCGCGGTCAGCCGCTCGCTATCCTTTGTCACGACCGGATCGTCCGGGTCGAGGCGGTCGACCAGCGAGAGCACGAGGTCGGCATTCGCCTCGTCTTCCGGCAGCCGGAAGAAGGCCCAGCTTCCCTCCCGCGCGCGCTGCACCAGCCCGGCCTCGGTCAGCAGCCGCAGATGGCGGGAAATGCGCGGCTGCGACTGGCGAAGAATCTCGGTGAGGTCGGACACGGTCAGTTCCGCCTGCGCCAGCAGTGACAGGATGCGCAGCCGCGTGGGCTCGGCGGCCCCGCGCAACACGGCATTGAGCTTTTCGAATGGAAGAACGCTCGGCTTCATGGCCTCGGCTTTGTGCCCTATTCGATATAAAGATATCTTTATACAGTTAAGCAGTCAGATGCAAGGGCGTTCCGAGAGAGGCACCCACCCAAATGGCCGCGGTGGCAGGACCCGCAGTCTGACCAGACAGCGGGTGCGGGCCTCGGTGGCCGTCAGCAAGCGATTGAAACGAAAGAGTATTCGGGAGTGGGAGCGCCCGGACCGGGTCAGACCACGGTGCTGCGTCTCGCCGCGTCGGCGAAACCGATGCGGCACTCGCCGCCGCAATAACGCACGATCAGGTCGGCGAGGTCGTGGACGGCGGCGTCGAGATCGCCCCAGCCATTGGCCTGCAAGGTCACGACCGCGCGGGTGGTCTCAAGGCCGATCAGCGAGCGCGCGTCCTGCCGCCAGTTCCAGCGCCGGCACAGGACCTTGTCGGCGTCGGCATAGACGATTTCGCCCGGCTTCGGCGATTCGGCCTCATTGGCCGCACCGCCATTCTCGCCGCCGTCGCCGGCCTCGTCGGCTGTCCCCGACGCCATATCGACGAAACTGTCGCCGTCATGCGCCGGGCGGAAGGCGAGGGGCGGGGCGATTCTGTCGAGGTCGTCGGCGCCCAGCGGCAGCACGTGGGTCAGCGAGACCGCGTTGTAGAGGTCGACGAAGGCGTTGACGCGCGGCAGGTCGCGGCCCGCGAGCACGTTCTTGAGCAGCCGCTCGACCGAGGAGCGGTAGCGCGTCTGCTTCACCCCGAACGCCTTGTAGGCCGAACGCCAGGCGGCGATACCCGGAATGCGCGCGAGCTCGTAGCCGGACCAGTGGGCACGCGCGGCGATCTCGCGTTCGCGGATCAGCTTTTCGAGGCTTTCAGCCCGCGCGGGTGCGATGGTAAGCCCTTCCGCGACCACGACGCCTACGCGGAAGTCGGGGAAGTCGTCGGCAATGGCTGCGATGGAAAGCGAGAACGGCATGATCGTGCGGGCGTCTGGAGTTACAACACGATCCGACCTGACTGATCGGATCGTGCTGTAAAAATTATTGTCTGGTCGCATTTTCTAACGGTGAACCGGTATCCACTTCACCGGAAAATGCTCTAATGCGACAGATGGCATAGCCTGCGCGTCTGTCAACGGCGCCGCCGGCATTCACGCACGGCAAGAGCGCATGTCCGGGAAGATATGAGCGATCCCGTTTCCAGTATTCGTGAGGGTGAAGTCGCAGTGGAACTGCCGGCGCAGTTCGACGCAGGCCTCTACTTCATCGGCCGCATCGCGACGCCGTGGAAGCGGCGCGGGGACTGCCCGCGCAATGCGCGCGAGGCCCGCGAGGCCGAGGCGGTCTGCAAGATCACGGTGGACGAGCGCTGGGCCGCGGGCCTCAAGGATATCGAGACCTGCACGCATATCGTTGTGCTGTACTGGATGCACGAGGCGCGGCGCGATCTCGTGCTGCAGTCGCCGCGCCACTACGGCCGGCAGCGCGGCACCTTCGCATTGCGCTCGCCCGTGAGGCCCAATCCGGTTGCGCTCAGCGTGGTCAGCCTGCTCGGCGTCGCGGGCAACGTGCTGACCGTGCGGGGGCTCGACTGCCTCGACGGCACGCCGCTGATCGACCTCAAGCCGTATTTCGCCTCGACCGATGCGATTCCGGAGGCGGCGGTCGGCTGGCATGGCGAGCGAGACCGCGAGAACCCTTCAGGAACCTAATCGCCCCCCTCGTCGTTTAACTGCCGACCGCACAATACGAGGGGAGCGTCATGAATCGCTCAGACCTAGCCGTCGGCGCAGCCGCGCTGGCGATCGGGATCGGCTTTGCCTCCGCCAACGCGCTTTCGCAGCCGCTCGCGCTGTTCTCGCCGTCGCAGCAGCAGCCCGCGCCGTTCGACCGCGTGATGCGCGCGCCGCCGCCGGCTGCGCCCGAATACGAGCGGCGCGGCAGCGCGCTGCCGGCGCATCTGCAACGCCAGATCGTGCCGCATGCCTCACGCGAGCCGGCGGGCACGATCATCGTGGATACGCCGAACACCTATCTCTACTACGTGCTCGGCGACGGCCGCGCCGTGCGCTACGGCATCGGCGTCGGGCGCGAAGGTTTCACCTTCTCCGGCGCGAACACCATCGAGCGCAAGGCCGAGTGGCCCGACTGGACGCCCCCGCCCGAGATGATACAGCGCCAGCCCTATCTGCCGCGCTGGATGGCCGGAGGTCCCGGCAATCCGATGGGCGCCGCGGCGCTCTATCTCGCCAATTCGCTCTACCGCATCCACGGCACCAACGATCCGTCCTCGATCGGCCAGCGCGTGTCTTCCGGCTGCATCCGCATGCTCAACGAGGACATCGCCGATCTTTATGAGCGGGTGCGGGTCGGTGCGCGCGTCGTGGTGCTACCGGACAGCCGGCGGCATGAGCGTACGGCCCCGACCGCGCGCAGCGGCGAGCGGCCGGACGCGTCCTCCTCGGTGCGCGGTTCGCGGTGGAACTAGCAACGGCGGCGCGTTGTATGCCGCGCGCCTCCTCTACCTCTCGGACTCCTTGCGGAAGGTCGGCAGGCCAATGCCGATGGCGTCGAAGCCGCCATCGGCCGCCAGGATCTGCCCGGTGATGTAACTCGCCCGCTCGCTCGACAGGAAATACACCGCTTCCGCAATTTCTTCCTCGAGACCGTAACGGCCGAGCGGCACGGCGTCGTGATAGTCGGCGCGGATCGCTGCCGAGTGGACAGCCTTCGCCATCGCCGTATCGACCGGGCCGGGCGCGACCGCGTTGACGCGGATGCCGAGAACGGAAAGCTCGAGCGCAAGCTGCTTCGTCAGATGGGCGAGTGCTGCCTTGCTGGTGCCGTAGGCGACGCGCAATGCGGAGGCACGTAGCCCAGAGATCGACGTGATGTTCACGATGCTGCCGCCCGCCTGCATGAGCGGCACGAATGCTTTGGTGACGATGAACGGGCCGACGAGGTTGACGTCCATCGTACGCTGGAATTCGGCGAGCGAGGTTTCGAGCACCGGCTTGAATACTGCGTGGCCTGCATTGTTCACGACCGCATCGAGGCGCGCGAAGCGCTCCCGAACCTGTGTCGCTGCCGCCTCGACCTGGTCGGGCAGGGCGACGTCGCAGGTGATCCCGAGCACCCGTTCCGGCGCGTCAAGCGCGGCGACGCTGCGCGCAAGGGGCTCGCCGTCGATATCGAGCAGCGCCGCGCGCCAGCCTTCGGCAAGAAAGCGCTTCGCGGTCGCAAGCCCGATGCCGCGCGCGGCGCCGGTGACGAGGACTGTCCTGTGGGTCATGGCGCTGAGCCTTTCCGAACGAGTGGGCGCAGTTTCGCGCGCCCCTCATTGCGGCACAAGGCGTCCGCGCCCTCCGGTGCACCGGCCGAGCGGAAGATTTCATGCGGTGTGTGCGATTGCGTTGCAGCGCGCCCAGCACGCTGACATGCAGCTTCAGTAAAAGAACCGCTCTTCCACGATCCGGTCGTCCCGCACCGTATAGAGCCCCACTTCATCCATCTGCATCCGCTGCCCGTTTATCTTCGACGTGATGTCGGCGATGAAGCGGAGCGCGAACTGGTCGCCGTTCACATAAGGCCCGTGGGCCTCGAAACTGTGGACGTCGTGGTTGGCGGTCCACCATTCGCCCTTGGCGTGAACGGCGGCGCGCCCGCGTGCCTCCCGCATCGGGCCATCCTGCGCCTCGAGGCTGACGACATCCTCGGACCAGAAGGTCTCCGCCTCCTGGAAATTGCCGGACTTCAGCGCAGCGGAAAACTTGGCAGCGACATCGGCGGTGCTCATCGTCGAACCTCCTGGTCGGCATGTAGCAGCATTGAGAACATAATAAGAACGTTCGGGGTGCCGGTCAACGCATCTTCGCATCCGATTGTTCGGCGTTCAAATACGGGAGCGGTGGGCGAATGGGCCGCAGCGTTGCTGCTTCCGGGATTGCGGTGGCTTGCTTTCGCCTTTCGCGCATGAGGCGCCTCGGCTAGCGCATGATCCAGGTTGAATCAGATCATGCGCTAGAAGTTATTGTCTGGTCGCATTTTCTAACGGTGAACCGGTATCCGCTTCACCGGAAAATGCTCTAGGCTGCAAGCAATAAACAGGACGCACCGCTCAGTGGCGGCCGCATGCGAGGAAACGTCATGGTCACACGTCGCCGTCTGCTCGGCGCATCCGCCCTCTTGTTCGCGCCGGCAATCCTGCCGCGCCACGCGCTGGGTCAGGATTCCGCTGCCAAATGGCCGACCCGCCCGGTGAGGCTCGTCGTGCCGTTCGCGGCCGGCGGCGGCACCGATGCGGTGGGCCGCCTGGTCTTCGGACGGCTGTCGGAGATGTGGGGCCAGCCGGCGGTGGTCGAGAACAGGGGCGGCGCAGGCAGCAATGTCGGCAGCGAGATGGTGGCCCGCTCGGCGGCGGACGGCTACACCATCCTGCTTTCCGGCGTGCCGCTCACGATCATTCCGCTGTTGTACAAGTCGCTCGGCTACGATCCGGTCAAGGACCTCGACCCCGTCGTTTCGCTTTGCGATTACCCGAACCTGATGGTGGTGCCGAACTCCTCGCCGGCGCGGTCGGTCGCGGAGTTCGTCGAGCGGGCGAGGACACAGCGGGGCATGACCTTCGGCTCCTCCGGCGTCGGCACGTCGCCGCATCTTTCCGGCGAGATGTTCAAGCACATGGCCGGCATCGATCTCACCCATGTCGCCTATCGGGGCGCGGGTCTGGCGGTCAACGATCTCATTCCCGGCCGCATCGACATGCTGTTCAACAATATCGGGTCGCTGCTCAGCCATGTGCGCAACGGTTCTGCGCGCGGGATCGCGGTGTCCTCCGCGCAGCGTTTCTTCACGGCGCCGGAACTGCCCACCGTCGCCGAGTCCGGCCTTCCGGGCTTCGAGATCATGGGCTGGTATGCGCTCGCAGCGCCCGCCGGGACGCCACGCGAGATCGTCGCCAAGATCAATGCCGACACGCGGACGGTCATGAACGAGCCGGCGATCAAGGCGCGGATGGAGGCGCTCGGTTTTGCCGTCGCCGCTTCAACGCCCGAGGCGATGGGCGAACGCATTCGCCGCGAGATCGCGGTATGGGAGCCCATCGTCAAGGCCGCAGGCATCTACAAGTCGCAGTAGATGCCGTTTCGTCTGTCCGATCTCTTCTCGCGCTATGGCGCGGCGACAGAGGTGTACTTTACATCGACATGAGAGACGAAGACGCTCGCATCGCAGGTATCTGCGGGGTCGGTGGAGACGCGATCGACCCTGAGCCCGATGCCGTCGCCGGCGAGCAATTTCGTGAACGGCCCAGACTGCGGCCGGCGCACGATGTAATTCTTCGCGACTATGGTTCCCGCGGCTGGAAAGGCCGTGGTTTCGACTTTCGGGAACGGTGCAACGCGATCCACGTTGGGCGCGGAAGTGTTGTATGACGTACTTCCGACGCGGCGTCGCGTCACGCTGGACAGCTTCGTCGCAGCCGTACAAGACGTTACCGGCGCCTGCATGTAGACACTGACGGTGATGTTTGTGTTCGGCGCGTGATCCGATGGCACCACGAAATTTATGTAGAATATACCGGTGCCCGACTTTGGCAGGTTTACCGTTGACGTCTGCGTTGCCGTGCCGCCGACGGCCAGGCTGGCCGGACTGAGGCCGAAGCTGCGGTCCTGGGCCATTGCAGGTGTCAGAGCGGTTGCGCCCATGCCGACGCAGATGCCGGCTGCGAAAGAAATGCTTCGTAGCAATCTCATGTCATCCCCCTTAGAGCATTTTCCGGTGAAGTGGATACCGGTTCACCGTTAGAAAATGCGACCAGACAACAACTTCTAGAGCATGACCCGCTTCAATCCGATCGGGTCATGCTCTAATGCAGCGCGGCGCCGCCGCGCGTGTGCAAGTCGAAAAGTCTCACGGGCAGGAAGGAACTCGGGCGCAAAATATGCTTCGCCGAGCACAAAAACGGTCGCGCTCGACGCGGGCTCGCGACGTTAAGTGGCGATACCCTTATGCTCTCCCTCACCCATAGGCGGTATAATAGTCGGTTAGTTTGATGGTGGCAACGGAGGCAGGGTTTCCGGCTGGCTATCTTCTCACCGCCGCATGGATCGCGCGGCAGTGCCGCACGATGTTGTCATGCGCGGTGACGAAGCGCTTCAGCGGCGTATCGATGTCATAGAAATAGATATTGGCGATGAAGCCGTAGATCGCGGCATCGACGCTCGTCGGCCTGTCGCCATGCACGTAGCCGTGAGCGGGGATCACCTGCGCGAGCGCGGCGAGGTCGGCGATTCCGCGCGCCATCGCGGCGTCGGGATCGTAGCGGCCGATGCCTTGATAATGATAGCGCAGGGCGTTGAATTCCCTCGCCTTGAGCAGCCCCTCGTCGGTGAGTTGCGGGTGCTCGCGCTTGAGTGCGTCGCGGAACGCTTCCCAATAGCGTTCGTCCTTCCAGCGCGAATAGGACATCACCCAGTAGAGATCGTCGAGCGTTCGCGTGATGAGGAGGCTGGCCGCGCGTTGCGCATCGCTGAGCGCGGCGTCGATGGTCAGGCCGTATTTGTCGATGACATAGGCGATGATGGTCTCGCT
>Ga0182739_1003445_pt1 | contig 13867 bp, 6 predicted proteins | sample eDN5th30CBELigBY_FD_128873 | JGI IMG/M metagenome (GOLD analysis project Ga0182739, IMG submission 128873) | Enriched backyard soil microbial communities from Emeryville, California, USA - eDNA 5th pass 30_C BE-Lig BY (version 2) (version 2) | ecosystem: Environmental > Terrestrial > Soil >... | reverse complement strand
CTTCGCTGGCGGGGCTGTCGATCCGACCGGGAAGGGCGAAAACGTCTCGTCCCTGTTCCATGGCATGCCGGGCTGTATGGAGCGCGCCGCTCTTGCGGGTGGCTTCCACGATCAGCACCCCCAGAGACAGCCCCGCGATGATGCGATTCCGTTGCGGAAACAGTCCTCGCAGTGCCGTTCGATGCAGCGGAGATTCCGTGAGCAGGGCTCCATGCTGAGAGACTTCATTCGCCAGACCGCGATGCTCCGGCGGATAAATCTGGGCGAGTCCCGGAGCACAGACCGCCAGCGTGCGTCCACCGGCCTCCAGTGCGCCTCGATGGGCCGCTGCGTCAATGCCCCGGGCCAGTCCGCTGACAATCGTCACCCCCGCCCGGGCCAGTTGATTTGCGAAACGCTGCGCCTGCACCCGTCCATAATGCGTGCACTGCCGCGCGCCGACGATCCCCACCGCCAGCAGATCCTGCTCTCGTAACTCTCCCCGCACATACAGCACCGCAGGAGGATCGTGCGTCTCTCGAAGTGACGCGGGATAGTCTCCGGACGAACGAAAAATCAGGCTCGTTCCACTCTGCTGGCAGGCATCCCATTCCGCTTGCGCCTGCTGCAGGGTGCGGCCCTGCGTGATCAGTGCGGAGACCTTCGGCCCAATCCCTTCGACCCGCAGTAATTCCGGGCCCGAAGCAGCAAAGACGGCTTCGGCACTGCCAAAAAAATTGAGCAGCAACGATTGCAGACGCGGCCCCAGTCCTGAAGTCAGATTGAGTTGCAGGAGTGCCAGTGATTCACGATCAAGAGGTGTTGTCGTCCGGGAATTCCGCATGGCCTGCCCGCCTGTTTCTGATTATCCGCCGTTGTGTCAGTCCACCGAAAAAGTGCTGGAGACCAACTGTCTTCATCCGGTCAGTTTGAAGACCAGTTGAGGGGCGATCTTCCCTTCCTGCTCCGCCACAATCGAACGCAACCGATTTGTGGAATCGACAATCACCAGCTTCCCCCCGACAGGGCGCGGTCGGGTCTCTGGCCAGTGCACGGTCTGTCCAAATTCCAGCCGCTGAATCTCTTCGTCCGGAAGGACGATGTGCGGCAGGTGCGGGAGCATGGTCAGCGGGGAGATCAAGAGTTCGGGAAGCTGTTCGCGGGTGAGTTGCTCCGGATCAAGACTGTCACAGACCGAAAACGGACCGACGTGCGTCCGTACCAGTCGGGACATGACTGCATCCGTCCCCAGCCGTTGTGCGATGTCGCGCCCCAGCGAGCGGACATAAGTTCCCGTCCCGCAATCGATGGACAGCGAGAACCGGAACGTCTCCGGATCGAACGCGGTCAGTTGCAATCGTTCGATCCGCACATCCCGGGGGGAGAGGTCAAACTCTTCGCCTCGCCGGGCTGCCTGATACGCCCGCTTTCCATTGATCTTCACTGCGGAGTACATGGGGGGAACCTGTGAAACGGTGCCCGTGAATTCCGGCAGGACTTTCCGCAGGGTGTCGACAGTGATCCCGGCCGGGATGTCGACCGGAGTCATCTCGCCGTCGATGTCCACGGTCTGGCTGCGAACTCCCAGTTGAAATTCCGCTTCGTAGGTTTTGGAGTGCTCGTGGATCAGCGGGACCAGTCGCGTGGTGGAACCAACACAGACCACCAGCACTCCCGTTGCCAGCGGATCGAGTGTTCCTGCATGCCCCACCTTAATCCGGCGCCCTGCCAGCCGGGCAATTCGAGTCACAACGTCTCGTGACGTCCAGCCTGCGGGCTTATCAAGATTGAGTAAACCAAACATCAAAATCGGGCAGCTTCCTGAAATATGGGATCAGTGTGCAAGAGGATGGAATTCCTGCGGAGCCGCAGGCTGGTTGACGCTTTGCTTGGATGACAACTCGACAGCAGTCAGTGTATGTCAGGCACCGCTTGACGCCAACGGTGCATCGACCTTCCATTCCCAATGCAATTGGCATGCGGTGTCTGGCCTGCTGGCAGTTCATTTTTGACTTCTGACCGGGACAAATCACCGCGACGGGATTTTTCGGACAACTCGCCTTTTCTCTGTTAAGATGAACGAACACTCACGACGGGCGACCTCGGGCTCCAGTACTGCTCCGCAGCTTGGTGTTCGGGTCAGTTTCTGGAAAATTCTGCTCCGTTGTCGCTCGCTTCACGGTTTTCTCACCGAAAATTGAGTTGCGACGCATTACCAGGGAGAAATTCGATGTTCCTCGATACCAATCGACGTGCCTTTCTGGCGGCATCCACCACCGGAGGTCTGCTGGCGATGAGCGGACCGTTCGATTTCCTTCATCGTCTGCCCCGCTTAAGTGCTGCGGAAGTCGCCTTGCCGGCGGGAGTGGTTCACTTCAATGCGGATATCGAGCCGATGGTACGGCTGATCGAAGAAACACCCCGGCCGCAACTGCTGGAAAAAGTGGCGGAGCAGATTCATGCCGGGGCCTCCTATCAGCAGGTTCTGGCGGCATTGCTGCTGGCCGGAATTCGCAATGTGCAGCCCCGTCCTTCCGTCGGTTTCAAGTTCCATTGCGTGCTGTGCGTGAACAGTTGCCACCTGGCCAGTCTGAACGGACCGGATGAAGATCGCTGGCTGCCGATTTTCTGGGCACTGGATTACTTCAAGTCAGCCCAGGCGGACGAAGCACAAAAGTCTGGCTGGCGGATGTCTCCGGTGAACGAAACCCGGCTTCCCCCCGCGAGTCAGGCGCGGCAACTCTTTCGGGACGCCATGGATCGCTGGGACGTCGAGCAGGCGGATGCGGCCATCGCCCGCCTGACACGCTCTGCGGGGGCGACGGAAGTTTTCAATCTGCTGGCACAATATGCCGCCCGGGATTTTCGCTCGATCGGGCATAAGGTGATCTTCCTGGCGAACGGATGGAGAACACTGCAGGTGATTGGCTGGGACTCTGCCGAACCGGTCCTGCGTTCGCTGGTGTTTGCTTTTCTGAATGCGGAAGGAAGCAAAAACCCTTCAGAATTGGATCTGCCGGCTGACCGCCCATGGCGGGCGCAGTCGGAACTGCTTGCTCAGGACTGGCCGGCAAACTGGGAACAGGGCGTTCTGGATGAAGCTGCGACGAAGGATTTGATTTCCCAGTTCCGCTCCATCGATCCGCAGGCAGCGGCCCAGTCTGCCGGGGCTCTGCTGCAACGGGGGATTGCGCCGCAATCGGTCTGGGATGCGGTGTTTCTGGGTGCTGGAGAGTTGCTGATGCGACAACCGGGAATCGTGGCCCTGCATGGACTGACCACCGCCAATGCAATGAGTTACCTCTGGCGAAACGTCGCGGATGAGACTCTGCGAAAGCGTCTGCTCCTGCAAGCCTGCTCATTCAACACGATGTTCCGCGATGCTGCATCCGGGCGCGGAAGCCTGAGGCCGGACACCCTCGACACCTTGCCGGCGGTGACTGAGCAGAAAAATGCCCCTCCGCTGGAACAGATTTTCGCAGCCGTTTCGACCGATAAAAAACAGGCCGCCCATGAAGTTCTGGCCTATCTGGGAGCGGGGGGATCGCCTGAAGATTTCATCGCCGCCGCCCGCAGACTGGTCTTTCTGAAAGGACGCGATGCCCATGACTACAAGTTCAGCTCCGCCGTCCTGGAAGATGCAGTCCGGATCAGTCCCGCCTGGCGGGACCGGTTTCTGGCACTCTCGGTCTTCAGCCTGCGCGGCTCCGGCGACCGCGACAATCAACTCCTGACACGCACCCGGGAAGCCCTGGCCTGAGGCGGCCCGGCAGGTACTTCGCCTGGCAAGAAATTCCGCCAGCTTGTCAAAGGCGAGAATCCGGTCCTTCTTTGCAGCTCACTTGAATTGCCTGACCTGTGCGCGGCATGATAGGGGGTTGCGGTTGCTCGCTGAGTGATGTCTGCGAACGGCTGCCACTGGTCCGCTTGGAACATTTTCCCGATCCGGGACATGGGATGTTCGAATGCCGGGCTGGTTTTTTTATCGGGCAGGCCTTCGGAAGGATCAGTCTGCCTGCTGTCACCCGGTTCGGACAGGTTGTTCGAACACAATTGAATGACATCCCCCTCAACCTGCAGGAAGCTGTCTCTGTTTCGGATTCGATCAAACTATGGCACATCAGATTCTCGGCAAGCTTCAGGCTCAGTCTCAGCACCGCTATGGGATTGTCGTTTCGCGTTATCATGAAGATGTGACGCAGCGACTTCTGGATGGAGCAGTGGGGACGCTGGTTCGGCACGGCCTGGAAATTGACCGGATCACCGTGGCCTGGGTTCCCGGTTCCTTTGAGATTCCGGTGGTAGCCGATCAACTGGCGAAAACGGGAAAATTTGTGGCAGTGATTGCGCTGGGGGCGGTTGTTCAGGGAGACACGAGCCATCATGACTATATTAATCATGCGGTGGCATCCGGATTCTCCACAACTTCGATGAATACCGGAGTGCCCGTCTTGTTTGGCGTCCTGACGTGCCGTAACATGGAGCAGGCGATGGCCCGCGCCGGCGGATCCGTCGGAAACAAGGGAGCAGAAGCAGCCTTGGCGGCCATTGAAACGGTCAGCGTGCTGCACCAGATTCGCGAACGGCTCTCCTGAGTCCCGTCGATGGCTGACGGGTCTGTTCGCAATGCCGTTCCTCCCTGTGTTTTGCGGAGCCGGTTGTCTTGTGAGTCGGTGGAACTGTGACAGCGGACGTGACAGTTTGACCAGGGGAGGATGTTTCGCCGCCAGAGATCCCTGATCCGCTCCCGAACAGCGCGGTTCTTGCCGTTTCTGAAGACTTCGGGAGACCAAAGATCAAAACGCTCTCGGAGACAGGAGACGTTGTCACATTCGTCCGGCAGAACGAGCCGGTTCTCGCGGAAAAGCAGCCTGGGGAGTTTCCCATTCTGCTGGTCTGGGTGACGAAAACCGCCTGAGGGCGAGTCCGCTTCCTTGCGCAGGAACGAGGAAAGGATTCGTCGTCATCAGACAGCCAGCCAGAACGTCGGTCGCCTGTTCGTATTCCAATGCCCTGTTTTATTTAGACCATCAACCATGCACCCCATGCCGAGCCTCTGATTGCTGAAGAGATCGCCGGCCAATTGTCTCCGGGCCGAATGGCAATGCAGTCCGGAAGCGGTGTCGAGACTGACAAAATATGTCCAAGCGGAGTAAAGCACGGCAAGTGGCTGTGCAGATGCTGTTTCAAACAGATTTGAACCCGGACGTCAGCGGAAGAATCATCCGCGAGATGATCGCGGAACGCCTGAGCGATCAGGACATTCAGGATTTCTGCTGGACGCTGTTTGCGGGAACCATGGAGCATCGCCCCCACCTGGATGAACGCATCCAGAAGGTGGCGGAGAACTGGAAGCTGAATCGGATGGCCGCGACCGACCGTGCTGTCCTGCGACTGGGAGCCTTTGAACTCACCCAGACCGCCACCCCCGTGGGAGTGGTGATTGATGAAGCGGTCGAACTGGCGAAGAAGTTCGGCAGCCGCCAGTCCCCGCAGTTTGTCAACGGAATTCTGGATCGGTTGGTTCCGGCAGAACGCCGCCGTCCCCGCCGCGGTACAGCCACACCGGACTCGGCGCCGGTCGAGGACGCTGTTCAGGAAAAAGAGACTCCGGATGATGAGGAGGAGTAACATCGTCATTGTGCTGCGGCGCGATGTCATCGACAGCCAGTATGGCCACTCCACGGCCCAGACACCGCAGTGAACCAGACACCGCAGTGAACCAGGCACCGCAGTGAAGACAGCATTATCGAATCAGGGAAAGTCTCCCGCCTCCGCGATTCTCCACGAGAACCGACGCTCCTTGTTGGTTAGAATCGACATTGATTCGTTGCCCAGAATTGTCGTCTTCATCAGGGAGCAGGATCATGCTGTCTCGATATACCATGTATCGTCGGCGTCCCCCCGACGCCGGGCCGTTGCCGGACGGAATTCGTCAGGACGCACGCTGGCGAACGCACCATCTCCTGAGACCGACTCAGGAAATTGTCGAAGAGTATCTGGAAGATCCCGAGGGTGACTGGAAAGAGTTCAAAGCCGCCTACCGGCATCTGCTGGAAGACCGGTATCAGGACGATCCGGCAGCCTTCGAAAAGCTGGCCCAACTGGCCACCGAACAGGACGTCTACCTCGGCTGCAATTGCCCGACTCACAAGAACCCCGACGTGCGGCATTGCCATACCTGGCTGGCACTGGAGTTCATGAAGGAAAAGTACCCCAGACTGAAAGTCGTGTTTCCCAAATTGAAACCAACGGAGAAATAAGGGCAGCCCACCAGGTTTGCATCGGCATCGCCTGACCGGATCGAATCTCCTTCATTCACATCGTAACCGTTTCCGATTCATCCAATGACGGACACTCCGTCGGCGAGGGCTGCGCCGGAAGTGTCGGTTTCCACGATTGGATTGTTTTGAACAATTCTCCTTCGCTGGTCATTCCGACGACTGGTCTGAAAGATCAAAAACAGGGTCGAATTTGATCGTACGAATGGCCTCGGCCTCCCGGAAGACCTATGATTGAGTTCACAGGCCGGCTGTCTGTCTGGATCTCCAGTCCGGTGGTCGGCGCGAGCGCCTTGGTCAGGGCTTGGTTTGAGGGGGCGTCATCGCAAAACGTCCTCCGTTGTCGCTCGCTTCACAGTTTTTCGAACCAAATATTGAGCTGTGATAGACTCCTACTGAATATTGGACTCATTTGAACGGCTGAAGGATTCCTGCCGGAGCGCCGGTGCGATTTCAGATTCCCTCGTTGAGGATGCGATGGAGTTGTGAGACCGGGCCGCAACAGATCCCCGGCAGGCAATGGGCCGATAACGCCTGCCTCTCAGCCGCGATCCCGCTGAAATTGACGTACTTTATGCCAGTTCGCGAATCGCACCATTCGACCACCCATCACTCCCCATATCGAATCGGGATCGGGACAGGCTGGAACTCCGCGCCTGCCGGGGCCTCTGGTTCGAACCCGGGGCCGGGACCACGTCAGCAGGCACGTTCCGCGCTCTCGAGCTTACCCGAAGTCATGCTGTCGGCTCTCCAATTGGGCAATGTGCCGGATCCACAGCGTCCGCACGCGTCATGGGTGCCCGGAGTCTGCCGGCTGATCGTGATTGTTTTGGGAATTGCCGGGGTCGGGGACTTCTCTTCCACAGTTTTCGCTCAACCGGCTCAACTCACGCAGACCACACAGACGGAAGGCGAAGCCGCTGCTCCGCCCGCAGCGACGCTTCCACCCGCTTCCAACTCCACGACTTCGGTTTCCTCCGATGTGAAAGGAGTCTCCTCTGCTTCAGCGGGAACGGAAGCAGCCATCATCGCGGAGATTCCGGAATATCATCTCACACAGGTGCAGTTGGATTCGGACGTCGTGGCGGACCGGGTCAATCTGCTGATCACAGTAGAAGTGATGATTAACCGGGGTGAGTTCTGGCATCGGGTGCCGCTGCGCATGAGCGGACTGCATGTCTTTCGGCGAGAATATCAGGGGCAGGGCGAAGAAGCTGCGGACATCTCTCCCAAGTCTCTGGACGAAGGACTGGTCTGGATGTTCAAAGGACTGGGCAAACATCAATTGAAGCTGCATGCGTGGATTCCGTTAAAACGGACTGTGGCCGGAGGACAGTTTCAACTTTCGCTGCCCAACCTGCCGGCACAGTTCGAAGCTCAATTGCATGTCAAAATTCCGGATGGCAGCGCGATTGTCCGGTCGGGAAAAAGCCTGACCGTTCTGGATGTGAAACGGACGCCGCAGGAAACGCGGGTCGACGCCAGCGTGGTTGGCAACCTGCTGGTCTTTGCCTGGCAGACCCCCGTGGCGGGCGGAGAAACGGTCTCGCTGGTGCAGTCGTGGCTGCATTTGAAGCCGAGTGCCGAACACCTGTCGCTGGTGGTGGAACAGAATATCGAACTTCAGCAGACAACCACCGATTCTCTGGTGATCAGCCTGCCGCCGGGATTCCGACTGGTGCAACTCTCCGGACAGCATTACCGGTCACATGAAATCCTTTCTGACCGCCCGAACCGCGTCCGGGTACAGTTCGCCAACGATAACCTGGGACGGCTGACGCTGAACTGGGGATTCGAACGGGAACTGTCTCCCAATGGCGGCCTGCTGCAGATTGAAGGTTTTCATGTCGATGGAGCCGTGCGGGAAGAAGGAGTGATCCGGATCGACGAGTTCGATAACCTGCTGATGGTTCCACATCCCGCAGAATCACAACTGGTACACTCCGTGGGAGTCAATCAGGTCCGGGCTCTGGGGACCGGGGTTCCGCTGGCCGCGTTCGAATATCTGCGGCAACCGTACCGTCTGGTTTTCGAAGTCCAGCCGTCAGTTCCGTATTTCTCCGTGGAACCGGTCGACAAGTTACGATTTCTGAAGGACGCGGTGGAACTGTCGGTGCGATGCCGCGCCCGCTTCGAACGGGGAGCCATTTCAGAACTGAAGTTGTCATGGCCGGACTGGGGACAGGCAGGCTGGCGGGTGGTCTCTGTCGATACGGATACCAACCGGACCGGACCACTCTCTTATGATGTGACTTCTCAGCCTGGAGTGATCCGACTCTGGTGGCCCAACCCGCTGGGGCGCCGCGAAGGAGATGCCACATTCACAGTTGTCTTTCGCCGATCATTCATGGCAGGCATTCCCGCACAGGTGGATCTGACGCTGCCGGTGCCGGAAGCTTCGGAGGTCGAGCCCACGCTGGTGAAACTGGAATCGGCGGATCAACTCTCCGTGGAATTGTTCACGGAAGATTCGATGCTCATTCCACAACTGCCCGATCCAGCAGACACTCCGGAGGCTGCCGGCAACTCAGCAGCGGGGCCTCCCGTCCAAAGTTACCGGTTCGAAACTCCATCCTCAGCCATTGTCGCCCGTATTCAGACTCATGAACGGGAGATCCGCACGCAGACGCAAGTGGAAATCAAGGAAGTCACTTCCAGCAAACTTCGGATCGATCAGGGGATTCAGCTCGATGTGAAATATGGACGCCTCCGGATTCTGGAGTTGGAGATCCCTCCACAACTGAAGGAGTATATTCCGGACTCAGCAATCACGCAGGCGGTGGAAGTCACCTGGCAGGGACGCACGCTGCCGCTGCTGCCGGGGGAAACGCCCAACCTTCTTCTGGCCGATCTGGGAGCGGAGCGGACTGGTCTGGTGAATGTGCACGTGGCCTATAGTTTTCCAGTTCCCGAAGATCAGGCGACACGCGAAATTGAACTGCCGATTCTCGCAGTGAAAGGTCAGCCTTATCACCGTGCTGAATGTCTGATTGATGCTGTGGAATCAGTCCAGGTCCGCTCTGGAAGTGCTGACTGGGAAGCCTTACAGACTTCCCCCAGTTCGGCCCGGTGGATCAATCCGCTCACCAACGGAACGATTTCACAAATTCCGCTGACACTGGGACGCAAACTCGCGGATAGCTCGCAGCAGTTCGTGGTGGACCAGGTGCAGGTGCGGACGATTTTCTCCGCCGACGGGATGGCGGAATCCTGGGCGGAATTCCAACTGGAACGCCCGCAAAGCCGACTGGTGATGGACTTCCCCGCGGGAACGAGTTTCAACGAAAACGCCTTTCTGGTCGACGGTCAGCCACTGACGGCGGCACCGGTGATGCGCAGCATCAACGATAACGAAGAAGTGACTCTGGAACTTCCGGAGCAGTCGCCGGCGCGGCCCCTGGTGACCGTTCGCTATCGGACCCCATTGCCGTCGGCATTTGGTTTAACAAATCTGGTGACGTTGCCGTTGCCGCGTTTCAAGGGCAGTGTCTGGGTCGATGAAACGATCTGGGAAATGCAGCTTCCTCAAGGCAATCATCTTTTCACCTATCCCGATCTGGTGCCCCAATTTCAATGGACCCGGCATCTGCTGATCTGGTATCGCGAATCGACGCCCGCCTACATTCAGGAACGGGCGATTCATACCGTTTCACAGGTCCCCCCGGAATTCCGTTTCGAACAGCAAAAATACTATGCGTTTCGCGGCTTCGGTCCGATTTCGCAGGTCAGTTTCCGGTCCATGAACCGCTCGCTGATCCTGCTGATCGGGGCCGGGTGTGCCCTGCTGCTGGGGTTTATCTACTGGAACCTGCCCGCGACACGAAACATCTTTTCGCTGGTCGTGATCTGTTTCCTGTTCGCTGCCGCGAGCCTGTATTATGTGGAGCCGATGTTGTTATTGCTGCAACCGGCGCTGTTTGGCGTCTTTCTGGCGTTGGCAGCAAACGTGATCGATTCCTCATCACAAAAGAGATTCCCGGACCATTCGCAAATGCGGATTGAACGTATTCCTCCGACGCCGCCTCCGATGCCGGTTGAGCCAAAATCGGATTCTGCACTCCGATCCATGTCCACTCGGATCTATCGGCCTGTGCAGGCTGGCAAATCGGATCAGGTCGAAGGGTAGTTCACACATGTCGCACCTGCCCTCGACAAGCTGCTGTTCATCGCACGATCCGCGAAAATCCGTTTCGCGCTCCCGCACCAGTTCTTCCATGACCGCCTCTTCCGGCAGGCGAGTTTCCTGTGGGGATGATTGGCAGCGGGTGGCCCGGCTTTCGGAAAATCCCTCCGCCTGCTGGTCGCGGAGAGGGCGACCGGGAACTCCGGACTATCGTCTTTGTCTGGGAATCGGGCTGGCGTTATTGATGTTGCAGATGCCGGGCTTTTCCGCAGGGACGGCCCGTGACAGCGTGTCCGGGGGAGGGCCTGTTCCGACGGGCGAACCACCGCAAACGGTCACCGTCGTGGAGTCGGCCACTTATGCCGCCGATCTGCATGATCTGGAAATGACCGCCGGAGAGATGACGCTGGACGTGGTCCGGAAAGGGGACGCCCCTGGAGCGCTGGACTGGTCGGATGTCACCGTTGCCCTGAGTCAGCTTCACTGGGGCAATCAACCGTTGATTGCCGGAACAACCCCTCAGCAACGGATGGCAGTCTTCACTGCACGTGATCATGATCAACTTACAGGAAAGTGGAGCGGACACGGGCAGTCGATCGGCCAGAAAGCTGTCTTCGATCTGGTCCTTCCGGCAGCACTGAATACCCGGCTGATTCTCCGGCTGTTGCCCCAGATGGTCATGGAATCCAGTCAGGGAGTCCTGACTTCCTCGCCACAGGTGGTTCGTGGAAAGCGGGAATGGACGCTGGAACTGGGGCATGTCAATGCCACCACTCTGACGGTCGGCCCGGCGAAAGATTTTGAGCGGGTCATCTCGCCCCGCTACGAGATTGAAACAGAGCATCGGGCGCGCCGTGACGGCATTTTCATGAAGGCCGATGTCACCATCGACGGCCGCCTGTCCAACCAGTCTCCCCTGTTACTGAGTATTCCGGCCGGCATGGACATTCAGTCCGTGACCATCTTCAGTGGGTCGGTTCAGGTCGGCGCGACGCTGGCGTTTACTCGCGATGCGAAACAGCCGGATCTGGTGCGTATTCCGATAGAGACATTGAATCTGGAATCACGGTTGACGCTGCGCGTGCGGGGGTTCCAGCCCGTGACCTGGGGCCTGCCGCATCTATTGCCGACGGTCTCGATGACGGCGGCTCTGGAAACCCGGCGCAGCGTCGTCATTCGTGTGGACCCCCCGTTGCAACTGCAATCGGTCGATGTTCAAGGCATGCTGCAAACCAGCCTGGCCAGCGAAGAAGCGACGGGGGAAGTCTGGAAATTCGAAGCACGGGAACCGGAATCCAGTCTGAAAGTGGTGATCGATCTTCCCCGCTCTGAAATCATTGCCGAGATGAATTGCCTGGCGGATGCGCGGCGCTCCTCTGGATGGGCCGCTGCCGTTGTTTCCATGCACGTGGAAAACGGCAGCCGTTTCCATGCCACGTTACAGTTGCCGGATGACTGGAAGCTGGTTTCCGTGGCTGCGGGCGACGCAGAATCCCGACTGACATCCTGGACCGTGGATCAGCGGCAACTTCATGTCACCTGGCAAAACCCGATGACACCCACATCACATCGCCAGTTGCTGCTGTTCGCCCGAACGCCGGCCTGGAAAGCGCAGGTGCCCATGCGGCTGCGGATCCCACAACTGCGACAGGCGGAAAGCATGGCTGTGCAGTATCAGGTTCTGTTGCCAGCAGGAATGGACCTGCAGGTGGTGGAAGGGGAAGGCTGGCGGCATCACGAAAATTCTCCGATTGCGACCTCGATGCTGCGGCTCCGCGAAGTCTCCGAGCGTCTTCCGGACGCGAATTCTCTCTTTTGTGTCACGTTACGTTCCACGAATGAAGCACGCGGCGGGCGAACGCTTGTCAGCCTGATTTCCAAATCGCAAACCAGCGAAAGTTTCCCGGTCATCGAATCCCGTTCACCGGCACCGACACCGGAGCCGGCAGCCCGGGAATCGTCCTCTCCCGAACAGGCAGAGGATGCACCGCAACACCAGGAAATCGCGGAACCGACAGCGACACTGCAGATCCTTTCCATGGCTGGTCCTTCACAGGACCGCAGTTGCGTTCATCATGTGGAAATCCAGTTCGATCAGCCGGTTGCATCCAGTCAACTGGACCTGACGCTTCCGATTCACTGCAAGCTGTCTGCCGTGGAAATCGACGGACGTTCGGTCACGGTGTTTCGCAATGGGCCGGAGATTCCGCTCCCTTCAGAAACACCGCCGGTCAGTCGGCTGGTTTTGACGTACATGACTCCTCCGGGAACGGGCTGGCTTTATCAGAGCAACCAGATCCCGATTCCCGGAACGTCCTGCAAGGTGGAAGGGGTCAGTTGGACGCTGGATCTTCCGCGTGATCAGCGGCTGGCGAAGATCCATATTCCCGGCATCCTTGCAGTCAGTCAGACGGACCGGAATTTGGCGCGGCAATACTTCGGCCCGCTGACACGCAAACCGGCCGAACGCATCTTCAATCCCTTTTCCGCCCGGGACTGGGGAGAATTACTGGAATCGAACCGGTTTGCGGAATCCACCGAACCGAACCGTCGTGCATTACAGTTCCTGGCTCCGACGGTGGGTGATCGCGTGGAATTCGTCACCTGGGATTCAGCGGTCACGCGGCATCTGGCGTGGGTTTCGCTGCTGGGATGCCTGATGATCGGGGCTGCTTCCCGGCTGTTTCGAATTGAATGGCTGCGCCAGATTTCCGCAATCTGGTTGATTCTGTTGCTGGTGGCTGCTGTCATGGCTCCCGGCGCGTGGACCTTGATCTTCGGCGGAATGTTCGTGGGAAGTTTGTTGTCGTTGTTGATTCCTCGCCGATGGATGCAGAACCGGGATCTGCTGCGGGCTTCTTCAGATGCCTCCTCCGCACGGAAGCTCATCACAGCCACGGCGATTCTGCTGGGACTTTCCATTCTGAAAGGGCCGGCCGTTTCCGTGGCAGCCCCGGAGAAGGCCAATTCCTCCACCAGCGATCCCGCCCCGGAGACATCCGGTTCCCCCGAATCACCTGTCCCTCCGGCCACTGCGACTCAGGTCAAGACTCCAAAAGTTTCCGCCGAGGAAAAAGCCCCTGAGAAAAAAGAAGCACCATTGGGCCTTCCGGTGCTGGATGCGGTTTATCCGCCATACCTGATCGAATCGGCACGGTACGAGCTGACGCGACTGGCTCCCGCGCCGCAACTGCGCGCCACGCTGATCGTGCAGTCCCGCCCGCATGCCGAGGAACTATTCGTCCGGCTGCCGATGCAGGATGTGATCCTTCCGCCGACGGCGGAATGCCTGGTCAACGGCGAAAAGAAAACCCTGATTCCGTCGATCTCCGGAGACGCAATCATGGTGGGGCTATCGCCTGCCGCAGGTACCGATTCCAAAGACGCGAGAACCGGCTGGATCCAGTCGGAGATTCAACTGGACTTCATGATTCGTACATCCGGCAGCCCCAGTGAAATCGAGCCCATGCTGGTTTCCTTTCAG
>Ga0182739_1003443_pt1 | contig 13870 bp, 16 predicted proteins | sample eDN5th30CBELigBY_FD_128873 | JGI IMG/M metagenome (GOLD analysis project Ga0182739, IMG submission 128873) | Enriched backyard soil microbial communities from Emeryville, California, USA - eDNA 5th pass 30_C BE-Lig BY (version 2) (version 2) | ecosystem: Environmental > Terrestrial > Soil >... | reverse complement strand
GCATGTCATGATCCTTGGGACCGTCGTCAAAAGTAAGTAGCACTACCTGCTTCGAAGCCGTATTTGAATCTATAGGCACGATATCGTACGATTTGGGATTCAGCTTATAGAGCTTGGCCGTTTGTTTCGGTGGAGCGGCCTTATCCTTTTCGGCAGCCGGCACGTCGGGCTTAGCCTGCCCGGAGGCTTGAGCCTGATTCGTCCCGGCTCCGGCAGCTCCCGAAGCGGAAGTGTCGTCGGCGTGAGCGGACTCTTTGCCCTCTCCAGCGGTAGGGGCCGCTGATCCCGCTTGGGAAGAACCTGCGGATGCAGCCGGAGGAGCGGATGCGGAAGGGTTCGTATGCTGGCATGCGGCGGCGGACAGCAGCAGTGCGGCCGAGAGCAGCCAGAGCGGCTTCGTATTCATGGCATGACTCCTATTCCTTGTTGGTTTCCTTATTTTATCATGCATGTAACCGCGGCTCCTAGCGGAAAATACGAATGAACCTAACTGATGGAGGGATGGCTATGAAATTCGGTTCATTTTTGTTCGGCGGATTAGTGGGGGCAGCGGCGGTCGTTTATTTCAACAAAAAGAGTAAATCGATGCTTTTTTCCGCTTTAACCAGTAATCAGTCTTTAGGCAATGTGATGGACAAAACGAAGAAATCGGCAAATGCCGCTTTCAAAAAGGACGATCCTTTCAGCACCGAAGGGATGGACAAGATCAAAGATATTGTGAAGGAAGATCCGGGCTTGCAGGCAACCGTCAATGAAATTTTGGCTGACAATAATCCGTCGGCAGATCATCAGAATGAACATCATGTGCAATAAAATGCTTTAGAATAGAAACTCAAGAGGCATAAGCGGATAAAATTCCGTTTATGCTTTTCTTTTTTTATTAGGCATTCGTACATTTTTGTTATGTTGTGATATAATAGTCATATAATTGAATACAAGCTATTGAAGCTTTCTCACCTTTTTGACCTTACTTCATAAGCTGTTATTATACGTGTCGGCAAGGAGGAATTCTGTATGAAAATGGAGCGTTTAAGTCAGGACAAGATACGGATTTTCCTCACATTCGACGACTTGACGGAGCGAGGCATTCAAAAGGATGACATGTGGAGAGAAATTCCGAAGGTGCATGAACTGTTCAGCGATATGATGGACCAGGCGTACACCGAGCTGGGCTTCGAACCTTCCGGTCCTTTGGCCGTCGAAGTGCTTGCGCTTCCCGCTCAAGGTATGGTCGTCATTGTGACCCGCGGTAAAATGGATTTTCATCACTCCGCTGATTCCTTGGATGAAGAAGTCGAAGAAATGTATGAGCTTGAGGTAACGCTTGAGCAGACGGATCAAATCTCCTACGTATTCCATGACTTTGAAGATTTGCTTCGCATGGCCAAGGTGTTGAATCCGCTTGTAACGGATGGAGGGTCCTTGTTTTCGTATAAGAACAAGTGGTTCCTGCAGATGGACGCCGTTGATATGGATGAAAGCGGATATCAAGCGGTAATCGCAGTGCTGTCGGAATTCGGCGAAGCGGCTTCCGTTACCCGGGCGGTCTTGGAGGAATACGGGAAGACGGTTATTGCTGCCGACGCTATCAAGGTGCTCTGCTCGCATTTTAAATAAATCGCATACACAGGGATTCTGCGGTCATTGAATCGCTGTTCAGAGGCATTCGTAAAAACATGCGTTTTTGCGGGTGCTTTTTTGCTTGCCTAATTAAAAGCTGCCATGACAGGCGATCGTTGGGTGATAAGCGGAATTCCATCCATCGTGAAAGATTGAATGGCAAAGTAGTTTGAAACGGTCTATAATATGAGATAAGACTTTGTTAGACAAGAACGGAGGAGGGGGACACATTGAGCGTCTTCTCAGTCTTGACGGCAGCGATTGCGCCAGGTGTCGCTTTGCTCATTTATTTTTACTTAAAGGACCGATATGACACAGAGCCATTTCACCTTGTGCTGAAGGTGTTTTTATTTGGCGTTATGCTTGTTTTCCCCGTTATGGTGCTTCAGCGGGCTTTCGTGCATGGATTGGGTGACAATCCGTTCGTATTCTCCTTTATCATTTCTGCCGGCCTGGAAGAATTTTTGAAGTGGTTTCTGGTTTATTTCATTATTTATAAGCACACCTCGTTCGATGAGCCTTATGATGGCATTGTATATGCGGTGGCCGCCTCGCTGGGCTTCGCCACGCTGGAGAACGTGTTCTACGCTTTTCTTAATTCGGCTTCGATTTCCAGCTTGATTTACAGAGCGCTGCTGCCGGTTTCGGGTCATGCGATGTTCGGTGTTATCATGGGATACCATCTGGGGCGGGCGAAGTTCGATCCGGAGCGAAGGACGAGACACTTGCTGTATTCCCTGCTGCTGCCGATTTTCTGGCATGGCTTGTTTGATTACATTCTGCTGACGACCAAAAACTATTGGGTCTGGTTTATGGTGCCGCTGATGAGTTATTTGTGGGTCCGCAGCCTGTGGAAAGTCAACAGGGCGAATGCCAAATCGCCGCTTCGCGTCGCTCAGCCGGAGAAGCAGGTTAAAATTTGACCGGTTTGTCTATAATTACATGTATAGAAACGAACAAACCGGAGGGACGGCATGTCAGGAACCGAGAGAGTGAAAGTAACGATCCGCTGCAACATGTGCGGCGAGAAATTTGTCCTGAGAGGACGCAGGGATAAAGGAAGAATCGATACCGGCTTCAAGCAGTGTATTTGCAACAACGACCGGGATTTTGATATTGAAAATCATGACTTGTAAGGAGAAGCCCGCGCGGCTTCTTTTTTCTTTTTTTGTATAAGACTCCTTCTCCGGGCAAAAACTACAACCAACCAAGTTTGGCTGACGAAGGGAGAAGAACAACCATGTACAAAAGATTAAGCATCGTCATGTTCCCCATTTTGCTTGTTGCCTTGGTTGGGGCGGGAGTATGGGGATACTTAGAGCATCAGGAAAAAAACTCGATCCTGATCAAAGCTGAAAATTCGTATCAGCGCGCGTTTCATGATTTATCTTTTCATGTGGATAAGCTGCACACCGAGCTGGGCAATACGCTGGCGGTAAATAACACGTCGCAGGATGCTTATAAAAAAGGGCTGATCAACGTATGGCGTATTACGAGCCAGGCTCAGAATGAGATTTCGCAGCTGCCTCTGACGCTGCTGCCGTTTAATAAAACGGAAGAATTTTTGGCGAATATGGCCAACTTCTCTTACCGTGCCGCTATGCGCGATTTGAGCAAACAGCCGTTAAGTCAGGAAGAAATGGGCAATTTGAACGCGCTGTACCAGCATTCCGAGGAAATCTCGACAAGTCTTCGCGACATGCAGTCCAAGGTACTGCAAAGCAACCTCCGCTGGATGGATGTGGAAACGGCCCTTGCGACGGAAAAACAGCCGCTAGATAATGCGATTATCGATGGCTTTCAGACTGTAGATAAGAAAGTCTCTGAATATGCGGACGTCAAATGGAGTCCGAGTCTGCTGAGCATGTACCAAAAAAATGATGTCAGCATGCTGAGCGGCGACAATGTGACGGCAGAGCAGATTAAGCAGAAGGCTGCGCAGTTTCTTCAGCTGCAGGACCCGTCTGGCATTCAAGTCGTAGAGAACGGAACGGGAACGGAATATCAGTCGTTCAGCGTCATGGCTCCAAAGGCAAATACGAATGACGGCGTCCATATGGATTACAGCACCAAGGGCGGGCAGCTGCTGTGGTTTTCAGCGAGCAGACCGGCTGCCGAGAAAAAACTCGATATCCGCCAGGCAAGGGATGCCGCAGCGGAATTTCTCGATTCGCACGATTATAAGGATATGACGGCGGTAAGCTATGACGAATACAATAACATCGGAAATTTGATTTTTGCCACCCGCAAAAATAATATCGTGAACTATATCGATAAAGTCGGCGTTAAAGTCGCCCTGGACAATGGGGAAATCATCGGGCTGCAGGCAACGGATTATGTATATAATCATAAGGAACGCCAGCTGAAAGAGCCTGCGCTGACTGCGGAGCAAGCACGGAAGTCGCTAAATCCGCAGCTTAAAATCAGCGATGAAACGCTGGCGCTGATCCGCAACGATCTGCAGGAAGAGGTGCTGTGCTACCAATACTCGGGTACCATCAACGGCTCCTTGTACCGTGTGTATATCAATGCGGATAACGGTACGGAAGAAAAGATTGAGCATATACGCAAGGAAGAAGCACAGGTAAATCAAACCTGATCGCTTTCTGAAGGAGCCGTCTTCATCGGGACGGCTCCTTTTTTGTGCTTCCCATATAGGGGCGACATGGTATAATGAATCTGGGAATCTAGTACTTGAGTACTGGTTTTGACATCATGGGCGGGGGAGGTGCAGAGGATGCTTCCAAAAGTAAATCAAATTTTACATATACAAGTGAATTCCATCGATGAGGAAGAAGCGAGACAGGAATTCAAATCGAGAATTGCCGACGTGACAGACAATTATATCAGTATGGAAGTCCCTATTAATGAGAATACCGGCCGCCTGAAGCGCTTGTATGTCGGTGACGAAATTTCAACCTATTTTTTGACGGACGGCGGGGTGAAAAACTTTTTTACCAGCTCCGTCCTTGGTTTTACCGACGATGTGATCCGGCTGGTGCTCATTAAGAAGCCCGAGCCTGACGCCATTACCAAGGTGCAGCGGCGTAATTTCTTGAGGGTGCCCGCAGAGCTTGAAGTTGCGGTCAATTACTCCGAGCAGCTTCAGTTCATCGCTATAACCGACGACGTCGGAGGCGGCGGCATTTCTTTCCTGTGCGACGGCTATGTTACGCTGGTGCCTCAGCAGACGGTAAGCTGCTGGCTGTTGATCAACTATAAGAGCGGACAAGTCGAGCATGTGTTTTTCAAAGGAGAGCTTGTCCGCATCAAGCCGCTGGAAACCGGCAATCAGCAGGTCATGGTCCGCTACGCGGAGATTACCGACCGGGACCGGCAGAAGATTATCAGGTACTGCTTCGAGCGTCAGCTCGAATTCCGCAAGCGTTAACCGAATATTAGCCTGCAGGTTGGGATAAACTACCATCCAAACGTAAAGATGGGGTGGATAGTATGGAGCATAAGGACGACGGGCAAAGAGAGGGATATAGGTACGAAGAACTATTCGTTCGCTTCTCCGAGCGCGCCGAGTACTGGCTGCTGCGGTTCGTTGCGGTATGGTTCGTTTTACTGATTGCCTCCCAGCTGCTGCTTCAGATCCCGGGAGTGCGCTATTATTTTGTCAAAGTAGAGCAGCTGGAGGGGGTTCCTTACCAGCGTTCATCAGATTTTGACAGCGGCCGGCCGGGATAAGCCTGCGCTTGCTTTGCAATCCTTCTCTTACCTATGGTATAATTTTCTTCGATCACAGGCAGGGTCTGTTTAATTACACAAGCATCATTGTTATTTATTATTGCTGGGAGGCCCGTGTTTTGGACAAATTTAATATTGCTATAGATGGCCCGGCAGGAGCAGGCAAAAGCACGATCGCCCGTCTTGTCGCTAATACGTTAGGTTTTGTCTACGTGGATACGGGGGCCATGTATAGAGCGGTTACCTGGAACGTGCTTCGTTCCGGCATTCGTCCGGATCAGGAAGCGGAGGTGATCTCCGTCACCGAGCGGATGGATATTCGTCTCGCACCGGGCGAGGAAGGCCAGATGGTGTTCGTGGATGGCAGCGATGTCACGACCGAAATCCGGTCGGCCGAGGTTACGGGCAACGTCTCGCGTATCGCACAAATCGCTGAAGTACGTCGTATTTTGACGGACAAACAAAAGCGTCTTGCCGCAGATAAAGGCGTTGTGATGGACGGCAGGGACATTGGAAGCCATGTGCTGCCCGATGCGGAGCTTAAAGTATTCCTGACGGCAAGCGTGCGGATTCGGGCCGAGAGACGGTTCAAGGAAATTCAGGATCAGCGTTCTGACGTGACACTGGAGCAGCTGGAGCAAGAAATTGCGACACGCGACCAGATGGACGAGCAGAGAGAAACATCCCCATTGATTCAAGCTGCGGATGCGGTTCTGCTGGACACTACGGAGATGTCGATTCCGCAGGTGGTCGAACACATTTTGGGGCTTTGCAGAACTAAGGTCGGCGGGGGGAAGTAGCATGCTCTACACTACGCTGCGCGCGACATTTCATTTCCTGTTCCGCGTATTGTACCGGCTGAGGGTTATCGGCCTGGAAAATATCCCTGAAGGAAAGCCTGTGATTTTGTGTGCCAACCACACAAGCAACTTTGATCCCCCTCTGCTGGGGAGCCCGTTGACTACCCGAAGGGTGCATTACATGGCTAAGGCTGAGCTGTTCGAGGTCCCGGTTTTGGGCTGGGTGCTTCCCAGAATTTGCGCTTTTCCAGTGAAACGGGGAGGAGTGAGCAAAGAATCGATTCGATTATCGCTTCAGCTTCTTCAAGAAAATAACATTTTGGGCATTTTTCCTGAAGGCTCGCGCAATGCGGGGGGCATGGGCAAGAAAGGCGCCGCAAGTCTGGCGCTGAAATCCGGTGCCGCGGTCGTGCCATCGGCCATCGTTGGAGGCTACAAGCTTTTCCGGCCTATGACACTGGTTTACGGCAAGCCGATGGATCTCAGTGAGTTCAGAGCTATGGGCTCTGAAGGAGCGGAGCAGGCGACGGATAAAATTATGAATGAAATTCGCGCTTTGGTTAAACAGTACGAATCGAAATGATAATTTGTGGAATACTTAGAAAAACAATTGACCTGCGCATCTCATGCGCCGGTAAATTATATACGATAGCAGCAATTGTAACTAATATTTCATTGGTTGAAGGTTGCTAATCAAGGAGGGTATTGAACCATGTCAGAGGAAACAAAAGTAGATCAGAACCTACAAGAAGAAGAAACACAAGAGTTATCCCAAGAGGAATCCATGGCCAACGTATCGGTCTTGAAAAAAGGGGATACCGTTAAAGGTAAAGTGATTAAAGTCGACGACGATCAAGCTTTCGTCGATGTAGGCTATAAGTATGACGGCGTTATTCCAGTCCGCGAGCTGTCTTCCGTTAATTTGGGCAGCGCAGGGGAAGGCGTCGAAGTCGGTCAAGATGTGGAGTTGAAAGTATTGACTATTGATGATAACAAAGAAAAGCTCGTTCTTTCCAAGCGCGTAGTGGATAGCGAGAAAGCATGGGATAAGCTTCAAGAGGATATGGAGAACAAAACAATCCTTGAAGCAAAAGTAGCTGAAGTCGTTAAGGGCGGCCTTGTCGTCGATATCGGCTTGAGAGGCTTCGTACCCGCTTCCATGGTTGAGCGTACTTTCGTTGAAGATTTCAGCGATTACAAAGGCCGTACTTTGAAGCTTCGCGTGAAAGAAATGGACCGCGAGAAAAACAAAGTCATCCTTTCCCAGAAGGATGTGCTGGACGAAGAGTTCGAAGCTAAGAAGAAAGAAGTCATTTCCCAGCTTTCCGTCGGTCAAGAATTGACGGGTACGGTTCAACGCTTGACGCAGTTCGGCGCATTCGTCGATATCGGCGGCGTAGACGGCTTGGTGCACATTTCCGAAATGGCTTGGCACCATGTTGAAACACCGGGCGAGGTCGTTAAAGAAGGCGACCAAGTCAAAGTACAAATCTTGAAGCTGGACCCTGCTAATGAGCGCATCAGCCTGAGCATCAGAGCGACTCAACCGGGACCTTGGGAGCAAGTTAGCTCCAAGTTTAACGTGGGCGACATTGTGACAGGTACGGTAAAACGTCTTGCTCAATTCGGCGCATTCGTGGAAGTAGCTCCTGGCGTGGAAGGTTTGGTACATATTTCCCAAATCGCTCACCGTCATATCGGGACTCCGCATGAAGTGCTGAAGGAAGGTCAAGAAGTGAAGGTGAAGGTGCTTGATCTGAACGTGGATGAGAAGCGGATCAGCCTGAGCATCAAAGAAACGGAAGAAGCGCCTGCAGCATCCGCTCCAGCGCCGAAATCCGACCGTCCTGCACGCCAGCCGAAAGAAACGCAAATTGCGGAAGAATATCAAAACCAGGGCTTGAACCTGACGCTCGGCGAGCGTTTCGGCGACAAGCTTAGCAAATTTAAATAAGTAATGATCGAAGACGAAATGAGGAATCAAGGTGCGTATACCTAGGAAACTGGAGCATGTACAGCATGCACTAAGTCTCGGACAGAGCGGAGAGCAAGGCTTCTCCGACATCCGGCTCGTTCCTAATTGTCTGCCGGAATCCTCAGCTCGGCTCATCTCATTACACACCAAAATAGGCGGGCTCACACTGAGCTCGCCTATTTTCATTAATGCGATGACCGGCGGAGCGCAGGAAACGGAGGCCATTAACAGGGAACTGGCCGCAGCCGCAAGAGAAACGGGCTTGGCAATGGCTGTAGGCTCACAGATGTCGGCGATCAAAGATCCGGAAGTGGCTTCCAGCTACCGGATCGTAAGAAAGGTTAACCCGGAAGGGATTGTATTTGGCAACCTGGGCAGCGAAGCGACGCTTGATCAAGCGCGGGCCGCCGTGGAGATGCTGAGAGCGGATGCGCTCCAGATTCATCTGAATGTGATGCAGGAGCTGATTATGCCGGAAGGAGACCGCGATTTTCAAGGCATGCTTTCACGCATTGAGGCTATTGTCAGGGATGCGGGCGTACCCGTGATCGTAAAAGAAGTCGGTTTCGGAATAGCCAGGGAAAGCGTGAAGCTGCTGCAGCAGGCCGGCGTCCGCATTATCGACGTAGGCGGCTTCGGCGGAACGAATTTTGCCGCTATCGAGAATGCGCGCCGCACTTTGCCGATGGGCTGGCTCAACGAGTGGGGCTGCTCGACGGCCGTGTCTCTTATGGAAGCGAACGATGCGTTAAATTCTTCACCCGCCTCCAAGCTTTCCTCTGACGTTTCCATCATTGGGTCCGGAGGAATAAGGGGAGCTCTGGAAGCCTGCAAAGCGCTTATTCTGGGAGCATCCGCTGTCGGCATCGCGGGCGCCTTTCTCAAGACATTACAGACCGAAGGAACAGAGGCGCTAATTGAGCGGATAGGACAAATGCACGACGAGCTTCGGCTGCTTATGACAGCGTTGGGAACGGACCAAATCGCGGACTTATGGAAATACCCGGTGGTGATCACTGGCGAGACGGCAGCCTGGTGCCATGCCCGGGGGATCGATATCCGTAATTATGCAAATCGGACAGGCTTGTTTAAAACTACATAATAAAGCCATACTAAGGAGCGAGTAAAGAAGAAAGCTCTTAGGTGGTGCGAATGAATCCAGGATACTTATCGCTGCTGCTCATGCTTGTGACGTTGATATTGTTCGCCAGCGGCTGGAAGGACTTCATGATAAGAGGTATAACTAACACGTTGATACTTCTTTTTTTTATTTTCTGGTGTATAGGCATGAAGCTTTCCGTCGCCATACCGTATGGTCATATTCAGTTGAATGTGCTTGTTCTGTGCGCTGTCATTGTCCGCGCGCTATGGCGCTCGCACGGGCATCTGTACCGGCTTCATCTTCTTTCTATCGGAATCCTGCTGGGCTCGGTTACGTTTTTTATGCTGGAAACGCTCCATCTGATGCCGTTTCTCGTGATAGGAAATCAGGAGATGACGATTGCGCTCGTGATTGCCGTCTTGCTCAGCTTCATGACCCGCAATGCGGGCGTGCAAATAGCGGTTGCTTCCTTGGGACTGCTGTTGGGCGATGCCTACTATCGCTACCTTCACCGGGCTCATGCAGGCTTTCAATTGGGCACGCTCGGTTTTCAGGATTTATGGTGGCTCACGATCTGCTTAACGAGAGGGATATCGCTTGTGTTAGCCGGCGTGCTGTCCGCTTGTAAGAAGAGTGCGCTGTGGCTGATTGAAGGAATTCACCGGCGCAGCGGTGACCGGGAATAGGAAAGGAGCGAGGAGATGCTGCATTGGATTGCAGAGCAGAAATATACGATCGGAATTGTGCTTGGCGTCGTGTTCGGCATGCTGGCAAGGCTGAGTATGCTTCGGACGGATTACCGCCAATACCCGACCTATCCGCACGGCAAAATCATTCATATTTCGTTGGGATTCATCGCGGCCGGTTTAGGCGCGGTAGCCGTACCTTCATTGCTGGATAAGAACTATACCGCCGTAACTTTCTTAACCGTAGCGGCGCAGCAGTTCCGCGATGTGCGCAATATGGAACGCCAGACGCTGTCCAAAATCGACAGCATGGAATTGGTTCCGCGCGGAGCTACATATATAGAAGGCATTGCGATGGTTTTTGAGGGCCGCAACTACATGGTCATTTTCACGGCCTTCGTAACAGCGTTGTTCAGCATTGTTTTTGCATGGTACTGGGGAATCATTGCGGGCATTCTGGCTATATTGCTGACCAACCATTTTAAATCCGGCAAAAGCATCTGTCATATTGCCGACGTTAAGACGGCCCAGGTTAAAATGGACGGCCCGAATTTGTTTGTCGACGACATCTATATTATGAACGTAGGCTTGGATGATACCCGGGAAATTATCCGCAAAAGGGGCATAGGTCTGATCGTAACTCCCAAAAATAAAAATTGCCGCGTTACGATAGCGAACATCGGTCAGCGCCAGGCGCTGCTGCACGATCTTTCGACGATTATGGGCGTATACCGGGACGAAGGCGAACCCTCGCTCCTTCCCTTAGCGAAGCTGGATATGGGGGACGGACGGCTGGCCGTCTTTTTACTGCCGCAGGAGTTGGATGCGGAAAAGGCGCGTAAGGTACTGCTGCAATCGCCTGTGCTGGAGAGCGCCGTACGGATGCCCTCAGAGGCGGACGTGCAGAAAGCCGGGAAGGAAGGAGCATAGCTTATGGGTAAAATTATGGCGGTGGTTACCGCGGATAAGGAACAGGTGGCCGGCGGCGCTCCCATTTTTCTTGTTCCCAACGCGGAAGAGCTGCAAAAGGTCGCTTTCAAGCTGGAAAAAATATTGGATGCTTCGGCGCACGATCTGCAGAACGGAGTCATGATTCTGGTGGATCACAAAAGCTCCTCGGAATAACGAATTTGTCCGGCCCTGCATTGATTTCACCCGGTGCAAATGCTATGATGTAAGTTGTGTAATTTTTCAAGTTGTCGGTATGTGCGGTTTGTGCAGCCAGGAAGGGAATGAAGTCTAGTGGCAAGACCCGTTGTTGCAATAGTCGGTCGTCCGAATGTGGGGAAATCAACCATTTTCAACCGCATTATCGGGGACAGACTTGCGATTGTTGAAGATATGCCGGGCGTAACCCGGGACCGTTTGTACGGCATCGGTGAATGGCTGGATCATCAGTTTAGTGTAATAGATACCGGAGGTATCGAGATTGACGGTGAAGACGAGATTCTGAAATCGGTTCGCGTGCAGGCCGAGCTTGCCATTGAAGAGGCGGATGTCATCGTCTTTATGGTCGACGGTAAAGCGGGCATCACACCGAACGACTCGGAGGTAGCGGAGCTGCTGTTCCGTTCCAAGAAGCCCGTCGTCTTAGCGGTAAATAAAATTGACAATATCCAGCGGCAGGACGATATTTATGAGTTTTACAGCTTAGGATTCGGCACGCCGTTCGGGATTTCGGGCTCGCACGGAACGGGCTTGGGCGATCTGCTGGATGAAGTCGTGCAGCATTTCCCTGACTCGAAGGACGATGAATATGGGGAAGAAGTTATCCGCGTAGCTCTCATCGGCCGCCCGAATGTAGGGAAATCGTCTTTGGTGAATGCTATCCTGGGGGAAGAGCGGGTTATCGTGAGCAACGTTGCCGGTACGACCCGGGATGCGATCGATACGCCGTTCGAGAAGGACGGTCAGCAGTACGTGATTATCGACACCGCCGGGATGCGTAAGCGCGGCAAGGTGTACGAGAATACGGAGAAATACAGCGTCATGCGTGCGTTGAAGGCTATCGAGCGCGCCGATGTGGTGCTGGTGCTGATTAACGGCGAGGAAGGGATCATCGAGCAGGATAAACATATTGCAGGCTATGCCCATGAGGCCGGGAAAGCCGCGATCTTTGTCGTGAATAAATGGGATGTCGTCGAGAAGGACGATAAGACGATGCATCAATTCTCGCAAAAAATTCGCGACCACTTCCTGTTCATGAGCTATGCTCCGATCGTTTATTTGTCCGCGTTGACCAAATCTCGGATTCACAAGCTGCTCCCGGTCGTTAACCAGGTGGCCGAGGCCCATGCTATGCGCGTTCAGACGCATCTATTGAACGATGTCATCTCCGATGCGGTGGCTATCAATCCGCCGCCAACGGATAAAGGAAGAAGACTGCGGATCAATTATGCGACGCAGGTTGCCGTGAAGCCGCCGACCATCGTTATTTTCGTAAACGATCCGGAGCTCATGCATTTCTCCTACGAACGGTATCTGGATAATAAAATTCGCGCGGCCTTCGGCTTTGAAGGCACGCCGTTAAGGCTGATTACACGCAAAAAATCTTCGGATGATGAATAACGATAGGAGAGATGACCGGTGTGGTTCGTCGTGCCCATTATTATCGGGTATTTGTTAGGCTCGATCAGTTTTAGTTATTTGGCGGGTAGGCTGTTAAAAGGGATCGACATCCGCAATCACGGCAGCGGTAATGCCGGAGCCACCAACACGCTGCGGGTGCTTGGCAAAGGGCCCGCTATCACCGTTCTTTTGCTGGATGCGGTAAAAGGCGTGGCTGCGGTAGCGATCGGCCGGTGGATGTCCGGCGGCGATCATCTGATCGAGACGCTGTGCGGCTTAGCCGCCATTTCGGGACATAATTGGCCGCTCTATTTCGGCTTCAGAGGAGGCAAGGGCATTGCAACGACGATCGGGGTTATGCTCTTCCTCGCTCCGATGCCTGTCGTTTACGCCGGAATTGTCGCTATCGTAACGATTGCTGTGACCCGTTATGTTTCCCTCGGATCCCTGCTGCTTACCGCTATTATACCTATTCTTATCTGGTTTATGGGGTATCCGATCGAAGTGTTCTGGTTAAGCATTCTGCTCTTCGCTTTCGCGGTGTTCCGTCACCGTACCAATATTGTCAAGCTGGTCAAAGGACAGGAGAACAAAATCGGTTCCAAAAAATAATCGGAGGTGTGGACACATTGGCCAAAAAAGTATCGGTGCTCGTTGCCGGAAGCTGGGGGACGGCCATTGCCTCTGTGTTGGCGGATAATGATTTGGATGTTATGCTGTGGTCGCGCAACGAGCAGCAGGTTGCCGAGATTAACAAGGAGCACCGCAACCGGCGGTTTCTGACCGATGCCGTTCTGTCTCCGCGTATTCGTGCAACAAGCTCGATGCAGGAGGCGCTGACGGACGCGGAAGCCGTTGTTGTTGTTGCGCCGTCTTCAGCGATGCGGGATGTAGCGGCTCAAATGAAGCCGTATTTAGACAGCAATACGCTGCTGGTTCACGCGACCAAAGGCTTCGAAACCGGCACGCTGAAGCGCATGTCGACGGTGCTTGCAGACGAGCTGCCTGACACCGATCCGGCCAGGATCGTCGTGCTGTCGGGGCCAAGCCATGCCGAAGAGGTCATTCGCCAGTGCCCTACGACAGTGGTGGTCGCTTCCGAGTCCGAGGCGGCTGCGGAAGCGGCGCAGGATCTGCTGATCACGCCTTTCTTCCGCGTCTATACGAATCCGGACGTCGTGGGGGTCGAGGTCGGCGGAGCCCTGAAAAATATTATCGCGCTCGGCGCCGGTCTGACCGACGGCTTAGACTATGGCGATAATGCCAAAGCGGCGCTGCTCACCCGCGGACTGGCCGAAATTTCCCGGCTGGGAACCGCAATGGGCGGCAACCCGCTGACCTTTGCCGGACTCGCCGGTATCGGGGATTTGGTGGTGACCTGCACAAGCAAGCACAGCCGGAACTGGCGGGCGGGTTATATGCTTGC
>Ga0182739_1003442_pt1 | contig 13871 bp, 10 predicted proteins | sample eDN5th30CBELigBY_FD_128873 | JGI IMG/M metagenome (GOLD analysis project Ga0182739, IMG submission 128873) | Enriched backyard soil microbial communities from Emeryville, California, USA - eDNA 5th pass 30_C BE-Lig BY (version 2) (version 2) | ecosystem: Environmental > Terrestrial > Soil >... | reverse complement strand
GACCGCTTCGACCACGAGCTCGCCGACCTGTTCGGGCTCGAGGAACCGGAAGTTCTTCCCGTTGCCGGAGATGTCGACGTCGAACAGGGCTCCGTTCGAGGTGGCGGGCCGGTGCCGCAGGCTGGCCGCGATGTTGGTGCGCACCGGGCCGGGGATCAGCACGCTGGCCGAAACCACCGACCCCGCCGCGTCCAGCTCGGCGGCCAGCACCTCGGTCAGGCCCATTACCGCGGCCTTCGAGGCGACATAGGCGCCCAGCCTCGGCGGCGGGGCCAGCACCGACATCGAGGAGGTGTTGATGATGTGCCCCCAGCCGGTGTTGCGTTCCAGCAGTGGCAGGAAGGCATCCACCCCGTGGATCACGCCCCAGAGGTTGACCTCCAGCATCCACCGCCAGTCCTCAAGCGTGAGCTGGTTCACCGGAGCCATCGGCCCGACGCCGGCGTTGTTGCACACCAGGTGCACCACACCGAACTCGGCCATGGTGCGGTCGGCGAGCGCGCCGACGCTCGCGGCGTCGGTGACGTCGGTGACGACGCCGAGCACGCCCAGTTCGTGCTGGACCCGGTCGAGGGCTGCCCGGTCGATGTCGGCGACCACGACGTTCATTCCACGGGCCACCAGCGTGGAGGCGATGCCCCGGCCGATGCCCGAGGCTCCTCCGGTCACAACCGCCGTCGCGCCGGCGAGATCGTCCCTCTGTGTCATCGTTGCGTATCCCTTCCGTCAATGCGTGGTTCAGCGCAGCTCATAGCGCTTCAGTTTTCGGTAGATGGTGGCCCGGGAGATGCCCAGCTTTTCGGCCGCGAGGTCCCGGTTGCCCCCGGATTCGCGCAGCGCCACCATCAGGGTCTGGCGTTCCACCCGCTCCATTTCACCGAGCGCGCGCGAGGCCGCCGCGGTGCCGTAGCGGGCGGGCAGGTCGGTCAGGCGGATCTCCCGCCCCGCGGCCCGGATGCGGGAGGTGGCCAGGACCTGGCGCAGCTGCCTCACGTTGCCGGGCCAGTCGTTGGAGACGAGGGCGGCGACGGCCTTCGGGGCGATGCTGCTGCGCTGGCCGTCGGCCGCGTCGAACGCGGCCAGCAGCCCGCGGCAGAGTGCGGAGAATTCGTCGGCCCGGTCGCGCAGGGGCGGGATCTCCAGGGCGGCGGGAAAGCACTCGCGCAGGAAGACCGTGGGGCTGTCCTCGCCGTGCTGCTCGCTGGTGGTACCCACGATCGGGCAGGTCGCCGCGCTGACCAGGTTCGCGACGCGGGGCACCAGTTCGGCGGGGACCTCCTCGAGGTGGGCCAGCAGCACCGGGGCACCGCGGTCCCGCAGCGCGCGACTCAGTTCGGCGAACCACTCCCCCGGCGCCGCGTGCGCCTGGGCGCCGTCGACCTCCACCACCGTCGCCGGGGCGCAGAATTCGGCGAGCACGTCGTGGGCGATGTGCCGCTTGCCGCTGCCCCGTTCGCCGCTGAAGAGCACGGCCTGGCCGCCACCCAGCGCCCGGCGCGCCTGCGCCCGGAAGTCCTCCCGTACGGCCCCGCCCTCGCTGAAGGGCAGCGCGTAGAGGCTGGCGGGATCCGTTTCCCGCTCGGGTTCGAGGGTCAGCACGGCGGCGAAGCCCCCGGCCGAATGGTCCAGCGGGGTGATGGTGACCATGGCGCTGGAGCCGTTGGCCAGCCGGCGCCGGGCGGCACGTTCCTGCCCGCGCAGGCACGTCTCCTCGGCCAGGCGGCGCAGGATGTGCTGGTCGTTCTCGCCCAACAGCGCCTGGGCCGGAGAGTTGGCGACCCAGTGGTTCTTGGTCACGCCCACGATGGCGCCGCGGAAGCGCCGTTGCATGCGCAGGTAGTGGTCGAAGAACACGCGCTCCTCGTCGGCGCGGCTGGCCAGCAGTTGGGCCTCGATCGACCGGCCGATCTCCACCACCAGCTGGAGCAGCGCGGTGGAACCGTACTCACGCCGGCAGTGCACCCCGAGGGTACCGACGAAGCGCTTGGTGTAGGGGTCGCGGATGTTGACCCCGGTGGTCGTGAGGATCTCCGAATCGAAGCGAAAGTGCTCGGTGCCGGAAATGATGAAGGGGCGCTGTTCCTCCTGGGCGCAGGCGATGCCGTTGGTGCCGATCAGGTCCTCGGCGAAGCACAGTCCGGGGCGGAGGTTCTTCTGGCGCAGGCGCAGTGCCTGCGGGGAGTCGCCCACCACCACGGTCAGCAGCCGAGAGGCGCGGTCGGTCAGGAACCCCCAGGAGCTCAGGTCCGAGATCTGGTCCTCAAGCCGGTTCATGATCGGCTGGGCGACCTGGGCCAGCCGGCTCTGGGCGACGAAGCCGGGATCATGGGGAATGGCCGTGCCGTGCGGGTCCACCCCGGACAGCATGGAGCGTTTCCAGGACCGCAGCACGTCGGGGCGGACCTGGGGGTAGTCGCCGTCGCGGATGGACAGCGGGTCGCGATCCAGCGCCTCCAGCTTGGCGGCGCGGATGGCGTCCCACTCGGCGGCGGTGGCGGGCACCGCGGGGCTCGGCGTGTCCATCGGGAGGTTCCTCTCTGCGGGGGCCGGTGTCGGCCGTAGTGGCCCCGCGGGCGGACGGTACGCCGCGCCCGCGGGGCCTGACGGACTAGGCGGCCAGGCTGACCTTCTGGCCGTTGAGGCTGCGCGCCTTGGGCATCACCTCGCGGGAGAAGAGCTCCAGGCTGGCTCGGGCCTGGTCGTACGGCATTCCGCCGAAGCAGGGCGCCACGATGACCTCGAAGTCGCCGAGCGTGTCGCGGATTTCCTCGATCTGGCCCAAGATACGTTCCGGGTTGCCCCACAGGGCCGTTTCGGCGTACTTGTCCGCGGCGCCCTGCAGGCCGGCGTCCTTGATGCGCTTGGCCCCGTCGGCGTACCGCTCATAGCCCTTGGTCGTGGCGAAGTGGTCTCCGGCCATCTCGTAGTGGTCGACGTTGGAGTGGAAGAACCGGGAGATGTACTCGAAGTGGCGCTCCTGGGCCAGGGCGTCGTCCTCGTGGCAGTACATGTTCACGTTCAGGCAGATCGCCGGGGCGACCTCGCCGTGCTGGGCTTCGTACATCTCGCGGTACTTGGTGAAGTTGCCCATCAGGTCCGGCACCGGACGCACGATGAAGGACATCAGGCGGGCCTTGAGGTTCACCGCGGAGACCAGGGAATCGGGCGAGCCGGCCACGCAGTATCGGCGGTCCATGAAGGACCCGCGCGGGCCCGGACGCAGTTCGGCCCTCGGCTGCGGGTAGAACGGTCCGTTGCCCTCGATGACGCCGGATTCGACGGCCTCGAAGATCATCGCGGAGGCTTCGTCGAAACGCTCCCGGGTTTCCTCCAGCGGGATGCGGAAGGGGACGTATTCCTTGCGGGAGAGGCCGCGCCCGACGCCCAGCAGCAGGCGGCCGCGGGAGATCGTGTCGAGCATCAGGGCCTTCTCGGCCACCCGCAGCGGGTCGTTCCAGGGCACGATGATGGCGCCGGTGCCGAGCTTGATGTGCTCGGTGCGGCCGGCAACGTTGGCCAGCAGCAGCAGGTTGTCCGGGCACATGGAGTAGTCGCTGAAGTGGTGCTCCACCGCCCAGATGCTGTCGTACCCGAGGGCCTCGGCGCGCACGGCGAGGTCGAGCTCCCCGTGGTACATCTCCTCGTCGGTCAGGCCCTCGTCGAGCTTGCCGAATCCGAGGTTGATGCCGATGTTCAACATGGTTGTCCCTTTCAGTGAGTGGATTTCTAAGTCGTAACCAACATCACTGGGTGATGTCATTGATATCACGCTAGGCCTCCCGCTATGACCTTTTCGTCTCACTTTGAGACGGCCGGTTTTGCGACGGAGACCCTGCCTCGAAACGCCGTTGGCCCGCCCGCACGGTGCGTGCGGGCGGGCCAACGGCGCCGGGACGCCATCCGGGACGGCGGGTCCGGCAGGTTCAGGCTCCGGCAGGTTCAGGGTCGGGCAGGCTCACCGTCCGGCAGAGTCAGGAGTCGAACTCGTAGACGGTGTCGGTGCGCAGGAAGGCATCGATGGCCTCGGGTCCCTGCTCGCGTCCCGTACCGCTGGCTTTCACCCCGCCCCAGGGTGCGCCGAGGTCGGGGACGTACCCGTTGATGCCGAACGAACCGGCCTCCACCCGTGCGGCGATGTCCCGGGCCACTTCCAGGTCGCGGGTCCACACCGTCCCGGCCAGACCATAGTCGTTGTCGTTGGCCAAACGCACGGCGTCCTCGGCATCCCGTGCCCGGATCAGGCAGGCCACCGGCCCGAAGATCTCCTCCCGCGCCACCGGCCAGTCGTTCCCGACATCCGCCAGCACGGCGGGCGCGACGTAATGCCCGCCGGACGGAAGACCGGCCGGCAGCGCGGGACGGATCAGGCGCGCGCCTGCGGACACGGCATCGGCGATCGCCCCTTCGATGCGGTCGCGGGCGGCCGCGGAAACCACCGGGCCCAGGGTGCTCGACCCGTCCAGGGCCGGGCCCACCCGCTGGGCCTGGACGTACTGACGGTAGCCCTCGACGATCCGCTCGTAGATGCCGGGCGTGGCGATGACTCTGGTTTGGGCGAAACAGGTCTGTCCCGAGTTCAGGTAGGACAGTTCGGGCAGCCGCGCGAGGGTCCGTTCCAGGTCGGCGTCATCGAGCACGATGGCTGCCGACTTACCGCCCAGCTCCAGGGTGGAGGTTGCGAGCCGGCCCCCGACGGTGGCTCCGATGGAGCGGCCGACCGCCGTCGAGCCGGTGAACGCAACCTTCGCGATCCCCGTGTGGGCGACGAGCGCGGCGGCAAAGTCCGCACCGCCGACCGCCACGTTGACGACGCCCGGGGGCACTCCTGCCTCGTCGAACACGGTGGCCAGCAACCGGGCACTGAGCGCGTTCTCCTCGGCCGGTTTGACGATGACGGGGCATCCGGCGGCCAGTGCCGGGCCCAGCTTCGTGGCCAGCAGCACCCACGGGTAGTTCCACGGCACGATCGCGGCCACGATGCCCACCGGCACCCGGTGGATGCTCACTGCTCCCTCGAACAAGAGCGGGGCACGGCGTTCCACCGTCTCCAGGCCGCGGGCCAGGCCGGCGTAGTAGCGCAGCACCGCCACCGGCCCGTGCACGTTGTGGCCCCGGGAAGCGCCGATCGGCATGCCCATTTCACGCGACACCAGCTCGGCGAGTTCCTCGCCGCGGGCCTCCCAGCACTCGGCGATCGCCTCGAGGACCTCGGCGCGCCGCACCGGGCTGCAGCCGGCCCAGCCCGCCGCCGCCCGTTCGGCCGCGGCGACCAGGGCGCCGGCGTCGTCCGCGCCGGCCAGCGGCACCCGGCCGAGCGGGGCCCCGGTGCTCGGGTCCCGCAGCTCCCGCCCGAGGCCCTGCCGCGGTGCCACCCACTGGCCGCCGCAATACAGTCCGTCGGGGTGCTGTCCGTCAGTGCGGGGTGCGGCCGTTTCATGCACGCTCACAGCACGACCACCGCCTTGATGGCGTTGCCGGCAATGCTGTCATTGACCGCCCGTTGGAACTCATCGAACGGGTAGAGCGTCACCAGCCGCTCAAACGGGAAGCGACCGGCCCGGTGCAGGCGCAGCAGCGCGGGAATCAGGGTTTGGGGCACGGAGTCGCCTTCCACGATACCCACGACCGAGCGGCCGAAGCCGAGCGTGGCGTGGTCCAGGACGATCTCGGCGCCCGGACGCCCCAAGCCGACCAGCCCGGCCACCCCACCCACGTCGAGGACGTCGACGGCCAGGCGCACGGCCGCCGCGGCCCCACTGGTCTCCACGGAGTAGTCCGCGCCGCCGCCGGTCGCCGCCCGGAGCTGGTCCAGGGCGTCGGCATCGGCGACGTTGACGGTCGCGGTGGCGCCCAGTTCCCGGGCCAGGGCGAGCCGGTCCGGGTTCAGGTCGGCCACGACGATCGTGGCGCACCCGGCCGCGAGGCCGGCCAAAAGCGCGCTGAGGCCCACGCCGCCGGCACCCATGATGACCATCGAGCTGCCGGCGCGCACCCGCAGGCTGTTCAGCACCGCCCCGGCCCCGGTTTGGATGCCGCATCCCAGCGGGCCAAGGATGCGCAGCAGGTCCTCGGGGGTGTCGTCGGGCACCCGAACGAGGTTGCGCGGGCCGGTCAGGGCGTACTGGGCGAAGGAGGACTGGCCAAAGAAGCTGCCGGCGATCGGTTCGCCCTCCGCCCCGTTGAGTGTCAGCGAGCCGTCGTGGCGGGCCCCGGCCATGTTCAGCGGGAGGAAGCTCCGGCAGTGCGCGGGGGCCCCGCCGAGGCACTTGTCGCAGTCACCGCAGGAGGCGAAGGTCAGGATCACCTTGTCCCCGGCCTTCACCCCGGTCACGGAGTCTCCGACCCGTTCGACGATCCCGGCCCCCTCGTGGCCCAGCACGCGCGGGGAGGTGACGGCGCGGGCCACCCCCAGGTCCGTGTGGCAGATCCCGGTGGCGACCAGCCGCACGAGCACCTCGTCCGCGCGTGGGGCGTCCAGGCGCACCTGTTCCAATTCGAATCCGCGGTCCGCGTCGCGGACCACTGCCGCGGTCATGAGGGTCATGCCATGTCTCCTTGGTGGGTGCGGTCTTTTGGTTGGGCGTGCGGTACGGGGACCGGAATGGGTTCCCGTGCCGTGCGGGGGCGCCCGGCACGGCGCAGCAGCGATCTGCCCGCCGCACCGAGAAGATGGGACAGGCCCCGGGGTTCGAAGACCATGACCAGGACGAGCGCCAGGCCGTAAATCAGCAGACCCACTTGGCCGACGGGGATGCCGATCCCCCCGTCCTGGCTGAAGTCGGCCTGCAGGAACGGGATGTATTCGGCGTACTGCGTGGCCAGCACGGGGATCGAACTGATGACCGCGGCGCCAAGCACCGGGCCCCATGTGGTCCCGAGCCCGCCCACCACGACGATGATCAGCAGCTCCAGGCCCATGTTGATCCCGAACTGTTCGGCCTGCACGTAGCGCAGCTGGGCCATCAGCAGGCCGCCGGCCAGCCCGCCAAAGGCACCGGCGAGGACGAAAGCGAGCACCTTGACCCGTGCCGCATTGATCCCGGCGATCTCCGCGGCGGTCTCGGCCTCACGCACCGCCACCAGGGCCCGCCCGAATCGGGTGCGGTGCATGTTCACGACGGCGATCATGCTCGCGGCCAGCACCAGCCAGATGAGAATGAACAGTCCCTGCTCGTAGCTGTAGCGCATCCCGGCCACGATCAGGTCGCCGAAGTCGATGAACCCGAGCGACAGGCTGGGAGTAGCGGAGATGCCGCCGTTGCCGCCGGTCAGCGCCGGCAGGTTGATGAAGGCGTAGTGGCCCACGAAGATCAGCGCCAGGCTGAGCACGATTTGGAACACCCCCTTGAGCCGCAGCGTCAGCGGGGCCACGAGAGCGGCCGCCAGTCCCCCGGCCACAAAGGTTCCCGGAAGCCACACCGGCAGCGGCAACTCGGCCAGGCCGCCGAGGCCGACGCCCGCGAAGGCGCCGACGCCCACGAAGATGCTCTGGGCCAACGAGATCTGTCCCGCATAGCCGGAGAAGATGTTCAGGCCCAGCGCCGCGAGGGCGAAGATGCCGATGGTGCCGGTCAGCGAGATCAGGAACGCGTTCCCGACGCTGAGCGGGAAGGCCACGATGGCCGCGAACGCCACGCCAAGCAGGATTCGTTGCGTGCGCGTGCGGCAGAGCCGTGAGTCGTCGCGGCGGGACGCCGCCGGCGACGGATCGGTGCGGGCGGACCTGAGGCGTGGTGCGGTTTCGGTCAGTGCCATGGGCTCAGGCCTTTCGTGTCTCGAGGGTCTTGGCGAAGCCGCCGGGCTTGACGACGAGCAGCAGGATCATGACGACCCACGGCAGCATGGAGGCAAATCCCTGCCCCATGCTCTCGGGGGCGTAACCCGCGGCGTAGGTCTGCACCAGGCCGAGCGCCAGGCCGCCGTAGATGCATCCGGGCAGCGAGGACAGGCCGCCAAGAATCAGCGCCGGAAGCGCCGAGAACGCGATCTGGTCCAGGTTGGGAACAAGTCCACCGCCCATTTCCGTGGCCAGCATCATCCCGGCCAGCACCGACGCCGCGCTGCACATGGCCCAGGCGGTGGCCGAGATGACGTGCGGGTTCACGCCCTGGGCGCGGGCCGCCTCGGGGTCGCTGGCCACCGCGCGCATGCCGACCCCGACCCGGGTGTGCTGGATGATCAGGTAGAAGATGGCCAGCAGCGCCAGGCTCAGACCGAGCGCCCAGATGTCGCGCACCGCGACCGCGACTCCGCCGAACCGGATCAGGCTCAGCCCCCAAGGGTCCTCGATCAGGTAGTTCAGCGGTCCCCAGATGCTCACGACCGCGGCCTGCGCCAGCGAGATCAGCCCCAGGCTGACCAGGAGCACCGAGAGGTGCTCAATGGAACGGTGTCCCTTGCCGCCGAGCCGGGAGAAGAGCAGCCGCTCCCCGGCGAGGCCGAGCACGGCGCACACGATCGCCGCCAGCGCCACGGCCAGGACGAAGTTCAGCGACCACAGCACGTGGAACTGGTAGGTCAGGTACGCGCCCAACAGCACCAGGGCACCGGGGAACATGTTGAAGTGGCCGGTGGCCTTAAGCAGCACCGCGAAGCCGATGGCGACCAGGGCATAGAGGATGCCCAAGGACAGCCCCGACACGGTGAGTTGTATCAGGTTGGTCACCGGGTTCCTCCTTGCAGCTGGGGCTCCGCCGTGGTGTCGGCGCCCGCGGGGGCGCCGAGGTAGGCGGAGATGAATCGTTGGTTGTGCCGGATCTCCTCGGGGGTGCCGACGCCGATGACCTCGCCGAAGTCGAGCGCGAGGATGCGGTCGGAGATGCCCATGACCATTGGCACATCGTGTTCGATCATCACGATCGTGAGTCCCAACCGGGACTTGAGCTCGAGCACGAACTCGACGAACTGGTCCGTTTCCTCGTGGTTCATGCCGGCGACCGGTTCGTCCAGCAGCAGCAGCTTCGGACCCGACGCCACCGCCTTGGCGATCTCGACGCGTTTGCGGATGCCGTAGGGCAGCGTGTCGACGGTCGCGTCGCGGTAGGCGCCCAGGCCCAGCAGGTCGATCAACCCGTCGGCCCGTTCCCGTGCCTGCCGCTCGGAGCGGAACGTCCGCGGCCAGCGCAGCGCGGCCGAGAGCGCGCCGCCGCTGATCTGGCGGTGCCCGCCGACCAGGATGTTCTCGGTGACGCTCATCGACCCGAAGAGCCCCAGGTTCTGGAAGGTGCGCGCCACCCCGAGCTCGGCGATCTCGTGCGGGCGCCGGCCCAGGAGCTCGGTCCCTTCCACGGTCACCGAGCCCGTGGGGGTCACGAGCCCGCTGAGGCAGTTGAACAGCGAGGTTTTCCCGGCCCCGTTCGGACCAAGGATCCCGAAGAATTCGCCTTCCCGAACCTGGAAACCGACCTCGTTCAGCGCGCGCACGCCGCCGAAGGACAGGGTCAGTGCTTCGACGCTGAGCATCATGGCAGTACCTTCTCTCGGGGGACGGTGACCGGTTCGCCCGCGGACCCCAGGTAGAGGTCGCGCAGCCGGTCGTCGGCCATCAGCTCGGCCGCGGGCCCGTGGTGGGCGACCCGGCGGCTTTCCAGCACATAGGCGTAGTCGGCGACGGGCAGGGCCGTCGAGACGTTCTGCTCGATGAGCAGAACGCTGCATCCGCGCTCGTTGATCTGCGTGACCATCTGCATGATCTGGGCGACGATCAGCGGCGCCAGCCCCAGCGAGGGCTCATCGAGCAGCAGCAGGCGTGGGCCCTGCATCAGTGCCCGGCCCACGGCCAGCATCTGCTGCTCCCCACCGGAGAGGAGGCCGGCGGCCAGTTCGCGCTTCTTCCCGAGGACCGGAAAGAGTTCGTAGACCTCTTCCATGGTGCGTGCCGTCTGCGCCCGCGGGCGGGTGTAGCCGCCCGCCCGCAGGTTGTCCGCGACGCTCAGGTCGGCAAAAATGCGCCGTCCTTCCAGGGAGATCGAGATGCCGGCCCCGACGCGCTTCCAGGACGGTGCGCCGGTGATGTCCCGGCCGCCGTAACGGATCGCACCGTCCTGGATGGCTCCGCCGTGCATGCCCAGCAGTCCCGAGATAGCCCGCAGCAAGGTGGTCTTGCCGGCCCCGTTGACGCCGAGCAGCGCGACGATTTCCCCCTCGTGCACCGTCAGCCCGATGTCTTCCAGCGCGACGATGGACCCACCGCTGTAGCTGACCGAGAGCCGCTCCACGGCCAGGAGCTCGGTACCGGGGCGCCCGGTGCGTGGTTGCGATGCGGTCTTGGCTTCGCTCATGATGGCTCCCTCTTCGCGCGGTGGGTCACTTTGCGGTCACGGACTCGTTGTATTCGGCCGCGACACTGGACTCGTAGCCGTACTTCTTGAGCTTCAGCCCCGTCGGGGAGGAGCCGTCCACGGTGAAAATGGACATGCTGCTGCCCGAGCGCCGGTCGGCGGGGCTGGCACCGTAGGTGAAGGCGCCACCGGCCAGGCCGAGGTCGTCAACGGTTCCGAGCGAGGCCGCCACCTCCAGCAGGTGCTCGCGCGAGAGGTCGCCGTCGGCGATGGCGCGCTCAAGCACCGCCGTCGTGGTCTTGGCCGCCATGTAGCCGGTCTGATAGCTGTTAGCCATCGGCTTGGCCTGGGGATCCAGTGCCGCGATGTCCTCCTCCATCTGGACCTGCCCGGGTGCGGAGTCGTCTCCCCATTCGGTGCCGGTGACCAGGAAGCGCACGTTGTCCTTGATGTAATCCGCCGCGGCGCCGGTGGCCAAGGACGCGTTGTAGGCGGTGTTGCCGGCGATCCAGTCCGCCTGGAAGTCCAGCTGGACGGCGCGTACGGCCGCGTTCTGCACGACGGCGCCGACGCCGCCGAGGTCGACGACCTCGCATCCGGCGCTCTTGAGCTTGGAGATCTGCGGCGTGAAGTCCTGCAGCGTCCCCGGGTAGCGCACCGTGGTACCGGTGGTCAGTCCGAGCTTTTCGGTGGCGAACTCGAAGGACTCCACCACCTCCGAACCGAAGTCGCTGTCCTCGGCCAGCGCGCAGTACACGGCGTCCTTCTTGCCCTCCTCGTTGGCCATGTAGTCCAGCGCCGCCGAGTGGTAGGTGCCGTAGAAGGGGCCGAACGGGAGCAGGTTCGGCTCGGTCAGCAGCTTCTGGTCGGAGGAGGCGGGTACGGCCAGCATGTCGTCGGCCTTCAACTGCGGCAGCAGCGCCTTGTTGATGGCGGTGCCCAGCACGTTGGTGAACATCAGGACGTCGTTCTTCAGCGAGCTGTAGAGCGGCACGGCCACCGACGGGTTGTATTCGGTGTCCACGTTCTTCACCTTGACGGTGAAACCCTCAAGGGGCCCGCCGGGCTGCGTGGCCCGGTGGAAATAGGCCTCGGATCCGACGATGTTGGTGGCGGCCGGGGCCCAGATCCCCGAGACGGGAACCATCGATCCGACGGTGATGGTCTTGGTGGCGGCATCGAAGCCGGGGACGCTCACCAGTTCCTTGGGGCCTTCGTTTCCCGCTCCTTCGGGGGAGACGGCGTTGCCGGCGCAGCCGGTCAGAAGCAGGGCGGCGCTGGCCGCCAGGGCAAGAACACGGCGTTGGGCTTGCATCGTGGAAGGACTCCTTCAGTGTCGTGGGGTGGTGCGGTGTCGTGGGGTGGTGCGGTGGCGAGTGGTGGTACTCAGTTGGTGGGGATGATGGGAAGGGTGATGTAGCTGGGACGGTCGCGGTCGAGGAACACGGTCTGGTCGGCCGGCACCAGGTCCTCCGGCTGGACGCTTCCGGCGGGTTTCCCGCTGCCGGAGTTCCGGTCGTAGCAGGGAAAGTTCGAGCTGGCGACGTCAACCCGGATGCGGTGCCCGCGGCGGAAGAGCTGGCTCGTGGCCACCAGGTCGATCTCGTAGCGGACCACCTCGCCCGGGACCACCGGCTGCGGCTCATCCATGCCCCCGCGGTAGCGGGCGCGAACGATGCCGTCGGCGACCGCCATGGCCCGGCCGTCCGGCCAGACGTCGATGAGTTTGGCGGTGAAGTCGGTGTCGGCGGCGCTGGTGGCCGCGTGCAGTGTGACGGTTACCGGCCCGGTGACCTCCACGTCCTCCTCCAGCGGAGCGCTGCTGAAGCGCAAGATGTCATCGCGCCCGTCCAGCCGGCGCTGGTCGCGGGACCCGGGCAGGTACTCGGCGCCGCCGTCGAGCCCGCCGTTGATGAGCGTGGCACCGCCGATAGTGGGGACCGGGTTGTGCGGATCGTGGCGGTAGGTAAGCGGGGCGGCGTCGCCGTGCGGCTCCGCGGTGGCGAGGCCGGCGTCGGAGTGCAGGTACCAGCGCTGCCAGTCGGTGCGGGCCAGCGGCCATTCGTTCTCCCGGCGCCAAAGGTTGGCGCCCATCACGTACAGCTGCACCGGCGGAAGGGTGGAGTCGAGGCCCTCGACGCTTTCGCGGAGGAACCGGAGCTGCTGCGCCTCGAGCCCGATCACGGCCGCGGCACCGGATCCGAAAAACATTTCGCCGGCGGCCCCGCTCTGGTCTGCATGGGTCCAGGGTCCAATGATCAGGTGCTGGCCCCGGCGCGCCGCCTCGTCGGTGGCCCGGGTGGAGATCTCCTCGAAGTTGTCGAGCGTGCCGCCGAGGAACAGGTCGAACCAGCCTCCGACGTGCAGTCCGGGGACGGCCGTGCCGGCGCGGTGGCCCGCGTAGCTGATCCGTTCCCAGTAGGCGGGCTCGTTTTCCTGCTCCAGCCACGTGGTCCAGCTCGGGACCAGAGCGGAGACGCCGGTCAGGGAGGTCAACGGCAGCGTCCGGTAGGCGGCGTCCGGATTGGCCGCCACGGCGCCGAAGGCCGCGGCCTGGGCCCCCACGTCCTCGCCCCGTGCGCGCCGGTCGCCGAGGGTCTGGGCCGCCTTCAGCAGGTGCCAGCCCAGGCCCTGGCCCAGTTGCAGTGCGCCCTGGCGGAAGACCAGGCCGTCGCGGTAATCGTTGGTTGCCACGATCGGCACGATGGCCCGCAATCCAGCGGGCCGGTGTCCGCTGACCGCCAGCTGGGACATCCCCAGGTAGGAGGCCCCGAACATCGCGATGCGGCCGTCGCACCAGGGCTGTTCGACGATCCAGGCCAGCGTGTCCAGGCCGTCAGCGCCTTCGTTTTCGAACGCCCGCAGTTCCCCCTCGGAATCCGCGGTGCCGCGGCAGTTCTGGACCAGCACGGCGAAGCCCTCCGCGAGTGCGGGGAGCACCGGAAGGGACCGGCTCATGGGTTCGCTGTAAGGGGTGCGCACCAGGAGGACGGGATGTTCACCGTCGGCGATCGGCCGGTAGAGGGTGGCGGCGAGGGCGACGCCGTCGCGCATGGGCACCCGGATCGTCTCGATGCCGGTGGTCCCGAGGACCTCAAGGGTGGACTTCACTTTGACTCCCGCTCTGCACAAGATGCCGCTGTAGGTGGTGGGGGACGTGGCGGTCGGGCGCCCACATTCCCCCAAATGTGAGCTGCCACACACACCATAGCCACGGACCCCAGGGCGTTTCGTCTCAATTTGAGACCCAATGCGGCGTGCGATTTAGGGCGCGCGAGGGCACGGCAAGGAGGCCGGGGCGCAGGCGCCCCGGCTGGTGTCACTTGTTTTTTCTTGGGTGGTCGTCGTGCAGGCCGGCGCAGCCGGGAAGCCCCGTCCGCGCCGGCACTCGCGCGGCCGCGGGCTTTAGGCCGCCACGTAGCCGTTCGGGTCAAGCACAAACTTGGTCGCGGCGCCGGCGTCGAACTCGGCGTAGGCCTCGGGGGCCTGGTCCAGCCCGATCGCCTTGGCGTTGACGGCCTTGGCGATCTGGATCCGGTCGTGCAGGATCGCCATCATCAGCTGGCGGTTGTACTTCATCACCGGGCACTG